>Ga0209585_10000437_pt1 | contig 16076 bp, 12 predicted proteins | sample NGEPerone_FD_185491 | JGI IMG/M metagenome (GOLD analysis project Ga0209585, IMG submission 185491) | Arctic peat soil microbial communities from the Barrow Environmental Observatory site, Barrow, Alaska, USA - NGEE Permafrost154B-one... | ecosystem: Environmental > Terrestrial > Soil >... | reverse complement strand
GTGGACACTGCTGTTCCCTGCGCGCTCATCATCAACGAACTCGTGTCAAACTCGTTAAAGCACGCGTTTCCTGATGGCAGGACAGGCGAAGTAACCATAGCCATCCACCGAATCAACGGCACATACGAGCTAACCATTACCGACAATGGCGTGGGCCCCCCCTCAGATTTCGACTTTCGAACGACCGACTCGTTAGGCTTGCAGCTCGTGACTGGGCTCGTTAACCAACTCGACGGCACCATCACACTCGATCGCACAAAAGGGACGACGTTCATCATCACGTTTAAGCCAGCGGATGCGCAAGTTAGAGAAAGTGGGGGAGAATGACTACGATTCTCGTTGTTGAAGATGAAGCCATCGTTGCCATAGACATAACGCAACGCCTCAAGCGCGGCGGCTATGACGTTCCGGCTGTGGCTGCAACGGGTGAAGCCGCTCTGCGCATGATAGAAGAGCTGCATCCAGATCTCGTTCTTATGGACGTGCTGCTCAAAGGGGAAAAAGATGGGATAGAAACGGCTCGCGAGATCAAAAATCAGTTTGAAATTCCGGTAGTCTTCTTGACGGGTCAGGCAGACGAGTCCACACAAGAGCGGGTCAAGAACACGGGCGCTTACGGCTTCTTACTGAAACCGATCGATACGGCTTCACTTCTTCCTACTGTTGAACTGGCGTTGGCCAGGCACGCCTTCGAGGTGCAACTCATGGAGAGCGAAAAACGCATCCGTGAGCTCACCGACGCACTCCCTGAGTTCGTCTACGAGACCGACGCAACTGGAGCTTTCAGCTTTGTGAGCGCTTCGTGTTTAGAGATGTTCGGCTACACGAAAGAGGAATTTGAAGCGGGGCTGACCGTATTCGACGTTATTGTCACGGACGATAGGGATCGAGGTCAAAAAACCTTCCGCCGGAGAATGGACGCGACTGAACTCGGGTGGGTCGAATACACGGGGTTGCGGAAAGATGGGAGCACGATCCCCATTTCTGTCAGCGCAAGGCCAATCCACCACGACGGGGTTGCTATTGGCACTCGCGGGATTGCCGCCGACAACACGCAGCGCAAGCGCTCGGAAGAGAGACTGCGGGACAGTGAACGACGCATCCGTGAGATCACCGACGCGCTCCCTGTCGTTGTTTATGAAACAGACGCAACTGGTCGCATGACCTTCGTGAATGCGACGGCCTTTGACCTGTTGGGCTACGCGAAAGAAGAGGTTGAGGCGGGGAGGTCTATATTTCAACTGATCGCTCCCGCCGATAGGCGGCGAGCACACGCGGTGTTTCGTCGGAGAATGGGTGGGGAAGACGTCGGCCGAGTCGAGTATAGCGGACTGCGGAAGGACGGGAGCACGTTTCCTGTTTCAATCCGTGCTGTACTAATGAGGCGAGACGGTGCTGTTGTCGGGATGCGTGGTATCATAGTTGACGTTACCGAGCGCAAGAAAGCGGAGCTGGCGCTCGCAGAATCTGAAGCAAAGCTGCGCATCACCATTGCGAGCATGGTGGACGGAATATTGACCGTCGGGTTGGACTGGAAGGTTACCGATTGCAATGAAGCCGTATCGCGCATGAGCCAACGATCAAAGGAAGAAGTGATCGGAAAGCCGTTTTTAGATCTCCTCGCTCCTGAGTCTCGTTCGCAAATCCTCGAAACGGTACCTGAGCTTATGGAGAAAGGAACCATCCGTACCAACGCGCCATGGGTCAGGAAAAACGGAGAACGCATTGACGTAGAAGCGAATGTCTCCTTGATTAAAGATGCTGCTGGACAGCCCAAGGCATTTCTGGCGGTCGCCCGAGACGTTACCGAGCGCCAGAAAGCGGAGTCGGTACTTCACGAGGCGCAAGAAGAGCTACGACAGCATGCGACGATGTTCGATGCGGCGCACGACTCCATCATGACCTTGGACCCAGAAGGAACCATAACGTACTGGAACCGTGGCGCCGAGCGCCTGTATGGATGGACAAAGCAAGAGGCCGAAGGTCAAAACGCGAACGCGCTGCTGCGCACAAGGTTCCCTGAATCGCGCGACGCGCTGTGGCCTAAGCTTACGGAGAGCGGACTGTGGGAAGGGGAGCTTATCCAAGTAACGCGCGATGGTGTTCCGGTCACGGTCGCGAGCAGCTGGACCCTGATTAAGGACGAGAGAGGCAATGCGTCCGCTATTCTCGAAATAAGCAGTGACGTTACCGAGCGCAAGAAAGCGGAGCTGGCGCTCGCAGAATCTGAAGCAAAGCTGCGCATCACCTTCGCGACTATGGCCGATGGAATAGTGATCGCGCAATTGAACGAGACGGTTACCGATTGCAATGAAGCCATCTTACGTCTCACCCAGCGATCTAGGGAAGAGATAATAGGAAAGCCCTTCGAGGATCTCATCCCTCCTCAGTTTCGTTCGCTGATCCCCGATGCACGCAAGCTCCTCGTCGGAGCTATCTTCCTCAGAACAGAACCTAGTAATGAGAAAAAAGAAACCGTCCGCACTGACTCGCAATTGCTCCGGAAAAATGGAGAACGTGTTGACATAGAAACAAATATCTCCCTGATTGAAGATGCCTCGGGGCAACCGGCTGCGTTTCTCATAGTCGCGCGAGACGTCACTGAGCGCAAGCAAATGGAGCACCAGCTCGACAGCATACTGGCTGATCTCCAACGATCCAACGCTGAACTAGAACAGTTCGCTTACGTCACGTCACACGACCTGCAAGAACCGCTGCGCATGATAACGAGTTACATTCAACTAATTGAGGAGGACTACAAGGGAAAACTTGACGCTGACGCTGACCAATACATCGCATTTGCCGTCGAGGGCGCGAAACGAATGCACACGCTCATCAATGACCTTTTAGCGTATTCGCGTGTGGGCACGCGGGGGGAGCCGTTCCTGCCAACCAGTATGAGTAGCGCCCTTTCCGCAGCGATTGCGAATCTTGACGTCGCGATAGAAGAAAACCACGCAGTTATCACGCACGATGAATTACCGACCGTGCTCGGTGACGAAGCCCAGCTGATTCAGCTTTTCCAGAACCTGCTAGGCAATGCGATAAAGTTTCGGAGCGAGGATATCCCGATGATTCACGTCGGCGTAGAGGAAACGAACGACGACTGGGTGTTCTCGGTGCGCGACAATGGGATCGGTATTGACATGAAACACGCAGAACGGATCTTTGTCGTATTTCAACGCCTCCACGCGCGCGAGGAATACGCGGGAACGGGCATCGGACTTGCAGTCGTTAAGAAGATGGTTGAACGTCACGGGGGACACATATGGGTCGAATCAGAACCAGCAAACGGTTCGACGTTTTACTTCACGCTTCCAAAGGGGGATAGTACGGCATGAGCGAGCGAAATAGCATGAACTACATAGAAATATTATTGGTGGAGGACAATCAAGGCGACGTCGTTCTGACCAAGCGCGCCCTCAAGTCCGGCAAAGTGCTCCACAACCTGCACGTCGCAAATGACGGAGAAGCCGCACTTGCCTTTTTGCACGATGTCGAATATGGGCAGGCTCCGCGCCCTGACCTGATCTTGCTCGACCTCAACCTGCCAAAGGTCAACGGTCGAGAGGTGCTCGCAAGGATCAAATCCAACGAAGCGCTAGCGAGCATACCGGTCGTCGTATTGACGACGTCCAAAGCTGACGAAGACATCATGAAAACATACGAATTACACGCCAACAGCTTCATCACCAAGCCGGTTGACTGGCCACAATTTGTGAACGTGATACGGAGTATCGAAGAGTACTGGTTCACGGTTGTAAAGCTTCCGCTGCGTGAAGAGTGAGAATGTACGCACGTGATCGAACACTTAAAGTCCTTCTCGTCGAGGACAACCCGGGCGATGCTCACCTCATAAAACGGCTCCTGACTAAGTCATCCGCGACAAAGCACACGCTTGACGCAGTGAATCGTCTCGATGCTGGGATTGAACAGTGCGATCAGGGGAGTTTCGACGTTGTGCTGCTCGATCTGGGTCTTCCTGATAGCCAAGGCTTCGCCACCGTCGCGACGATGCGCGCCGCAGTGCCACACCTGCCGATCATCGTGCTGACTGGTCTCGACGATCTGGAATTGGCGCTACACGCGGTGCGTGAGGGTGCGCAGGATTATCTCGTGAAAGGCACGGCGACGGTGGATACCCTGGAGCGAGCTATGTACTACGCCATCGAGCGCAAGAATCTTGAAGAGCAGCTCACGCAGTACTCTGAGCACCTTGAAGAGCTGGTGGAGCAAAAAACGGCTGAACTCAGGGGGGTGGAACGCTTGGCGGCTATCGGGCAAATGGCGGCAATGGTCGGGCACGATCTCCGCAGCCCGTTGCAGGCCATTCTTAACACTATTTACCTCGAGAGAAAACAGGTCGACTCGCTGGAAGGGAACCTCGCCCCTAGTGAGAGCCCTAAGGCGCAGCAGCTCCATGACGGTTTAAGCAAGATAGACGAACACGTTGCTTACATGAGCTCTATGGTAACCGATCTGCTCGACTTTGCTCGGACGCCGAACCCGAAAATCACGCGCACAAGCACAGAACAACTCGTCAACGATGCCCTTCGTGGCGTTGTAGCGCCCAAGAATGTTGTGATAGAGAAGAGGCTTGATCCTAGTCTGCCCGACCTCAATGTCGATCCGTTCCTTATGCAGCGCGCGCTGACAAACATTATTGGTAACGCGGTGCAAGCAATGCCAGACGGCGGCACCCTTACTATAACAACCAAGAAAGAAGGACAGAGCGCCTCCATAAGTGTGGCTGATACAGGAACGGGTATACCGCCGGAAAACATAAGTAAGCTCTTCGAGCCGCTGTTCACCACAAAATCACGAGGTGTGGGGCTCGGCTTAGCCATCGTGAAGTCCGTGATCGAAGCTCACGGCGGGACAATTACCGTTAAGAGTGAGGTCGGCCATGGTTCGAAGTTCTGCATCGTCCTACCGCTTCGCGGCTAAGGTCAGCAGATAGCGACGCCGATTGCACGAGGGCAACCCGTGGCAAGCCGCGTGTATCTAACGGGATAAGCAGGGGCCCCAGTTCGGTAATTTCGTTCTAACGACGTTGACAAAGCTCGCGAGTGGTTTTTGGGATATCTTCTTTGGATTCGAGAATCCTCGATCCTAGCCTGATTTCTTAGCTGAGTCCAAACAGTTCGAAGGTTCTTAGCGCGCGATCTTTGGACAAGACAAGATCACGCTGTACGCCTTCGAGGCAGAACTCGATCAGCTATTTAATTTCGTCGACAAGGACATACTCAGCTCTCGTTGAGGACCATCTATTAATTATCTAGATGTCAAGACCCTTACGACAAAAGACCAAATCGATGACATGGTGCACCGACCTAGAACCGCACCGGTTCATTGGATCGAAAAAAGAAGCTTCAATTCTTTGCATACTCGCACGAGCGAGCTCAGCGCGCGATGCAGCAACAAAACACAACGCATATGTACGCGGATAGAGAGATATATGCGACCTGCCTGAGCTGGTTCGGCCAAACTCTCTGATCAGGCAAATACAACGTAAGTCGCAGCGAGAATGCAAACGATAAACCTTTTGGAGACTATAACGCCCTCACTGAACATCGGTGGGATTCTTGATTATATAGCAGCAGGCAGGTGGTACCATCCAAAAGAATACCGTGCTTATTGTTGACGACGATCTGGCCATCCGCGAGAGCTCCAAAGCCATCGTAGAGAGCGCAGGCTACGCCGTCCAAACAGCAGAAACCGCGCGCGAAGCCATTCGCAAGGCAAAAAGTGACTGGTTTGACGTCGCCCTCTTAGACATAGACCTTCCAGACATGCAGGGCACCGAGCTGCTTAAGCAGCTCCAAGAGATCAAGCCGCGGATGATTAAGATCATGGTGACTGGGTCCGCGAGCTTAGAGAACGCCATTCAAAGTGTGAATTTGGACGCGAACGCCTACATTTTGAAGCCTTTCAATCCGGCCGATTTGTTACAGGTAATCGAGGAGAAGCTAAAAGAACAACGTGCCGCTGAGAGACTCGACGAGGATAAGGTGACGGACTTCATTGAAGAACGACTCCAAAAGCTAGAAACGTTGCATTCACTCGAACCAAGCGATAAGTGAATGTGAGCTCTAATAAAACCGGCCTTCTCAGCGTTAACGAACGGGTCACCATAAGGATTCCACGGAGCTAACACGATGGCAATCACCCGAGAACGTCTTGTTGCTTTGCTAACAGAGTACGGAATCGAAGACAAAACCATCCTTAACAACGCCGACATCAGCGTCGAACGTCTTATTTTCGAATTAAATCGCCACAAGATCACTGTGCCTGAACCTTTTTTCAAAGCGCTAGCGGATGCCCTACACCTCGTATTTATCCCAAAGGAGCAAATCCTAAGTAAGAGTTACCTGGCCCCCGGGTTGCCGTATACGGTAATGAAAGAGAATTTGATGTTTTTGCTAAAACTCTCACGCGAGGGGGCGGAGTTCGTCACGGCAAATCCACTCAATACCACTTTTTTTGCTAAGCTCGAAAATATTTTCAGAGTGCCTATTACGATACACGTGACATCAGCTGACGCTATTGAAGAGGCCATTGATCAAGGGTACACAGAGCTCCACGCCGACAGAGCGCTGGACGAATTACGAGAACGAGCACCCGATGAATCTGCATACCGTGTCCTGTACCCTTGGCAGCAATATGGCATCATCATCGTCTTAGTCGCCTTTCTCCTGTTGTTCGTAGGAAATTATCCAATCTCGCTTATTCTGCTTTTTGCCGTGATAAACGTCGCATATTTTGGGCTAAATCTGTTCAAGTTTTACGTGTCGTTCCTTGGATTCCAAGGCTCACGATCAGAGGTTACGATACCAACTGAAGACATTGAGAAGCTTGATGACGCTGCACTCCCCGTGTTCACCGTTTTTGTCCCCGTGTATCATGAACCAGAGATGCTCCCGCATTTAATCAGGAACCTAAATCGATTAGATTACCCTAAAGATAAACTCGATATTAAGATCTTGATGGAGGAAAAGGATGACGAAACGCTAGGTGCCGCCCGCAGATTGGGTCTATTTGGCGAGCCAGAGATGGTTATAGAATCCATGAGCTCCGACGAGTACCGAGAGTATCTCAAGCCATTTGAACCAATCATTGTTCCAGATGCTGACATTAAGACAAAACCCCGTGCCTGCAATTATGGCCTGCAAAGGGCGCGAGGCGAATTCTGTGTCATATTTGATGCTGAAGACGATCCCGATCCCGATCAATTAAAGAAAGCTGTGTTGGCCTTCTCTCACGTTGACCGTGATTGTGTGTGCCTGCAATCTCGCTTGAATTTCTATAATCCAAAGGATAACGTGCTCACGCGCTGGTTCACCCTAGAATACTCATATTGGTTTGATTTCTATCTTCACGGGATAGATCGAATCGGGGGGCCGATCCCGCTCGGAGGAACAAGCAACCATTTCAGAACTAAAGGGCTGCGCGACTTAGGCGGGTGGGATCCGTATAACGTCACAGAAGATGCCGATCTCGGCATACGGATCGCGCGAAAGAAGCTCAGAACGTCCATGTTAAACAGTTACACCTATGAAGAGGCGAACACAAAGTGGTGGAACTGGATCCGACAACGATCTCGCTGGATTAAGGGGTATATTCAGACATATCTCGTGCATATGCGCCATCCACGTGAGTTACGTGCCGACTTAGGATGGCGCAAATTTGCGCTCTTTCAACTCGTACTAGGTAATAGTATTTTTGTCGTGCTCATCAATCCTATACTATGGTTGACGACGGCTCTCGCAATCTTGATTCCGGGCATCTTTCCCACCTTATTATACTATCCACTCACGTACGTGTGTCTCTTCAACTTGATTATCGGTAATGCTTTCTTTATTATCACACAGGTAATTGCTACTGTGAAAGAACGGGAGTACTCGCTCATTCCATTTGCGCTGCTTGTCCCCATATATTGGGCTTTGATCAGCATAGCGGCTTGGAAAGGTGCTATACAACTCCTCACAAAACCATTTTTCTGGGAAAAGACGCAACACGGGATTAGCAAGTCGGGCCGGCAAGAACGTCAAACAGAAGAGGTGCGCGTTCCAGTGGATTGATTGTGTGTTGAAGTTGCAGCAGCACATGACTCGCTTAACCGTTTCTAGTAGCGATTGTTGACGTTGATAAGGAATAGAGATGTCGGATCTTTCGATGCGGCAGCTGCTCAAACGTGCGCTATACGGAATACACGCGTCATAGACGCGATCCTGCAGAACGTATCTCAACTGGTACAACTTTTAACGGTTCTTCGTCGGCCAGCTCCAGCGCCTTATTGAAGAGCTCGCGAGTCGTGACCAGTCCGTCATCCCAACTCCCAAGCTCATTGAGTTGTTCATAAGGTTGAGCGCACAGTTACAAGATGAGATTCTCACCCTTCTCATTACCTATGAAGCGGGATTAGAAGGGTAGGGGGCTTCTGGAAACCGTGCTAATTCCCTCAGTACACCAAACCACCCGATGCAAAACTCAAAAAGCGGAATGTGGCGAAAGAGCCTCAAGATTAAAGAGCCATCGTCGTGCCATTTGCTCTGAGGATGGCATCATGGTTAACGTGTTAGTGGTCTACCATTCGCGCAGCGGAAATACCAAAACGATGGCAGAAACAATAACCGACGCAGCGAAAGAAGGCCCCTAACGCGGGGTGCTCTTTTTTATTCGAGAAACCAGTTCTTTTGGCTTTTTTTCCTCAATTGTCTGCTCCACGACGCCAGCGCCGCGCTCATTTTCGTGAGCGCCGGCATGAACGAGCTTACCGGACCAATTGAATCGCACTTAGCCCGTCTGGCCAGCGCGTCTTTGAGGACCGATAAAAAGCGAGACGAGAAATCCGGCAAACAAAAAAACCGAGATGCCGTCGACGGCGTGCTGCATGGCGACGCTGATGGTCTCGCCAACGATCTGCGTCGTGGTGTTTTCTGCCGCCTTCACGGCCGGCACGTTCGTCGTTTTGAGCGTGTGCACCCAATCAGGGAGCTGCGCCTTGACGTCCTGCGCCGTCACCTGGTTAGGGTAGGCATTTTCGACGGCAGGGCCGAGCGCGGCGTAGATACTGACCAAGAGCAGCACGCCGATGATGGCCGTGCCTAACGAGTTTCCAAAGTTGGTTGTCGTATTCAAGACGCCAGACGCATCCGCCTGTTGCGCATCCGAGCCCGATGAGAGGATGAGATTGTTGAGCGGGCCGAGTGACAGCCCGAGCCCGACGCCGATCAATATGGTGCCGGGAAAGATGTCAACGATCTGAGTGTCCAGACTAAACACGCCCCGAAGTAGAATCGACCCGGAGAGGGCGATCAGAAATCCTAGGGGAACGAGGTAGCGCGGCGCTATGCGAGCCGAAAGCCGGCCGGACCCGAGCGAAAAGACGAGCACAGCGACCGTGAGCGGGACAAACGCGACGCCCGTCATAAAGGCGCTCAAACCGGCAACGGCCTGCAAAAAGACCGGAAGGATGAAGAGCGCCCCCGCAAGGCCGAGATGCAGGATGAGGTTCGCCGTGTTCCCCGCGCTGTACGTGCGCTTCCTAAAGAGCGAAATATCGGTGAGCGGGGCTTGTCCGTGACGGATCCGCCGTCGCTGCCACACCGCAAAGACGGCAAGCAGGAGGAGACCCACGCCGACGAGGATTGGCACTATGCCCCACGCACTCGGGCTGTTGAGCAGCAACGTCCCGGTCACGATGAGGAAGAAGCCTGCCGCCGAGAGCGCGAACCCCACGACGTCGAGGTCCCGCCAGCCGATGGTCGGCGGCGATTCGGTGAGTCGTCCCGAGCGTGCGAAAATCACCACGACGATGACCGCCTCAAGCCCGAAGCCGACGCGCCAGCTCAGAAACGTCGTGAGAAAGCCGCCTAAGAGAGGGCCAACGGTTGCTGCCACCGCGCCGATGGCCGCCCACAGGCCGAAGGCGAACGCGCGCTCATCGCCCTCGTACGCACCGGAGATGAGCGCCGCGGTCGCCGGCAACATGAGTGCCGCCCCGACCCCCTCCAGCAGTGACCACCCAAAAAGCAGCATGGGGGCGTTAAGGCTCAACGCGGCAATCGTGGTGCCCACGCCGTAGATGAGCGCGCCGTAGAGAAAGGTCTTCTTCCTGCCCAAGACACTCTGAAGCTTGGCGCCGAGCAGCATGAGACACGCCATGGTGAGTGCGTACGCCGCGATGATGCCTTGGATGACCTCCACGGTGGTGTGCAGTTCGCGCACGAGCGTCGTGATGGCGACGTTCAGGAAAAAAGAGTCGATAATGATGATGAAGCTAGCGAGAGAGGCTATGGAAAGCGTAGTCCAGACGAATTTCCGTTCAACCATTGCACTGCCCGCCTCGCGACCAACAACGGGTTAAGAAGTGCGGGGCGCTCTATATATCCATTTCGTTGCTGCAGCGCTGCGGACTCCTTCGCGTTCGCTACAGACGCTCTTTGTTTTCAAGCAGGGACTTACCTCGGCGCTGCGTCGCGATAAAGAAGCTATTCAAAAGGCTTGAACGACTCAAACTATTATGACATCCTACAAAAGCGCACCCAGGGACGGTTAATTCGCCGCTCTCAAGCCTCGTCCGCTTTCCCCTCATTTTCATCAGCGGCATTTTTGTGCCGATCGCAAGCTTGCAGGGCGTCGCGAAGGTCGCGGTCTACTGCTCGCCCATCTCCTACCTCGTCACCGGGTTTGACCTCAGCTTGCTCGGCAGTACCTCCATACCCATCGGGCTCACGTGGGCGGCGCTCATCGGCTTTAGCGTTGTTTTCGTGGCGCTGGCAAGCGTGCTCCACCGGCGAAATCTCATGAAAGGCCTTTAATGGCCGATGTATCGCGACGTTAGTCCTTAACGAATACCCCGCTATATCGAGGGCCCATGTGGAACGACTTCTCCATTTGAAACGCGCGTTCGTGCAGCCTAGCGTTCTCCATGAGCTGTCTTATCTCGTGGGCGGGGGTGCCGTGCTCCTCGCGTACCGGATCTCGGATAAAGAGCCTGCCGCCCTTTTTCAGCTTTTGTGACAATATGCTCACGTTCTTCTGTCGTGCGTCTGCGTCAACGTGATGTAGCACGAAGTGCACGACAACGACGTCATAGGCGTCATCGGGGATGTCCAGTGACGCGATATCCCCTAATTTGAAGTCAACGTTGGGGTACCGCTTCAGATGCTTTTTTACCACGTCCATCCACATCGTGGAGACGTCGACACACGTCAGGTGGCCGCTCTCCGGCACGAGGCGCTCGGCTATATGTCGCGTGATCCTGCCTGAGCCTGACCCGTAGTCAAGTACCCACTCACTCCCTGTTAGGCCAAAGCTTTCGACGTAGCGTCTATAGGAGCGAGAGCCCACGTAGCCAAGCAACACGGTGGCTCGGACTTTAAGAGAACTCGGTTCTGTAAAACACATGTAAAACACCGACTTTTTGGTACCAAGGATAACCTTAAAACAACACGCGTGCCTGGGCCCTGTTATCCGAACCTGTGGATAGCGAATAATAAGACTGGTGCCACGCTATTTAACGCTTCGTGGCCCCGTCCCGTTCTGGGGCTGCCCGTGCCAATGTGGTTCCGTCAGCGTGCAAAAAAAGGAAAGCATGAGGCAAGCCTCACGCCTTTACGACGACTGTATGCGCTGTGCGATCTCCAAGCCGTTGCTTCTTGTCTGACGTCCATATAAAGATGGCGCCGAGCAGGTATGGAACAACGAACGGGATGGCATCGATGATCCTCAGAACAGTCCGCACGACCGCGTCTGTATAATCGATCTTCGTCCCGTCCTCACGCACGACTTTGATCTTAACGAGCATCTTGCCGACCGTCTGGCCGTACGACCCTTCAAGCAGCACAAAGTAGACGAACCAGATAAGGAGCGAGACCCCTCCAGCGAGCCACGAGAGCGGATTTGGCGCCGTCGCGGTATTCCAGACTCCTTCGCTGACTGTGACCGTGACGATGGGCGCATTCAGCGGGGCTGTAATGATACCTGTAATGATAACTAAGATAATGACGTCAATAAGGATTGCGACAAAGCGAATCGCAACGCCCTGATATGGCGAAGCTGCTGCGTATGGTGCTTGAAACGTCGGAGCGGGTGCGGTTGGAGCTGGTGCGGTTACAGCGGCAGTCGCAGCGGGCGCAGTCGATGGTTCCTCTTGTGACGCTTCTTGCGGAGGTGCCTGTGATGCACGTTCAGCTATTAAGTTTGCTCCGCAGCTTTCGCAGAACTTAGCGTCAGGTGCCGCGGGCGTGCCGCACTGCATACATTTGTCTTCATCCATTGATTTCACCTCCTTTCTTTTGGTATTTGGGATATAAACCGTTAGTAGTTAGTTGTTTGCCATTTTAATGTCGATTTTTTCAATGAACGTACAAAATGACGAACACTGTAGTGGAAAAGAAAAAGAACTCACACGAAAAAATGCGACCACGGGGAACTTTCGTTTTTTTTTTGCTCGCTAATCGCTCTGCGTATAAGGAGGGTTTGTGGAGATATACCCCTGATTAGTAGCGCCGCTGTGAGCTCATCCAGCCTTTTCAAGTGACTGAGCAAACTCCTCAGCGTCACGCAGGTCCTGGTCGCTTGGCCTTCCTTTAGCAACCCCGCCAACCAGTTTAGTTAGCCCGTACGTATCAAACCCGCGACACGAGAACTCACCAACGATGGTCCATCCCTTCTCGTTCAATTGCCGTTTCAAGGCACGGTGGAAGCCCCTAAGGTTCTGTCCTCCCCTTGTTGAGAACACAAACGCGTTTTTATGAAGAACGGGGAGCCTATCGATCAAATTGAGTATCTGTTTATAATGTTTGCCGAAGGCAATCCCTGAGCCAAACCCGACGAGATCGTACCCGTCGAGCAACTCGGCTTTTACGTCACGTGGGCTGACAACCTCCGCGTGCAGAACTGCCGCCATCGCGTCAGCGATCTTTTTCGTGTTCCCGTGGTGGTAAGATTGGCATATGATGAGCGTTTTCATCGTTTATCCTCATATTTTTAAGCTTGTTCTTGTTTAGAGACGCCTTTTTGCTTGATCTGTTTTACGTTTGAATCACGATAGAGCACGTCTGGCGGCCGCGACGCTTGGGATATCTATCGAATAAGAACACATCGCTGTCGCTCACAACCCCGCAAACGTAAGCACCCGGAATGCTATCCCGCCAACGACGAGCGCCAGCACGATGGTGAAGATCGAGATACCGACCGCCCACCGCATGTTGAACTCCCGCACTATGACGCTAAACGTCGCAAGGCACGGAACGTAGAGCGTGACGACGAGGCAAAACACGAAGATTTGAACGGGGGTCATCACCGTACTGAACACGAATGTCCCCGACGCGATGGCGAGCATTTCCAGGGCCATCTCCTTCCTCAGCACCCCGTAGATAAGGCAAATGCCCGTAAAGGCGGGAAGGCCCAGAATACCGACGGTGATGGGCGCCATTGGCGCTTCGATGAACCGACTCAGGCCGGTCAGCTCCAACCATCCGAACAAGATGCTTCCCGCTACCAGCAGAGGAACGGCAATGAACAGAAACTCCTTCATCCGTAGCCACGTCTTTTTAAGGATGGGAACGATCGCTGGCCTTCGCACGAGCGGAATTTCGAGCACGAGCCCAGGCGTCCGTCCCGGGATGGTCGATCGAAGGAGCCTTCCAGACGCGATGATGAGGACGAACGAGATAAGGTAGATCGCAATCGCGTAAGGGATTCCCGCATAGGTCGCCGCAACGCCGAGGATTATTGCGGTGCGCGCCGAGCACGGAACGAGTGTAATAAGGACGGTCGTAATGATGCGCTCCTTTTTCGTCGGAAGCGCCCGCGTCGCCATAATCGCGGGCACGCTACAACCGTAGCCAAAAAGCAGCGGGATGAGTGATCGGCCGTGCAGACCGATGAGGTGTGCTTGCCGGTCGAGCAGCACGGCGACGCGCGGCAGGTAGCCAACGTCTTCAAGAACGGCTAAGAAAATGAAGAAGACCAAGATGTACGGAATGGCGATGGCGAGTGCCGCTGCTAAGGCGAGCAGGGTGGAATGCACTGCAGACGTGATGAATGGATTGGCGACCTGCACGTCAACGACCCCGTAGAGCGGTGGGAAGACGACCTCGCCAAAGAACGTGGTGATCAGATGACTCAGATAGCCGCCGACATAGAAGATAAGCGCGAGCATGCCACCGATAAGGCCGACGAGCATGGGATATCCCGTCCGCGGACGCGTCGCAGCCTCGCCAAACTTCTCTGCAAACGTTGGCTTGTGCACTTTGCTCGTCAGCACCGCCGTCGCGATGAGAGCAGCGGTCGAGTGGCGTCCCCGGGCGATGGTAACGGCGACGTCTTCACCATGCGCCCGCTCCACCTCGTTCCTGAGCTCTTTGACGCGCGAGAGCGTGTGTGCGTCAACGCGTGATTCAAAATCCGTGTCGCCTTCAAGGAGGCGCGCCGCAAAGCCCCGTTTTGGGAGGGTCGTGTCGGGGAGCAGCGGGATAATCGCTGCTAAAGCTCGTTCGACGTGGTCGTCGTAGCTCACCTGTCGACGCGACCGTTCCCGTTCAGCGTAATCATACGCGGTTTCAAGCGCCACGTGCACGCCTTCCCCCTGAGTGGCGATCGTCGGCACCACGTGTGTGCCAAGCTGTCTTTCGAGTTCAGCGACGTCGATGTCAAGGTCGAGCGTCTTTAACAGGTCGACCTGATTGAGGGCGATTATAACGGGAAGGCCGAGCTCAAGGAGCTGGAGCGTCAGATAGAGGTTTCGTTCGAGCCGCGTGGCGTCTACGATATCAATGATCGTATCAAGTGGTGTGCTGAGGAGGAACTCCTTTGTCGCCGCTTCGTCTTCAGTGACGGAAGTGACGGAGTATACACCGGGGAGATCGTAAACGATGATGTCGTGATCATGAAGGCGGGTAAGTCCCTGCTGAACCATCACGGTTGTCTGCGGGATATTGGAAATGATGACGTTAACGCCCGTCATCTGGCTAAACATCGCGCTTTTACCCGCTGAGGGGTTCCCGATGAGCGCGATCCCCTTAGGTGCGTTCTTTTTTAAAGCCGTGTCAGACATAGACGTGGTACGTTGTCAGCTCCGCTCCTTTTTCGACACGTCGCGTCTCCCTAACAGAGATGCGGGCTAGGCCGGGGTCGCCCCAGAAGGGGCGCCTCCCCGTCTTCGTCTTCTTCTTCCCCCTCCCACCTCTTCCGGGCTGACGAGGAGGGACTCCGCAACGTCCCTGCCAATGGCGATTTGCGTATCCTTCATCTCGATGACAAGAGGGCCCTTCGAGATCGTCTGCAGGACGCGCACGGTAAGCCCTGGGATAAGGCCGAGCGAGCACAGCCGACTGATCGTCTCCGGCTCATGGGACGTTAAAAACTGTATCGTGTACGACCCTTCCGTGACCTCGGAGAGCTTTGAAACCGGGATCTCGTCACCCTTATCGCTTTCGGGTATCGCGCTTCCGCCAGGACACGTTGACGGGTATCCAAGCTGGGCGGAGAGATTGTCAATGGCCTCGTCCGAAATGACGTGTTCGATCTCGCACGCCTGCGTATGCGACTCGTGTTGGCCGATCCCGCAGATATCCACCAAAAAGCGCTCAAGGAGACGATGCTTTCGCTTCACCTTCGTCGCGATCTCGCAACCGGCCTCGGTGAGCGTCGCACCGCGGTAGCGCGTGTAGTTGATGAGCCCCTTTTCGCTCAGTTTCTTGAGCATCTCGGTGACGCTTGCGTCCCGAACGCCAAGACAGGCAGCTAACTCCCCCGTGGTAGCGGCTTGCGCCTTCCCTTCCTGCTTCGTGTAAATAGCTTCAAGATACTCCTCTTCTGAAGAGCTCAGCTTGTATTTCTGTGTCATATTGCTCTAATTATATTTAGGCTAACCTAATATATATTTTTTAGGTTAACCAAAACTGACGTTCGCTGCTCCGGGTCGTCCGTTGCCCATTCCCAGCGCCACACGATTCGTCAACTATATTACGGAAACAAACCATTCGTAAAAGGTCGTTATGCGAAAGGAGACGCACCCGTGTTAAGCAAATTCAGGAGTTACGCTGACCGCCTCCTGTCAAGGC
>Ga0209585_10000436_pt1 | contig 16076 bp, 13 predicted proteins | sample NGEPerone_FD_185491 | JGI IMG/M metagenome (GOLD analysis project Ga0209585, IMG submission 185491) | Arctic peat soil microbial communities from the Barrow Environmental Observatory site, Barrow, Alaska, USA - NGEE Permafrost154B-one... | ecosystem: Environmental > Terrestrial > Soil >... | reverse complement strand
CACCGGCCGCTTCCCAGTCGACGCCGTTGTGGATCAGGAGAGTGGCGTCCCCGCCGTCGTCCAGGATCATGTTCGGGCCGGTCGACCCTGATGCGTCCGCGGGCCACGTCAGGATCTGCTCGGTGCACCACCAGTACTCCGGCAGCGTCTCGTCCTTCCAGGCGAACACCGGGACGCCCTGCAGGTCATCCGGCGTGCCGTGCGGGCCGACGACAGCAGCCGCGGCGGCCTCGTCCTGGGTCGAGTAGATGTTGCAGGAGGCCCAGCGGACCTGCGCGCCGAGCGCGGTGAGGGTCTCGATGAGGACGGCGGTCTGCACGGTCATGTGCAGCGAACCGGCGATCCTGGCGCCGGTGAGGGGCTTGCTGGCGCCGAACTCTTCGCGCAGCGCCATCAGACCGGGCATCTCATGCTCGGCAAGGCGCAGCTGGTGACGGCCGGCCTCGGCGAGGCCCAGGTCGCGAACCTTGTAGTCGAAAGGCATAGGAAAACTCTCCCTGTTCATTGACTGTGAGTCATTGGTTGGCTGACCCGGCGTAGCCCCTCTGGGCGCATCGTGGGTCATCACCCACGCCGGCAGTGCCCAAAGTCTACCTAATAGGCGCCGGAGCCGGTTCGGACTGCCCGAAGCGTTCGCCAGAGGATCACGAGGTCGAGCAGCACGGACCAGTTCTCGACGTAGTACAGGTCAAAACGGACCGCGTCGTCCCACTGGAGGTCGCTGCGACCGTTCACCTGCCACAGGCCCGTCATGCCCGGCTTGACCAAGAGGCGTCTACGAACATCGTCGGCGTACGTGGCGACCTCGCTGGGGAGCGGTGGGCGCGGACCGACCAGGCTCATCTGGCCACGAAGGACGTTGACCAGCTGCGGGAGCTCATCCAAGCTGTATCGCCTCAGCGTCGCCCCGATGCGCGTGACCCTCGGATCATCTGACAGTTTGAACAGGGGCCCTTGCCGCTCAGCTCGGTCCAGCAACGATGGCAACATCTCCTCTGCTCCGACCCGCATCGTCCGGAACTTGAGCATCGAGAACACCTCTCCGCTCTTGCCGACCCGTTCCTGTCGGAAGAGTGCAGGTCCTGGGCTCCCCCGCCGGATGAGAAGCCCGATGACCAGGAGCACCGGCGACAACACGATCAAACCCAAAGCGGCGGCCGAGCGATCGAGAAGGCTCTTGATCGTTCGCTGTGTTCCGCTGAAGCGCGGGACCTCGATATGGAGGAGCGGCAAGCCGGCGACCGGTCGAGTGAGGACACGGGGGCCCGCGATGTCAGTGAGACCGGGCGAAACGACGAAGTCGATGTCCAGGCCCTCAAGGGCCCATCCGAGCTCACGCAGACCACGGTCACCTGCGCGCCATGACGAGGTGCAGGCCACCGTGTCGACGCCAAGGAGCTCCGCAATCCGCGCAGCATCCCCTTCGGCGCCAAGCACAGGAATGTCACCGATATCCTCGGCAAGGCCATCGCCACAACAAGCTGCCACGACCCGATAGCCGGCCCCCGGCGCTGACTGGAGCGCCCGCACCAAACCAGCAAGATGCGCCCGGTCGCCGACCACTAGTACGGAACGGGCGAGCCTCCCCTGCATCCGATGTTTGACCAGCCAGATGCGCCACACCCTTCGGGTGAACAGCAAAGCGAGCGTGCCCGCGGGGAACGCTAGCGCGACGTATCCACGGGCAATCTCGAGCCTGAAAACGTAGCTGACGATGGCTACTGCCGCGAAGAAACGGAAGGAGGCCTGCATGACCCGTTGGTACTCCTCCGGTCCGTGGCCGATTACCCGTTCGTCATAGGCATCGCTGATTGCCAAAGTGGTCATCCAGCCGGCAACGAACGCAGTCGTGACCAGCGAGTAGGGCACACCCGTCGGCGAGCTGGTAGCCGTCGCGCCATTGACAACCGCGTCGAGCTCGCCGAAACGCAGAAGCTGTGCGCCGACCGCGGCCCCGACAATCACCAGCAAGTCAGTCACAACCAGTCGACGCAGGACTCCCCCCATCCTGTGTCGATGCGTCGATCTGCTCTCCGGGTTGAGCGCTCCAGACGTCATGTCCGTGCCCGACCGGCCTCTCTGTTCCCCACCGCCGGCCGCTGTTACGGGCGGTTCACATCATGACAAGCCTAGCAACCGGGTGTGGCATTTGAGCTGAACCCGGCGAACACTCTTGTTTGGGCACGCGGCGGAACAAGATGACATCCGATGGCACAAGTAAAGATCGGACTGAGACGATCAGCGACTGTCGAGGCCTGAACGGCCGAGTTCTTGGTCGCGCACTCAACGCCGTTCGACGGCGACTTGCGGCTCCCCTTGCCAATCAACGACTAGGGCGCTTCATGCAACGCCACACGCGATCGAAAACAAGGTGTGCATGGCATGTGGTGAGGCCTTGACTAGGCGTAGGTTCCTACCGGTTTCCTGGTGGCGAGCGTATTGGCCGTCGAATTCGCCTCGCAGGCGGAGTGGCGTGCTGATTGGATTGGGGCTAATTCCCTTGCGGGCGAGTGTCCCTCTATGTCCGGCTTGGGCACGTCGACAGGGCGCCGCTGCCCAACTGTGGCACTCTGCTGAACGTCTTGGAGATCCAGGACACCACTGCCCGCATGCAGCGAAGACACCGAAGAGGTGGTAGCCATCAACTTCACGACACGATCTTCGGAGGTCTCCAACAACCTGAGGCCGTCGCGGGGCCGACGTTTGCTCAGACGCCCAACCTTTGAAACGTGGTTCCCGTTGTCCGTCTTCGCACTGACGCGGCTTCGTCACCGTCTTGGTCGGCTGACCTGGGCCTGCTGAACGTCTCCACGCGCCTTTCGCCAACCACCGCACCGTCAATACATCCGGCGCTGCCACTCAACCTGTTCGTTCAGCCCAGCGGCTAGGCGTACGCGCGGCATCCAACCTGTGAGTGATGTGATCTGGGCCGTCGAACCGCTCGTCGTGGTCACGTCACCAGCCTGTTCCGGCTGCCGGCTCACAGGCACGGCGCGACCAACAGCCTCGCCGACGAGCGCGAGCAGGTCTGTGACTGTCACGGCACCGCCGCCTGAAACGTTCAGCGCCAGACCGGGCTGGAGTGCCGCCGTCGCCGCGACCACGTTCGCCGCTACGACGTCGTCGACATAGGTGAAGTCGCGGACCTGACTGCCGTCCCCGAAAAGGGGAAACGGCTCCTCGAGCAGCCCGGCGCGTATCATCCGGTGGATGGCCATGTCGGGGCGCTGACCCGGCCCATAGACCGTGAAGTACCGCAGCGAGACGGTCGGAACGCCAAAGTTCTGCGCGTACAAGGTGGCCAGGTGCTCGGCCGCGAGTTTCGTCACGCCATACGGGCTCAGCGGCACTGGCAGTGTCTGCTCGGTTACCGGCAGGACCGCTGCATTGCCATAGACGGACGAGCTTGATGCGTAGACGAGTCGACGCAGCGAAGGCGAATCGACGCAGGCGGTCAGCAGCCGCTGCGTTGCTTCGACGTTGTCATGGAGGTAGATCGAGAACTCGTCCCACGAGCGCCGAACTCCTGGCTGAGCTGCCTCATGAAACACCACCTCGACATCGCGCAGATGCGATTTGAGGTCGTCCGTCGTGAGGTCTGCCACCTCGAACCTGAAGCGATCGTTTGTTTCGAGCCGCGCAAGGTTGCGGCGCTTCTGGGCGACGTCGTAGTACGGCCTCAGAACGTCCAACCCGACGACGTCGTGACCATCGGCCAGAAGCCGAGCGGCGAGGCGGCTGCCAATGAACCCCGCTGCTCCCGTAACTAGTACGAGCACGGTCAACTCCTTTGGTGGTTGATTGGGCCGGATCGGTCGATGTCGACAACTAGGCCCGGCTGTCGAATCCGCAATCTGTCCCATTCAAGGAACATCAAGACATTCCACAACTGGTACTTGAGATCGCGGGTGCCCGAGAGGTGCAGGTCCCAGGCGTGCCGAACGGCACTGACATCGAGGTAGCCGTTGGAACGGAGCGCCCCGGGGCTGAGGAGATCCTCCGCCCAAGGCCGGAGCGGGCCGCGCAGCCACCCCCCGATAGGGACACCGAAGCCCATCTTCGGCCGCTCGACCAGTTCCGCGGGTACGTAGCGGTGGAGCAGCGTTCGCAAGAGCCACTTCCCTCGTCCCCTTCGGATGCGCAGCGAGTCCGGGATCCTGGCCGCGAACTCCACCACGGCGGGCGCGAGGAGCGGGACGCGAGTCTCGAGGCCCACCGCCATCGCCGCGCGGTCCACCTTGACCAGTATGTCGTCGGGAAGGTAGGTCAGTGCGTCCACATACATAATCTGTCCAAGCGCGGACAACTGCGCCGGCCATTGGGATGAGTCCCCAAGCAGCAGCGAAGGCTCCCGCCCGCCAAGCACCACCGACTCCGGCTGTTGCCAGTGCGACATCAGCATCCGGTACGTGTCGCTCGGGTTCTGCGCGGCGAGCAGTCCAGCTACTTTGTGCGCGCGGTCGCCAAGGCGGGCCTGGCGGTACTTGCTGGGGACGAGGGGGTTGAGCACCCGTCCGACTCGATCCCAGGAACCGACGTCAACGTGCTGGACGGCACTCGCGGCCGCCGCCCGAATCCGTGGGGGCACGGCGTTGAGCGTCCGCCAAGTGGCTGTGTGCAGGCGGTACCGGTCGTAACCGCCGAATAGTTCGTCCCCAGCGTCACCCGATAGAGCAACGGTCACGTGCTGCCGCGTCATCTCGCTGACGAGGAAGGTGGGGATCTGCGACGAGTCGGCGAATGGCTCGTCATACATTTGCGGCAGCCGGGGGACGACGTCCAGGGCCTGCGATGACGAAACATACAACTCATGGTGCTCTGTGCCTAGGTGGTGCGCGACCGCCCGCGCGTACTCGGCCTCGTTGTAGGCCGCCTCATCGAAGCCGATGCTGAACGTGCGGACGGAAGCCGACGAGGCCTGCTGCATCAGCGCGACCACAAGCGAGGAGTCGATCCCGCCCGAGAGGAAGGCTCCTACCGGCACGTCGGCCACCATCCTGGAGCTGACGGCTGCGCGGAGGGTGACGTCGAGCTGCTCGAGGAGCTCACCTTGTGTCGTGCCTTCAACGCCGCGGGCGACTGGCAGCTGCCAGTACGGGACCGGAGCAGGGAGTACTTGCGAACGATGCGGGTGGATCTGGAGAAAGCAACCTGGGGGAAGTTTGGCCACGCCTTCGTAGATCGACAGCGGGCCAGGCACGTAGGACAGCCGCAGGTAAGCGGTGAGCGCGGACAGGTCGACTCGTGTCTGAAAGCCCGGGTGCGCCGTGAGCGCCTTGAGCTCGGAGGCGAATACCAGGGCGGGTCCCGCCCAGCCGTAGTAGAGCGGTTTCTCGCCCATACGGTCTCTCGCCAGGTTCAGAACGCGCTCCTCCGTGTCCCACGCAGCGAGGGCAAACATTCCGTCCACCCTCTCAAGAGCCGTCCGGAAGCCGAAGCGGTCGACATACTCGAGCAGCACCTCGGTGTCGGAGGTGCCACGCAGAGTCACACCGTGCTGCACCAACTCCCGGCGCAGGTCGACGTAGTTGTAGATCTCACCGTTGTACGACAGGACCCAGCGGCCAGAGTGGCTGACCATCGGCTGATGCCCGGCGGCTGTCAAGTCGATTATTGACAGGCGTCGGTGCCCAAACGCCGCGCCGCTCGGCGGGTCTACCCAGACACCGGCATCGTCCGGCCCGCGATGCCGGAGCTGTGACGACATTCGCTCGACCGTCGCAATGAGGTCCTCGGTTGACCGCGATGCTGACGTATCGATGAACCCGGCGATTCCGCACACGGGGCAACTACCTACCACAAAGCGGCATCGACGTCATAACTTCAGCGTAGCGGGCCGGCGGTCTCCGGACGGGTTGCGCTAATCTGCTTGGTATGCCACCTGTCAACCCCGAAGCAGCTTCTCTTTCTGGTGAGCACATCCAGTTCTCATTCGGGGAGAACTGGCAGCAATACTTGCGTGGTTTGGACGACCGAAAGATCGACCAGGCGCAGGCTTCGCTGTGCACGAGCTTCGGCAGCGACGATTTCGGGGGCCGAACCTTTCTGGACGTCGGCTGTGGAAGCGGAGTGTTCTCGCTCGCCGCCCACCGCCTTGGAGCGGTTGTTACGAGCGTGGACGTCGACCCAGCCTCTGTAGCATGCGCGCAGCATCTGCGCGGCGATGACGAAGACTGGACAGTGGTGCAAGGCTCCATCCTGCGGTTGAGCGACATACCGCTCGCCGAGAGGGTCTATGCGTGGGGGGTCCTGCACCACACCGGTGCCATGTGGGCGGCGGTCGAAAAGACGCTCGCGCTCGTTGAACCTGATGGGCTGGCGTGCATCGCGCTGTATAACCGACCGCACCGGCCGGCCGCACAGTTGGCGGTGAAGCGGCTGTACAACAGGCGCGGTGTCGCCGGTCGTAAGTTCCTCGAACTCGCGTATGGCCTAGCGTTGCTCGCGCTTGGCGGCCTGGTTCACCGCCGCAATCCCATCTCCTACGTTCGGCAGTACGGCGAGAACTCTCGCGGCATGAGCTTTTGGCGGGACGTTAAGGACTGGCTTGGCGGTCTCCCGTTCGAGTACACGGACGTTGAGGAGTTCCGCCAGCACGTCCCGGACGACTTCGATCTGGTTCGCGTGCAGGAGCGACCGCCTGGCGCCTGTAACGAGTATCTGCTCCGCCGAAAAGCCTAGGACAGAGTCTTCCCCCGCTTCGGCGGCCACCGAACCGTCATGGGCCTCGGTCCTTCTCGTCTAGGAGTCTCGTGTCTCGCATCCTGTTCTGCACTTGGCAGTACCACCCGGTCCCGACTGGTGGCGCTGAAAGGCAAGCACGACTCCAGGCTGAGGAACTGGTTCGGCGCGGTCACCACGTGACAGTTGTGTGCCCCACGGCGCCCGGTGCGAGCAGCGGCGACATCAACGGGGTGTCGGTTGTGCGACTCCGGCGTTCGCGTCGCCGGTACATCAGCAGCGTCACCTACTTTCTCAATCTGGGGCGCTACGTCCTCATTCACGGGCGGCGATTCGACGTGGCTCACGTGCACTTGGCGAATCTGCAGGCTGACGTCGTCGTTGCTGTGGCGCGACTGCTGGGCCTGCCGACACACGTCAAGGTGGCGAACAGCGGCACGTACGGAGAGACCCGCCGGCTCGAGCACGTCGCACGGATCACCCGCTGGTATGGCTTGCGACACGCCACTTCGGTGCAGGCGCTGTCCGAGGAAACCAGGGGGGAACTGCTGCGCATCGGCGTCTCGGCCGACCGAATCGTGAACATTCCCAACGGCGTTCTTCTCGGAGCCAAGCGCGCACCTGCGGTCGACCGAGCCGCCGTTCGCAGTGCACTCGGGCTGCCCCAGGAAGGTGGCATCGTGCTGTACCTCGGGCGGTTCGCCCGGTACAAGGGCTTAGATGACCTCCTCAAAGCGTGGCGTCTAGTCAGCCGAGACGGCTGGACTCTGCTCCTCGTGGGGGAGGACGCAACGGATGAACCGTTCGGCGCGCTCCCGCGCCTACCGGGCCTCGCCGTCCACCCTTGGACCACGAAGCCTGATGCATACCTCCAGGCAACGGACATTTTTGTCCTCCCGTCCCACTCCGAGGGAATGTCCAACGCACTACTGGAGGCGATGTCGACGGGCGTGGCCATCGTCGCCAGCGATGCCGGCGCCGCATCGGAAATGCTGGAGCACGGGCGGTCCGGGTACGTATACCCCACTGGTGACATCGACCAGTTGGCCGAACTTCTGGATGCCGTGATGGGAGATGGCAACCTTCGCGACTGTCTCATGGAAGGCGCGCAAGATCGCTCGAAGAGTTACGGCGTCCCGTATGTGGTCGACAAGTTGGAGGACGTCTACCGGCGGATAGGACGGCCGGGCTGATGTCTGCAGCGCCTCCCTCCCCTTTCGGCGCCGATGCGGTGCCAGAAAGGCCAACCGACGCGGGCGGCTTCGACCCGCTGGTCGGATGCCGAATCGTTATCGTCGTCAACACCGACTGGTTCTTCCTCTCCCACCGCCTACCGCTCGCCCTCGCCGCGCTCGCCGCTGGCGCGGAGGTTTGGGTCGTCGCGACGGACACGGGGAGGGGAGATGAGATCCGGGCGCACGGTCTGCGCTTCGAGGACGCCCGCATGTCGCGTACAGGTGGCAACCCATTCCGCGAGCTGTGCAGTCTTGCGCGTCTTTGGCGGCTCTTCCGGCGGACCAAGCCAGACGCGGTGCACCTCATCGCCACAAAGGCCATCGTCTACGGCGGGCTGGCCGCGCGCGCTGCCCGGGTCCGCGGTGTGGTCTGTGCCGTGACCGGTGCAGGCTACGCATTGGGCCGGAACCAGCCCGTCGCGCTCCGGACAGCGGTCCTCACCCTGTTGCGCTTCGTCCTTCGCCGATCACCAGTCGTGATCTTCCAGCATGAGTTCGACCGCGATCTGTACGTGCGGCGAAGGCTGGTAAAGCCTAGTCAAACTGTGCTCATACGGGGAGTCGGTGTCGACCCCGACGAGTGGATCGTCAAGGCCGAGCCGTCTGAACAGGTTGTGATGCTCGCCGCCCGCCTCATCGAGGAGAAGGGCATCATCACCTTCGTCGACGCTGCCCGTTTGCTTCGGCCACGCTTCCCGAAGGCACGTTTCGTACTCGTTGGACCACTCGACCTCGACCTGCCGACTGGCATTGCGCCGAAGCGTGTCGAGGGGTGGGTCGAGACCGGCCTCGTCGAGTGGTGGGGGCACAGCGACGACATGCGTGCAGTGCTTGCCCAGTGCCTGGTCTTCGTCCTCCCGACGTACCACAACGAGGGCGTGCCAAAGGTGCTTCTCGAGGCCGCGGCCACCGAGCGCGCAGTGGTGGCGTCCGACATACCGGGGTGCCGCGCGGTCGTGCGGGAGGGTGTGACGGGACTCCTCGTTCCGCCCCAACAGCCAGAGCGGCTTGCCGAGGCGGTCGCGACGCTACTCGAGGACTCGGTTCTGCGCCGACGCCTGGCAGCCGCGGCGCGCATTGATGTCGCCCAGAGGTTCCGCGCTCGCGATCTGACTGAGCAGTCCCTGGCCGTATACCGGCAGGTGCTGCGAGGGACGTAGATGGGCCGACTTGGCCCCGGATGTGTCTTCCGCAAAGAGCCGCGTGTGTAGCCTTTGCCTGGCATGGGAAACGCCCGGCCTGACGTCGCACGGAGCTACCTTGACCGCCCGTTCGCAGAGTGCGCAGTACTACAAAGACAAGCGTGACCTACTTGTCAGGATTTTCGGCAGCGACGTCCACATTGCCGAAGATGCCGTCTACGTTGGCGAAGTCCGTTACCCCGTGCTCGACGACGTGATCGTGACACTACCCGCCGGACAGCTCCCCGCGGATCTTCGTTCTGGTGCCCGGCAGGACGACCCCGAGTTCGCCGTCGACGTTCAGACGTCCTTCGGGGACCAGTGGAAACAGTTTCCAGAGGTTACCGAAGAACACCGCCACGAGTTCGCTCAGTACTTCGACTTGGTCGATATGGCAAGCCTCGGTGATGCAGTAGTGGCAGATCTTGGCTGCGGTTCGGGCAGGTATGCCGCGTGTGCCGCGCCGCACTGCGGATCGCTCGTGCTGGTTGACTTCTCCGATGCGATCTTCGTCGCTCGCCTCAACCTGTTGGGTACGCCAAATGTCGTCTTCATCATGGGAGATCTTCTGGACCTGCCATTTGCGGACGGAGCGTTCGACTTCGCTTACAGCCTGGGCGTGCTGCACCATTTGCCTATCCCTGCTTTGGACGCTCTTCGCCGATTGATGCCGCTGAGCCCGCGCCTTCTCGTGTACCTGTACTACGCCCTCGACAATCGCCCGAGATACTTCCGTCCGGTCCTTGCAGCTGCGGACAACCTGCGCCGGCGCTTGACCCAACTGGACTCACCGAGGCTCCAGAAGGTGTCCGTCTGGGCGATTACCCTGTTGGCCTATTGGCCGCTTGCTCGGCTGGGCACAATGCTTGGGCCGCTTCGACTCGACCGTTACGTCCCGCTGGCGGAGTTCTATCGGGGCAAGACGCTTCGTCGCCTTCATCAGGATGCGCACGACCGCTTCCTCACGAGCATCGAGCAGCGGGTCACTCGCCGTGAGGTCCTGGCGCTCGCCGATGAGGAATGGTCCGTTGCAGTGAGCGACGGCTTGCCTTACTGGCACTTCCTGTGCGAGCGAAGGTGACGCGGACGTCGCAACGTCAAATGTGGGGGGACAGTGTCTGCAGGATGCCCCGTCTGCGGTGACGAACCCATCCCGGGAAGCGGGCGATTCGCAGCGACGACAGCCAGGCAGCCTTGGATGCGGAGCTTCGTAAGACCGTGCCTACTTCGGTCCAGGACCGTCATGGGCGCCCTGCGCGAATCAAATCCGCTGCGACGACCAAGCGACATGGGAGGCTGTGGCTATGCCCATCTCCCTGCGTGACCACGAGAGCTTCGTCGACTCGCGGCCGGGGCGCCGGCCCGCTCCTGCGCAGCCTTTCCGCCGCCTCGCCCCTGGTGAGACGCTCTTCGGCCACTTGCTAATGGCTGCGTTGCGCCTTCCTGGCTCGGATCCCTGCGGCACGTGAAAGGACACTCTTCACCCGACAGCGCGCGTTCTGGGCCGCGGCTAGGCCGCGACGCGTTTTTCGCCGTAGGCGGCCGGGTGCTGTCGGGGCTGCTCGCCTTCGCATCAGTGCTTCTCGCAACGCGGCTGCTCACGCCGGTCGAGTACGGCGAGCTTTCTTTGCTCCTGGCGACCGCAGGGGTCGTCTATGCACTGATTGCCAGTTGGAGCGCCCCGCCCATCTATGCGTTGGCTGCTGAGGAACTGCGCCGGACCGGAACGATGAGGCAGACGTCAACAGCACGGGCCGTCGTCCTGCTGGGCACATCGACCGTCGGCGTTGGCGTGGCGCTGCTCGCGGTGGCCGCCGTCGGCGTGCCACAAGGGCTGAGCGTCCTCTTCGTAAGTGCGTGCGCTGTCGCTGGCTTCGGTTCCATCTTGTGCGAACACGTTGCCACGCTGCTGGAGACGAATGGTCGCTACGGCGTCGCTGCCCTTGTCCAGTCGACACGTCCAGCGGTGTACCTGATCGCGCTGCTCGTGCTGTTGTTGTCAGCGCCTGCAGACGGCTATCTTCCTCCGATTCTGGGCGCGCTCATCGCAAGCTGGACGGCGGCAGGCATTACGGCAGTGGGAGTTGCAGCCACAGCACTCGCTATCTGGCCACCGCGGACGTCGGTGGCTACGCTGCGGAGACTGTGGAGGGCCTCGTGGCCCCTGATTTTGTTCTCGATCAGCCAGGTCGTGATCGGAACGGTTGATATCTACTTCGTCCGCGTGTTCGGCTCAGCCGCGGACGTCGGTCACTACGGGCTGGCTTACCAGTGCTTTAGCATGGGTCTCTTCCTAACGTCTGCCCTTCCTGGGCTCATCGCGCCGCGGCTGGCACGCGCCCAAGTTGCCGGGCAGGACGCGTTGGCGGCGTACCTGCGCGTGATTGGCCGCACCGTGCTGCCGTTGCTCGGGGCGCTGCTGACGCTCGCTGCCCCGCTCGCGCCCCCGCTCGTACGGCTGGTGTTCGGCGACGCTTACAGCCCGTCAGGAGCGCCAACCGCAGTCTTGTCGGTGGCGTTACTCTTGCTCCTCGGGTCGGCGGCGCTCGGCCCAGTGCTGCTTGTCGCTGGAGACACCCGGGTCATCGGTCGTGTCGCAGTGGTAGCAGTCACCACGAACATAGCCTTGGACCTCGTCCTGCTCGGCTGGCTGAGAGTCGGAATCGTCGGGCCCGGAATCGCGACGGTCTTGGCCTCCTTCATCACGTGGCTCGCCTACAGCCGGGCTGCCGCGTCACGATCGGAAATCCGGCTCGAGAATCGCTTTCTCCCCCTACTGCCCGCAGCCTTTTCCGTGGTGGGCACCTTGCTTCTGCCGTGGCCACTCGCAATGCTTCTTGGGGGGCTCGCTGCTATTGGCTTCCTGGCGTATCTACGAACCCAGCGGCGCCTCGACATCAGGCCGCGACGCCCAAGTCCGCTGACGTCAGGATGAGCGCGTTGGCGGTGGAAAGCTCCACGATTCGGAGCCCTGCGCCGCACACAATTCGTCCGCCGCTACTCGGGCGCCGGGACAAGTCGCGAGTCTGCTGGTCAAGGTCGACGTCGAGGTGACCCATGGAGATGTGGCTCTCCTACAAGCGCGAAATGTCAATCGGTATCGGTCCACATGGAACTCGACCGAAGGGAACCTACTGGGAACCACGGGCTAGGTCATCCGACCCCGGGAGTGCGCTTCCAACAGTCGCTGTCGAACGGAGCGAGCTGCCTCAGATTTCATGCGCGGTCGAGCCGCCAGCTTTTGTGGGCCGTGGACTTGCCTGAGAGCCTTACAGCGCAACTATTCTTCGTCTTGATGTGTCAATGACGCGCCGCGACTTCCGCGAACCCGTCTCATAAGCGGTCGGACCTGATAGGAAACTATCCGCCTTGCTTCGCGGACCGGCCGTACCGCATGCCACAGCGGCGATCGGGACACAGCGGTTGGCCAAGCGACGTTGGTGTCGATGCGCCGCGGGCGCGGCCAGAAATCGCCATCCTCGTCAATAACGAGGATGCCGAGACCCCCCCATGTCTCCCTGAGCACGGGCGTGTGTTCCCACGGCGGGACGAAACTGAGGTTGGCGTAAGCGATCTTGGACCGGTCCAGCCCGGCATCCCGGATCCCGGCCCTCACACCCTCATTGGCGACGTCATGCAGCATGACGACTGCTCGGGTGACTGCGGGGCTGTCCAAGATGTTGGCTACATCCGCCGCAACCCCCTTACGGGAATGGTCCCCGTCAATCAGAACGAAATCGACAGACTGGCCGGCAGCGGCAAAGCCCGACAATAGAGCCGGGACGGTTCGCCGACTGTCGCCCAGGTGGTATATGACATTCGGCAAGGGCTTCTTGACGTGGGAAACAAGGTCGAAGGTGTGCACTTGCTGGACGAACTTGGCGATCAAGGCCAGACTTCCACCCTCGTAGGTGCCGATCTCGAGCGCAAGCACCGGCTGCAGTTGCGCTAGAACTCCCACAAGCGCGGCTTGCTCCCCGTACGCCATCTCACAATCGTCCGCGAACATCAGCTCCCCTTCGCCATGACGTGCGTAGCATTCTTGCGGCGCATCCGGGCCGATTCCGAGTACACGGTAGCGCGACGCGTCATCGGTGCAAGAGGTCGCAGGGGGTGCAGGACCAGACCCCCTGGGCAGGTGACTGGGGCCGCGGTGCAGGTATGTCCTTGGTGCTCATCAACTGGTGTGCGAGGACGACGACCCAGTAGACCAGCGCCGGCACGCCGTCCTGCAGGACTTCCTCGGGCGGACCCCCGGTCTGCACGCCTGGCAACAGACCAACCTCGGTGAGGTCCCGTCGCGACGCGCACAGGGTGCACACTGTGAGGGCGCCGTCGGCGAAAGGAAATTCGCCTCGGCACCTGTCCGAAGGGTTCTCGTCCTACACGGCGGAGCTGACTTCGCGTTGGGGGAGGAGGCCGACCTGACATTGCGCCTCCACTTGGCCGGACAGTCATCCCCTCGCTGGAACCTGACCTGCCCCAAGTCCAATACCAGTTTGGCGGCACCTGGAACGATCTACGGCAAGTCGAAAGGTGATGTCGCCCAACATGTGACACTCTGCTGATCGTCTTAGAGAAACCAGTGGCATCACTTTCCGCAGGCAGTCCACGCGCCGCAAAGGGGGTAGCCATCAACTTCACGCCACGATCTTCGGAGGTCTCCAACAACCTGAGGCCGTCGCTCGGTCGACGTCTGTCCAGGCGCCCAACCTTCGGCACTTGGTTCCCGTTGGCGGTCTTCGCGCTGACCCGGTTCATCGACTTTGTGATGATCTCGTTGTCGGCCCGGACCCAAATGGCGATGGCTCATTCGTTCCGGGGGATCGGGGGGTACATGGTCTACTCCCCCGCCCCTGCATCGCCGGGTTATCTGACCGCCATTACAAACTGGGACGGCCAGTGGTACCTGCGAATCGCCGACGAAGGTTACGCAGTCACGGCCGTCACAAGTTACGAACAGTATGCAAAGACCTTTGCCCTCAACCAACCACCACTGTTTCCTATGACGGTCCGTGCGCTCATGTGGGCGACAGGCCTTGGGTTCGGCGCGGCGGCGACCGTGGTGAATCTCCTCGTCGGTTCGGTCACCGTTTTGCTGCTCTACCGGCTCATCGCGCCACATGCCGGGCGGTTCGTCGCTGCGTCCGCTGTTGCACTGCTGTGCACGTTCGTGAGCGCTCCCGTACTGCAGCTCGCCTACAAGGATGGGCTCGCACTAATGCTCATCGTGCTGGCGATGCTGCTGATCAGCCGGCGAAGCTACTGGCTCGCGGTGATGGCCATCCTCGCACTGTCTCTGACCCGACAGGTGACCCCGCCACTGGCGATCGTCCTCGCGGCTCATGCCTGGATGCGGTTCCGCAATCGCCAGGACTCACCCATCGGTCGCCGAGACGTCACCTCGATGGCCGCCGTCTTCGTCACCTCGATCGTGGGGCTGTTCACTTGGTCTACCATCGTCCGACTCTGGCTCGGAGGCTCCGATGCCAATAAGAGCAGAGGGTCTGTCGCCTACATCAGGCGGAACGGGTTCGGATGGTTTGGCCAGGCTTACGATCGGTTCGGGCTTGCCGGTGTGGCCCTGATTGTAGGCTTTTTCGTCGTTCTGATCGGGATCGCCTATACCGCTGGCACGCGGGACTGGGGGCCTGAGACGAGGACGTGGTTGTGGGCGTATCCGGCCTTCCTGTCGTTAGGAACGACATTGCACCCCGGCCAGTTCCGCTACTTCCTCGCTGACTTTCCCCTAACGTTGATCCTCATCGGGAGTCTGCCTGTGCGCGCGTCCGCCAAGACCCGCGTTGTCATCGTCACCCTCGCTTGTCTGGTCGGTCTTGGCCTGCAGTGGCTCTGGATCGATCACTCATTCATTGTCCATAGCGAGGGCTCCAACATCTGGGTTCCTTGACGGCGGCTCGGCCCTGAAGCGAGGCAGACTCAGGAAATGGCGGCGAGCGCGGCGGCAGCTGCAGCCGCCAAGCAGCTTCACCTGACCACCACGAAAGGTGAGCGCTCGGTTGGGGCGAGGGACGGAATACCCGCTCGTAGTGGTCTCTTTGCAACGGTGTTGGGGCGCTGGGTGCCCGGATCGCGAGCCCTCAGTCGGTTGGGTGCTGCCAGGAGACGGGATCGGAGGCTCCACGGTCGATATCGGGCTCGAGGTACATCACCAGACGCAGCCCGGGCACGGCCTCGCGGGCTCGTTGCTCAGCAGCGTCGATGACCGCCGCGATCTCGTGCCCATAGTCCTGTCGCCCCACCGCAAGCTTGGCGCCGACGAGCAGCTCCTCAGGCCCCAGGTGCAACGTGCGGAGGTGGATGACGCGCTCGACGGCTGACTCCTCGTCGCCCTCGAGCGCTGCCTGGATCGCCATGACCTGGCCAACAGTGGCGGCTTCGCCAAGGAGCAGAGACTTCATCTCGATGGAAAGGACGATCGCGACTGTCACCAGGAGCATGCCGATCAGGGCAGTCCCCACCGCGTCCCAAATCCCGTTGTCAGTGGCCAGGGTCATGCTGACGCCGAACAGAGCGAAGACCAGACCGCACAAGGCCGCCAGGTCCTCGAGCAGGATGACGGGCAGCTCGGGCGCCTTGGCCGTGCGGATGAACTCCGTCCAAGAACGCTTGCCTCGAACGTGGTTGCTTTCTCTGATGGCAGTACGAAAGGAGAACCCTTCGAGCGCGATCGCGATCAGCAGGACGGCGATCGGCATCCACCACCACGTGCCGGTGATCGGCTCGGGGTGCTGGAACTTGTGCCACGCCTCGTAGAGCGCGAACAGCCCACCCACGCTGAACAGCACGATCGAGACGATGAACGCGTAGACGTACCGCTCACGGCCGTAGCCGAACGGGTGCAGCGGCGTGGCCTGGCGCCGGCTTCTCTTGCCGCCGATCAGCAACAGACCCTGGTTGCCGGAGTCGGCCAGGGAGTGCACCGACTCGGCCAGCATCGAGCTCGATCCGGTCAGCA
>Ga0209585_10000435_pt1 | contig 16108 bp, 23 predicted proteins | sample NGEPerone_FD_185491 | JGI IMG/M metagenome (GOLD analysis project Ga0209585, IMG submission 185491) | Arctic peat soil microbial communities from the Barrow Environmental Observatory site, Barrow, Alaska, USA - NGEE Permafrost154B-one... | ecosystem: Environmental > Terrestrial > Soil >... | reverse complement strand
TTTTCGGGCAATTCACCTTTGATAACGACATCCGATACACAGAAATGTCCGTTTGGTTTTAGAACCCGCATGATTTCAGCAAAGGCTTTATGTTTGTCGGGTACAAGGTTTAAAACACAGTTCGAGACAACTACATCAAAACGGTTATCCGGCAAAGGCATTTCTTCGATGTCGCCTTTTACAAATTCAACATTTGTATAACCGAGTTTTTGCTTGTTCTCATTTGCTTTTTGGACCATCGCTTCCGTAAAGTCCAAACCTGTAACTTTTCCGGTTTCGCCCACAATAGCGCGTGCTACAAAACAATCGTTTCCGGCACCGCTGCCTAAATCAAGTACATGATCGCCTTTTTTGATGGCTGCATATTTTGTGGGAATTCCACAACCTAAACCTAAATCTGCATCGGGGTTGTAACCTTCCTGACCCGAATAATCATCACTAAATATTGTATAATCGACATCACAGCAAGAGCTTGTACTTCCACAGCATGACGACTGATTGATTAACTTGCTTTGACTGGCTATTTCGCCGTATTTTTCCTGAACAACTAACTTTAACTCATTAGGATTCATAACTGTGGTTTAATTTGTCCGATATAAAATTTATAAAAGCCATCTTTGATCTCATCACGAATGCGAATAAATTCACTCCGGATAAATTCATCGGTCCCAACAACGTGGGAAGGATCATCGAAACCCATATGCAAACGGTGTTTTACCTTTCCGATAAAGGCAGGACATGCTTCGTTTGCTCCTCCGCAAACGGTGATTACGTAATCCCATTCTTCGCCCAGGTACAGATCAACTGAGTCGGAAGTATGGTGACTGATATCAATACCCGCTTCTTTCATAACGGCAACTGCTTTTGGATTGAGTTTACCCGAAGCTTCGGTTCCTGCCGAGCGAACAATAAGGTTCTGATCGAATGATTGTAAAAAACCGTGTGCCATCTGGCTGCGGCAACTGTTACCAGTGCAAAGAATTAATACTTTCATTATTTTAATTTGTTTATGTGACACTGAGAAAATGTGAAAATTTGATAATTCGGCAATGTGACAATGGATAAATGTGACAATTAGACAATGTGATGATTCGGTAATGAAATAATTACTGAAGCAGTTACTCAATTGTCAAATTAACTAATTGTCGAATCGCCGAATCAATCTTGTTTACAGTAATGGTTTTCCGGCAACCCGATCTCATCGAGAAAGCAGGAGAGGATTTTTTTCATCTGATCCACCTTCGTGTAATCGAGACAATAGTTTGTTTTAGCTCCTAAGACAGTTCCCCTGATCAGTCCCGCATTTTTCAATTCCTTCAGATGCTGATTGACTGTTGTGCGGCTCAATGGCAATTCTTCCGAGATATCGCCCGATATACAAGTCTTTGTTTGGGCCAGAAACTGAAGAATTTGCAGTCGCGCCGGGTGTGCAAGGGCTTTGAACAGGTTTGCCCGCTCCTGAAGCACATCATCGAAAAGTTCCGTTTTTGAGACTACCATTTTCTTCGTTTTAATTACGGCGTAAATATACGTCATATTTTAATACGACGTATATTTACGACATTAATTTTTAATAAATTTTTATTTTGGAATATGAATCATGGTTTTAATTTGAAGGATTACTTTTCAAACAGAAATTTAAAAGAATAAAAAGTTGAGAATCTGCGATTTCTACAAGATCAAAATCTGATCTTCACCAAAAGATTATAAAATGCTTTCGATATTCAATGTTTCAATCAGGATCAATTTGGCTAAAGCCCGCATCGGAATTTATCATTTGTCCTCCAACTAAAGCTGGAGGCAATTCAAAGTTGATAATCAAAAGTATTGATTCAGCCATAATATTTCTGACAAGGAAATAAAATGGTTTAAACAGGCTTTAATATGAATTGCCACAGGCTTCATTCTGTGGATAGCAGGAATAATGCAAATTGGCTTTAGCCAAATAGTTAATCGACATGTGGGTGATAATTAAAAATGATTTCAATCTTAATAAACGATCAAAAAAAAGCTCTTCCAAATGATCTGGAAAAGCCTTTTTTTAATGCATTATTGAAAATTGTTTATTCGGCATCAGGTTTTTGATCGGTGCCGTTGCCATTTTGTTTACGGGTTTTGCGGGCGCGTGCAGTTGTATTAATCTCATTAATGTAGGTAACCAATTTATTATAGACCTCGCCATAAATTTCAGGGTCATCCTGATTGTTGAGTTCGATCATAGCCATTAAATTGGTCATTGCCGGAGTCAATTCTGTGAGAATTTCAGTTGCAGGTTCCGAATCATTAGTTTGCTCTGTTTTTTGATCCGATTTCTTTTTACTCACCGTATCAAAAGCAATCTGGGCGGTTTTCAATGATTCATAGAATGGAAGAAGGCCTAATTCTGTCAATAATTGAGTATTTTCAGGAAGGTCAAAATCCAAAAATAATGACAACAAATTTGAAGTTTCTTCCTTATAACCCATTTTGTAGGTTTTACCTCCGTATTTTTCGATGATGGCAAAAGGTTTCGTGGCTTTCTTACTGACTTCTTCGATTAAAGATACCGACATACCATGCAGAATATACCTTAATGCGGTAAGTGCGCTGTCACGACGTTTGTCAAGCAGAATCAGATCACCCGTTAAAAGGCTTTTGTTCGAGTTTTTCTGATTTTTCAGCAACCGGGTTTTAACCGACGATAATGTTGCATGAAATTTAAACAATTTCGGATCATTTACCGTTAGCGGTTGGGAGGTTTCTAAAATACGATCAGCCATCAGGATACCATCACTGACCGAAAGCAACGAAGGAATAATGATTTTTTCCATATCAAAATAAATTAGTTATAAATATTTGAACGATATAGCTAATATACCACCTTTTTAACCATATATACAAATATTTAATCTGATATTTTTGCAAATTATTTAAAAATATATCTATTTTTTTCGTTAAACAAATAGTTAATTTAAAAAATATGACTGAATCTTTAGTTTGTTTATAAGTATTGAGTTTCGTAAGAATTCAGGAAGATATTCATCATTTATTTCCATCATAATCAAAATTTGATTTTTGAATTCCAACCTCATTTAATACACAGATTCATCCTGAAAACTGGTTTTGAAAATCACTTTGGGCATCATCAGTGGCCAATTATAGGTTTTGAGATTCTCAAACAACGCATTGGAGATCCAATATGCATTTTGTGATTTACGAACGACGCGTTGGAGTCCCAATGTATGTTTTGTGATTTACAATCGTCGCGTTGGAGTTCCAATATGTGTTTTGTGATTTACAAACGGTACAACCGGACCCGTATTTGATGCTTTATGATTTTGGAATAATGCAGATCGATTCGGTTTTGAGGCTTAGTAAATTAAGGATTTGTGTGGAAGAAAGGGAAGAATGGGGTTTGTAAATTTTAAAGACGATTGCCTATTTTGAATGATTGAAAAACAATCATCATATTCTGGGTGTGAAGCTATTTATCATCCAAAATTTCCACCAATTCTGCCGAACATTTTCTTTGGATTCCAGGCTAAGTCTTTACCGAGTATCATTCTTGTTCCTTTCCGGGTTTCGGTAAATCCTTTTTGCAGAAGAAACGCAACTCCTGTACTATTATCAGAAGGAAGAACTGCTTTATCAACTTTGGCATATTTTAGTTTCATTAATTCCAAACCAGCCTCGTCAGTGTCTGCATAGATTAATCCTTCTTTTAAATCAGGAATATAATATCCAAGAACCTTGTTGTTTTCGACAAACACCTTTGAATTGCTCAAATAATCTGTCAAAAGTGGCTCACGTTTTTCTCCTGAAATTTTATGATCCAGTTCATAAATCATTGCACGGCGTTTCTCTTCAAACGGAATAACATTTTCGGAAACAGGACAATCGACCCACTGTTTTTCTCTTTGAAAAAATGAATATTCCGATGCAATTCTAAATCCGGCTTTTAAATAAACCGGCTTTCCCAATTCCGTTGCAATAAGCGAACATGTTGCTACAGAATCCCTTTTCAGGGAATCTAATAGTTCGTTTACAATCTGAGCCCCGATACCTTTGTTCCGGTATTCACTATCTACAATTATATGCGCAATCCAACTTGTATTTTTAAATATAATTGAGGCGCCTATCCCAACAATCCTGTCGTTTAATGTGGTTTTAATCGGAGAACAGAATGACGATCGAATATAGAATTCAAATTCCGGTATGATATCAGACCAATCCTGCGGCTGTAAATTCCTTATCTCGTCTAAATCATTGGTTGTTACTGTTTCGAATTGCATCGCTTCATTTATAAATTTAAACAGCTAATTCAGCATGTAAAACATCAATGATTGACAAGCATATCATAAACAATACCCGTCGAATCTTCAATCGTTTTCCGGCAGATCAATTTATGATGAAGCCTTTGGGTTACCTCATCTTCAGTTGCGTATTGATTCAATAGTTCGGCACAAATAGTCGTTCCATGAATCGTTTCAAACTGGCGGTTTACTTCCTGCACTTTTTCATAGGCGGCCAGTTTGGTGTCCATATCTTTTGGGTCGGTATTTCCATAAGCCAGTCCGATTACCATAAAGCCACCTGTTACCGCGCCACACTTCTCACGCAACCGCCCCATTCCGCCACCAAAAGTTGAGGAGATCAGTTTGGCTGTGGTTTCATCCAGTTTAAATTGATCGGCAAACGCAAGTAATACCGATTGCGAACAGGCATAACCTTCGTCGAAAAAGCTGACGGCTTTATCAATTGTTTCCTGTTTTGAGTGGTGATTTGAGATCATGGTTGTACGAATTGAAGTGCAAAGATCGGATAATTTGTGATGATTGTCTCCAAACCCTTAGTGTCTATTTTTGCCAAATTTCGTATATTTGCTATAGAAATTGATAGACCATGACAACTAAAGAGCTGCAAAATAGCATAATTCAAAAAGTATTGCGGACAGATGATGACCAATTGCTTGACTATCTTAATACCCTTTTAAGCGAAGGGGATGAAAATAAAATCTACCTACTCTCCGATTTGGAGAAGATACTCATATCCGAGAGTCAGGCAGATTATAAATCAGGTAAGATAATTCCGAATGAGGAAATTATTTCAAGAAATGAGGAATGGCTAAAATTGCCTTTATGACAAATCTTATATTGTTTTAATTCTCTTTACAGTTACTATATTTTGAGGAGTGCATTGACTGGAATGAAAGATTCTCAATACCTCCACCCACTCTGCTTCAATTCGATAAATTATCAGATAAGAGCCTAGGATGATATTACGGTACTTTTTATTTTTCGTGGAAAGAAACCGTACTTCCGGAAACATTAAATATTGACCATCAAGATTCCAAACATGCATATAAATTTCGGAAACAAATGTCTTGGCTGTATTAAACCCAAATGTATCCTCGCCATATTCAAAAACGGCCTTTATATCATTTTGAAATTCAGTAGATAATACTACTTTTTTTCTCTTGTTTCCAGCCATTGTTCAAAATCTTTCATCCCTTCCTGTACGGTAATAAAAGTTCCATCTTCAGCTTTTTTGAGTTCATGAGCCAATTCCAAAGCAGACAATGGCTCATTGGTCGGATGAACCAATGATTTCTCCTTTTTGATCTCGACTGATTTCTTCATAACACGCTATTTTCTTACAAATCTACAAAATTAAATCAAATCAATCTGACATGGACTTAACCTCAGGAGAATCCATTAAAAAGCCCCGACAACTTTCGAAGCGGGGCTTTCAGATATATTAATTGGTTATATTATGCTTGTGACACAGCAACGGCAACAGCTACCGTAGCACCAACCATTGGGTTGTTACCCATTCCGATCAATCCCATCATCTCAACGTGAGCAGGAACTGAAGATGAACCGGCAAACTGTGCGTCGGAGTGCATACGTCCCATCGTGTCTGTCATACCATAAGAGGCAGGACCGGCTCCCATATTATCTGGATGCAAAGTGCGGCCTGTTCCGCCACCCGATGCAACCGAGAAATATTTCTTTCCCTGTTCAATACACTCTTTTTTGTAAGTACCGGCAACAGGATGCTGGAAACGTGTTGGGTTGGTTGAATTTCCAGTGATCGAAACATCAACGCCTTCGCTGTGAAGTATAGCAACACCCTCGCGAACATCGTCGCAACCGTAACAATTTACTTTTGCTTTGTCGCCTACAGAGTAAGCAATACGGTTCACTTCTTTTAATTCGCTTGTATAATAATCAAACTGGGTTTGTACGTAAGTAAAACCGTTGATGCGCGCAATGATCTTGGCAGCATCTTTACCCAATCCGTTCAAAATAACACGTAATGGAGTTTTGCGAACGCGGTTTGCAGATTTTGCAATACCAATGGCGCCTTCGGCAGCGGCAAACGATTCGTGTCCTGCAAGGAATGCGAAACATTTGGTCTCTTCGCGAAGCAACATGGCTCCAAGGTTACCGTGGCCAATACCAACCTTGCGGTCGTCGGCTACAGATCCGGGAATGCAAAAGGACTGAAGTCCAATACCCAATGTGGCAGCAATTTCAGCGGCATTGGTCTGGCCTTGTTTGATTGCAATTGCGGCGCCCACGATGTAAGCCCACATGGCATTTTCGAACGCGATCGGTTGAATGTCTTTTACAATTTTGTAAACATCCACACCTTTGTCATCGCAAATTTTTCTGGCTTCTTCAACCGAAGAAATACCGTAAGAATTCAACACTGCATTGATCTTGTTGATCCTTCTATCGTAACTTTCAAATAATGGCATAGTTGTTTTCTCCTATTCTTTACGTGGGTCAATTACTTTTACTGCTTCGTCGATACGGCCATATTTACCCGATGCTTTAATTACAGCTTCGTTGGCGTCCATACCGGTTTTGATCATATCCATCATGCGGCCAAGGCTGATAAATTCGTAGCCGATGATTTCATTACCTGCATCCAGACCGATTTTGGTGATATAACCTTCGGCCATTTCGAGGTAACGGGGACCTTTAGCAACTGTTCCGTACAAAGTTCCTGTTACGCCACGCAGACCTTTACCTAAGTCTTCGAGACCTGCACCAATTGGCAGACCACCTTCGGAGAAAGCAGTTTGGGTACGTCCGTAAACAATCTGAAGGAAGAGTTCGCGCATTGCAGTATTGATCGCATCGCAAACAAGGTCGGTATTCAAAGCTTCGAGGATGGTTTTCCCAGGAAGAATTTCAGATGCCATTGCAGCAGAATGAGTCATGCCTGTGCAACCGATCGTTTCGATCAACGCTTCCTGAATAATACCGTCTTTGACATTCAATGTAAGCTTGCAGGCTCCCTGTTGTGGTGCGCACCAGCCCACTCCGTGGGTTAATCCCGAAATGTCTTTAACTTCTTTGGCTTTTACCCAACGTCCTTCTTCAGGAATTGGAGCCGAGCCATGATTCGCGCCTTGGGCAACACAAATCATACCTTCAACTTCGTGTGTAAAACTCATTTTTTCAACTTTTAAATTATGATATTCCAAAAATAAACTTAGCTGCCTTTTAATTTCAGGGTTTGAATCCACTTTAATGTGAAAATAATCAGCCTTTTAAGAAAACTGCACCATCCCCCTAAGATGGCGGCAAAAGTAATACTTCTGAATTTAAGTTGGGTAAGAATGTTTGCGTATAATGATTATGAATAAGCACATTGAAACCTGCGGAGACGAAAATGACCCAATTACAAATGGGATGGAGATTTCCTTTTTCAGGAAAAACCATCCCATTTATTTGAAAAGTTTTCGGATTAAGAAAGAATATGAAACAGGTGTTTCAACTTGATTTATGGTCTAATCTTCTCAAACAAACCCATCAGTTTAGTCTGAAAGATATCTGTAATCTGTGTTTGATGTTCGCTGATCGGTTTTACAGGAATCAAATCCATTACTTTTTCAGGCGAAAGTCCGGATTCGAACAACAAATTAATGGCTCCCAACAAGGTTTGCTGAACCGAAGTTTTACTTTCGTCTTCACTTAAACCCATTTGAGTACCCAATTTGTTGAGTTCATTCCACTGAAACCAGAAATAGGTGGGCAACATAGCCGAAAGCAGTGCATAAGCTTCAAGTTTAGGTTCTGCTACTTCAAAAGTATGTCCCAACATTTTAAATAGTTCCATTATTGCAGACTTTTCATCTTCGGCAAAACCAGGTGCAAAAGTTATAGGATTGTAACCTTCATTAATATATGAGGTGGCATTCGGAATCATCCGGATAATGCGACTGGTTTTCAGTTTCGATGCCATCTTTTCAATAGTGATTTTAGGGGCAAGGGAAATCAGCAAAGTATCTGCAGAAACAGCGTCTGCAATTTTATCGAGCGTTTCCATGATCATTGGAGGGTGCAACGCGATAAAAACCAGCTGTTGCGAAGCTGTCTGCTGATGCGTTTCAGCAATTGTGATCTGAGGAAATTGTTTCTTCAGCGCATTCAATACTTCGGCATTCGTGTCGAAAACGACGATCGATCTGAATTCGGTTTTCCTGTTTGCAAAAGCCTGGAGAAAAATTCTGGTGATCCGTCCACCGCCGATAAAACCTAAAGATTTTGTTTTCATAACAGTAACGATTAATGGTTTATAAATGATTTCTGCCTTCCGATAGATCAAATTTAAAGATTTGCAATTGAAATTATTTGACTCCTTTTGACTGTAACACTTTTATCAATTCTTCTTCTGGGAAAAATCCCACATGCCTTGAGAATTCTTTCCCGTTTTCATCCAAAAACACCTGGGTAGGAATTGCCTCAACACCATACTGTTTTCCAAATGGTTTTCCCTCAGGTGTCCATACATCATGAAAAACTACCTTTACCTGATTGCCATATTTTTTCTCAATAGATTTCATGACCGATTGCATTTGCTGGCAGGGAATGCATCGTACTGAGCCCAGTTCGATAAAAATCACTTTGTATTTTGAGACACTCTTTCCCGGAGATGGATTCTGTGCGTAGTTTGTTATAGTGAAACCTATAAGAAAAATCAACACCATTGAAATTCGTTGCAAATATTTTGTTTTCATTTTATATTCTTTTTAAATTCTTAAAATCAATATTATTCATGCTGTTCTGAATGGGTGCCGCGGCACTTGTTTGTTTGCCTGGATTACTAACAATTCCTCCAGGGGAATTAATTTCATATGGCAATCCTTTGGCTTTCCATGTATTAAGACCGCCATCCAAACTTGCTACATTTTCATAACCATTCTGATTAAGCAAACTGGCAACTCTTGAGCTTCGAACTCCGCCCGGACATGCAATTATAATATTTTGATCTTTTGTGATATATGGCAGTCGGTCCAAAATCACCGACATCGGATGATTCAGCACACGATCGAGTGGAACGCTCTCAAATTTAACCTCGTTTAATTCACGAACATCAATCATGACGGCGTCACCGTTTTGTAAAGCTTCAAGCGCATCTAATGGATTGATATGCTTTACACCATCAATATGAAAGTCCTGTAAAGTTGGTTTGTCTGTTGTTTTCATGCAATTAAAAAATATAATTAAACAAATATCCGACGATCATTATCCCGAAACCGACAATTCCAATGAAGGTGAATATTAACGGGAGTTTCAGTACTTTTCGCAGGATCACCATTTCCGGAAGCGACAATCCAATCACCGACATCATAAAGGCCAGCGCAGTTCCAAGTGAAGCTCCTTTTTCAATCAGCACCGAAACAATCGGGACGATTCCGGCAGCATTGGAATACAGTGGAATGCCGATCAAAATGGAAAGAGGAACTGAATACCAGGCTGATTTGCCCATTAAGGCGGCCATATATTCTTCAGGAACATATCCGTGAGCACCGGCACCGACAAGGATACCCAAAGCCACATATATCCAAACTTTGCCGACAATTTCTTTCACAGCATCATACCCGAGCTTGATCCTGTTTGCAAAGGTAAGTTTCTCTTCTTCCATTCCACTTTCTCCCATGTGGGTTTGATATACCCAGGGTTCCACCCATTTTTCGAGTTTCAGCAAACCAATGATCCAACCGGCAATGATGGCAATGGCCAGTCCGGTTCCGACATAAATTGCGGCAACCTGCCAGCCAAAAAGACCATATAATAGAATGATGGCCACTTCGTTGATCATGGGTGCTGCAATCAGGAAGGAAAAGGTGACGCCAAGCGGAACACCTGATTCCACAAATCCTAAAAACAACGGTATCGCAGAACACGAACAAAACGGGGTAATAATACCCAGACTTGCAGCCATTACATTACCTGTAAAAGTTTTTTTACCCTCGAGTGCTTTACGGGTTCGTTCGGGCGTGAAATAGGTACGGATAATTCCGACAAAGAAGATAATGAGCGTTAGAAGCAGCATCACTTTGGGAAACTCGAAAATGAAGAACCGCAAAGTTTCAGTCAGATGTGCACCTTTTGCAAGTCCCAATTCCGAATCAATCAGCCAATCGGTCATTGGCTGAAGGTTGTGATAAATCAGGTACCAGACTGGCAACAACAGCAATGGAATGAGTATATTCTTATTCAACTTCATAATCAGTAATCTTTTCATTTCGAATAAACACGAAATGAGTTTTCAAATTTTTTTACTTGCAGCAACTACAATGACTATTGCCTTTTGAATTGTCATCGTTTAACATTGCTTTAATATCTTCGGAACAGCACCTTCCCAAAGGATTTAATTCTTTGCATTTATTGCCAGTACATGCTCCGGTGATTGCCTGGATATCACTAAGGGTTTTAGCCCCTTTCACAACAGCCCGTTCAATTTCATCTACAGTTACATTTTTGCAATAACAGATTATGTTGCTCATCGTATTGGTTTTCATTAAATAAAGGGTCTAAGTACATAGTAAATACCAACCAGAATAAAGAGTACTGCGATTATCCGTCGGAACCATATTTCGAAGGTTTTAACTTTGTTGTAGGCAGTGCCGATTCCCGAAACGGTATAGGCCAATATCCAGGCGAATATGATCACGGGAATTCCTGTTGCAAGTGCAAAAACGATGGGGAGATAAAGTCCCGAGGCACTAGCAACTGTCATTGGAATTAACATTCCAAAATAAAGCACGCCACTGTAAGGACAGAAAGCCAGTGCGAAAACCATTCCGAGCAAAACGGCATCCAGGTAGCCCCATTTGGTTTTACCTTCCATTTTGGAAGTTAAACCATTTAAACCCGGAAATTTCATTTTGAACACATCGAGCATAAACAGTCCGATAATAATCAACAATGGACCAAGAAGTTTTTCGCCATAGATTTGAAAGAAACCCGAAAACTTAAACTGATCGGCGCCGAAATAAACAATTAAAGCAATTGCTGTATAGGAAATTGCACGACCCAAAGTGTAAAGTACTCCATTGATAAAAACCCTGTTGCGGTCTTTTATATCTTTGCTGATAAAACCAACTGCAGTGATGTTTGTCGCCAAAGGACACGGACTTATGGCAGTCATTAAACCCAGCACAAATGCCGAAAGCCATGGCATGGTACTGCTGTCCAAAAGATTCGTCAGGAACTCCATTGACTACAATTTTAGCAGACCGTCAACCTTCTCCTTGATGATAGATTTAAACTTTACAGGATTATTCACAGCGTACATAAACCCTTCGTTGGTGAGATTTATTTTGGTATCACCCTTCACGAGTAAAAGGGTCTGACCCGATATCTTCAGTTTTTCAACAATCGCTTTGTTCGCATCGTCTTCAAGATTAATGGCCTGAAAACTCACTTTCCCGTCATAAAGCGTTTCCAAATTCTTTTTTGCTTCTGCTTCCACTGCCTTGCAGGTAACACACCGTGTTGACATGTGAAAATAATAAGCTTCAACTTTTGCAGATGCTGAACTTTGAGTTGCCGTTTTTGAAGTCTGAGCAATACTGAAAAGACTGCTCATCAATATTAAGGCAAAACTTATAAGAATAAACTTTTTCATATCGCTGATTATTTGATTAGTACTTTCCTGATTTCATCCAATGAAGGAACCCGTCCTTTTATTTCGACTTTTTCGTCAACAACCAGCGCCGGAGTAGACATGATGCCATACTTCATGATCTCTACTATGTCTTCCACCTTGATGATCGTGGCATCAATCCTGTTTTGTTCCACTACTTCACGTGTGAGTTTTTCGAGTGTTTTACACTTTGGGCAACCTGTACCTAAAATTTTAATATTCATATACTTTGATGATTTAGTATTTCGTTTATTCCCGAAATATGTCATTAAATTTTTTATCGTTTAAAGAAAAGATCCAGCATTTGCTGCGCCTCTTGCCAATTTTCGCGGTTAATGCAATATTTGATGAATGGCGGGTTTATTTCGCCCTGAATCAATCCTGCTTTCTTTAACTCCTTTAAATGTTCAGAAAGGGTCGAACGTGCAATTGGCAATTCTTCCGCCATATCGCCACTGTAACAACACTTATTGATGTTGTTTGCAAGGTAATCGAGAATAAAAACCCGCACAGGGTGCGAAAGGGCCTTGCCATAACGGGCCAACTTCTCCTGATTATCTGTGAAATATTTTACTTTGTTTGTCATTTAAAATCCATTTCGTATTTTGACGAAACAAATGTAGACAATATTTAATCATTGCGAGTCAAAATTCCAATATTAAAATTGCAGATAGATTATCTTTATCGTTATTTTAAATAAATTGAAATTAAAAGATGGGAATTTTTTATGCGATCATTATCCTGCTAAGCTGGGGCTTGCATTTGATTTATATTCTTTTAAATCAGGATATCGATTTGTCAAGTTTCTGGTTTTGGTTGCATCTGTTGCTGCAGACCTGGTTGTTTACAGGACTGTTTATCACAGCTCACGATGCCATGCATGGGACTGTCGCGAAAAATAAGTTCATCAATAATTCTCTGGGTGCTTTTGCATCAATTTTATACGCCGGACTTTGGTATCCGAAACTGAAGGCAAAACATTACCTCCACCATCTGAATCCCGGTACTGCCCAGGATCCGGACTATGCATTAGGTAATCAAAACTTTTTTGCCTGGTGGTTTCAGTTTATGTGTCAATATATTACAATATGGCAAATCCTGATTATGGCCGGACTTTTCAACATTGGCCTCAGATGGTTCAAAGAAATTCAATTGATTGTATTGTGGATTATTCCTTCCGTCCTGTCAATTTTTCAACTGTTTTATTTTGGCACCTATGTTCCGCATCGTTTGCCTCACACGGATGAAATGAAACCACATAGAGCACGTTCACAGCAAAACAATCATTTTATGGCATTGCTAACCTGCTATTTCTTTGGTTACCACTATGAACATCACGAATCGCCGCGAACGCCATGGTGGCGGCTTTACAGTATCAAACAGTAATCAAGTATAAAAATCGATTTGGCATGATTATCAGACGTGCTTTTTGTATGCAAATTTTCTGCCAGTTTTATTGTAATCGAGTATAATCCAGAAGATCCATAGTGAAATACAGATGAGTATTCCAGCCATCGCGTAAAAAAAAGAGATAATAAAAGATAGCAGATAAACGAAAAAGCCAAACCAGTAAGCGTTTCGAATCTTTAAAATCAAAGCATCAGAGATTTCATCTTTTACGAGTGCTCTTTTGTAAGCGGTTGTGAACCAAAGCACATTATATGCAATACTTACAAGCACCATAGCCCCACAATAAAATGCCGCCGACACGTTGGCTGCCGGAGAATTGATATGTTCTGCAAGAACTGCGGTCGGAAATGGAATAAACGTCACCATTAACAGGAGAAATCCATTTGAATACAGAAATTTGGAATTAATCGTTTTCACGTATTTGAAGAATCCATGATGGTTAATCCACATGATCAGAACAGCGGAGAAACTAAGTAAGAAAGCGAAGTAGGAAGGCCATAAATTCATTAGCGATGTAAACAATTGACTATTCGTCATATGTGCATCCATCTTTGGAACTTTGATTTCCAGGATCAATAAAGTAATGGCGATTGCAAATACGCCATCGCTGAAGGCCTCTACACGTGTTGTCTCTTTTTCGTTGGTCATTTTCAACAAATTTAGAGAGTCAACAAATAAGAATCAATTCAGGTTCATGATTCAGTTATTCAGAAGAATATTGCCTCGACTATTTATTCCATTTTTTAATAGCTTCTATATTTTTGATATTTGTTATGTCTTTTGCTTCCGGTGTGTAAATGAAACCCATTTCCGATTTAAAATATTCAGTAATCTTCCCTCTCACCATTTTCATAGTGCTGTTCAACAAATGGTTTTGCTCGGTAAAAGCTTCAGGGAGAACAATAATGGCAGTAGGCAGCCATCTTTCAGGAAACTCTCCTTCAAATTTACCCCCTTTGCGGTAAGCATCAATTTCTTGTTTAATTATTTCCAGGGACTTTAGTACTCCTTCATCGGTACCTGGATCCAATCCGTGTTTGATCAGTGTCCGGTTGATCGCTGCAATATTAGGGACAATAAATCCAACGGTATACGGGTTCTGGTCGTTGTAAAGCATCGCCTGATCAATATATAACGATTGGTCAATAATCGCTTCTTCAATACCTTCCGGACTGAATTTTTCGCCATCGTTACCGATTAACAAACTTTTAAACCGTCCCAGGACATAGAGATAACCATCAGCAGATAAATAGCCTAAGTCGCCGGTATATAACCAGCCATCTTTCAAGGTCTCTTCTGTGGCTTTGGGATTCTTCCAGTAACCTTTCATCACATTTTCGCCCTTTACAACGATTTCACCTTTCTCACCGACAGGAAGCGTTGCACCACCGACATCGCATATTTTAGTTTCAAGAAATTGAACAGTTTTGCCAGAAGAACCAAATTTTACAGCTTGCGGCGAATTGGCAGAGATCACAGGCGCTGCTTCTGTAAGACCATATCCTTGATAAACAGGGGTTCCAATTGCGAAGAAGAACCGTTGAAGTTCTGTATCCAGTAATGCTCCGCCACCGATAAAGAATTTCAGATTACCTCCAAATGCTTCCCGGATTTTTGTAAACAGAATTTTATCAAAGAATGCATATTCAAGTTTACGCAGCCCACGCCAACCTTTGCCCCGGTTCCAACCATCACCATTGTAGAGATATGCCACTTTTAAACCGTGATTAAATAACATTTCGGTAATTTTCCCCTTTGACTGAATTCCCTTTTCAATGTTCTTTCGGAAATTCTTTGACAATGCTGGAACGCTCATCAGAATATCTGGTTTAAACTCCTGAATATTAATAGGTACATTCCGAAGTGTTTCCATTGGAGTTCGTCCGGTCTGAACAGACCCAATTGAAGCACCTTTGAGCATAAAAGTATAAAGACAAGCAGTATGCGCAAAAACATGATCCCAGGGAAGTACAGCCAATGTTTTGTAATTTTCTGAAATTTCCAAAACCGTGTTTGCCTGCACAACATTTGCGGCATAATTAAGCTGGGTAAGCATAATACCTTTAGGATCAGATGTAGTTCCTGAGGTGTATGAGATGGTGGCAACCTTGTCCGGTTGTACATTCTTCCATACAGATTCAAACTTCTTCTGATTCTCTTCTGATTTCAGGAATTCGATTCCAAGTGCCTGAATATCTACGAAAAAGAGATCTTTCGGACCAGAATTTTCAATCGGATCAAGATGTATAACGTAATCAATTTCAGGAAGATCGCTGATAACTTCATTTATTTTTGAAACTTGTCCTGCTGATACTATCACCATTCTGGAACCAGAGTGAGTCAACCTGAACTTAAGTTCGGCTGCCTCCAATTTTACTGATAACGGAACATTCACCCCGCCACAATAAAAAATGCCCAGTTCGCTGACCAACCAGTTGTTTCTCCCTTCTGAAAGCAGTCCAATCCGTTCTTCTTTCTGAAATCCAAGTGACATTAATCCCGCTCCAAAATCATAAACCTGTTGACGGATTTCAAGATAGGTAGATGGAATATAACGATCTTTGGGTTTTTCCCATAACAGCGGGTTATTCGGAAATTTGGCAGTACTTGTTTCAAAAAGTTCGATCAGTGTTCGCATATTGATATAGTTTTACCTTAAACGTTTTTATCAGAAAAGAAGTTCTCAACCATCTATTAAAAACAAAGTCTGTAACTGTCAGCTACAGACTTCGGGTAAGAGGTATTATGCGGTATTACTTTATTCCGAATT
>Ga0209585_10000432_pt1 | contig 16185 bp, 14 predicted proteins | sample NGEPerone_FD_185491 | JGI IMG/M metagenome (GOLD analysis project Ga0209585, IMG submission 185491) | Arctic peat soil microbial communities from the Barrow Environmental Observatory site, Barrow, Alaska, USA - NGEE Permafrost154B-one... | ecosystem: Environmental > Terrestrial > Soil >... | reverse complement strand
CACCCGAGGAGTACGAACAGGCCTACTACGCTTCAACAACCGGCTCACCATCCGGAGACGCCGCCAACAAGAAGACGGCATGATTTCCGGGACGGTTCAGTCCCATCACCGAGACCTACCGGTACCCGGTGCTCCAGCACGGTAGGCACGCGCTACGCGCGCACTTCTCGATGAGTCAACGACCCCACCTACGCGCGCACTTTTGATGAGTCAACGCGGACCATTGACAGGTCAGATCCGACCTCCTACTCTTCAAGTCACCAAGTGTCTTGTGTGTCGCCTTTACGCACCTTCAATGAGAGAGTAAGTGAGCGAAAAATGGATCCCCTAGTAATTACAGTCACGTGCGACTCAACAATGTCGTATCCCGGCAACAAGGCAATGCCTGCAATTGAGAATACGGACGCGGTCGGCCAGGAGTACATAGACGCCGTCAATGCTGGGGCAACTCTCTGTCACCACCACGGCGTTCACTATCTCGAAGAGGAGATTCAGCCAGATGGCAAGAAGCTGTCCAAGATTGACTTTGATGGCTGGAAGAATCTCACCGACAAAATCAAAACTGTAGGCAATGATCCAATCATTCAATTCGGTATTGCCAGTGCACGCCTGCCAGAGAAGATCAATCTAATGGCGCTCCGTCCCGACATGATGTCGTACGCCTTCAATGTTCACGACGAATTCTTCCAGCCAGATCCCGAGTACCCGCCAAACGAAATGTACTCTCTGCACCCCCGGGACGAACTGGAAGAGTTCGCAAGAGCTGCACAACAAAACGGCGTTAAGCCAGAGATCGAGTGCTTTTTCACGGGGGCGTTCTGGAATCTAGAATTCATCAGAAGTCGGGGTTTACTCGCAGATCCCGTTTGGGCGACGTTATTCTTTGGATGGCAGGGCGGCGCCTGGACGCCGCCGACTCCAGACGCGCTGCTTTACATGGTGAAGCATCTACCTCCGAATACAAACTGGAACGTCAGTGTCATGGATTCTGTCGAGCAGTGGCGTCTACTTCCGTTGGCTATCGCCTTGGGTGGACACGTGCGTGTTGGTTGGGAAGATAATCCCTTCCTGCCAAGCGGTGACCCATCGAAGAGCAACGCTGAACTGGTCGATGTCGTGGTCAGGATGGCAGAGCAGATTGGCCGGCCAATCGCTACAGTCGCTGAAGCGCGCAAGATTGTAGGAGTCGAACGCTAGGATTCGCAAATAGTATTCGGCGCTTTCATCACAGGTTCGAAGGAGTACTCACATGCGGCTTGCTCGGGCACGTTGGCACGACCGCATTGTGTTAGTCCGACTAGAGACTAGCCAAGCGATTCATCTGGCGGATGAATCCACCCATCCAGCCGCAGATGTCCTTCGTGAGACGCTCTCCTTGGGTTTAGACTTATCAGGCCCGGGAGAGTCCATCAACGAAGTGGAACTGACGCTCCTCAGCCCTGTGGCCAACCCATCCAAGATCATTTGTGTTGGTTTGAACTACTTCGATCATGCGGTCGAAGCTGGTGTGACAACACCATCGGAACCGCTTCTATTTGCCAAATTCCCGAACACGCTTATCGGTCACGGAGAAACCATTTCGTACAGCAGGAAGGCAACCAAGGAGGTGGATTATGAAGGTGAACTAGCCGTGGTTATCGGTGAACGGTGCTGGCAACGATCGGAACAGGACGCCCTTTCATGCGTTCTGGGATATACGGTAGCAAATGATGTTTCAGCGCGTGACGCGCAGTTGAGCGACGGCCAATGGCTACGAGGTAAATCTTTTGACAGATTCTGCCCCCTAGGGCCAGCACTTGTAACAGCTGATGAGGTGGGCGACCCTCAATCGCTGAACATTTCTACGCGTATGAATGGCGTTTGTGTTCAGGATGCGTCAACAGCAGACATGATCTTTACGGTAGCAGAGCTCGTGTCGTATTGTTCCCGCTTCTTCACACTGGAACCGGGCGACCTAGTCCTCACGGGCACGCCCCCGGGAGTCGGTTTCACCCGCACGCCGCCGCTCTACCTCTCCGACGGCGACACCGTTGAGGTCACCATCGATGGTATCGGCACATTAACCAACGTTGTTCGTTCATATGGCGATGTCGAAGCAAAGCTTTGGGCAGACTAATGGCACAAAGAGGCATCCTTACTCGAATCCTTATCACTTGGCCGCGTATCGGAGTTTGATCGAATATCTAGGAGAAAGCTATGAGTGCACGAAATCGGTGGAGCGTAATCGCCGTGCTAGCAGTATGCGCGATGACCGTTGCCGCGTGTGGCACCACCGCCCAGAAGACAACTGTAGGCAGTAAGACAAATGGAGGCAGTAAGACAATCACGATTGGGGTTGTCGCGGGCAGCGCGGCGAATCCGGCTGTTCAGGTGATGAATGACGCCAGCAAGAAGCGCGCTAAAGAAATGGGCGTGAAACTTTTGGTCGAAACATCTGAGAATGTTTCGGATCAGATCGAGAAGGCCGACGCATTGATCGCTCAGGGTGTCAACTACCTCGCGCTACACCCATGGGATGGTGCAGCTGTTGTCCCTCTCATCAAGTCGGCCCGTGCACAAGGAGTGAAGGTCATCATCCTGATCGATGGCGTTCCAGGCGTCGTGGAGGACGGATCTGCGTTGACATTCATCTCAGGAAATGAATCAGCGGCCGCTCAGAAGATTGGCGAGTGGGTGGCGAAGGAGTACTCCGGCCAAGTCCAAGCAGCCATCATAACGGGAACGCCCGGAAACCTTAGCGCTCAGACTAGGACTAACGGATTCAAGGCAGGAATCAAAGGTGCTTCGGTTAAAGTTGTTGCCGAACCTACTGCTAATTGGGCACGGGATCAGGCATTGCGTGTCGCAGGAGACGTTTTGACTGCGAACCCAAACATCAGGGTTATTTTCGCAAACAATGATGAAATGGCTTTTGGCGCCCTTACTGCCGTCAAGGAATCAAAGCTGCAGCACCCGGTCGACATCATCGGATGGAACGGCACATGCGTCGGCCTAAAGGCGGTGCTCGCTGGTGACTTCGTGCTCGAGGCGGTACTTCCATTCGATGTAATCGGATCGTCAGTGATCGACGTGGCGCTTGATGATGCCAATGGTAAAGCCGTGCCCAAACAGATTGCACCGGATGTACCCGTCCTTACTACCGCCGACGCAAAGGCTATTCTATCCGGATCAAAAACTGCCAGCGACGCACTGGTTAAGGGGTTGAAACAGGCCAGTTCCGGAACGTGTTCGCAGTAGGGAGATGGTGCAGATGATCACTTTCTGCCGACTGGTTACCGTGTTAGGCGCGACGCAAAGTGTACTTATTCAGGCCGTCGGCAGAAAGTGGGGCTGGAATCGCTATGGGCGTAATTGAGGCTGAAGCCATCTCAAAGAGCTACTCCGGAGTGAGCGTCCTGGAGAAAGTAAACTTGTCGCTTAACGCCGGCGCCTTGACGGGCCTCGTCGGAGAGAACGGAGCCGGTAAGAGCACCCTTGTCAATGTTCTGACAGGCCTGACTCGTCCTGACTCAGGGCGTCTAATTCTGGATGGGCGGCCCGTCAGCCACTGGTCGCACGTCGAGGCGCGACAGGCTGGGATCTCAGTCATTCCTCAGGAGTTGCTGCTCGTTCCGGATCTCACGGTTGCCCAGAACATAATGCTAGGTGAACCACTGGTGCGTGGTGGCTTGGCAGGCCGGGCGGTAGGCCTGCGGGATAACGAAGGAAGCGAGCGTCGCGCGGAAGAGCTTCTTGACGAAATTGGGGTCAGCAGCATCGACGTTCGAGGCCGTGTTAGAGGCATTAGTCCAAGCCAGGCGCAGATAGTTCTAATCGCGCGAGCGCTCCGCCGAGATGCTCGCATATTAATTCTGGACGAACCTACTGCGGCTTTGGCAGCCGAAGAGCGAGATAAGTTGTTCGGTCTTCTGCGACGGTTACTCGGCCGCAACACCGCAATTCTTCTTGTTTCTCATCACCTCCATGAAGTGAAAGAACTCGCGGAAAACGTTACGGTCTTGCGCAACGGACGGGTGGTCGCAGAACTCGCTAGCCACGAGATCACAATCCCAGCCATGGTTCAAGCGATGCTTGACCGCTCACTAGACGAACAATTTCCACCTGTGAATCATGAGCCCGCCGAGGACACTGTGCTTGAGGCGCGGGTGGCAAACGAGCCTGCCCTGCGAGAGGTTTCCTTTTCCGTCCGCCGGGGCGAGATCCTTGGCGTCACTGGGTTACTCGGAGCAGGGAAGACAGAACTTGCGCGGGCACTCGTGGGGCTTGATGGTTCTCATGGAGTGATTGCGACCTATGGGCATCCCTATCAGCCAACCACACCGCGCCAAGGTGTACGCAAGGGCGTGCTTCTCGTGCCGGAGGAGCGAAAAGCACAGGCAATCATTCCGGAATTATCCGTGTATCGGAATGGTGTTATTTCGAGCATAACTAAGGGGTTGCGTCGAATGGGGCTGTCGGCCATCTTCCCCGACAGCCGAACAATTCACTCGCTCTTCTCAAAAATGGTTGCGGACGTTGGGGTTCGATATGCTAAAGAAAGTCAGTCCGCCGGGCGGCTGAGTGGCGGAAACCAGCAGAAGTTGGTCATCGCGCGAGCCCTAGCATGCTCACCCCGGGTTCTGGTGCTTGACGAACCGACTCGGGGCGTGGACGTAGGCAGTAAACGGGACATCTACCGCATCATTGTGGAGCAGGCGAAGGCCGGGCTTGGTGTCATCCTGATCTCATCGGATACGCGTGAGGTGTGGGCCCTCTCGCACAGGCTACTCATATTCCATCACGGGGTTATGGCGACAGAACTCGACCATCCCCGAAACAGGACGCATGATGAATTGGTAATTCTACTTAGTCCTGCTGACGTTGATGACCTCCTCGTTGATTCAGAAGGTATTGGAGAGATATGAGACTGCTTGGGAAGTACGGCGCAAAGCAAGAAGTTCAGAAGAACCGACAGATTTGGGACTATCTTGCGATTTGGGTGAGGCCCAATTGGGAGACTCTTCGCCTGCTGGTCCCGGTAGCTATTCTGTGGGTTGCACTCGCCTTCTTGTCGCCCAGTTTCTTGACGGTCACGAACGTAACGAACATATTCGTGAACGCAGCGCCTCTCGCACTAGCTGCTGCTGGTCTGACGGTTGTGATGATCGCGGGTGACTTGGATCTGAGCGTCGGATCCGCGATGGCGCTGGTGAGTACTGCGTGTGCACTCCTCATGGTGCAGTATGACGTTTTCTGGGTTCTTGCCCTATTGATCGGGTTACTCATTGGGGTTGCCACAGGGACAGTCAACGGCTTGTTATCGACTACCTTTAATATCCCATCATTCATTGTCACGCTGGCGATGATGAGCACACTTCGGGGAATCGCGCTGGTTCTAAGCAATGGGCAGGCCGTAACAGGACTCCCAAGTAGTGTCACATCCATCGCGACGACAACTATGTTTGGGCTGTCCGCAATAATCTGGATCCCGGCCGTGGTCATCCCGACACTAGGATTCATCTTGTCGCGGACAAGTCTGGGCCTCAATATCTACGCTGTGGGCGGAAACCGTGAGGCGGCAAAAATCGCAGGCGTTCCGATTCGTCGAACTCGCGTGATTGTCCTCAGTATCAGCGGAGCTATGGCTGGCTTCGCAGGGATCATCAGTACCGCACGGCTTGGAGTCGGTTCTCCCATCATCGCACAAGACTTGATCCTCGATGCAATCGCGGCGGTCGTAATCGGGGGTACCAGTCTCTTCGGCGGGGTGGGTCGCATGAGCGGCACCGTACTTGGTGTCATACTCATTGCGACTATTCGCAATGGCCTGGTACTGATGAATGTGTCCGCGTTCTATCAGAGCGTCGTAATCGGACTTGTAATATTGGCCGCAACTAGTCTGGACTCGGTGGGAAGCAAACGCGATGACTGAGTCGCGATTCGCTTCTATCGTGCTCGACGCGAACGTCACGATACAACGTCGCGACGGTGCTCTCTTGATGGCAGACATCTACCGGGCGCCCAGGCTCGGACAAGTTCCGGCTTTGCTACTTCGGCTGCCGTACAACAAGAGTCGTGCACAGAGTTACTGGTACGCGGCTCCCGCTTGGTACGCGGAGCGCGGGTACGCGGTCGTTGTTGAAGATGTCCGAGGGCGTTTTTGTTCGCCTGGGAATTTTCGCCCTTTTGAGCATGAGGCCAATGATGGCGCCGACCTGATTAGGTGGGTGGCCGACCAGCCGTGGTGTGATGGAAACGTAGGCATGTATGGCTACTCCTATTCCGGACTCGCTCAGATGCTCACGGCTGGCTCCCATGAGGATATTCCTCTGCGTGCGATCGCTCCCGCTATGTCCCCACCCGCGCTCGGTGAGGGATGCCTCTATCAGGCTGGGGTGCCCGCCGCAGCCTTCTTGCTGAGTTGGGCGACAGAACTCGGCGCCCTGGATCTCGACATCAGCGACCGCAGCACTCTGCGACAACTCGTGCAGCGACCACTCAGCGACTATCAGTCCGCGGTTTGCCACGTTAACCGAGATTGGGTAGCCCGCTGGCTTGCCCTCGACCCAAATGACGCCTACTGGCACGAAGGCTTCGACCATCCAGCATACGACCAAATCAGGGCCCTTACGCTTCACATCGGCGGCTGGTACGACACCTTTAGGATCGGGGCGATCGACCACTTCCAGAAGTCGAGGCGAAAAAAGGAGGGGAGTTCGTCAACTGACAGTCTTGTCGTGGGCCCGTGGACGCACCACCCGGTCCTGGCCGCCTCCACTCGGCCGATTCTCCCACCGGATCCCCTTAGCTGGAATATTGATAACCTTCAACTTCAGTTCTTTGATGCTGCGCTTCGCGGTGAGGGTGACTTCTTGGCACAAGATTCCGTGCGCGTCGCCATCTTGAACAGTGCGGATACGTGGACGGGCGATCAATGGCCGCCAGCAAGCACATCTTTGGTTTGTTGGTACTTGGGGAGTGACGGACGAGCGAATGGACTAGCGGGAGATGGGCGACTCAGTCTGGACGGCCCGCTCCGATCACCCCCGGATTATCTGATCTATGACCACTCCAACCCAGTGCCATCGTTGGGCGGGGATGACTGCGGCGATCCAGACATCGTCGGTATGGGACCGATGGATCAAGAAGCGGTTGAACGACGCGGGGATGTTCTGGTGTACACCTCTCCGGCCTTGGCTAAAGAAACCGTAATCATGGGCGAGACCGAAGTGGTCCTCTATGTGGACTCGGTCGATCCCGAGAGCCAATGGCTCTCCCGCCTTTGTCTCGTAACCGCGGGCGGACTGAGCATCAATATAGCGGAGACAGTTGTCCGGTGCTTTGCATCCGAGAATTATCCAACCCGTGTTGTTCTAACCGTGGGTGACGTTGCATTCCGTATCGGAAAAGGGGAGCGACTTCGACTACACATCACGCATGGCAGTTCACCGAGATGGGGAGGATTGCGGGATGAGAATGGCCAACTCAGAGTGAGTCGATCGGTAGTCCTGCACGATCCTGACTACCCGTCGTCGCTGCATGTACGCGAACTCTCGTGAACCGATCACGCACGCTTCGAATCTGTATCGTCTTCAATTGGCTTCGGCCTAATGCGGCAACCTTAAATGGGTCGCTGCTCTCGACAGCTCTTGTTTGTCTCAGCCGACCATCACCATTACTGAGAAAGTGAGTGAGGCACATGCCGCTATTGATAGATGGACTTTGTGAAGAAGTTGCCGCGCGGATTGAGCGGGCCCGCCAAGAGATGAGGAGGTCCGGATACACTGCGCTTATCGTATACGGAAACACCAAGATCAATGGGTCACTGAGATATCTATCGGGATATTGGCCCGATAGAGGCGGCTGGTTGGCTTCCGGCCCACGAAGAAGTGACATCAAGATCTTTGACGCGGCAACCCTGGTGGTGCCCTTGAGCGGTGAACCGGTCCTCGTACTCGACAAAGGCCAACTACTTGACCGCGAGGCATGCACAAAGAAGGCAACTATGAGCGGATTTGGGGAACTATCCGGCCTTCCTTCAGAAGCAAGAACTATTGCAAAAGTGTTGGTGGATGCTGGTGACGCTGATCGTGTGGGAATCGAAACCTGGGACAAGTTTCCAGCTCCACTCTACCTTGAATTGAGAGATGCACTCCCTCGCACCGAGTTTATCCCCTCCACGGTCGTAGAGGAACTTGCAATCCTGAAGAGCTCTTGGGAGATCAACATATTTCGCCAAGCCGGAGCAATCGGGGATCTCGGACATCAAGCTTTCTTAGATGCCCTCCATCAAGGTTCAGGGCAAACCGAGCTCGAACTCATACGGGCGTCAGAGGCGGTGATGCGTGACGCGGATCCCATCTACGAAGAATGTTCTCCCATCTCTCCTTCGCTCATTAGCTCGGGGGCAATCGGGCGCTTAAATCTCTTGCACACGCCACAAATCACAAAACGAGTGAATACCGGCGATGCCATCAATTGGGATATTGGAATGCGTTACTGTGGATATCCCGTGGACACATCCCGAACGCGCGTTCTGGGAAAACCGACACTCAAACAATCACGTGCATATGACGCGGTGTTGGAGATGCGCAGCGAAGTCCTGGGGTTGGTTCGGCCTGGAATCGAAGTCCAAGAGTTGGTCGAACACGCTGAGAGGGTTGCCCGCTCGAGAGGATTCGCGCTTTGGGACCGGTTCCTTGGTCATGGTCTGGGATTGGACGTGCACAGCCGCCCAGACATGGGCCAGGAGGAAATGACCCTTGAAGAAAACATGATGATAACTATCGAACCCAGAATCGTGTTGGATGGTTCTTGGCTATTCGGAAATGAGGACATGATCCTCGTTACGGCGGAGGGCTTTGAAGCATTCACCACCTTCCCGCTTGAACCCCTTGGGCTCAAACTCTAAACGGTTTACGATCTGACGGAGGACGAAATGGACTCGGGAATATGGCTGAAGGCTTTCAAGCTCATGCTCATGAGCCGAAGTATAGATGATTCATGTAAGAAGTTCTTGAGCGAAGGGGGGGAAGTCCCCAACTACCATTCCGGAACAGGACAGGAGGCGATGTCGGTCGGCATTGGTTTGGCCGCTCAGCCAGGAGATTATCTTCTGTTCACATATCGCGATTTTGGTATGCTCCTGGCCAAAGGCATTAGCGCGGTGGAACTTATAGGGGACTTGTTGCTGAAATCCGCTGGTACTACAAAGGGTCATGGTGGGATAATGCATGTGTCAGCGCCAGAAAAGGGTGTCGTCGGAAGGAACAGCGTGTTCGGCAGCCGATTCGGGATAGGCATCGGGCTGGCTTTGGCCTCCAAATTCCTTAAAGAGGACAGGATTGTATTATGTCCATTTGGGGAAGCGGAAGGCGGTCGTGGGCCACTTTACGAAGCCCTCAACATAGCAATTCTCGGGAGACTCCCGATTGTTTTCATGGCGGAGAATAATGGATATTCCATATCGAGCCGCACCACAGATATATATGCTGCCGGAAATATGTCGGGGATGTTCAAGGGAGCTCCTTTGCCCACCTCTATCGTAGATGGCAACGATGTCGAGGCAGTCTATAATGCGACCGTTGAGGCATCCCAACATTGCCGTGCTGGCCTGGGGCCGGTTTTTCTTGAATTCATGACCTATCGAATTGATCCACACATCCCTGCCGATACCCAGTACACATATCGAACTTCAGAGGAAGTTGAAAAGCGGACAGCCGAAGAGCCTATCTCGCGCTGCAAGGACCGCATGATTGCCGATGGGTTCGCGTTGGATGATCTTGCCATTCTCGAGTCGAGCATAGCGGCTGACATTGGACTAGCCTTCACAGAGGCGTTTGACTCGTCGGAACCTGAACTTGGCTCAATGTATGAATATCTTTACTACCCACAAGGCAGCTGGCCAGCCTCTAGCAGGAGGAAATCGTGAATGAAATCAGTTTCCGGGACGCGCTTCGCGAGGTCCTGCGACTTGAGATGCGTGTCAATACCGACATGGTCGTGCTAGGCGAGAATATAGCTACTTGGGGTGGGGCCTCGGGCGTTACTGCTGAATTGGTCGAAGAATTTGGGGTCGATCGAATAATTGAGACTCCGGTCGCGGAGAATGCAATCGTCGGCCAGGCTTTAGGAGCAGCGTTGGGGGGCCTGTCGGTGGTTTTGGAAATCTATTCGGCGGATTTCCTGTTTTGCGCAGCAAGCGAAGTGATCAATGATACAGCAAAGTGGAGGTTCCAACATCGGTGGCAGAAGCCAATAAACTTGGTGATGCGGATGCCCATGCTGTCATCGGGAATCTCGGCCGGTCCAGAGCACACTCAGGCATTGGATGGATATCTCCATAGGGCTAACGGTCTCGTGGTCGTAGTGCCCGGGAGTGTTAAGGACGCGATTGGAGTTCTAAGGGCGGCTATTCGTTGTGGCGACCCAGTCGTAGTCCTGGAACATCGGCGACTGTACGATCTACGCGAGGATGTCAACCCGGCAGACATAGAGAACTACTCGCGGGATCTTCGGTTCGGATCCGTGGTTCTAGAAGGAACGGACCTCACCGTAGTGGCGTGGGGCTGGATGCGGCAGTTGGTGACGAATGTAGCTCAGTCATTGTTTCAGGATCATGGAATATCCATCGAATTAGTCGATCCCGTGACGATCAAGCCCATGGATGTTGACACTATTCTGGCTTCTGTGACTAAGACCAAGAGGCTTCTTGTCGTCGAGGAAGCGCCACAAACTGGGAGTATTGCCGCCGAGATACTTTCACGTGTGCTGGAAGATTCAGTTTCTGGGCTGAGGTCTGCGGATCGGCTTACTATGCCGGATCTTCCGAATCCGTTTTCCGCTGCCCTGGAGAGTCTTTTGATTCCCGACGAGATGATGATCAAATCCAGGATTATGAAGATTCTGGCGCCATAACGATCGTGAATAGCGGTTCTATTTGAATCTACCCTCAGAAGGGAGTCATTTGAACAAAGTGGAAGTGCACGACCAACAGGTCAGTTGTGCGCCCTGGCCCAACCGTAACGTACGGCTTAAGCGCGGGGATCTGGGTACTCACTCTGAAGCTTCTGTAAGTATCGATTGAATTGACGGGAAAACTGTTGCAGTTCTACATGGTTTTGAAATTGGACGGTCCTTGTTTGTTTTGAAGATAGTTGGATGGGAGTCTGTGAACGGTATGACGAAGAGGGTAATCAATGTCGATGACATGCGTGTTCGAGCCCGTCATGTGCTTCCCAGAGTGATCTATGATTTCGTCGAGGGCGGCGCAGAGGACGAGGTCACGCTCCGTGCGAATCAGACATCGCTAGCTAGCATCGGGTTTAGGCCTAGAATGGGGGTTCATGTTGCGGAACCAAGTTTGGAGACTCGAGTTCTTGGGACCGATGTCTCTATCCCCGTGTTATTGGCTCCAGTTGGTGGTCTGTCGCTCGTGCATTCAGATGGACAGGCGGGCGCAGCGCGTGCGGCTGCGGAATTCGGAACTCGTGCCATAGTGGGTACGCTGGCCGGTGCGTCCCTTGAGGATGTAATGCTTAAAGGTGGTGGCGTGCCCCACTGGTTCCAACTTTATAACCTTGGCGGGCGCGTTGGCGCCGAGATTTTGATTGACCGCGCTCGCCTAGCGGGATATTCCGCCTTGGTCGTTAATGTCGATACTCCCGTGGTGGGACATAAAGAGCGTGACATCAGAAATGGAGGCGTTCAGGCTGGGGGGATGCCGATGAACCACATTGACCTCAAGAGTGTGTTCCGCTTCGCGCCGGTGGCGGTCACGCATCCACGCTGGCTGTATCGTTTTGCACGCACCGGCTTTGCTTTGGGCCAGCCAAACTATGCAGATTTGAGTGAACGTCGTTCGGCCTTGTCTCCTGAAGACGCTGTGGCTAAGTGGATGGCAGAGCCCGTTTGCTGGGGCGACTTCTCGTGGATCCGTGAGCACTGGACAGGTCCTCTTGTGGTGAAGGGCATCTTGTCCGACGACGACGCCCGTCGCGCGGTTGATGTCGGCGCGGACGCAGTAATTGTGTCCAACCACGGTGGCAGGCAGCTTGATGGCACGCCTGCTACGATAGATGCGTTGCCTGAAATAGTGGCTGCGGTTGGTGGTCAGGTTGACGTGATCCTCGACGGAGGCATTCGAAGAGGATCAGATGTAGCACGCGCGATCGCCCTCGGCGCCCAAGCGGTGTTGATTGGGCGACCCTACGTCTATGGTCTGGCGGTCTCCGGTCAAACGGGGGTGTCGGCGGTTCTTGAGATACTTCGAGACGAATTGCGTCGGACCCTGCAGCTGCTCGGATGCGAGTCTGTGGACGCCTTGGATCGGTCTTGGATCGACCCACGCGTTCCGCCTGGATCTCGGGTATGAGACCTGAGCACTCCACGGAAGTTCTTGCTCGCTTTCAGGTGAATGATCAAAGGCTCGGGGGTTGTCCTCAGGAGTCCCGAGGTCCGGAAGGGAATTTGTGAAAGAGATTCGTGTGCCACTCAAGGAGTCGGTGGGCGCCTCGGACATGTTTGGAGTGCGAAGACGGGCACCGCGGAGGAGAGTTACACAGGTCATTGTCAGTGAGTTAATGGCCGACATCGCGTCCGGTAAAATTGCCCTCGGCCAACGGCTACCCTCACAACGCGACCTCGCTGTGCAGTTTGGTGTCAGTCAACCGACCGTTCGAGAAGCAATCAGCGCTCTCACAGCTATGGGTCTTGTGGAGGTACGCCACGGCAGCGGAGCGTATATCGTCAACAATGTTCAGGACTTTGTCACAAGTATGCTTACAACCCTCGTGCAAATGGAAAGCGTCAGCGTGTTCGAAGTGCTGGATGTACGCCAGGTGCTCGGTGTCTACTCTGTTGAACGTGCGGCTAGCTATGCAACGGACAAGGACGTCGCGACCATGGCAGCGTTCGCTGATGCATGTGAAAACGCCGTCGATATCCCAAGCACGATCGACGCCATAGTTTCATTTCAGACGGCATGTTCGGCTGCTGCGCGCAATCCGCTCCTTTTTGCCCTCGAGTCGTTTCTGATTAAGGTCTTGATGCATTTACAGCTCGTAGGTGAGGGGGACCGTGGCGTCGGTTTTTGGGCCGATCAGACCTCCAGGTTTACGCCCCATCGGCGGAGTCTACTTGACCGTATCGCAGATGGAGACAAAGAAGGCGCAGTGCTGGCGATGAAGGTTTATCTAGCTGCGCAACGAGAGTGGTTCTCAAGCGACGCAGAGATGTCAAGCATTACTCTGGCGAACCCACTCTGGATGCGTCTAATGGAAGAAATGTCATCGGATGGCGTTTGAGGGGAGTCAGCGAGTTCTTGGGAACGGCTCGACCCAGCGCCCTAAACCGGCGCACGGCAGCATGAAACCGCTATTTGTTGGGTCCGAAAGTATTAGAGACTGATATGACGCCGGGTTTGGCGCTCGCGCCGGGCTTGCATACCCGGGCTTGCTGGATCACCGCAAGGCTCCCGATTCCGCGCGCCGTTGAAATATTGCGACTGCGCGGAACCTCGTTAATTAGTTAGCGAGACCTAATGTGCCGCCATCGCCAGTGGGCCGTAACGAAGAGGTTCCTTTATCTCAGGGACTCTGGCAACTCAGGATTCGCAAGTTGTGTCTGGCCTAGTGACTGAAGACGGGTTGCCACGATTGTCATCTCCGCGATGTTCGCCCGGGCTGGCAAAGTCACCGCAGTGAGACACGCCGAAGCGACGTCCTCGGGCTTGATGCACCAGTCCCTCACCTGCTGGGTCGGCGGAATGGGGCGGTTGGCCAGGATGGGCGTGTCCACGATTCCGGGAAGGATCGTCGATACTCGTACGCCGTTGCCGTGTTCATCGAGGCCTGTACCGCGAGCGAGCCCAAGCAGGCCCGACTTGGTGGCACCGTATCCTGCGCCGGAGTGGTCCGGCCAGCTTGCTGCCGCGCTTGAGATCACCACGAAGTCGCCATGGTTCTCACGCAGTTGATCTAGGGTCGCTCTCAGGACGTAGAAAACCCCGCTTAGATTTACCGCTACCAGCTCATCCCAAACCTCATTGGTGAGTTGGGAGACGCGGCGTTCCGGGATGTTCATGCCGGCAGCACAGACGAGCGTGTCAATGGGGTCGTTCGCTGCAAGATCACGCGCGAGCGCATCGATCGCATCGGCGTCCGAAACGTCGATCGAGTGCGGCACGCAAAGGCCTTGATCGAGGGCGTTCTGTCCCACCGACTCGACAATCATTTCGGCGCGGCGAGCCACGGCGTGGACTTTCGCCCCCGCCTCGATGAAGCTCGCGGCGATGGCCGCACCAATGCCGCTGCTTGCACCGGTCACGAGGGCAACCCGGCCGTCCATCCTGCCGAATTTTCGCGGAAATGGTTCACGCACTTGGGGTCTCCTTAGCAGGAATGATGGGTATCTTCATGTCGGCGCGTGAGCCACACACCGTTTTCGGATTCTTCAGAGATGGCCCCCGGCAATCGCGACCATCGCGTGATGAGCCGAGGATCGGGGATGTGTTCGCCTGGCCAACAGATGCAGCCTAACACTCATTTTATTCGGCCGGTTCCTTTTGAGCCTCGGAGAATTAGCTCCTTCATGACAGGACTAACAACAGCAAGCGGCAGCGGCGAGCATGGCTAGGCCGCCGAGGATAATTGTGCCCCTCTACCCGCGTCGCCCGGGGCGGCTGTTGTGAGTGATGGGCGCCAACGCCTGTGAATTCGAAGAACCTGGCAGTCGTCATCAGGCAGCGCGTTGATCAGGTGCCGCAACTGCTGCCTCTCGCGACTGATTTAGGCGAAAGCACGGCCGTCGAGAAGTTCCTCAGGCGAGGCATGGGGGTGCCTGAAAACGGTGTAACTGGCCCCACGGCTGAGCTACGGCTCAGCGGGAAAGGGTGGACATGACCGAGACACTAATGAATGTGAGTCCACCTTCGAAGGAAGCTGAGCCCCAGCCCTGTGTTGAGGTGCTGGACGCCGCCCGAGAGTTTGTGCGTCAGGCACAGGCCAGGGGTGTGGCGTTGACCGGTCCGGACGGGCTGCTCAAGCGTTGACCAAGACCCTGATCGAGACTGCCCTTGATGAGGAGATGAGTGAGCACCTCGGATACGACAAGCACGACCCGTCGGGTCGTAACCTGGCCAACTCCCGCAACGGGAAACGTTCAAAGACGGTGTTGACCGGCACCGTCGGTCAGGTTGACCTGGAGGTGCTCCGCGACCATGATGGCACGTTCGAGCCGGGACAACCTCAAGAAACGTCAACGGCGGGTCAGCGATATCGACGAGATCGTGCTGTCGTTGAATGCGAAGGGTTTGACCACCGGGGAGATCAGCGCGCACTTCGGGCAGATCTACGGTGCCAGCGTGTCCAAGGACACCGTCAGCCGGATCACCGACCGGATCACCGAGGAGATGCAGGCATGGTCGTCGCGCCCGCACATACAGCGGGAGCTGTCGGCCTCAGAAGCCCACCGGCACAACGGCTTCCGTCCTCAGCGCCGACCCTGGTCGGCATAGATCCAGGACATGGACCTTCTGCGCCACGGCGCAATGGATCGGCTGTTCACCGGGATCCGCACCCCCTCGACGTTGGGCACGTTCCTCCGGAGTTGAGCCTTCGGCCACGTCCGCCAACTCGACGCCGTCGCCTCCCAGTTCCTGATCGAGCTGGCCAAGAACGCCCCGATCCTGCCGGGCGCCCGCAGCCCAGGCCTGCTACGTGGACATCGACCACACCATCGAGGCCACTCACGGCTATCAGAAGAAGGGCGCCGGGTAGCTACACCGGCGACAAGGGCCTGAACGCATTGATGGCAATCGTCTCCACCCCGACGTCCACGCCGGTGTAGCCGCGACCAGGCTGCGTAAGGGTGGCACCAAGTCCGCCCGCGACGCTGCCCGGGTTGTTGCCGACGCTCTGGTCACCGCCACGGCGTGAGACGAGCGCGGGTTGGTCACCGTGCCTTCCGCCTCCGCCTACTATGGGCACGATGTCATCGCCGCCGCCCGACGCGGCGGGGCAAAGTTCTCAGTCACGGTCAGGATGAACTCCACTGTCGCCACAGCGATCTCGGGGATCAAGGAGTCGGCATGGACCCCGATCCACTACCCGGACGCGATCTGGACGAAGACGAACAACGGCTCATCTCCGACGCCCAGGTCGCGGAGTCCCCTTCACCGCGTTCACCTCCCGACGCAAAGCCGAACAC
>Ga0209585_10000431_pt1 | contig 16186 bp, 17 predicted proteins | sample NGEPerone_FD_185491 | JGI IMG/M metagenome (GOLD analysis project Ga0209585, IMG submission 185491) | Arctic peat soil microbial communities from the Barrow Environmental Observatory site, Barrow, Alaska, USA - NGEE Permafrost154B-one... | ecosystem: Environmental > Terrestrial > Soil >... | reverse complement strand
CCAGTTCCCGCCATCACCTTCCGAACGTTCCGCGCCCTCTACGCCGGGGAGTTCCTGACGGTTGCTCTCCAGGTTCTTCACCGCTTCCATGGCCTTCACCCTGAAGGACGGGGCTCGGCTCTCCCTTGTCCCGCTCACACGGGCACTTTCACGGCGCGGCAGACTTCGCTTGACGCTGCGGACCGCTCGGTCGCTCCCCCTAAAGGGCTCTTGACACTGCACTTCGACGCCGGGCGTTTCCCCCCGGCGCCGGCAGCCTGCTACCGGGCCCCCTGGCGGTTACCCGGACCGGACTCACACCGGCTGGCGACGACGAGCTTCAGAACGAGTCAGATCAAGTCACCATCGAAATGACCCCTCTCGCTCACTGGGCATACTCCCGAGTTCCGTGGAACTTCGGTGGCGGCCCGATGATCATCAGGCTGCGTTCACGGTCTCATCATGACGGTCGGCACCGACACTCTGTTCGGCGACATGCCGGTCGAGGGCGGCTCGCAGCGTTGGCAGGTGCAGGTGACTGTTGACGCGGCGGAACTGCTTACCGGCCTCGACCAGGCCGGCGGCGCACCAGCGCAGGGCCATGTTGCCGCTCTGCCAGTTCTTCACGTTGGCCGAGTGGTTGCGGCAGATGGAGATCATCGACTCGATGCAGTTGGTGCTGCGGAGCGTGCGGGCCAGACATCCCATGGGCTTAGATGTCAAGCTGCTGCTTGTTGGGTGTGCCGGTTCCACGCAGTGGCCTCGTCGTAGGGGGTGTGCGTTTTGAGGCAGCCGTGCAGGATGCCGACGAGACGGTTGCCGAGCTGTCGCAGGGCTGCGTTGTAGCTGATGTCGCGTTCCCCGTTGACTTGAAGGCAGCAGTAGGTCATAATCTTGGCAACGTGTAATCGCTTACTCGTTCCGGCTGAAAGGAGCAGTCCATGAGGTTGCGTTCCAAATTGGTAGCTGTGGTCGTCGCCGTGGCGACGGCCACAGCAGTCGCCTCGTGTAGCAGCACGGGAACTTCACCGCGGAGTTCGGAGAGTCCGACCGGCTCGCTTCAGATCTTTTCGTGGTGGACCGCATCCGCGGAAGCTGCGGCGCTTAAGGCCTTAATGGACAACTACGTAAACGAGTATCCAGGCGTGCATATCGTAAACGCCGCGGTGGCCGGCGGAGGTGGCGGAAACGCAAAGGCTGTGTTGCAGAGCCGACTTCAAGGCGGCGACGCTCCCGACTCATGGCAGACATCACCTGGAAGCATAATGAAGCAGTACGTGGACGCGGGAGTGGTCCAACCCGTCACGGACATATACGACAATAAACTGCGTAGCGCTATTCCCGCTCCCCTCCTCAAGAGCATGAGCGTCGGAAACGACATCTACGGCTCAGCCACCGGCGTTCATCGCGGGAACGTGCTGTTCTACAACAAGGCTCTGCTGGCGAAAAGCGGTATCGAAGTGACAACAGATACCACTATGACTCAGTTCGTTGCTTCCCTGCAGCGTCTGGGCTCAGCCGGGGTGACACCATTCTGTTTGGGTGATGCGACCATCTTCGGTGACCAAGTTATTCTCGATTCTCTGATTCTTTCCTCCGTGGGCGCCCACGATTGGCCGGGCCTGTTCACCGGTAACACTAAATGGACCGATCCGAGGATCGGGGACGCGCTTGGGGTGTATGGTCAGCTACTTCGCGTGGCCAATTCTGATCACAGCGCCTTGACCAGTTCGGATGCCGCCACAAACCTGGCGAAGGGAAAGTGCGCTTTCTACATCGCCGGCGACTGGGCATACGGCTATCTGCTGAAGGCCGGCGCTAAGGACGGGACCGACTTCGGCTATGTTCCCGTACCTGGCACCTCGGGTGACTTCATCGCCATAGTCGATTCCTTCGTCGTAGCTAAGGCCGGCAAGAATCAAGCGAACGCGATGAAGTGGGTGAAGTCCATCACCACCGTGAAATCGCAGCAGGACTTTAATCTCCAGAAGGGCGCGATCCCGGTCAGGACCGATGTGCCAATGGACGCGTTCCCTCCCTATCAGCGGCAGTCTGCTGCAGATTTCAAGTCAGGCGAACTCATCTGGGGGCTTGCCAGCGGTGAAGTCGGGTCGCCGAGTTTCGTGCAAGCCTATGGACAGGCGATAACTGTATTCAACGGTAACCATGACGTCAACCAGTTTCAGAAGGCGATGAGCACGGCGGCAGCAAGCTCTTGACCCAGCCGCTACACAAGACGGCCCGTCAGCCCGCTCGATCGGAGCGGGCTGACGGCAGCGACGAAGTCCCGACGACCCAGCACCACACCCGGGCTCGTTTTTTCGTGTCGCAGCATTTGCCCAAACTTTTGTTGCTTCCCACGGTCGTCCTGACAGCCATTTTTGTCTACGGCTTCATCGCGTTTTCGATCGTCGTGTCGATCTCGAACTGGAACTCCTTCGGCATCAATCTCAACGTCCGGTCGCCTTGGTACCAGACGTATCTCGATCTGTTCGCGAACCCGCGGTTCCAGATCGACCTCAGGAATCAGCTAATCTTCACCGTCCTCTTCCTCATCCTGACCACATTCATCGGCCTGGTGGTGGGAATCCTCGTCCACAATGTCGTTATCGCCCGAGGGTTCTTCCGAACCTTGTTTCTCGCCCCCTACGCCTTGTCTTTTATCGTGGCCGGGGTCGTGTGGCGGTGGCTGTTCAACCCCGAGACCGGCGTCAACCTGCTCTTCGATATTCTCGGAGTTAACGGGGCGCTCAAGGCCGCCGGGATGGAGCCGCTCAAGCCGGGGTGGATGACTGATCCCTCGGTCGTGCTTTCGATCAACGACGCACTCGGTTCCGTTATTCCGCCGCTTCGCGACCTCGGACTCCAGCTCGGAATCCCTGTGGCGCTGATCCCTATCGTCATCGCAGCGAGTTGGCAGGTCAGTGGATTCGCGATGGCCATGACACTTGCTGGCTTGGGCACCGTCCCGGTGGAAATGATTGAGGCGGCGCGGGTGGATGGTGCGTCGAGTTGGCAGGTCTACACCAGGGTGGTCGTTCCCATGCTCGCACCGACCATCGTGTCCACCCTCGTGATCCTCGGCTGGACGTCGCTGAAGATCTTCGACCTCGTCGTCGCGATGAGCGGAAGTGGGCCAGGCTTTGCAACGGACGTGCCCGGAATCTTCGTGTACGAGCTGACCTTCCAAGCCTTCCAATACAACACCGGAGCCGCCGCTTCAATCATGATGCTCCTCGCCGTCGCCATTGTCGTCGTGCCGTATCTGACGCACACATATAACCGCCAGGAAGACGCCGAGTAATGGCTACAACTGTCGCCACGCCCGCCAAACTGCCTAGCAGAAATCCGCGGACATCCGCGCGCACATGGCGATTGCCGCGGACGGCTGGAGAAGTTCTCGTTCTGATTGTGCTCATCGTGTTCGGGATCGCCACCCTCGTTCCTTTCTACGTTCTTATCACCGCAGCACTCCGGAGCTCAGCTGAAGCCGTGCCCGCGAACATGTGGGACTTTCCGTGGAACACTAGTGCTGATGGATTCGCGCAAGCGTGGGGTCTGCTCCACGCTAACCTGCTCAACAGCTTCCTTGTGGTAGTCCCCGCGACAGCCCTCTCAAGTATCGTCGGAGCATTCAACGGGTACGTGTTCAGCAAGCTGAAGTTTCGGGGATCTAATCTGATCTTCACTCTTGTCCTAATCGGAATGTTCATCCCGTACCAGTCGGTACTTATCCCTCTTGTCCGGTTCCTCGCGGCAATCGGCCTCTACGGGACTATCCCGGGACTCATCCTCACGCACTTCGTTTACGGGATATCGATCGCGACCCTCATCTTCCGCAACTACTACGCAGCTTTGCCGAAGGAGCTCATCGAAGCTGCCCAGCTTGACGGGGCTGGGGTTCTCCAGGTATTCTTCCGCGTCGTGCTTCCTCTGTCCGTACCTGGATTCATTGTGACTGCGCTGTTCCAGTTCACCTCTCAATGGAACGACTTCTTGTTTGGACTCGTCGTCGTTCCTGATCCAGCGATGCAGGTCGCTACCGTCGCCTTAAACAATATGTCCGGAAGCCTCACCGTCGATTGGAACGTCGTCATGGCCGGCGCCCTGATCATCGCACTTCCCACGCTCTTGCTATATCTCCTGCTCAGCCGCTTCTTTGTCCGGGGCCTTCTCTCCGGATCAGTGAAGTAAGGCATTTCCGACTCAGAAACGGACAAACCGTGACACAAACCATTCTCATTTCCGGTGGCGGACGGGGTGCTGGCCTCGGGATCGCCACCACCCTCGCTGGAGATGGCCACAACATCGTTGTCGCAGATCTCGACCCGAACACCGCCGAAGCGGCCGCGGAGAGCGTTCGACTCTCGGGCGCGGAATCACTCGCGATCGCCGCCGATGTCTCTGACGAGGGCCAGGTCGACGAGATGTTCCGACGTACCGTCGAGCGGTTCGGAACCGTCGATGTACTCATCAATTGTGTCGCCTGGCTTGATCCAGCCGGGCCCATCGTCGACCTCCCGACAGAGCGGTGGCACAAAGCGATTCGAACCAACCTTGACAGCGTCATGTTCACGACCCGCGCAGCGCTTCGCCTCATGTATCCGCAGAAAAGCGGTGTGATCGTAAACTTCTCCTCGGTGAGCGGTACCCGAGGATTTCCCGATCGAGCGAGTTACGGGGCAACAAAGGCCGCAATCATCAACTTCACCCAGACGACCGCGATGGAGGGCAGAGAGCACGGTGTTCGTGCGAACTGCCTCGTTCCCGGCGGCATCGAGGGAGAACGCACCCGGGCGCTGCGCGAGATGGTAGCTCGGCGAGCCCGGGAAGGCGGCCCGGTCGCATCCGAGGAAGTCGACTACCCAGGGCCTCCCATTCAATACTTGACGCCGGAATGGATTGGACGCTACGTCAGATTCCTAATGTCTGAAGATGGGAGCATGATCAACGGCCAAGCCATTCCAATCGGAGAATCAGCTCGTTCCCCCCTCCAGTCAATCTTTTTCGATTTGTGAATCGCGCTGTCATCCACGTCAAGGCCAGGCAGGTGCGGTCGGCATGAACTGTCCCGGCGCAGACGTCTTACATTCAGGCCAGCCCATCCATCTACGCGATTCTGTCCCTTCTATCGCTGAGTCGGAAATGCCTTACTTCACTGATCCGGCGAGAAGGCCCCGGACAAAGAAGCGGCTGAGCAGGAGATATAGCAAGAGCGTGGGAAGTGCGATGATCAGGGCGCCGGCCATGACGACGTTCCAATCGACGGTGAGGCTTCCGGACATATTGTTTAAGGCGACGGCCGATTAAACTATGGGCAATCATGTAAGCGGTTTCTGGGCTAGCCGCGTTCGACCACTGGCCGAAATCACACTATTTAGTTGGAGGATTCGATGATGAACCGGAATGTAATTTTGACCTGTGCCTTGACCGGCTCGAGTGACACGGCGAGCAAAAGCCAGTATGTGCCTGTGACACCGAAGGAAATCGCCGAATCTGGGATCGAAGCAGCGCAAGCGGGAGCGACCGTTCTGCACATTCATGTGCGTGACCCCGAAACCAAGAAGGGTAGCCGCAAGCTTGAGTATTACCGTGAAGTTGTGGGCCGGATCCGTGACAGCGGCGTTGATGTCATCATCAACCTGACGGGCGGGATGGGCGGCACTCTCGAAATCCGTGACGAGGATCCGAGTTCACGTGGGCCGCTAACCGACCTCGTTGGCGCCAAAGAGCGACTTGCCCATGTCGCGGAACTCCGTCCGGAAATCTGCACGCTCGATTGCGGAACGATTAATCTGAGCGATTCGACTACCTTTCACGTAGGGACACCCGAACTGCTGCGGGTCGGGGCGCGTTACACCCAAGAGATCGGCGTCAAGCCGGAAATGGAGGTCTTTGACACTGGCCACGTTTGGCTCGCCAACACCCTGGTCGAAGAAAAACTGATTGACTCACCGCCGCTCTACCAGCTCTGCATGGGCATCCGATACGGCGCACCAGCAAACCCGCGAGTGTTTGCAGCAATGGTAGACATGCTTCCCGCAGATGCACAATGGACGAGCTTCTCGATCGGGGCGGTGGAATTTCCATGGGTCGCTCAGTCGGTACTGATGGGAGGCAACGTACGTGTCGGCCTAGAAGACAACCTTCTTCTGTCCCGGGGGGTGAAAGGTTCCAACGCGCAACTGGTCGCCAAAGCAAAGCAGATCATTGAGCTCCTAGGGGCGCGTGTCGTATCTCCGGACGAGGCGCGAGACACGCTTGGCCTGAAGAACCAGACGAAGTAATGCTCGTCCCTACGTCGCATGTAGCCTGTGTCGGTGCTGGCACAATCGGTGGAGGCTGGACAGCCCATTTCCTCGCCCGAGGACTCCAGGTCAAGGCCTACGATCCTAGCCCGACCGCGCTCGAGCGCCTCCTGCGCCAAGTCGAAGTAGCATGGCCGAACCTCGAACGGCTCGGCATCGCGGCCCGTGCAGGACTGAACAATCTGCAGCTACACGACAGCATCGATGAGGTGCTCTCCGACGCCATGTTCGTGCAGGAGAGCGCTCCGGAGATATTGAACCTCAAGCGTGCCGTGCTATCGGAGATAGACCGACTGGTCGATCCCTCTGTCATTATTGGATCATCCACTTCCGGTCTTCTCCTCACCGATATGACAACTAACTGCCTTCATCCGGAGCGGATCGTGATCGGGCACCCGTTTAACCCGCCGTACCTCGTCCCGTTAGTGGAGGTCGTAGGAGGAGAACAGACCTCGCCGCAAGCCTTGGAGCAAGCACGCTCCTTTTATGAGGCTATGAACAAGACCGTCATCGTGTTGGATAAGGAGATTCCTGGCTTCGTCGCCAATCGTCTGCAAGAGGCACTGTGGCGGGAGGCCCTCCATATGGTCAAGGCAGGCGAAGCTACTGCGGAACAGATCGACCTCGCGATCGAACACGGTCCCGGAATCCGTTGGGCCACTATGGGTCCGTTCCAGATCGCCCATCTCGCCGGTGGTCCTGACGGGATCGCGGGGAGCATGCGACGCTTCGGTTCGGAGCTGAAAGACCCGTGGACCCGCATGAGTGCCCCTGCATACAGCGAAGACCTCATTCATCAGATCGCAGAGCAATGCGACCGGATTGTTGGATCGCGCTCGTATGAAATCCTCGTTGAGGAGCGAGACCGGCACATCGTCGACACCTTAGCCAGCAAGCAAGCGTCTTCCGGTGATCAGCTTGTCCTGTGATGAACGATGACCAACGATGCAAGCGCCCTGTTCGGGGTATCACCGAGTGAATCACGGTCGAACATTCGCGCGTATTCGATGCCTGTGGGGCCGTGGCTGACGGGCCCCGGCGATACTTTTTCAGTGGCCGCCCTCGGGGTGCTCGCCGATGAGGCGTTGGGTGAGGCCGTCAGTGACCATCGACCGGCGGGGCATTGGCAGGTCTGCATCGGGCTCTCGCTCGACTCCGTCGGCACGCTCAGTGTAAGCAGCACAGACGAGCTGGTTTGCACCCCGGATAGAACCACTTCTACCGATCACGGCGGCCTCGTGCACGGCTTTATCGCCACGGCCGAAGGCGATATTGTCTCCTTCGCCACAGGTCACTACCGCTTCATTGAGGTCAGTACATCCCAAACTATCAGCGGCGAACCTCCTCTAGACGCTTCCGGGTGGGACGATAGACGACACAACGCCGGGTCCCTGGCTGAGCTGCTGCAGGGCACTGGCACACGGCACTTCAATTCATTTATTTCGACGCTTGGCGCGGATCGAGGTTCCGCGAACTCGCTCGGGTACCTGCATGGCGGCATCTCGCTGACTGCGGCTTGTCTCGAAGCTGGAGCGCTCATCAGCGACGATACGTTGGAGTTATCTTCTGTGAACGCCATTTATATGCGACCGCTCCCCGCCAGCCAGGAAGTCGCATTTCACTCGAAGTCCCTCCATCAGGGCCGGCGTTTGGCGATCTATGAAGTGTCGGCTCGGGACAGCGCTGGACGGCACGCTCTTGCGGCCGCCGTGACGTTCCAAGACCAGAAATCCGGATCAGTCGTTAGGATCAATCAGGCTCGACAGAGCCGGGGCGCTGAAATCAGTCAGATCGCCCCGAGTGGTGCCGAGTATATGGAATCCTGATGAGACGGACTGGTCGTTCGACGATACGGCATGTTGCCGAAGCGGCAGGGGTGTCCACCGCGACCGTGTCGAGAGTGTTCTCGGGACAGCGTGTGCGAACTGATCTCGCCGATCGCGTGCGATCCGCCGCCGGTGAACTTGGCTATCAACCAAACTCCACGGCGCAAGGCCTCGTATCTGGTCTAACGCGGACTGTTGGTCTGGTCGTTCCCGACGTTGCCAATCCCTACTTTGGTGAGTTCATCCAGGTCATCGCAGCGGAGGCCCGGCGCGATGATTTCCGGATATTGGTCGCCGAGGCACCCGCAGACAAGAGCAACGAGTTCGAGACATGTATGGACCTGAATCGGCATGTCGACGGCGTGATCCTGATCGCCTCGCGTATGACCGATGATGAACTGGTGACCCTTAACTCTCGTGTCGGCAATCTGGTTTCTGTCAATCGAAACACAACGGAACTCCGGGTAGCGTCGGTCTCAGCCGACGCGTTTCGGTCGATGTCGGATCTGTGCGCGTATTTGTGTCGGCTTGGTCATGAGAATTTGGTCTACCTCAGCGGTCCAGCAAGCTCATGGCAGAACGGTCAGCGATGGGCGGCCGTTCAAGATGCAGGAGGCCGAAGTGGCGTTACGGTCAACTGGGTGCCCGCAGGAGAGTCGATCGAGGACGGCTACGCGGCCACCGATGCTGCGCTCTCGTTCAAACCAACAGCATTATTGGCGTTCAACGATCTTCTCGCCCTTGGTGTCATGTCTCGCTTAAATGAAATTGGTCTCAACATTCCGGTCGATATTTCGATTGCAGGGACGGACGACATCCCGTTCGCCCGTTACGTGAGTCCGTCGCTCACCACCACCACAAGCCCCCGATCGGAGGTGGGACTGCAAGCCTGGAGCCAACTGTTGGCTCTTATGGCGGGTACACCATTGAACGAGGAGGTCGAAATGCCAATCGGCAAGATCATCATCCGACAGTCGACTGGGCCAGCCCCATCTCGGGAGCCAGTCGATTCGAACTAGAGCAGGTGGGGTGTGGCTCCCACCGGACAGTGACCCAAGAAGGGAGAATGTCTCCCGATGAGGAAGGGTCATTATGTCGAAATATCGTAAGTTCACTCCTGAATACCGTGAAGAGGCGGTGAAGATGGTGATTTAAACCCAGCGGCCGACGGCCGAGGTTGCCCGTGAGTTGGGCATCAACGAGGGAACGTTGGGCACGTGGGTGAATAAGTACCGCAACGAGCATCCGGTGAGCGAAGAGCTGTCTTTGCCCGATCGGGCAAAGCTCAAGGAGTATGAGCGTGAGAACCGGGAATTACGTTTACAGAATGACTTCCTGAAAATAGCAGCCGCCTACTTCGCCAGGGAGCAGCAGTGAGCGACAAGTTCGCGCTCATCGCCGCGGAGCAGGCCGCCGGCCACGACGATGTGCTGGCGGTGACCTCGATGTGCCAGGCGCTGAGTGTGTCCCGCTGAGGCTTCTACGACTGGGCTCGCGCCGAACCTTCCGCGCGGGCGGTGCGCAGGGCCAAGATCGCCGTGCACCTCAAGATGGCTTTCGCCCTCGGGCGCGGCACGTACGGGACCCGCCGGGTCCACGCCGTGCTGTCTCCCAGCGACGACCCCGAGGTTGCCTCCGTGAGCCTGGACTTGGTGCGAACACCAGGACTCCGGACATGGTGTTTATACAGTCGCCGCTCTACCACGTGCTCGACACGATGGCCTCGATCATCGAGTCGATCGAGCGGCGCGATTTCGTGGCGGTCGCGAACTCAGCACCTCAGTCCGAGGCGCTTCCGATGGAGTGGGACCCCTACGTGCGGACTCTCTGATCCGCCATCGTTGCGGGCCCGTCAACGGCGGCGGGCCTGCAACTCCTCGATGATCCGAATGGCGACGAGCGCATCGCGGGGATCCACCGGAACTGGCCCGCGGCCTGCGATCGCCTCGGCGAGCAGCGTGTAAAAGCGGCTGTAGCCGCCGCGCTCGGTCGGCAATACGGTCAGTTCGCCGTCCCGCCCCAGCCGACCGTAGGTCTCCTCCTGCTCCACCCCGAAGCCCTCGTCGAGCGGGGAGAGACCCGACTTGAGTTGCGACTCCTGCTGGTCGAGGCCCCACTTCGTGTACGCAGCCTCCGAGCCGAGGACGCGGAAGCGGAAACCGCGCTGTGCGACCAGGCTGCTCATCGCCAGGTGCGAGCGCACCCCCGATTCGTGGGTGAGAGCGATGAAGCTGTCGTCGTCGTTGACCGCGCCGCGCCGGTGCCAGTCAAGTTCGCCGTAGACCTCATTCACCGGGCCGAACAGCTGCACGGCCTGGTCGATGAGGTGCGAGCCGAGGTCATAGGCGACGCCGCCGCCGTCCCGGCCGGCGGTGCCGCTCTTCCATGCCGGGCGCGGTCGCGGGTTGAGCCACTCGAAGCGCGACTCAAAGCGATAAACTTCACCGAGGGACCCCTCTGCGAGGAGCTTGCGCACCGTGAGGAAGTCGCCGTCCCACCGACGGTTCTGGAACGTGGTGAGCACGACGCCACGGCTCTCGGAGCTCTCGATGAGCCGTTCGGCATCCGCGAGGCGCACGGCGAGAGGCTTGTCGACCACGGTTGTCAGCCCGCGCTCGATGGTGCGCTCTGCGAGTTCGACGTGGGTCGGGGTCGGCGAAGCGATGACCACGAGATCGAGTGTGCCGGGTCGACTTAGCAACTTCTCGAAGCTAGAGACGATCTCGGCATCCGGATACCGCCGCGCAGCCGCGCTGGCGCGCTCCGGGTTCGCCGTCACGATCGACCGCAGCTCGAAGTGAGGGTTCGCAGAGACCAGGGGAGCGTGGAAGACGCTACCCGCTAGGCCGTAACCGACGATCGCGGTGCGGATTGTGCCGCTCATGCGCCGAGCGTTTCGATCAGTCGTCCCACCTCACCGCCGACCGCGGTCCCCGTACGGTGGGCATACTCAGCTACTATCTGCTGGCAGGTGAGGATATCGGCGCGGCCGGCCTCCAGCCCAGACTTCGGTCCCGTCCCGGTGCGAATCATGGCGTGGAAGGCCTCGAGCTGGGTTTCGAATGCTTCGGTGATGGTGCGCCGGACGACCTTGCGCTCCGCATCCCCGTCCAGGGTGGTGACGGTGAGCTTGGTCGGCGCATGCATGAGGTAGGGCGGGGGGAAAACGAGCTCGACCGTGCCGCGTCCGTGCACGACGCGCACCGTCTCGCGATACGCCGGGAAGTCGGGAAGGTAGTGCCAAGCCAGCGAGTACCGGCCGCCGGCGGCGAGAGTGCCCACGGCCGAGATCGAGGGCGGGTGCTCCCCGAACGACTTCCGGTCGCGTCCGACATCGCGCTGCGCGTCCTTGGAGCGCTGCCGCCAGATGTCGGCGTGGTCCACTGTCGCCGGTGCGGAGTCGAAGCTGCGCAGGATCGAGAGATCGTGCGCCAGGCTGCTGATGAGCGAACCGCGGTACGCGCGCCACAGGCCGTCATCGGCATCGCCGACCGCGGCGGTCCAGAGGTGCTGATCCTCCGCGTCCATCGCGGCCACCACCGCGTCGGGTAATGGCGTAGAGGGGCCGACCACGTGCGCGAAGCCGAGCTGTGACGCGCCCGTCGGGTGGAGCACCGTCGCCTCGATGCTGCGGATGTCGTCGATCGCCTCAAGCAGTCGGGCCGCTTCGAGTACGGCCGGGTCGTACTGCTTCATGTAGCCGATCAGTATCGCCGGATGCCCGAGATTCGGTTCACGCTCGATGAGCTCGTCGACCTCGGCGATCGTGAAGGCGAGCGGCTTCTCGCAGAACACCGGAATCGACCGTTCGAAGGCGGCGAGAACCGCCTTCGCGTGAGAACCGCGAGACAAGATCATGAGCGCGTCAATACCTCCCGCGTCGAGCATGTCGTCGAGGGAGGAGAACTGGCCCGACTCCTCGACGGCGTAGCGGCGACCAACGGCGGCGGTCACCTCGGGAGACAGGTCACAGACGGCAGCGATCGTGTAGAGCTCGGGACGCCGGGCCATGAGCGGCAGGTGCACCGCCTGGGCCACCGCGCCGAGGCCGAGGACAGCGATGCGAATGGCGGTGCGACCGTTCATCGCGGCGTCTTCTCGTCGCGAGCAAACGGCATCCGCAGCACGGACTTGATGTTCTGCCCCTTCTGCATGGCAGAGAAGGCCTCCTCCCAATCCTCGATGTCGTAGATCCCGCCCAGCGCGGCCTCGGGGTGGAGCTTGCCGGCGCTGAACAGGCGCAGCACGTTCTCCCAAGTGTTCCAGGTGTGCGAGTAGCATCCGTAGAGCGTGACGGCCTTCTTCACGAGCGGGTCGAGGGTGAAGTCGAGCGGTTGCGGACCCCATCCGACCTTGGCAATCGCGCCGCCGGGACGCACGAGTTCCATACTCTGCTTGAGCGCAATGCTGACCCCGGTCGCGTCGACGACGAGGTCTGCACCGAAACCGTCATACAGACGGGAGACGAGCTCGAGAGGATTCTCCTTCGAGATGTCGACGACGTGATCGGCCCCCATCTGCTTGGCCTTGTCGAGACGGTTCGCATCGACGTCCGTGCCGAGCACGACCGTGATGCCCGCTCCTCGCAAGATCGCGATCTGCAACGCCAAAATGCCGATCGCACCTGCACCCTGGATGACAACTAGGTTGCCCGGGTTCACATGGGCCCGCTCGACGACGGCGTTGTAGGCCACCGCGAAAGGTTCCGTCATCGAGGCGGATTCGAAACTTACGTTGTCGGGAATCCGGTGGAGCACGCGCGGCTCAGCTACTAGATACTCCGCCATGCCTCCGTCGCGCTTTAGTCCGTACCCCTCACGAGAGGGGCAGAGGTTGTAGCGCCCACTGCGGCAGAGCCCGCAGATCCCGCAGACGGACGCGGCGGTCTCGCACACGACACGGTCGCCGACGCTCCAGCCGGTCGCATGCTCACCAACGGCGGCGATGACCCCGGCGGATTCATGGCCGAGGGTGACTGGAAGGTTGCCCTTGGAGCTCTTGCTCTGGGAGTTGTGCCACATGTGAATGTCGGATCCGCAGACCCCAACCGTGTGGACACGCACGAGCACGGTTCCGGGTCCCGCAGTGGGCTCGGGGAGATCGCGCAACTCCAGGGCGCCATCCTCGTATGCGTACTTGACCAGTGCCTTCATTGGCGATCCTCCAGCGCATAGCTTCGTCGACCAAGCATTCGGACTCTAGTGGGATCGCGCTACGCCTATGCGGACGCGCTCACCGAGCGCACCGCGAAGAGTGCACGTGTCCCTCACGAGAATAGTTGCCATTCTAGTCAGACTTTGTCTGGTATCGGTCATTATTCGGTGATAATGTTCTGACTGTCACGCTTTGGTCGATGAGGGAGCCATACGGTGAGGATCGCAGCGTTCCCCAAGGGGGAGCTTGAGAAGATGGTCGTTAGGCGAACTAGGACCGTATTCGAGTGGATCGAGGACGCGAAGACCTTGGGCGTCGACGGCTTGGAGATGCACACCGGTTTCCTCTGGTCGACGGATCCCGCCTACGTGCGCCAGGTCGGGGACGCGCTCGAGGCCGCGGGCTTCGAGATGCCGATGATGTGTGCCTCTCCCGACTTCACACATCCGGACGCCGATGCGCGGGCGCGGGAGATCGACGCGCAGGCCGAGTTCATGCGTATCACGCGCGCGCTCGGCGGTGAGGGCGCGACCTGCCGAGTGCTGAGTGGCCAGGCGTATCCCGAGGTGCCGATCGAGCAGGGCATCGAGTGGGCGAGCGGTGCCATCCGCCAGCTGTTGCCCCTCGCCGAGGAGCTCGGGATCACACTCGCCATCGAGAACCACTACAAGGCCAGCGCCTGGGCCTACCCTGAGTTCGCCCAGAGGCCCGAGGTCTTCCTGGCTCTGCTCGACAGCATTCCCGACCGTGTTCACTTCGGTGTGCAATATGATCCGTCGAACGCCATCGTCGCGGGCGTCGACTCGGCAGATTTCCTCGAGCGCGTCATCGACCGTGTCGTTACCATGCAGGCCTCGGACCGGTATCTCGCCCCCGGCGCGACCCTCGACTCGCTACGCCAGGCCGATGGCACAATCGGTTACTCCCCTGACCTCCAGCACGGGGTGATCGGCCAGGGGCTCAACGACTACGACCGCATTTTCACGATCCTCGTAGGCGCCGGATACAACGGCTGGATCAGCATCGAGGACGGTATCAACGGCATGGAGGAGATGCGCGCATCCGCGGACTTCTTGCGCAACGCCCGCGATCGGTGGTTCGGCGGATCCACGGCCGTACATGTACGCAACCACGAGAAGGCGCGCGCAGACGCCAACGGCGCTCTCTAACCCTCGCCCCAATACTCCCCGGAAGGACACCATGGGCACCTCGATTCGCGGCCTAAACCGCAGCGATCTCAGCCACGGAATTGTGCAAGTCTCTCTCGACCTAAAGACGATCGATGACGCTCTGCGGATGGCGGCAATCGCCGTCGAGGCGGGCGCCGACTGGCTGGAGATTGGCACGCCACTCGTCATGGCTGAGGGAACGAAGGCAGTGCGCACATTGCGTATGGAGTTTCCCGACCACCCCCTTGTTGCCGACCTCAAGATCATGGACGGCGGCTACGGAGAGGCACGAATGTTTGCGGAGGCCGGTGCCGACGCCGTCGTCGTCATGGGACGTGCGCACGACGCCACAGTTCAGCGGGTATGCGACGCCGGCGCTGACTTCGGGATCCTCGTCATGGGGGACGATATGGGTGCTGATGACCGGGTCGCCGAGGCCCGGCGACTGGAGGACCTCGGCGTCGGGATGGTGATCCACCACATCGGTCACGACCACCGCAACATGCACCGCGAGCTGAAGCTCTCGCCGCTCACCGATCTGTCCGGGATCGTCGCGGCGACCACCGTTCCCGTGCAGGCGGTGGGCGGTTTGAGCATCGACGAGGCCGCCGGATGCCCGGCCATCGGCGCAGGGGTCGTCGTGTTCGGAGCGCCGCTGGCGATCAATGACGAGACCTCGTTCACGATCCCGGAGGGCGACCTGCTGAAGGTCCTGGGAGATGCGATTGCCCGTGTGCACGCCACCGCGGTCGTCGCATGAGTGATCTCGACTTCGAACGACTCCACCATGCAACCTTCACCATCCCCGTAGGCGATGAGGGCACCGCACCGCCTTCTACTCCGGCGTGTTTGGCCAGACCGAGGTGCCTAGGGCGTGTCTGTTAACTGCGGACGCGGTGGTGGATCACGATGGCGGCGAGCGTGACGCCACCGAGGTAGGTCAGGGCGTATTTGTCGTAGCGGGTCGCGATTCCGCGCCATTGTTTTAGTCGGTTGAACCCGCGCTCGACGGTGTTGCGGTGAAGGTACATGCCGGAGTCGAAAGTTGGTGGCCTGCCACCTGCTGAGCCCTTGGCTTTGCGGCGGCCGATCTGGTCGCTGCGTTCGGGGATGGTGTGCTTAATCTTCAACGCCCGCAACCGTGTTCGGGTCGAGGGATGGGAGTACGCCTTGTCCGCCAGGAGCCGCCCCAGCCCGCCGGTGTTGTCGGCGCGGTGTGCCTTCAACAATGGCATCAGCATCGGGTTGTCGCCATCCTGGCCCGCGCTGAGCAGCATCGTGACGAGGCTACACAACTCGTCGGTCAGCGCATGGATCTTGGTCGTCCACCCGCCGCGGGACCGGCCAAGAGCATGATCGGCCGGTTCGACCGGCAGATTCTTGTCATTCCATCCAGCCCCCTGTGGCCAGGGCGGGCCGGGCACCGGCCGCGTGTTGGTGCACGCGGATGCTGGTGGAGTCCACTGAGATCAAGCCCAGCAACTCCCGCTGCTCACCGGCAGCCTCAGCCCATCCTTGGCGAACATCAGAGCGTAAGTTCCGTCGGTCGACCACCGCCGGTGACGTTCCCAAACCGACTGGTAGGCACCGAGCTCCGGTGGTAGGTCACGCCACGGCGACCCGGTCCGGAACCGCCAGGCAATGCCCTCCAAAGTCTTCCGATGGTTGTTCCACGGCCTGCCCGGACGCCCCGCGTCCGCCGGAAGAACACTCTCAAGGACGGCCCACAACTCATCAGAGACCACATCGG
>Ga0209585_10000429_pt1 | contig 16236 bp, 14 predicted proteins | sample NGEPerone_FD_185491 | JGI IMG/M metagenome (GOLD analysis project Ga0209585, IMG submission 185491) | Arctic peat soil microbial communities from the Barrow Environmental Observatory site, Barrow, Alaska, USA - NGEE Permafrost154B-one... | ecosystem: Environmental > Terrestrial > Soil >... | reverse complement strand
AAACATACGCCAGCCGATTTTGGATTAACAGAATTGCGCGAGGGCATCTATAAAAAAGATACTGAGAACGTAATTAAAAATCTGCATACTGTGAATGAGAACATTGGGAAATATAAAGAGATTCTCGCCACGAAAGGTCTCAAAGAAGAGCTGATTGGCAAGTTTGCTTCGGCATATACCCAGGTTTCGGAAGATAAGCAAAAACAGTTTGAAATTGGTAGTAACCGCCAAAACATCGTACAAAATAATTTAGGCGAGCTGAATGGTTTGTATGATCAGCTTACCGAAATACTTTCGAAAGGTAAAATGTTGTACAAGTTCACTGATCCTGTAAAATTAAAGGAGTATACCTTCAGCGAACTTAAAAAGCGCGTGCGTAAAGTAAATAAACCGGTCAGCGACGAACCAAAAGCGCCAGAAAAATGAAAGGAAGGTAGAGACAAGGCACGCCTTGTCTCTACCCAATGGCCTTGTCACTATGAGAATTTTAAGTAGCAGCCTAAAGTTGACCTTTAGTAAGGATTAGTTTGGCTTCAGTAGGCATTAGTTGACCTTAAGTAAGGATTAGTTTGACTTCAGTAACCAAAAGTTGACCTTAAATAAGGATTAGTTTGACTACAGTAAGCATTAGTTGACCTTAAGTAAGGATTAGTTTGACTACAATGCTCATTAGTTGGGCTTTAGTTAGCATTAGTTTGACTTCAGTAACCATTAGTTCGAAGACCTTCTGCAAAGCCCGTTTCTGAAGTCGAAACAAACTAAAATTTTCAACAACCGAAAGAGGATTGTGCAAAGCAATTTAGGATTGCTGAATGGATTGTTTGATCAGCTTACTGATATATTTACAGCAGGGAAGATACTCTACAAGGCAACTGATTCGGCAAAACTGCAGGAATACACTTTCGAGGATCTGAAAAAACGGGTACGCCGGGCATCCAAACCCGAAAAAAAAGTAAGTAAGGATAAAGGTGAAGATCCTGCAGCATCCGATAAAAAATAGAAAGATGTAGAGTGGCGCACATGCAGGTGCCATCATTGCGCACCTGCACGCAAAGGTATCCGGAACAAGCTTTTGCGTGTGCGCCTTTCATTTAATTCTTTCCCTTTCAACTCCTTTATATTTTCCAAAGGAACGTGGGGGAAGACCTTCGGAACACGGGGAAGACTTTCGGGAAATGGGGAATGAACTTCGGAAGCCAAAATTACCAAGGCCTCCAACCTGCCCGACAATATAATCATTGCGCCGGCAAAGATGGTGGGAGACAAACCGGTTGCACCCAACAAAGAAATAATCTATTTGATCGGACTGTTTTTGGGGCTTGGTGTACCCTTTGGCTTTTTAATGCTGCTTTTAATGCTGAAAACCAAGGTGGAAACCCGCGATGACATCGAAAAAATAACCTAATGCCCCCATTCTGGGAATGGTCTTGCACAGCCGTAAAAAAGAGCCCAATCTGTTTAAGGACCGGCCCCAAAGTAACATTGCAGAATCCTACCGCTCCCTGGGTACGAATCTGAACTTCTATTTGAAAAATAAGGAACAAATATGCATTTTAATTAGCTCTTCCATTACAGGCGAAGGAAAATCCTTCACTGCCTTAAACATTGCAGGTTCGTATGCAGCACTGGGGAACAAAACAGTGCTGGTAAATTGTGACATCCGCAAGTCCACGCAGTTATTGGTAGTCGAAGAACCAAAGATCGGCTTGAGCACCTTTTTATCTGGTACTAATAAAATGGATTAAATCATTTTTAATGGTGAGATGACGAATCTTCACTACATTCCGGCAGGAGCTATTCCCCCCAATCCCATGGAGATGATTGCCTCCTCAAAAACAAAGGAGTTGTTTCTCTATCTCAAAGAAAATTTCGAGGTGATTATCATCGATTCTACTCCCATGACCCAGGTAACCGATGGGTTTAACCTCACCCAATTTGCGGACGTGTGCTTGATGGTAACCCGTTACAAATACATAAATAAAAAGTTGTTGAAATTGGTGTTAAAAGACCTCAAACAAAAGGAAATTGAAAATGTGGTCTTACTTCTCAATGATAACCGCATTGCCAATGAGCAATATGGCTATGGATACTATAAGAAATAGACTGCTAGAAAAATTAAATTTGATGTATAATTATATTACCGCATACCTTTCAAAAAGAAATGATAGAAGTGTCAAAGCTTTAATTAATATTTTTTACTCATTTATAGTCAAAGGAGGAAGCATTTTTGTGCAGTTTGCATTGGTGCCTTTAACAATAAATTATCTGGATAAATATCAGTACGGTATCTGGCTAACAATGGCATCAATTTTCGCGTGGTTTAGTTTTTTTGATGTTGGAATTGGACACGGTTTAAGGAACAAACTGGCAGAAGCATTAGCCCTAAATAATTTTAATCTTGCCAAAATTTATATCAGTACTGCTTATGCGGTCGTAAGTATTATTTTTATTTCAATGATTGCAATATTTTGGTTTATAAATCCTTTCTTGAATTGGAATAATATTCTAAACGTTCCAAATACCACTGATACTAATTTGGGTACTTTAACTTTTGTTGTATTTTCATTTTTTTCTCTCCGATTTATCTTTGGTTTGATAGGGAATATTTTATACGCAGATCAAAAACCGGCTTTAAATAATGCAATAAGTTCAATTGGCAATGTTTTAGCTTTACTAATAATTTGGATATTAACAAATACTACAGAGGGATCTCTTTTTTGGGTTGGGATTGTGTATGCAGGATGCCCACTTGTTATTTTTGTATTTTTTACGATTTTTTTATTTGCTACGAAGTATCGCTTAATCGCACCATCTTATAGGTTTGTTAAAATTAAATTTCTTAACCAGTTACTTGGTGTTGGATTGCAATTTTTTATTATTCAGATCTCTGTTATTATTCTTTTTGCAACTTCAAATATTTTGATAACACAGTTTTATGGGCCCGAAGAGGTAACTGCGTATAATATTGCGTTTAAATATTTTAATGCAATAATCATGATATTTGGAATAATAATGAGCCCCTTTTGGTCTGCAATAACTGAGGCATATATAAAAGATGACATTAATTGGATAAGAACAACATTACAGAAACTAAATAAAATTGCGATATTATTGGTTTTTATTGTGGTGGTTATGTACTTTTCTTCTGATTTTATCTACAGAATATGGATTGGTTCAGAAGTCAACATTGCAAAATCGGTTTCACTTTTAATGGCTATACAGGTTATTGTATCAATACTTTATTTACCTGCGAATATATTTATTAACGGTATTAGTAAGATTCGAATGCAACTTTATTTAGCTATGTGTTCTATCACAATAACTATACCTCTTGCATTTATTTTTTGCAAAATATTAGATTTTGGACCTTCTGGAGTTATTTTAGCTACGATATGTTCAACATTGCCGACTGGAATAATTCTGCGTATACAAACACATAAAATAATTTGTGGTAAGGCCAAAGGTGTATGGTTTAGATGATGTGATATTAAAACAATTTATTTAGTTTTTTTAAATAAAAGACTATACTTAATTGTAAAGAAAATTGATAAACTCATATTTATACATTGTAAGAGTTTGAGTGAATGCTTTTCAAATTATAAACTCTTAGATCGGAATAATTTAAAATGCGGATAATTACAAAATTAATGACATGTTTTATTTAAACAGTGCTGTGAAAATATTATGAGAATAAACAAAACGGCACGGTGTATCATATTAATTTTTCTTGGTAATATTGGGGTAATTATTTTACCAGAGTTTAGGAAGGTATTTTGGTTATTTTACGTGTTATCCATACTATTATTGCCATATGGTAATTTATTTAGGCTTTCCTTTAAAGCAAAATTACTATTATTGGTATTACTTACATTTGGAATCACGGTTATCGTTCGAGGATTGTTAAACCCAAATGATAACACATATTTGACCATTATTGGCAATCCTGCATATTCAATGTTTGAATTACTTCCAGTATTTATTCTTTTAGCTGAATCGGATAACATACTTTTAATTCTCCATAAAATTTTATATTCGGTTAGTATTGCCACTTGTTGCTTAATTGTATTTTTTAATCCACAAGATCTTGTGGAAACGTTAGTATATTTTATTGCAATCTTGGCTCCTTTTAAATTTGCGAGATATAAAATGATCATTATTTTAACGCTAATGTTTGGATATTTTACTTTTGTGATGAATGATTACAGAATTATATTGTTAGCTGCGATGCTTCTTTTGGTTCCTTTAGGATTAAACAAATATTTCAAAAGATTACAAACCTTAAAGAGAATAACTACAGTATATGTAACGTTTATGTTTTTGCTACCAATTACATTGATGATTACTGGTTTAACAACAGGTTTTTCTGTTTATCAAATAGGTCAGATGTTAACAGAAGATTCAGATAAGGGTTATGAAGTAGATACAAGAACTTTCTTGTGGTATGAGGTTTTTGAAGATCTCTCAAATAATAATGCAATTGCTTGGGGAAAGGGGTTAACGGGAAGAGTGACAAGTGAACTTACTGTAGATAGTGATGGGTCTGTAAATGATGATGGAAGATCATTCGTAGAAGTTCGCGCTCTCGATATAATAAGAAGAGGAGGTGTCGTCTACGCTACAGTTTACTACGGTGCAATATTTTTAGCCGTACTTAATGTCTTATTTAAAACAAAAAATAGGTTTCTTTTAGTTGTTGCAATAGTAGTAACATCTTTTTATTTTTTAAATTTTATAGGGACTCAGCCAGCGGTTAATTTATACTCTGTTTTATTTTGGATACTTATTGGTTTATGTTTTTCAAGAAAATGGAATAATTATTCTGATGATCAGATCAAAGAAATTATCTATATCAAATCCAGTTTAAAGGAACACGTTTCGTTTCGTACTGATAATTAATTTTTTTTAATACCGGTAATAGTACGCGGCATCATAAATAAGGCTAATTTTCTAATATACAGCAACTTTATTTTTAAGTTGAGTGTTCGGTATTATGTATAAAAGATATACTAGAATAGATACAAGATAATTTAATAAAATGAAAATAGTTCTATTGGGAATTACATCTGGTTATCCTCATAATATTTCAGCCAACATTGTTAAAACTGAATTTATATCTCTTGGATTAATATCAAATGGAGATGTTGGTTGTATTGTCAATTCGATTGCAGGTGAACACAATTTAAAAAAAATGAAATATGGAGTATCAATTAAAGGTATTGAATATGTTCAATTCTCTTCTAAATTTAAGTATTTCGGGTTTTTATTTAATATTATAAATCTGTTTAGGGTCCTTAAACATAAAAAAAAGGAAGGGTATGAGGCTGTTATTATAGGTTTTGACATATTTCCAATATTTTTGATTTATTCACTTGTATCTAAATTAATTGGTCTTAAAAGAACTATACTTTTCCATGAGTGGCATATTGCATTTAAGCACACCCATTTTTTATATAAGATTGATGCGGAGATAAAAGATAGGACATTTGGCTATTTTGTAGATGGAATTTTTCCAATAAGTCATTTCCTAAATCAAAAATCATTAAAATTTAAAAAACCAACTATGAAATTGCCAATTCTGGCAGATTTTAATAAAAAATATCCTAAACTTGAAATAAAGGAATATTTTACTTATTGCGGACATGCAACTTATTATAATGCAATAAAATTGATGCTTAAATCATTTCATGCATCAGATATTAAAAAATCTGTCAAATTAATATTAGTGCTTCATGGAAACAAGGTTCAAATAGAAAAAGTAAGCTCAATGATCACTTTTTTCAATTTTCAAGATACTGTTGAAATTAAAACAAATATTCCACAGAAAGAACTATATGATATTTATTCATCCTCAATTGGTTTAATTATACCTTTGGATAAAGATTCAATTCAGGACAAAGCAAGGTTTTCTCAAAAAATTGCTGAATATATTGCAACAGAGCGGCCAATTATCACTTCAGATGTCGGCGAAATATCAAATTATTTTGAAAATAAAAAGAATGCAATTATTGTTCCTTTCACTATTGATGGTTATGCTGAGGCTTTTAATTATTTAGCAAATAATCTAGATGTCGCTAATGAAATTGGAATTAAAGGACGTTTAGTTGGAGAAAATAACTTTGATATAAAATTGAATGCATTAAAAATCGTCAACTTCATTAAAAATATTTAATAATGAATGTAGTAATAACTGAGGCTGGTTCTGCAAATAATGTAGGTTCTATGGCTTTAATAGAAAATGCTGTTAATATAATTAAAAAGAGGTATGATGAGGTTGAAATTTACATAATGTGTGCTGATCCAATAAGTGTAAAAGAAACATTAATCTTGGAAGGCTTTAATTTAAAGAACATTGTAGTTACCGAAGATCTATTTACAGTTCCCAATAATAAGTTTAGAAAATATATTTGGTTATTATCTTCTATACTTTGGATATATTATGCCAAACTGGTTTTAATATTTACTACCAGGATTGAAAATTTTGTATTTGGTCAACGCAAGATGTTATTGGCGCAAATTAGAAATGCTGATGTTGTTATTTGTATTGGAGCAGAAAGAATAAATGATATTTATTATAAGATTGAGTTTTTTTCATTACATGCTTTACACATTTATGAAAAAATGGGCAAAGATTTATTGCATTTTTCATTAACAATAGGACCGGTTTTTCATAAATGGTCAATAAAATTTGCAAAAAAAGTACTAAATAATTCAAAAGCTATTCTGGTACGAGATCAGAAATCTTTTGATTTACTCATAAAATGGGAAATAAATAAACCAAAAATATTTAACTCTTATGATATAGCTCTATTTCAGAGACAAAGTTTACGGGGCGAAACTATTGTATATAACCAGTATAAACTTGTTAAAGAAAAACCTATCATTGCTATTTCTGTAATTAATTGGCGGTTTAAATATGCAAATGGTCCGTCTAAATTTGAAGATTATATTTATTCAGTTGCTAAAGCGGCAGATTATTTAATTGAAAAATATAATTATCAAATCCTGTTTACCCCCACTCTCGTTGGGGAAGAAAACGCTATAGATGACATATTAGCCTCAAATTATGTTTTTAACAAAATGAAATATAAAAAAAATGCAACTATCATAGAAAGCCTATTATCACCTTCAGATCTAACTAGTGTATTTTCTGTATGCAAATTTGGAATAGTAACACGCATGCACGCAGCAATATTATCGTCTGGTGGTGCGGGCACTCCAATAATAGCAATTAATTATTTATATAAATTAAGAGAATATATGAAAAATATTGATTCTGAAGAGTTTTCAATCGATATTGATAATGTAAATGAAGCTTTCTTAATAAAAGCTATTGATAACTTAAATCAGAATTATGAGTATATTAAGGTCAAATTATTTAAGAAAATTATTTTATTAAAAAATATTTTGGATAGTCATATTGATAACGCGTTAAATTAATCCAGTCATTTTAAAATGAGAAAATATTCTTGAAATGGATAAAATAAATAAGTATTTGGTAGTGTTCTCATCTATTTTATCATTTTTCTTTTTTTCTATATTTCTTTATGAATTAATTGTAGCCTCAAAATTAACTTCGCATGCTTCTCAAATCCATGTTTTTCGAGCTGATAACTATTTTATACTTTATAATTTATTTTTGATAATTGTTATTCTTTCAATAAAAAGGAAACGTCCCTTTATTTTACTAATTGGTACATTTTACTTTATTGTTTTAACCATCAGAGTAGTAAAGTATAATAATTTAATATATAACAAATGCCACACCTATGGTGTTGACAATAGGGTGATTAATGTCGGTTCTCAAACTATCGAAATGGTTGAAGTTATTGGTAATGATAGTATCAATGACTTTTATATAGGTAAATACGAGTGTACTCAAGAAATTTGGTTTGAAGTAATGGGTACTGATGGATCTGAAGGTGTATTTTGGAAGGGAAAATCCAGACCGGTTGATTTTGTTTCATGGAATGAAGCTAAAATATTTATAGCAAAATTGAATGATATTTCTCAGTGCAATTTTAGACTACCATTTGAAAGGGAATGGGTTTATGCTGCAAATGGAGGAATTCATAAAACGGGATATCGATATGCAGGAAGCAATAATCCAGATGAAGTAGCATGGACTTGGGAGAATACTTGGATACCTATTTATTTTAAAGATAGTAGAAGACCTCGAAGGGTCGGATTAAAAAAACCTAATGCTCTTGGAATCTATGATTTGTCAGGGAATGTTTGGGAATGGTGTGAAGATAAAAAGGGTGACAAAAGAGTAATTAAAGGTGGTTCATGGTATCAAAGTGTTGAGGGTGCGGATATTGATGATGAATATTTCGATTATTCAGATTATAAGGATAGGTGTAATGGCTTTAGATTAGTTTTGAGTAAATAAATGTGCACAATATCGATAACTAACATTATTACAAGTAATTATGAAATTAAATTCATGAATGAAACTGCGTAAGGCTTTTTATTTAAAAGTGATAAAATTATCTCGATTGTATGAATTCATTTTGGATTCCTTCTTATCCTTCTTATATAAAAGAAGTATGAAATCTTGCGGCAAAATGGTGCGGATCCGTCCAAGTTCTTCAGTTTTTTTTGGTTTGGAAAACTTGAGCATTGGAAATGATGTAAATATCCCACGATTTGCACATATTTTTTGTACAGATGCTCCTTTAACAATAGGAAATAAGGTGGTATTTGGTCCTTCACCTACAATCGTAACAGGAAACCATCGCATTGATATTGTCGGTAAAAATATAGTTGACTCTCATGAAAAGTCACCTGAAAATGACAAGGAGGTTATTATTGAAGATGACATTTGGATTGGGGCAAATGTTACAATTTTAATGGGTATAATAATTGGTAGAGGAAGTGTAGTGGCCGCGGGTGCAGTAGTTCATAAGTCATGTCCCCCATACTCAATAGTAGGAGGTATTCCTGCAAAACTAATAAAGTACCGTTTTACTATTGATGAAGTTATTTTGCATGAAGAAAAATTATATCCAGAAGGTGAGCGCTTTAAACGAGATGAACTAATTACTATAAGAAAAAGGAATGAGTGTAAGAAATCCTAAAGTATTGGTGATAGCAACCTCCAGAAAAACGAGAGGTGGTATTACCTCAGTAATAAAAGCTCATGAGCAGGGTGAACAATGGAAAAAGTACCACTGTCGTTGGATACAAACACATCGGGATGGTAATAAATTAGTAAAATACACATATTTATTTAAGTCACTTGTAGAGTTTCTCATATTGTTGCCTTTTTATGATCTTATTCACATACACATGTCAATTAAAGCTTCTCTGGCACGGAAAATGATATTTTTTAAAATTGCAGAAAAGGCAAAGAAAAAAATAATAGTACATTTTCATCCTCCGGATCCTGATGATCTAACCAAACCTGAGTATAAGACGCAATTCAATTATATTTTTTCAAATGCAAATTTGGTAATTGTTCTTTCAAAAATGTGGATGGAATATTTAGAAAATACGTTGGGCATTTGTGGTAATTATACTTATTTGTATAATCCTTGTCCAAATGTTAACCTAAAACTGAAGCCGAAGGATAATAAATATATTCTTTTTGCCGGAACATTAATTTATAGGAAAGGTTACGCATGTCTTATTAACGCATTTGCAAAAATATCAAAAGAGTTTCCCGATTGGAAAGTTGTACTTGCCGGTAACGGAGAACTTGATGAAGCCAGGGACTTAGCAAAAAAAAAGGAAATTCAAGAACAAGTTATCCTTACGGGATGGATTTCAGGGCCGGATAAGGAAAAATTATTTAACAATGCATCCGTTTTTTGTTTGCCCAGTTATGGTGAGGGATTTCCAATGGCTGTTTTAGAAGCATGGGCTTATGGTATTCCTGTAGTTTGTACCCCCGTCGGTGGATTACCAGAAATTATAGTGGAAGGCATCAATGGTTTATTATTCCCATTTAATGATGTAAGTAAATTAGCGATTCAGTTAAAGAATATACTCGGTAATGAAAGCTTAAGGGAAAGTATCAGTATAAAATCTCTTGAACTGTCAAAAAATATTTTTAGTATAAATAAAATAAATGCACAACTTGGTAATATTTACAAAGAAGTGCTTGAATAATGTCGAAGGTTTCAGTTTGTATGGCCACTTATAATGGTCAAAAATATATAAAGGAGCAATTGATCTCAATTTTATCTCAATTGTCTGTCAATGATGAAATAATAATTTCTGACGATGGTTCTAAAGATAAAACTTTAAAAATCATAAAAAGTCTAAATGATAGTCGCATTAAAGTTTACCGACATAAAATGAATGTTGAGAAAAGTAAAAATTATCATTTGCTGAAAAAAGTTACAAGAAATTTCGAGAATGCCATTAATAAAGCATCCGGTGATATTATCTTTTTAAGCGACCAGGATGATGTATGGAAGCCCAATAAGATTCACGTTATGAGTGAAAAACTTAAGGAATATGATTGTGTTATTTCCGGTTTTACTGAGGTAGATGAAAACTTGATAGAAATAGGTGATTCAAAAAAGTACCTTCGAATATTACATAGTAATTATCTAAAGCAATATTTGAATTGTCCATATTTTGGTTGCGTTATGGCAATGAACAGAAAGTTTGTTGAATTTTCTTTGCCATTGCCTAACATAGCTGTACACGATAGATACTTAGGACTTCTTGCAAAGCGCGTGAATCAATTAGGAGTGGTTGATGAAGAATTAATTTATTATCGTAGACACGGAGCTAACAACTCGGCTAAAACCAATAATTCTTTTTTGTCAAAATTTATTTTCAGGTTTAAACTGTTGATCTTTACCTTAACTAGAGGAAATTATAAATGAAAAGAAATTCAAGTATTGAGATTTTGCGAATCATCCTAATGATGATGGTTGTAGTATGGCATTTTATAGTACATGGTACAGACTTAGTTGCATTAAGTTGGGGTGGTTATGAGTGGTCGGATAAATCGCTTAGTTACGTTCTGTTATTGGGTATTTTGGGACCATCAGTCGTTTGTTTTATTTTTATTTCGGGTTATTACGGCATACAACCAAAGGTGCGGACTGGAGTTTTTTTTATTGGGATGGCCTTATTTTATTCAGTGATAGGAACTATAATACCTTATTTGTTTGGAGCATCAATAGATAATCATGACCTATATATTATGCTTTGTCCTATAAGTACCAAAGCATGGTGGTTCTTCACTGCTTATTTTATACTATATATTATTGCTAATCCGATCAATAAATACCTTGATTCATTATCACAAAAGAAATTTTTATTCGTACTTGCTTTTATTTATGTAGGCATTTATTGGTATCATCAAGTCGCTGGTAAAATTGGAGGGACATCTATAGGACAACCCTATTTGTTATTGTTTATTTACGTTTTAGGGAGATATATTAAAAAGTTTCCAATTCCAATTTTAGAGAGAAAACCATTATTAATATATTCAATTACAACAGGTTTTGTATTATTAATTTTATTAACGCTGTCGATTGTTAGACCTGGGAGTAGTTTGATTTGGTACGTTTACATGACTGGTAATCCCTTAACAATGGTTTCTGCGATTAGTCTGTTTTTCGTTTTTGCTAAATATAAGTTCGTTAATAAGTGGATTAATTATTTGAGTTCATCCGTATTTGCCATTTATCTTCTCACTGATTATCCAACGTTGAGAAATTTATTAGACAAGTTTATTTTTGAATTGACCAACGGTAATATTCTATTAATGATTTTGATTGCGGTTGCTATTGGAATTTGCTGCCTTTTAATAGACAAAATTAGAATTTGGATTTTTACAAGTATTGAAAGTGCCTTTATTAGAAAAAAAATGTCAATTAATGGGTAGATTAAAAGTTTTGGTATGTGCCTATGCGTGCGAACCTAATGCCGGTTCGGAATATGGTGTAGGTTGGAATTTGCCAAATAAGCTTAGTGAGAAAAATGACATTTATGTTTTAACAAGGTGTCGTTGCCGGGATAAAATTGAACAAGAATTAATAATTCGTCCTGTTCCAGGATTAAATTTCATATTTTATGATTTGCCAAAATGGTTATACTATAAAAAAGAAATAGGTTCCAATTGGGGTGAACAGTATAATTATTTGCTTTGGCAACTTTTTTCAATATGGTTTGTAAAACGATTACAAAAAAAATATCATTTCGATTTGATCCACCATCTCACATTCAATCAATATAGAACACCTTCGCCAGGTTTTTTTGTTAATATTCCTTTTGTTATGGGACCAGTTGGAGGTGCTGAAACTATTGCTCCTTGTTTTTATCCTGATCTGATGGCGCATACTGCTAGAAAAGAAGCCTTGCGGAGAAAAGGAAAAGATTTTAAGTTTTTTAGGTGGCTTTGTGGTAAAACAAAAAATAATAAACATATTCTGTGTTCATCACAGGAGAATTTAAATAGATTATCTGGATTTTCGGGAAATTCCAGTATTTCAGTTTTACCTGCAATAGGTTTTGAACCAGAAGATTTTACAAGTTTAAGAATAACAAAGCAGAAAAATGGCTTTTCAAATTTTGAAATGATCTATGCCGGTAAAGCATTTGATTGGAAAGGTATTCATATATTTTTAAAAGCTGCAAAACGAGCATTCATTGATAATAATATCCAAGATTTTAAAATTAAATTGATAGGTATTCGATTCGATGATGAACAGAAAATGGTCATGGGATGGGTAAAGCAACTTGGGCTTACTGATTATGTAGCGTTGATACCATTTGTTAAAAGGGATGAGTTATTATCAATGCTCACCACGTGCAATTTGTCAGTTTATCCAGCATTTCGTGATTCCGGCTCAATGTCAGTTCTTGAAGCATGTGTTATGGCATGCCCTTCAATATGTTTTGATGCAGGAGGTCAGGATGTATTTCCAGATAGTATCTTAATAAAGGTTCCTATTGAAGATACTTATGAACAGAATCTGTTGAGTTTTTCAGAGAAGTTAAAATGGTCATATTCTCATCCTGAAGAACTTGCAGTTATCGGGCAAAAATCCAGTGTGTATGTTTATGAAAATTTCTCATGGGATAAAAAAGCGAATGAATTAGGTAAAATTTATGCTTCACTTTTAGCACAAGTTTAAGTTGGCCTTTCTTGCACTAATTGTAGGATCCTACTGATTTTTTAATATTCCTAAAAATATTCAAATGAAAATACTTATAGTGGGTTCCGGTTTTTCTGGGGCAGTATTAGCGGAACAACTTAGTCGTAAAACTGGTTTTTCAATTGATGTAATTGATGAGCGGTCGCATATTGGCGGTAATTGTTTCACTGAACGCGACGCGGAAACAGGAGTTGTTGAGCATAAATATGGTCCACATATTTTCAATACTGATAGTTTAGCAGTTTGGGATTATATCAATCAGTTTTGTAACATGATTCCTTATGTAAATAGGGTGAAAACTATTTATGATGGTAAGGTATATTCATTGCCTGTTAATTTGCATACGATTAATCAGTTTTATGGGAAAACCCTAAATCCAAAAGAAGCAAAGGAGTTTGTCTCGGCGCTTGGAGATAGTTCTATAAAGGAACCCGAAAATTTCGAGGAACAAGCCTTGAAGTTTCTTGGAGAAGATTTATACAATGCATTTTTCTACGGTTACACAAAAAAACAATGGGGATGTGAACCAAAACAATTACCTGCTGCAATTTTAAAGCGTTTACCAATAAGGTTCAATTATGATGATAATTATTACTCCAATCCGTATCAAGGTATTCCCGAAAATGGATATACTGCGATTTTTGAGAAGATGTTGGATCATCCCCGTATTTTCCTTAAACTAAATACGAAATATGATTCTAGGTTTGACACAACTAATTATGATCATGTATTCTATACTGGGCCTATAGATGGATATTTTGATTACCAACATGGAAGATTAGGTTATCGTACAGTTACATTTGAAAAACACTATGATAATGGTGATTTTCAGGGAAACGCAGTAATAAATTATGCCAATAGTAATGTACCTTATACCCGCATACATGAACATAAACATTTCACCCCTTGGGAAGACCATGAAAAAACAATCTATTTCAAGGAATTTAGCAAGGAAACAGATATTGAGGACATTCCATATTATCCTAAACGTCTGACAGACGACCTAAGTAAATTATCTTTATATCAGAAAGATGCTAAAAAGCTTAACAATGTTACCTTTCTAGGGCGTTTAGCTACATACCGCTACATGGATATGCATAACGTAATAAAAGAGGCATTAAATATTTCAAATTCGCACATTAAATCAAAATCAAAATAAATGTGATTTCATTAAAATGATTTTGTAAGATAGTATCATAAAGATACATATATGACATTTAATTTCCAAGACTAAAACATCATAATCTTTGAACCCAAATATCTTATTTCTATTATGGCTGCCACTGCCAATTGATGGTATTACCGGATGTGTCATAAATAAATTTATATCTAAAACATCAAGCCAATTTATAATTTCAGTACATTAGATGAACCGATTACCAACATTGGTACAATAGATAATAATGTATATTCGTCCTTAATGGATTCAAGCATCACTTTTATATGCAAATGACTGGGAGGAAAGAACCATATTACAGCTATGATTTTGCAGATTGGTAAACCTATTCCAGTAAAGAGGTTAATCCTGAATTATTTACGCTTACACTAACGCTTTATACCAATAATACTAATGTTGCAGTATTTATATTATCCGGTTATTCAGAAACAACAAAAACAGGAACTGTGGCTTATTGAGATAAGCAAAAATGCCAGATAAGTTATTTATTACAACTCCTAATAGATGGCTTCCTTTTGAAACACATTCTATGACTTTTATTTTCCATTGGTTTCCGGATAATATTCGTGATTGCATTTATTGCAAAATAGGCAAAGAGAATTATGCAAATAATTATATGTGGTTGTTAGGGGAAAAGGATTTCAAAAGAGCAATTAACGAAGCTGGCTTTGAACTTATTTCGTTTCACAAAAATAAGTTTTTGATTTTCACAATTGATTTTGTAGCAATTTGCAGATCAAAAAAAATATAATTGAATTATCTATGTTGCTTACAATAAGTAAAATATATAATCAGCCAATAGATAGATTCCCATTCGGCAAACAATTGATTAATACCATCAATGCACATTGTTATAATCTTACCCAAACAGATACAATTTATATGGAAGCATTATTAAAAAGTGATGTATTAATTGCAGATGGTGTGAGTATAGTTTGGGCAATTCAATGGTTAACAGGGCAAAAACTCCATAAGATTGCAGGCGCAGATTTGTTTTTTTATGAAATGGAACGACTACAAAAAGATGGAGGAAAATGTTTCTTTTTAGGTAGCTCCGAAACCACGCTCGCAAAAATTAAAGCCCGAATAGCACAAGAATTCCTCAATGTAAAGGTTCAAACCTATTCCCCTCCATTTCGGCCAGAGTTTACAAAGGAAGATAATGATGCAATGTTAGAGGTGATTAATGACTTTCAACCTGATGTATTGTTTGTCGGAATGACCGCCCCCAAACAAGAGAAGTGGGCTTATCAGCATTTCAATCAATTGCAGGTAGGTCATGTGTGCTGTATCGGCGCTGTTTTCGATTTCTATGCCGGCACGATCAAACGTGCACCGAAATGGATGATCAATATAGGTATGGAATGGTTCTATCGATTAATTAAAGAGCCCAGGCGTATGTGGCGCAGGTACCTGTTTGGAAATGCAAAGTTTATTTGGGCGGTCATCAAAGAAAAATATAGTTATTCACAAAAAGAAGTTTCGCCCCATCGCCATGCAGGTGTCCGAAGCAGTCGCACTGAATCCCAAAGAAGCCTTTGAGTATTTATGTCAGTTTTCAAGATTGAGATTGCTTCATCGCAAATGATTGCAATAAGGAAATAATAATGCACACTCCTCGCAATGACAAGAATCGGTGTTGTTTGGTGCATCGTCGAAAGAGCATATACGGGAATCAAAGGAGTTAATTGAGGCAAATTTTTACCAGAGCTGTCATTGCGAGGAGGAGGTTCTACGACCAAGCTGACATTGCGAGTGAAGCGACGCAATCCCCCCGTACGGATGCCGGGTCCGATGTTTTTTGAACCCTGCTTCCTAAGTTGAGATTGCTTCGTCGTGCCTCCTTGTTATGACAGTTTGGTAGCATTGACATTCCTCGGGGGGATTGCTTCGTCGCATTTTGATTGGACTAAGAAGGAAATAATACACGCTCCTCGC
>Ga0209585_10000428_pt1 | contig 16291 bp, 14 predicted proteins | sample NGEPerone_FD_185491 | JGI IMG/M metagenome (GOLD analysis project Ga0209585, IMG submission 185491) | Arctic peat soil microbial communities from the Barrow Environmental Observatory site, Barrow, Alaska, USA - NGEE Permafrost154B-one... | ecosystem: Environmental > Terrestrial > Soil >... | reverse complement strand
CCACCGGAGCGACCCTCATGGAGGCAGCCCGAGCCTTGCGTGCGGCTGGTGCGGGGCACGTTGCCGCGGCAGCTGTCGCGGCTACTCAGAGACGCGGCATACCGGCTGCTGGGGGTGCCAAGTATGCAGATCTCCGGTCGCAGTCCGCCGGCCGGGCCTGATCCGACGTGTATTTCGATTCGGTGTATCGCGTCACCCGTTCGTGGTCTACCGTTCAAGTATGAGCCCCAGGGTCGCCGTTTCAACGGCGCAATTGGGCGTCGGCACCGTCGGACGGTGGGCGCCTCGGGGCAGTTTGGGGTGTAGCCCGAGACGGGGGTGGTGCGGCGGCTAGTTGGTCCTGCGCGGGCCGCAAGAGAGCTAATCTGACCCTAAGGAGGACTCCCGTGGAGATCGTCGTCACTGGACGGCACGTCCAAGTTTCAGAGCGTTTCCGCCGTCACCTGGACGAGAAGTTGGCCAAGGTTCCGCAACTAGCGCCGCGCGTTCAGCGCCTCGATGTTGTAGTGACCCACGAAGCCAACAAACGCCAGTCCAAAGCATGCGACCGAGTCGAGATCACTTGCCATGTCAAGGGACCCGTGGTGCGAGCCGAGGCCATAGCCGACGACATGTACGGCGCCCTGGACATTGCCATGGACAAGCTGCTGGAGCGCCTCAGGCGTGACCACGACCGACGTCGAGTGCATCGTGGGCGCCGAGTCCCCGAGTCCGTGTCGCAGGCCACCTCACGGCTTGCCGAGCATCCGCTGGGCCTCAGCGGCCAGCCGGCCGGCGCCGCTGGAGCGGGCCTGGATAACGGGGACCTTCTCGGTGCGGATGGAGATTCGCCGATCCATGTGCGTGAGAAGATCCACGCCACCACGCCCATGGGCCTGGATCAGGCGCTCTACGAGATGGAGCTCGTCGGACACGACTTCTACCTGTTCCACGACAAGGACACCAACCAGCCGAGTGTTGTCTATCGTCGACGCGGTTGGTCCTATGGCGTGATCCATCTGGACGTCTCGGAGGAGCAAGCGCGCGTCTCCTGACCCTGCCTTGTGGTGATGAGGGCACCGTTCGGCCAGTCGGTACGGTGCCCTGCCCCGTCAGCGTGCCATGATGTCGGAGTGACCAAGAATGGTGACGCAGCGGCGCAGGGGCCGCAAGGTTCGGGGGCGCCCGGCGAGCCCATCAGAGTGTTGGTGGCAGACGACCACGTCCTCTACAGGCGAGGCCTGGAGCTGGTGCTCGGCCAGGAGTCCGACATCGCCATCGTCGGCGAGGCCGGCGACGGGGTCGAGGCGATCCAGCGAACCGAGGAACTGTTGCCAGACGTCGTGCTGATGGACGTGCGGATGCCGCGCACGTCCGGCATCGAAGCCTGTCTGGCCATCAAGGAGCTCGCGCCCTCGACCAAGATCATCATGTTGACCATCTCCGATGAGGAGGGCGATCTCTATGAGGCCGTCCGCGCCGGGGCGAACGGCTACCTCATCAAGGACGTGCCGGGTGAGGAGATCGTCAGTGGCCTGCGGGCTGTGTACGCAGGGCAGTCGCTGATCTCGCCGTCCATGGCCTCCAAGCTCTTGTCCGAGTTCGCTCTGATGATCAAGAAACAGGATGAAAGGCCGACGGCGCCTGTTCCTCGGCTGACCGAGCGGGAGCTCGAAGTGCTCAAACTGGTGGCGCGAGGCATGGCCAACAAAGACATCGCACGCGAGCTCTTCATCTCGGAGAACACCGTCAAGAACCACGTGCGTAACATCCTCGAGAAGCTCCAGTTGCACTCGCGCATGGAAGCAGCGATGTACGCTTTCCGCGAGAAGATTCTTGATCTGCCCGACTGACCGCCGGGCCTTGGACTCCGTCAGGGCACATGTCCTCCGTCAGGATGACATGTCGCCGATCAGCTCGTGCAGGCACAGTATGTTGCCCTCGGTGTCGGCAAACCAGGCAGCCTTCTCGGCGCCCATGACAGCCACGTGGTCGGTCGTCTTGAGGTCGGGCAGATCGTAGTCGTAGAAACCCACGCCACGGCTCTCCAGCTCCCTGATCTCGTTGGTGATGTCCTGGACCTCAAAGGTGAGCACGGTGTGAGCGCTCTGCACGCCTTCCTCGGCGGTCATCAGCGCGATCGTGGCCCCCGACTCTGTCTGCATCAGGTGGTTGCCACCCGGATCCTCACCGGCGTCTTTCAGACCGAGCCGGTCGCGGTAGAAGCCGGTCGCGCGGGATACGTCGACGACTGGCAGGACCGGCGTCAGCTGAGCGTTACTGATCATTGGAATACCTCCAGGGGAGTTCGTATGGTCTTGTTGGGGATCTCTCCATTCTGCATCGCTAAGGGGCACCTAACAACAGCCCTAGGCAAGTGAATCGGCGGCTGGCGCGGCCCGCCCGTAGGGTGCTGTACTGCTCCACGTGACCCCCCGGATGACTCAAGCCCAGGCCCGGCGCATTGCCATCGCCGCGCAGGGGTTTGCCGAACCCAAACCAGCGCCGGGGGCGGCCACCATGCGTCATGTCCAGCGGGTCATCGACCGCGTCGGCATCATCCAGATCGACAGTGTCAACGTCGTCACCCGCAGCCAGTACCTCCCGTTCTTCTCCCGCCTCGGCCCCTACGAAACGGCGTTGCTCGACCGTGCCCGCGACGTGGCCCCGCGGCGCCTCATTGAGTACTGGGCGCACGAGGCGAGCCTGATTCCGCCACGGACGTGGGCTCTGCTCAACTTCCGGATGAAGCGCGCGCTGTCCGACTCCTGGGGGGGCATGCAGCGGGTGGCCCGTGAGCACCCCGAGCTTGTCCAGACCGTGTTCGCGGAGGTCGTCTCGCGCGGACCGCTGACATCTCGCCAGCTCGAGACGGCACTGGCGCACGACGTGCCGAGGGACAAGAGCGAGTGGGGATGGAACTGGTCCCTGGTCAAGTCCGCGCTCGAGCACCTGTTCTGGTCGGGGCAGATCAGCAGCGTTGGGCGCACGTCGCAGTTCGAACGACGGTACGCCGCGCTGGAACGAGTCCTGCCAAAAGCCGTGGCAGTCCAGTCGATCTCGCCCAGCCTGCGTCCGCCGGACGACGACGCGTTCCGCCGGCTCATGCTGATCGCAGCCAAGGCCCTCGGGGTCGGGACCGAGCAGTGTCTGCGCGACTACTTCCGGCTCAAGCCTGATCAGGCGCGCCCGGCACTGGAGGCTCTTGTGGCGTCCGGGGACCTCGCCCAGGTGAGCATCGACGGATGGAAGCGGCCGGCATACGTGTACAAGGACGCCCGCATCCCGCGAAGGGTGCATGCCGAGGCTCTGCTGAGCCCCTTCGACTCCCTGATCTGGCAAAGGGACCGGACTCTGGCTCTGTTCAACTTCCACTACCGGCTCGAGATCTACGTTCCGGTCGGCCAACGGATCCACGGCTACTACGTGCTGCCGTTCCTGTATGGCGACACCCTGGTCGCCAGGGTCGACCTCAAGGCGGACCGTGCCGCAAATGTCTTGCGGGCCCACGCGATCCACTGGGAGCCCGGCGCCCCGCCCGAGGCCAGGCCAGCCCTCGATCGGCACCTGGCTTCGATGGCGTCGTGGCTGGGACTTGGCGCCGTCGCCGGCTAGCGCGATCGCGCCACCTGGCGCAGGTCCGTCACTGGTCGGGCACACACGACCCTGCGCCACCAGTGACCCTTCTGTGCTTCTGAGCCCGGTTTCGGCTCACGCCCAGAGTCGGCTAGTCGGGAACGGGCCATTCGTCGACCAGCACGTCGAAGCGCACCAGGTCGGCGAACGTCCCGTCACCCAGCGGTTCGGCCTTCCGGTCCCGGCCGACCTCCACGAAACCGTTGACGCGGGCAATGTGCTGTGAGGCCGAGTTGCCTTCCGCAGCGACGAGCTGAAGGCGGTGTCGTCCGAGGCCACCGTCTTCGCGCGGGATGAACGCGTGTCGCACAGCCAGCCGCACGGCTTCGGACATGATGCCGTGACCTCGTGCGTCGGGATGGGTCCAGTAGCCGATCTCTCCGGCGGTGCCCAGGGCGTGGCGCAGGTGCATGATCGCCACGGAGCCGACGCACACATCGCTCTCGGGGTCTGCCACGCACCAGGAAAGGCTCTTGCCCTCGCTGGCTTCCGTGTGGCGGACGGCGATGTAGGAGCGGGCGTCCTCGAGGGTGTACGGCGACGGCAGGCCGCTGGCCAGCCAGAGTTGGGTGCGCTCATCCGAGCACGCCTGCATGACCCGCTCCGCATCCGTGTGCCGCCACGCGCGAAGTCGGACTCTGGGCACCTCTCCCGCGTGCGGGGGATTGCCTTCCAGCGTGACCGGCTCCAGAGCCGTGGCGGCGCGATCGTTGCTGTCGAGCCGTCCTGAAGCCCGCAGATCGCGAACCAGCAGCTCGAAATACACGCCATCGGACAACGATCCGTCGGTGCGCCGCCAGGCCTGGTGGTCGGCGCCCCACTGGGTGAACCCGGCTGATCGCAGGATTGACTGGGAGGCGGTGTTGTCACTGTCCGTGGCGGCGTGCAGCCGGATGAGACCGAGCCCACCGTGCTCGATCGGGGCGAATGCGTTGGCGATGACTGGTTTGAGTGCCTCAGCGACGATGCCCTGTCCTCTGGCGCCAGGGCGCAGCCAGTAGCCGAGCTCGCCTTGGAAGCGGTTCTGGACGGGTCCCATGCGGAAGATCTGGACATTCCCGAGCATCGCGTCGGATGTCACGTCGGCGATGCACCAGTGCAGGTCCGTCCCGGTGTCCATGTCCCGCCGACGCTTCGCCAACCAGGCCGGGAAGTCATCCGGCCCGGGCTGGGCGCCGGCCGGCATGAAACGCAGGCTGTCGTCGTCCGGTCCTTCGCCGGGGCCTGGAGCGTCAGTGTCGCGCCATGGCCGCAGCCGCAGCCGTGCGGTCTCGAACAACGGAGGCTGGTTGGAGGACCCGGCCGGCGGCACCTTTTCGGCGGACACGGCGTTTTCTGCAGACAGGGCGATTCTTGGAGACATGGGGTTTTCGGGAGACGAAGAGGAAGGGTGAGCCATCACCGACTAGCCTAGGTCCAACTGAGTACTGACCCACATCATGGTTGATTTCATCAGGAGTGTCTCGTGCCAATTCCGATCATTGACCGGCTGCTGCGTGTCGGCGAAGGCCGCATCCTCAAGAAGCTGGAGGTCATCGCCAAGCAGGTCAACGCGATTGAGGAGGACTTCGAGAAGCTCACCGACGCGGAACTGCGCGGCGAGACCGATGTGTTCCGCAAGCGCCTGGCCGACGGCGAGAGCGTCGACGACATCCTCCCCGAGGCGTTCGCGGCCGTGCGTGAAGCGAGCAGGCGAACCCTGGGCAAGCGTCACTTCGACGTTCAGATCATGGGTGGCGCGGCCCTGCACCTGGGCAACGTCGCCGAGATGAAGACCGGTGAGGGCAAAACGCTCGTCGCGACCCTCCCGTCATACCTCAATGCCCTGCAGGGCAAGGGCGTTCATGTCATCACCGTCAACGACTACCTGGCGCAGTACCAGTCCGAGCTGATGGGCCGGGTTCACCGGGCCCTCGGTCTTGAGACGGGCTGCATCCTGTCTGCGATGGAGCCGGCCAGCCGTCGCCTCGAGTACGCCAAGGACATCACCTATGGCACCAACAACGAGTTCGGCTTCGACTACCTGCGCGACAACATGGCGTGGGCCAGCGACGAGCTCGTCCAGCGCGGTCATAGCTTCTGCATCGTCGACGAGGTCGACTCCATCCTCATCGACGAGGCCCGCACGCCCCTGATCATCAGCGGTCCGGCCGACCAGGCGACCAAGTGGTACGTCCAGTTCGCGAGTCTGGTCAAGCGCCTGAACCGCGGCGAGGACGGCGAGGGCGATTATGAGGTCGACGAGAAGAAACGCACCGTCGGTGTCATGGAGGCCGGGATTGCCAAGGTTGAGGACTACCTGGGCATCGAGAACCTCTACGAGTCTGTGAACACCCCGCTGATCGGCTACCTCAACAACGCCATCAAGGCCAAGGAGCTGTTCAAACGGGACAAGGACTACGTCAACCTGAACGGTGAGATCCTCATCGTCGACGAGCACACCGGCCGGATGCTGGCTGGGCGCCGGTACAACGAAGGCATGCACCAGGCGATCGAGGCCAAGGAAGGCGTCGAGATCCAGAACGAGAACCAGACCCTGGCCACGATCACGCTGCAGAACTACTTCCGCCTTTACGAGAAGCTCTCCGGTATGACGGGCACGGCCCAGACCGAGGCCGCTGAGCTGCACAGCATCTACAAGCTGGGCGTCGTGGCCATCGACACGAACATGCCGATGATCCGCGACGACCAGGCCGACCTCGTGTATCGCACCGAAGCGGCCAAGTTCGCCTCCGTGGTCGAGGATCTCGCCAAACGTCACGAGCGTGGCCAACCGGTCCTGGTCGGCACCGTCAGCGTCGAGAAGAGCGAGCACCTCTCCGAACTCCTGCGTCGAAGGGGTGTCCCGCACGAGGTCCTCAATGCCAAGCAGCATGAGCGCGAGGCGTCCATCATCGCTGAGGCGGGCCGTAAGTCCGCGGTGACCGTCGCTACGAACATGGCCGGTCGTGGTACCGACATCATGCTCGGTGGCAACCCCGAGTTCACAGCCGTCGCCACACTCAAGACGAAGGGCCTGGACCCGGTCGAGACGCCGGAGGAATACGAAGCAGCCTGGTCGACAGCCTTCCAGTCTGCAGAGAAGGCCGTGGCAGCTGAGCACGATGAGGTCACCGCGCTCGGCGGGCTATACGTCCTGGGCACCGAACGTCACGAGTCGCGCCGGATCGACAACCAGCTGCGCGGACGGTCCGGCCGTCAGGGTGACCCCGGTGAGAGTCGTTTCTACCTCTCGCTGCAGGACGACCTGATGCGGCTGTTCAACGCCGCCATGGTCGACCGGTTCATGACCACGGCCAAGATGGAGGATGAGGTCCCGATCGAGTCCAAGATGGTCTCGCGCTCCATCCAGAGCGCACAGACCCAGGTCGAGGCGCGCAACTTCGAAATCCGCAAGAACGTCCTGAAGTACGACGATGTGCTCAACCGCCAGCGCGAGGTCATCTATGGCGAGCGTCTGCGGGTGCTCGAGGGCGAGGACCTGCACGAGCAGATCCGACATTTCATCAACGACGTCGTTGCCGGCTACGTCGCCTCGGCCACCTCCGAGGGGTTTGTCGACGACTGGGACCTCGAGAAGCTCTGGACAGCGCTCAAGACCCTTTACCCGGTCTCGATCAGCATCGCGGAGGTCGAGGAGGCAGCGGGTGGCCATGGCAGCATCACCGCGGAGATGTTGCGGGTGGAGCTCACCTCTGACGCCCATCACGCCTACGACGCACGAGAGCTCGCTCTGGGTGAAGAGGTTGCCCGTGAGGTGGAGCGCCGGGTCGTGCTCTCTGTTCTTGACCGCAAATGGCGCGAGCACCTGTATGAGATGGACTACCTGCAGGAGGGCATCGGTCTGCGTGCCATGGCCCAGCGTGACCCGCTCGTGGAGTACCAGCGGGAGGGATTCCTGCTCTTCGAGGCGATGAACGAAGCCATCAAGGAGGAGTCGATCGGCTACCTCTTCAATGTCGAGGTCGAGGTCAACCCCAACGATGTGCAGGACGCTGTCCAAGCCCCGCCCATGGACGGTTTTGAGGCCGCGAAGGCTATTCGGGCCAAGGGTCTGGAGATCCCGATGGCTCCGGCGCAACTGCACTACTCAGCGCCCAGCGACGATGGGTCGGTGCAAGAACGCGACCAGGTCAACACGGAGACAAGGGCGTCACGCAAGGCCTTGGACCCGCGTGGTGGTAGTAAGAAAAGCAGGGTGAAGAACAGGAACAAGGGACGCTGACCAGGTCAGCCGACCTGCAGCGCGCTGAGCACCCAACGGCGATCGACGCCGGTGAGACGCGGCGACCCCGGCAATCGCGGACGTGCGGACCGGTGTCTTCGGGTCCAGCATGGTGACCCCAGCGTTGATGTCCCCCGTCATCAAGAGCATCGACCTGGACCTGCGCCCCATCCACCACTGGAACGAGACAAGGGTCCGGGCCCACGTGTTCATCTGCATGCTCGCCGCCTACCTCGTGTGGCATCTCCGCCAAGCATGGGCGCCGCTGACGTTCACCGACGAGCAACGTCCCGACCCCGTCGCCCCCGCCCAACGCTCCCAGGGCGCCGACCACAAGGCAGCAACCAAGACCACCACCGACGACCTACCCGCCGCCAGCTTCACCGCCCTGCTGGACCACCTGGGATGTCTGGCCCGGGTCGACCTCCGCTACGGAGATCACGACACCGGCCCCACCGTGCCCACCCTCGCCGAACCCACACCCACCCAACGCCGAGCCTTCGAACTCCTCGGTGCACCGATCCCACTGACCCTGAAGTAGCCAGAACCCAAACACCCGAAAACAGTGAAACCCCTGCTCACCAGGGGTTTCACGCGTCACACGACACGTAACTTCGGGCTAGGTGGTCCTTGACAATGCTCGCGCCTGCACGACAAGCAGCTCAACGAACGCCGGGTTCACCCCCAGGGGGTCGGCCACCGACAGGTCGGGACAGGCAGCGACCACTGAGTCGGTGAGCCTTCCGGGTGCCACGAAGAGAGAGGCGACCGCCGCTCTCCGGATCCCTCGCTTGGACAACGCCTCCAGCGCCTGCGTCGGCGAGCGGGTGCCCGCGGACGCGAAGGCAGGCTCCACCGGTATGCCGTGGGCACGCTCAAGGTCCCGGGCAAGACTCTCGACGCACAGACGTGCCTTCTGCGAGCTCGATCCTGCCGACGCCAGGACCAGCGCGTCGACGCGCCCGTCGGCCCCGGCCTGGCGCAGGCGCTCGGCCAGTGCCCTGAGTAGCAGCTCGCGCTGGCGACGCCCGCCGGCCAGCAGCGGCGGCGCCACGCTGATGTCCACCTGCTCGGTGACACCACTGGCCGCGACCGCCATCGGGACGTCGTGGGTCAGGTGGTAGCCCGGCGCGAACAACAGCGGCACGACGCGCACGGAAGTGAAGCCATCAGCGGCCAACTGTCGCAGCGCGACCCTCGGATGGGGCGCAGCGAAGTCCAAGTAGGCCGCACGCACCGTCATACGTGTGCCCGCGGCAACAGCCAGGACCAGCTCGCCGACCACGTACGCGGCTCGCGGGTCTCGACTGCCGTGGCTGAGCAGGACGACTGCCGTCGACTCGGTCGTGGTCACAGCGCGCCTAAATGTCCCATTCGTCAGCGTGCTCGCCCTCGCCGGCCAGCGGGTCTCCCACCATTCCGGCGGCAAGGGTCTGCCCGCTCTGCGCGTCGATCAGCAGGAACGCGCCGGTGCGACGGTGCCGGGCGTACGGCTCGGCTGCGATCGGCTCGGCGGTACGGATCCGCAGGCGCCCGATATCGTTGAGCCCCAGATCGTGCGCCGCCACGATCTGAACGGCATCCAGATCCAGAACCCCGTCGACGGCACTGACGATGGCCCGGGTGGTGCGGGTGGTGTGCTTGAGCAGCACCCGGTTGTGCTTGCTCAACGGCTCGACCGAGAGCCAGCAGACGGTGGCGACCAGGTCCCGGGTCGGCTCGGGAGCCGAGGATGCGGCCGCGATGAGGTCTCCGCGCGCTACGTCGATGTCATCGGCAAGGCGCAGGGCCACCGAGCGTGGGGCGAAGGCCTCGGCCAACTCGCCATCGGCGGTGTCGATGCCGGCAATGGTGGTTCGACGACCACCGGGCAGGACCACTACCGGGTCACCCACGCGAACCACTCCTGAGGCGATCTGACCTGCATATCCGCGATATTCACGGTGGGCAGCGTCGCGTGCGGCCTCCTGCGGTCGCAGGGTGAGCTGGACCGGAAAGCGAAACTCCTCGTGGCTCGGGTCATCGGCAACCGGCAGGGCTTCGAGGATCTCGAGTAGGCTCGGCCCCGTGTACCAGTCGGTGCGCGACGAGCGGTCCACAACATTGTCGCCCTCAAGGGCCGACACCGGGACGCTGATCAGGTCTGGAAGTCCGAGATCGATCGCCACCTCTGCCAGGTCCGCTGCGACCCGCGTGTAGACCTCCTGGTCGAAGCCGACCAGATCGATCTTGTTGACGGCGACGATGACGTGAGGGACGCGAAGCAGAGCCGCCACAGCCAGGTGCCGCCGGGTCTGCTCCAGGACGCCCTTGCGTGCGTCCACGAGCAGCACCACCGCGTCGGCCGTCGAGGCTCCGGTGACGGTGTTGCGCGTGTACTGAACGTGTCCCGGACAGTCCGCGAGGATGAACGAACGGTCGGCAGTGGCGAAGTAGCGGTAGGCCACGTCGATAGTGATGCCCTGCTCGCGTTCGGCGCGCAGCCCGTCGGTCAGCAGGGCGAGGTCGGTGTGGGCCAGACCGCGGTCCCTGGAGACACGCTCGACCGCATCGAGCTGGTCTGCCAGGACCGACTTGGAGTCGTGCAGCAGGCGCCCAACGAGCGTGGACTTGCCGTCATCGACCGAACCGGCCGTCGCGAGACGGAGAAGAGTGGGATGCGCGTGGTTGCTCAACACAGTGGTCGGCATCTAGAAGTACCCCTCCTTCTTGCGGTCTTCCATCGCCGCCTCGGAGATCCGGTCATCGGCGCGGGTCGCGCCCCGCTCGGTCAGGCGGGTGGCAGCCACCTCGATGACGACGTCTTGGACGGTGACGGCGTCGGACTCGACGGCGCCGGTGCAGGACATATCGCCAACGGTCCGATAGCGAACCTGCCTGGCGGAAACGGTTTCGGACTCCCGCGGCAGGGAGACCGGGCCGGCCGCGAGCAACATGCCCTCACGTTCAAAGACCTCACGCTGGTGCGCGTAGTACAGGTCCGGTAGGTCGATGTCCTCCCTGGCGACATAACGCCAGACGTCGAGCTCGGTCCAGTTGGACAGCGGGAACACCCGGACGTGCTCACCCGGGCGGTGCTTGCCGTTGTAGAGGTTCCACAGCTCGGGACGCTGGTTGCGCGGATCCCAGGCACCGAACTCGTCGCGCAGACTGAAAATGCGCTCCTTGGCTCGAGCCTTCTCCTCGTCACGACGTCCGCCCCCGAAGACCGCATCGAACCTGTGGCCGGCGATGGCGTCGAGCAACGGCTGCGTCTGCAGCGGGTTGCGGGTACCGTCCCTGCGCTCTGCCAAGCGACCATCGTCGATGTAGTCCTGCACTGCGGCGACCTCGAGGCGCACGCCTTTCTCGACGACGACGCGATCGCGATACGCGAGCACCTCGGGAAAGTTGTGGCCGGTGTCCACGTGCAGCAACGAGAACGGGACCGGACCGGGCCAGAATGCCTTGGCCGCGAGGTGCAGCATGACCACGGAGTCCTTGCCGCCGGAGAAGAGAAGTACCGGCCGTTCGAACTCTGCGACAACCTCACGAAAGATGTGGATCGACTCGGACTCGAGAGTGTCCAGGTGGTCGAGGGTCAGTCGACCCTTGACGGGCTCGAGCGTCTCAGGGATCGTGCTCATTGGTGGATCCCGCATTCGGTCTTGTCGTTGCCGGACCAGCGCCCGGCACGGGGGTCTTCACCAGCGGCGACCTTGCGGGTACAGGGGGCGCACCCGATCGACGGATAGCCCTGGGCGACCAATGGGTTGCGCGCCAGATCGTGGTCGATCTGGTAGGCCTCGACATCTGCGTCCGACCAGGCCGCCAGGGGGTTGATCTTGACCAGATCGTGCTTGTCGTCCCAGGAGACGATCGGCGTGTTGGCCCGGGTGGGTCCCTCGATCCGGCGCACACCGGTGACCCAGGCGGCCCGGCCCTGCAGGGAGCGCGCGAGCGGGTCGACTTTGCGCAGGAAGCAGCAGAGGTTCGGATCGCGGTCATGCAGCTTCTCGCCATATTCGGCGTCCTGCTCGGCCACGCTCTGGCGAGGCAGCGCTTCGATCACGGTGATCGCCAGGTCTCCGATGGCCACATCGAGAGTCTGCATCGTCTCGTCGAAGTGATAGCCCGTCTCCAGAAAGAGAACCTCGACGTCGGGGATCACCCGAGAGAAGAGATGGGGCAGTATCAGGTCCTGCATCGAGGCGGCGACGATGACGTCCACGCCGAACGCGCTGGCGGTCCAGGCTGCTATCTCCTCGGCAGGCCTGCCCTCGAGCGCCACCGAGACTGCGGCAAGGAGCCGATCCCGCTCTGCCGCAGGGAGATCACCAAGGGTCGTGACGTCAACGGTGACGTTGACAGGGGAAGTCGTCATACCAGCAGGTCCTCGTCTGCGCGCAGGGCCCACGTTGCGAAACGCTCGCCCGGCTCACGTTCAGCCGCGAAATTGCGCGCCACCCGCTCCACGTACACCGGCAGCTCCTCCGCAGTGGTTCTGAGGCCGCGAACCTTGCGGCCGAAGCCGGCTTCCAGACCCAAGGTGCCGCCGAGGTGGACCTGGAAGCCGCTGACCTGGTTGCCGGCGTCGTCGGTGACCAGCTGGCCCTTGAGCCCGATGTCGCCGACCTGGATGCGGGCGCAGGAGTTGGGGCAACCGTTGACATTGATCGTCAGTGGGACGTCGATCGTCTCGATGATGTCGGCAAGCCGATCCTCCAGGGTGGCGACAGTCTTGGCTGCCAGGCCCTTGGTCTCGACGATCGCGAGCTTGCAGAACTCGATGCCGGTGCACGCCATGGTGTGACGTCGGAAGAGGGATGGCCGGGCCTCGAGGCCGATACTGTGCAGGGCCCCGACCAGGGGTTCCACCTGCGGCCCCTCCACGTCCAGCACCAGCAGCTTCTGGTGTGGTGTGAGCCGGACCCTTGAGGAACCATGCGATTCCACCAGATCAGCCAGTGCGAGCAACGTGGTGCCCGACACGCGCCCGACCATCGGAGCTGCCCCAATGTAGAACCTGCCGTCTTTCTGCTCGTGGACCCCGACATGGTCGCCCAGCTCGGCCGAGGGCGCCGGAACCGGACCGTCAGGAAGGCCACGATGGAGATACTCCTGCTCCAGGACCTGCCTGAACTTTTCGACACCCCAGTCGGCCAGCAGGAACTTCATCCGGGCCTTGTGCCGCATCCGCCGGTAGCCGTAGTCACGAAAGAGGGAGACCACCCCGGCCCAGACGTCTGGCACCTCGCCCTCGACGACGAAGACACCGAGGCGCTGGGCCAGGCGGGGGTCGGTGGACAGGCCGCCGCCAACCCACAGGTCGAAGCCCGGGCCCAGCTCTGGGTGCTCGACCCCGACGAAGGAGATGTCGTTGATCTCGTGCACGACGTCGTTAGTGAGCATGCCGCTCAGCGCCGTCTTGAACTTGCGCGGGAGGTTGGAGAAGTCGGGGTTGCCGATGAAGCGGCGCTTGATCTCCTCGATCGCCCACGTCGGGTCAATCAGCTCATCCTTGGAGATGCCTGCGACCGGGGAGCCCAGGACGACACGGGGGCAGTCTCCGCACGCCTCCGTGGTCCCCAGGCCGACCGCCTCCAGCCGCGACCAGATCTGCGGCGCGTCCTCGATGCGCACCCAGTGCAGTTGGATGTTCTGCCGGTCGGTGAGGTCAGCGCTGTCACGGGCGAGATCCCGGGAGATCTGGCCTACGACACGTAGCTGCTCGGTGGACAGCGCACCACCGTCGATGCGGACACGGAGCATGAAGTACTTGTCCTCGAGCTCGTGCGGCTCGAGCGTGGCGGTCTTGCCGCCGTCGATACCCTGTTTGCGCTGCGTATACAGACCCCACCAGCGCAAACGACCGTGCAGGTCCTCATCCGGGATCGAGTCGAAGCCGTCCTTGGCGTAGATCCGTTCGACGCGTGCCCGCACGTTGAGCGCATCGTCCTCGAGCTTGAACTTCTCGTTGACGTTCAGGGGCTCGAGCTCACCGAAGGCCCACTGACCCTGGCCGCCCTTGTGAACAGTCGCGCGCTCGGCATTGAAAGTCATAACGCAGAGTTTGGCATATCCAAACACTTAGTAATACTTCGTGTCAGGATCCGGACTGGCTCCTTGCGCCCGTCGGAGCCCACTGGTCCAGAATGAGGCAATGACCCCGGCAACCACCCAGGCGAGGACCCGCCACAACCCCATTCTCATCAGCGGCTGTTCGTCAGGCATAGGCGCCGCCACGGCTGCATCACTCGTCCAGGCCGGGCACACCGTCTACGCCACGGCCCGGAAGACCGAGACGCTTGCCGACCTCAAGGCGCTCGGCTGTCACCCGCTGGCACTGGACGTGAACTCCGAGGACTCGATGATCGCGGCGGTGAAGACGGTCGAGGCAGAGCACGGACGGGTCGGCACCCTGATCAACAACGCCGGCTTCGGTGAGTACGGACCGATCGAGGAGTCCGACCTCTTGCGCGTGCGGGCCATGTTCGAGACCAACGTGTTCGGGCTCGCGCGACTCACCCAGCTCGTCCTGCCAGCGATGCGTCGGGCGCGATCCGGCCGGATCGTCAACATCGGGTCGATGGGCGGACGGATCACCTTCCCAGTCGGCGGTTTTTATCACGCCACCAAGTACGCAGTGGAAGCCATCAGCGACGCCCTGCGGGTCGAAGTCAAGCCCTTTGGCATCGACGTCATCCTCGTGGAGCCTGGCCTGATCCGCAGCAACTTCGAGAGTCGCGTGAACGAGAGCCTCGAAGCGGGGGCGGCCAGGCCCGACACGGTCACGGCCTACGCGGACCTGTTAGCGGCGAATGAGAAGAACACGACCGGCAGCTACGCGAACGACTTCTTGGCGACCGGCCCCGAGTCGGTCGCGGCGGTGATCGTCAGGGCGGTCCAGTCCTCACGCCCGCGCTCGCGCTATGTGGTCACCCCGGCGGCGAAGTTCATGATCAACCTGCGGAGATTTGGCGGGGACCGGATGTGGGACAGGACCATGCGCAAGCAGTTCGGTCTGTGACCTGTGGGCTCCCCCCTCGGACCGTATGACGCGCTGCGCCGGATCGGTTACCTGCTGGAGCGTTCACGCGCGGGCACCTATCGCGTCAAGGCCTTCCGCGGGGCTGCGGCCACAGTGCTTGCCACCAACCCCGCCGAGCTGCGGTCACGCGCTGCGGCGGGAACGCTCACCGACCTGCCCGGTATCGGTCCCGCAACCGAAGGGGTCATCCGGGCTGCACTCGAAGGCGAGATCCCGGAATACCTGACGTCCTTGGAGGCCAAGGCCACCGAGCCACTCGTGGCCGGCGGGCTCGAGGTGCGGGCGGCGCTGCGAGGCGATCTGCACTCGCACTCGGACTGGTCCGACGGCGGGTCATCCATCCAGGAAATGGTCGTGACCGCGATGGATCTCGGGCACGAGTACCTGGTACTTACCGATCACTCGCCACGCCTGACGATCGCCAACGGCCTTTCGTCAGAACGGCTTTCGAGGCAGCTGCGCGTCATCGAAAAGATCAACTTGGCCGTTGGTGAGTTCCGGTTGCTCAAAGGCATCGAGGTCGACATCCTCGACGACGGCTCACTGGACCAGAGTGCGCAGATGCTCTCGCAGCTGGACCTGCGGGTGGCCTCGGTCCACTCCAAGCTGGCGATGTCGGCGGCCCCCATGACCCGCAGGATGATCGCCGCCGTCGAGAACCCGCGCACGAACGTCCTCGGCCACTGCACGGGGCGCCTGGTCGAAGGCTCACGGGGCACCCGCGACCAGAGCGCTTTCGATGCCGCCACCGTGTTTGCGGCCTGTGCCGCCCATGAGGTCGCCGTAGAGATCAATGCACGCCCCGAGCGCCGCGACCCACCGGATGACATGATCGTCCTGGCGAGGGATGCAGGATGCCTATTCTCGATCAACAGTGATGCCCACGCTCCGGGGCAGCTGGACTTCCAAATCTACGGATGCGCACGCGCGGAGCGGATCGGCGTGCCCGTGGAGCGGATCGTGAACACTTGGCCAATGGACCGACTGATTGCATGGGCCAACCCGGCATGAGGCGGCGGCCACTTTGGAGATTGAGGGCCCTCTCCCATATGCTTCCCTAGTCCTCGACGGATCCGAGCTGCTGCTCGCTAGCGGCGAGGGGTCCGGGTGAGTAGATCCGGGTCCCCATCGTCTAGCGGCCCAGGACCCCGCCCTTTCACGGCGGTAGCACGGGTTCGAATCCCGTTGGGGATACGAAGAAAGGCCTTTCCCAAGGCCCCGTAGCGCAGTTGGTTAGCGCGCCGCCCTGTCACGGCGGAGGTCGCCGGTTCGAGTCCGGTCGGGGTCGCTGATTCTTGCCTGTCGCACCCAGCTTCATGCAAGGCCAGGTAGCTCAGTTGGTACGAGCGTCCGACTGAAAATCGGAAGGTCGGCGGTTCGACCCCGCCCCTGGCCACCACCAGCAGCACACGTCAGCGCAG
>Ga0209585_10000427_pt1 | contig 16304 bp, 13 predicted proteins | sample NGEPerone_FD_185491 | JGI IMG/M metagenome (GOLD analysis project Ga0209585, IMG submission 185491) | Arctic peat soil microbial communities from the Barrow Environmental Observatory site, Barrow, Alaska, USA - NGEE Permafrost154B-one... | ecosystem: Environmental > Terrestrial > Soil >... | reverse complement strand
AACTAAATATTGGTCACCAACTCAATTTTACTACATTTGCCGACCATAAAAGCCACTTTAGCTCAGTTGGTAGAGCAGCTCATTCGTAATGAGCAGGTCGTGGGTTCGAGTCCCATTAGTGGCTCATAGTATCACTTATTCGATTGATATTCAATATCAATAAAATTTTGGGGCGGAATAAGGGGCGGAATAAATATTTTCAACCTATTAAACCGCTCTAAAAAAAAAAGCACGTTGATCGTTTTGATCAGGGTGCTTTTTTGTAAAAAATCACTTTTTCCTGGAATGCAACCTCCCTCCTATCTCTACTTTTTTAGATGTTGTCCAGTAATTTTATCAATAGTGAGGTAACTTTTTAGGCAAACATTCCATTGTGCCCAACCTACATTTTTAAAATCTGTACCTTGTGCTTCGATATTATGCAGATGCCCAATCTTATTCAAGGCACAGACAGCAACCTTCAGTTTAGTTTATACACTGTTTAATTGTCCTGTCTATAGAGGTATTTTTATGCAGTGCGAATTTGAAGACTGTAAATTAATAGTTCTGGCTGTATGTCAATGTTTTTTATTCCCGGAGAACCAATTATCTTCTTATGTCACAATTTCAGAATTCAGCTACCCAATAGCTGATGAGATACCTTAACTGAAGGAATGTTCGAATATGTTTGTGAATGATTTGTTTGTAGGTTTGATTTAATATTATTTTGATTTCTTAAAAATAACTGGGGAAGTTTTGTAATGTTTTTCAAAAACAATACCCACAAGGGAAAAGATATTTTATGATGTTTTATGATCAGATAATCTTCCTTCGATTTGGTAATCAGATTATTAATCCCTGTGTTACTTACACCTCCTTTACGCATTTTTGATAAGACCTTTGGTAGATAAAAAGTAGTTAACATCACATCCTGAAACAAGCGAATCATATAATCATAATCAGCTGAGATTTTATATTTGATGTTGTAAAAACCATGTTTTTCATACACCTCTCTCCGGATAAAAAGGGTAGGATGAGGAGCCATCCAACCCCTTTGGATTAAACCCGGTTTAAAAGACTGACTCACCCAGCTACGTAAGATATGATTGGTATTATCAGCTTCTGTATAATCCAAATCACCATAAACAATGTCTTTTTTCTTTCCGGAAGAAAAAGCATTCCTGATTTCCTGCAGGGTTTGGTCTGATGCAAACAGGTCGTTCGAATGTAAAATACCAATAATATCGCCGCTAGCCAATTTAAGGCCTTTATTGAGGGCATCATAAATACCTCCATCCTTTTCTGAAACAATTTGATCAAACTGCTTACTTTCATACAAATATTTCAGCGTTCCATCGGTGGATCCTCCATCAATAACAATATATTCGACGTTTAAATAGGTTTGGTCCCTCATACTTTGTATCGTTTCAGCAAGATATTGAATACTGTTATACGTAACAGTTATAATAGAAATCTTAATCATAGTTTTTAGGTTAGGAGAATTTCAGTAAAATAAGTTAAGTAGTTACCAAAGAAAAATATAAACAGCAGAATAAATAGAATCCAATTATTCTCTCATTCCAACGGACCTGATTGTCAGAAATTGTGCCGGGAAGTGCAAATCACACGCCAATAATTTAAAACCTTTAATCAACCTTTTCGTGTTGTCTGATTCAGGTACTAAACTTGAAAGCCATTTTCAGACGGAAAATACTCTCTCCTTAATCATGATTGCCGGATTACCCTGGTAAATAGAGTATGCCTTTAAATCTTTAGTAGCAACTGATGAAACTGATAAAACAGAATGAGATTTACAGGTGACCCCCGGGCAAACAATGGCTCCAGCACCAATCCAAACACCCTCTTCCAGCGTAATCGGCCCGATCTTTAAATCAAAAGTGGTTTTCGTGTAATTATGGTTTCCGCATAGCAACACGGCTCCCTGCGAGATACAGACATTGGCTCCAATGTGCACCTGTGTGAGGTTATCAATCAAAACATTCTCGCCAATCCATACGTGGTTGCCAATCGTTAGAAACCAGGGATACTTGATATTTACCTTTGGTTTAATAACAAACCCTTTCCCGATTTTTGCCCCGAATAATTTTAATAACCGGGTTTTAAATTCGGAAGTAAACGGAATTCCCGTATTCAGAAACAACTGATTGGCCGCATACCAGCATAATCTCTTGGCCTTACTACCGGGCTTATACCAACCGTTGGTGTACAACGAAAGATCGGTTTTTATAGCGGTTATCATAGCAGTTTTAGTTTTCAAACAGTTTGCGGTTGGCTTCCAATACGGCAGGATCGTTTGTAAATGCCTGCGCAAATGCACTGGCTGCCTGACTCATCTTCAGATAGTGTACCTGGTCCATTGCAGCGGCAGTTTCAATAGCCCTGATAAATTGTTCCGGCTGATTTAATGCAATGTCCCAACCGATGCCTCTTGCGTCCAGGTCGCGCCAGGGGGTCTGGTCGGAGATAATAACCGGACAAGCATTTTGCCAGGCCTCCATTATAACATGACCGAAATTCTCGTGCAAGGTTGGTAGTAGCATCAGATGCAGATTGCCAATGTATTTATGTAGTTTCTCATTAGGGATTGGGCCAACATAGTTCACCTTTACATGTGCCGGCATTTGATCAATTATTTGTTTACATTCCAACCAATAATCTGTCTCGCCAACAGGACCGATAATGGCAAATTCGATGCTATATTTTCGATCAACTTTCGATAAATAGTCTAAGGCAACTTTTAAATTTTTCTTTTCAGCAATTCGCGACAAGAAAAACAACTTCAGTTCATTGGTAATCTTCATTTTTAGATGTGCTTTTTCCAACCATATTGCTGATAAATTGGGTGCTATAATTACATGAACTTCTTCACCAAAATGTTTTCTGATTTCTGCTGCTTCCATCATTGCGGTGACATGCCAGATTATTATTTTTGCAATTCCTGAAAACTTAAAAAGCATAAGGAACAATTGTTTTTTTCTTTTTTTGATATTTAATGCACCACTCCCTAACATGCCTCTTGGAGCTAAAATAATTTTACTCTTTGTGTTTCTTACTGCCCATAAAGGCAACAGAGTAAAACGAACCGAAAACATCGAATTAAAATAGACTGAATCATAATCCTGCCCAGTCATCAACTCTTTATATTGTTTGAGCTGCTGATGCGACTCATCCAAATACATTACCCGGTAATTCTCCCTGATTTGCCAGCTATTGAATTCCAGATCCGGATATGGCATACTTTCACCCAGATCTTTATTGGAGGTAATAATTGAAATATCCAGTTCTGATCCCAAATGATTCACCAGGTTGGCGATGGATTGAATCGGGCCTCCTGCCTTGTACCCCGGCAGAAACCAATCGATAAAAATGAGTACTTTAGTTTTCATCCTTGTTTGTGTTTAACGAACATGCTCGTTTCATTCCGTTTCAATGTTATTGGCCGATAACCAATGTTCCAAAACCACCAAAGGCCAAATGCGTGAATAGCTTAACTTCGGATCATTCTGGTTGAACTGTTTCCATTGTGTCATAATGGCTTGCTGATCGAAAAAGCTTCGGTGTGAAAGGTTTTTAAGTTGGTAATCCGACAGTTCGAACAATTCATTTTTCAGCCAGTGTGCCCAAGGAAAAACAAACCCCATTTTAGGGCGGTTAACAATTTCAGGGGGTAATAAATCACCCAGACTATCAGTCAGCAATTTCTTTGGGGTGACAGGGTATTTGAATTTGTCGGGAATACCAAGTACCAATTCAACCAGTTCGTGATCGAGAAATGGAACCCTGACTTCCAATGCATGAGCCATGCTCATTTGATCGGCATCGCGCAGCAACACATTTTGCATGTAGGTGCTTATTTCGGCCATCGAAACCTGGGACAAAAGGAATGATTTAGGCAGCAATAGCTGTCGGCTAATCTGTTCACCCGAGAGGTTTATCCCCAATGGTAAATTTTTCTTAAGCAGCTTTTCAATCTGCTTATCGGGTAAAACCTGGCGTGACACGCTGTATGCCCCTGCAAAATTGTAGGTCTTTTGTGCCAGCAGTTCGGCTATTTTACCCGCAGCAATGCCAGGTTTTCCTTTTTGGAGCATAAAGCCAGCCACTTCTCGTAAACTTAATGGAGCTGCCCATAGCCACTGCATGTTGTTGAGTTTGTTCATGCGCTCAAAGATTGAGTACCCTGCAAAAACTTCATCTCCGCCCAAACCAGATAGTGCCATAGTAATACCGGCTACTTTGGTAGCTTTCGATACGATCCATGTATTTAGTCCGTCGCCACTGGGATGATCCATGCTTTTCAGCGCATCGGGGATGTGTTGCAAAAAGTCTTCCGGTGAAAGTTGTATTTCGTGGTGATCTGTATTAAATTTCTTTGCAACCATCCGGGCGAAAGGAGCCTCACTGAACTCTTTTTCGGCAAACGAGATATTGAAAGTCTTCACCTGTGTGCCTGCAATTTGAGCCATAGTTCCAACTACCGCGCTCGAATCGATACCTCCCGACAGGAATGCTCCGAATGGAACATCGGCAACCAACCGTTTCTGAACCGCCTGGGTAAAGGTTTCTTTTACAAGGTTTTTTATCTCCGGATAACTTAGCGAACTGATGTCTTTCCTGGTCCTTCCAATTTCCCAGTAACAATTTTTGTGGTAATTCAGCTTGTTGTTGCCTACCTGAATAGTTATACTCGTGCCGGGTTCCAGCATGAATACATTTTCGAGAATGGTATTGGGTGCGTGTACGGTTTGATACCGAAGGTAATCGACCAGACCCGTGTGCGATAATTTACCGGTGAAAATTCCGGAGGACATCAGTGCCCGGACTTCAGATGAAAATACAAAATACTGGTCATCATGGTAATAGTACAGCGGTTTAATTCCCAGCCGGTCGCGTACCACAAAAAGTTCTTTTTCCCGGATATCCCAGATGGCGAAGGCAAACATGCCATTGAAATGTTCGACACATGCTTTCCCCCATTTTTGCCAGGCTGCCAGTATGACTTCGCTGTCGGAATCTGAAGCAAAAGGGTAAGATAGCTGTTTCCTGATTTCACGGTAGTTGTAAATTTCGCCATTGAATACCAGAACATATCGTTTGTCGGCCGAGAACATGGGCTGATGCCCGCCAGGCGAAAGGTCGATAATAGAAAGCCTGCGCTGACCAAGAGAAATGCTTTCGTCGAACCAGGTTCCTTCATCATCGGGACCGCGATGTGAAAGTGAACGGTTCATTTGGTGAACAGCAGAAGTATTTTGTTGATGAATCCGGAGGATTCCGTTAATTCCGCACATTGATGGTTAAATGGATTAAATTGTAAAACTCAAAGCAGTTTCAGCCCATATTTTTGGCGTAATTTGCTGCGCCAACTGCTCTCCATGTTTTGCCATTTGCAGCAATGTTTTGTCATCTGCCTGCATGATGCTTACAAATAATTTGGTTAATTCTTCTTCGTTGCCGGTTGGAAATAGAAAGCCGTTAAGTCCATTTTGCAAAAACTGGGTAGCCGCACCAACCTTATCAGAGCAAAGCATGGGCATTCCTGCAGCAGCCATTTCGTGTACAGCAACTCCCCAGGGCTCAAAGGTGCTTGGCAATACAAAAACACCTGTTTGGGCAATAACCGATTCCATCTCCGATGGCTGCACAAATCCAAAATGTTTGATTAGAGAATGCTCGGCACGTTGATTAAATAATTTGCCTGTTCCCAGGCACCAAAGTTCCCAACTGCTATTGGTTTGTTCGACCGCACGGATAAAGGCATTCCATAGCGTAAAAATTCCTTTGACCTCAATGTAACGGCCTACATACAAAAAACGTTTTGGAAAATTCTCCTGTTTATCTGATTGCAGTTTTTGACTGATGGCTGAAAAATGTATGGTGTCGGCGGAGTAAAAACCTGTTTTGATTCGCTGTTCGTTAAAATGCAATTTTAATGCATACGCTTTTTGCGACATTCCCGGAACCCATGCATGGCTAAATCTGCGATGGATAACCCACGGAGCTATCAATTGCATAAGGCGCTGTCTGAACGAGCCGTTCCAATGGTTGTCCATGCTCATTACGGTTGGTATTTTTCCCTTATGGGCAATACAAACCTTTAAATAGCCCTTATCAATCCAACCGCTGCAAAAAATCTGATCGGGTTTTATCGACCGGGCTAGGGCAACCAGTTCATAAGAAGTATAGCGTTCACGTTCGTAAATGACAACATTCTCCGGAAACTCAAACTGAAACGGAGCCTCTTTATTAACCGGCCAGCGCACAATATGTATTTCTTCGACTTGTTTACTCAGTTCATGCAGACACGACACAAAGTATCCAGCCAACTCGGTGTAGAGAAAAAGAATTTTCAAATGGAAAAGTTTTAACGGTAAATTGTTGTTGTTTAATTGAAGGTTGCCATTGTCTCCTCATGTTGAACTCACAATGATGGTTTTTAATCTGAGGCGACGACGCTTTCTACGTCAGAAATACCCTCCTCTTCCTGGTAAAATTCTTTATTACTTAACAAGCTCAGAATAATGACCAATTGTATAGTAAACGGATTGAGCGAAGCCGACAGCCACGATTCTACAGAAGTGGAAAGGATAAGTCCGAAAAACAGTGCCCAAATTATTGGGGAGTTTCGGGCTGCTCTGAAAAAATTGTTCAACCATCCGTAACAGAAAGCAATTAGTCCGAACAAACCCGTATCGATCCAAATAGTGAGATAACTATTGTGGACATTACCCTGATGTTCCGTATTCAAAAACCTACCGGCATTCAGTTGCATAAAATATTCGGAAAAGCCAAAGCCTTTGCCCAACCAGTATTGTGTATTTATCTGTTTCCAGGCGAACTCTTCGGCAACAAGCCTGCCTGCACCCGAACGAAAGGTTTCGAGCCTAAAATATTTTTGAAGCCCAAGTGAGCTGGCAATTACTTCGAAATTATTTAATACGAGCTGATAAGAAATAAAAATGCTACTCATCACGATAAGACCTGTTACCGTATTTTTTTTGAACAGGTACCAACCAAGTATAAAAAGTGCCGAGGCAAATAATCCGCCTCTCGAACTGGCCCAAACCAACGAAAGCAAGATGATGAAATACACAAAAATCTTTTCTTTAAGGGAAAACAAGTGTGGATGGAATGTAAAAATGATGGTCACCATGGATAAAAACATAAATCCATAGATCCCCAATCCGTTTGGATTGCCTAACAGACCTGAAAACCGATTTCCAATAAAGTTAACAAAACCCGGAGAAATAAATTTTAAAGCCACTCCTGTCATAAGCACAAAAGTACCCAGCATAACCAGGTGGATAAGGAAAAGGTCGCGGTCTTCCGTTAACAATTTATTGACCAGCCAGGGTATGACCATTAGGAGCAAAGCATACGAACTCATTTTCATGATTGAATCCAGTGCAACTGGACTGTTTAGCCAGGCAAATGATGCAATTAAAAAAAACGCGATAAATGGTTTGAAAAAATCCCAGTCATAGCGGGTTTTTGGGCTTGCCAGAAAAAGATAGCCCACCAGTCCCATCAATATTATCTTTAGGGTTTCTGCAAATTGAAAAACATGCTGGCGGCTGTCGCTAAGTGTCATAACCAGCCAAAGGCCAAGTAAAACAATCAGCCATTCACCTTTACTGGTCAAAATAAGCAGATGTGCCGGTATGATCAAATAGACCAACGGACCGGTAAACACACCCACAAAAACCCAAAAGAAAAGGGTGTAGTAGAGCTTCTTATCGTATATTAGGAGTTGTAACATGTTTAATCGTTTGTGCGCTAAATCACTTCGACGTCATTGCGGCCTATTTACCCTTTATTGTGAGGAACGATTAGATTCTCTATTCAGGTGATTGTCGCGGTCTCACGGCGGCGTCCTCGCATTGAAGCGTTAAATTTGATTTTTGAATAATGGCTTTAAATGTCCGAATATGTTCGTTGATAATATTTTCCCATGTAAATGTCTGGATTTTCAAAAGCGATTGCTGCTGTTTTTCTTTTAGCAACTTCCGATCCATTTCTAAAATCGTGTTTAACTGCTTGGTCAGTTGGTGTACACTACCTGGTTCAATCAACCAGCCGTTTTGTTTATCAACCAGAACACTTACCGCACCCACATTTGTTGCAAGAATGGCACAGCCACAAGCCATGGCTTCCAGTATAACAGTGGGCATCCCTTCGCTCCATGAAGGTACCACAAGCACATCCATTTGCTCAAGCAAAGCCTTTACCTTTTCCTGTTCACGGATAGCTCCATGGTAGATCACATGGGAATCTTTTATTTGCTGATTGGGTTCAATCGGTCCAATAAAATGAAACTCAAAAGTTAAATCAGCGGACAATGAAACGATGGCCTGATTAAGTTCTTCAATACCTTTGCGTCGTTCATAGCGGCCAATAAATACAAACTTTAGATTTGGATTATTTGTTTTTTTCGTGAGCAACCAGCTTTCCTCTATGCCAATGGGTAACTCTAAAACTGAGTTATTGCATTTTTTAAGAATAGCTTTTAGTTTTCCTCCCAACGAAACAACAAAATCGGCTCTTTTCAAATTTACCCTAATAGCAGGGATCAAAATAAGATGCTCCAACCTTACTTTAAACGAAGGAGCATTTTGAAACATCTCAAGTCCATGGAAATTAACAACAACCGGTATATTGACCAGCTTGTTCTTGTGATTTATCATATACCAGCCTGAAAAACCCTGTGCATAAATCAAATCGGGTTTGGCTTGCTCGAGCAAAAGTTTAAACAGTTGTTTAGAAAACCGATAACTCTCAACCACATAATGTCCCGGATAGGCTGCCGGTATTGGAAAATGAATCACATGGTGATGTATAAATTGCATTTCCTTTTCGGTAAACCCCTTTAATCCTGTAGGAAGTTCCTCGTTGAAGGGCACACAATGATATAAATCAACAACCACTTCGCGTTGGGCGAGGTATTTGGCCAGATAATAGCTATGCTTTTGCATACCACCCATTACATAAGGGTAAATGCCATCAGTAAGAAGGGCTATTTTCATTTATTTAATTGCTTCAATGCAAATTGATCCATTTAATCTGGCCTCGTTCTCAATAGCATCCAAATCATTAATTCTGCTAATCCCAAAACTCATTCTTTTAATCTCTAAAAATCCTGCGTCACTAAATTGCTTTTTTAATCCCGGCTCATCGTAAAGAAAATGATGATTGTTCTTTCTTTGAAAATAATATTTGAACAAAGATCTCAGATTATTTGGTTCAGCTATTTCAAAATAACCAGAGTTTTTGTAAAATATATAAGCGGCATTTTCAGCATTTTTGTTTTTATTTTCTAAATATTGGTTAATCAGAACTTCAAAATCAGGAACAATTATTCTTAAAATAGCTCCTTTTTTCATAACCCTATAACATTCTGAAAATACAATTTTAGCCTCGATATGGGTTAGGTGTTCTAAAGTATGAGATGAATAAATAATATCTATCGATTGAGATGAAAATTTAAATGGCTTTGTTATATCCATCCATGTTGTATTCTTCGGCCAGACAATATTTGGCAATAATGAAGCGGGAAGAATGAAATATAATAGTTTTTTTAATAATGGATATTTTGAAATATAAACTCCAAAAGATGAATCAATATTTATCCATCCCTCAGGACATTGCAAGCCACAACCTAAATTGATTTTCATTAATTCCATTTTTGATTTTAAATTAATTCTGATAATTAGTATTTACCCTCACTATAAGATTGATTTTTTATAGATAAAAGAATATTTTTCTCAAATATTTATGTCTGGCAAGCAAGCTATTAATTGTCATTAAATTTATTTTATATATTCCATCAGTAGTGCATAAACTTAATATGATAACATCAATGGATTGCTTAATATCACAGGCTATTTTCACATTATATTGTTGATTTACAAATCAAATAAATGCTTAAAATAGTAATTAAACCCTTTCACTTTCCAGGCACCTTTTTGATATAGAAAACAGTAGAATTTTAAGAATATTTTACTATAATTACGGAACAATTTAGATTGGATCACATATCTGTTTAGATCTTTTAAAATCGACTCATATTCTCCAATTGTTATCAATTGCATTGCTCTATAATAGTTTACTTGTGTAAGGAAGGTAAATAGTGTGCCACGAAGCGTTTTTTTTTGCCTGATGGTTTTTACTAGTTTTTCAAATTTACTGGTAAACAGGACAATGCCACTTTTCATTTTCATTAGTGCTTCAAAATAACTTTGCTGTGTACGTTCGACAGCTATACGGTAATAACAATCAGCCGGATATTGATACGCAATTTTATATTTTACATCGTTTTGCAATAATGCACTGGTGTGTAACTCTACATCCTGCAAACGTGGAAATTGTTCATCAAACCCATTAATGTGAATTAGAAAATTCCGCCTCCATATTGGCGCCATGATATTCCATTGCAGATTATGAGATAGAAATTTATTCAAATGGTTCTTTTTAGAAGGTATCCAATAGTTCTTGCTATCCCCAATGGTTTTATAAAATGTCCCAGTCGTAAAAACAGCAAAATCAAGCATAGGATATCTGCTCATAAATTCAATTCTTTGCATGAGACTAAAAGGTTGCAATAAATCATCAGAGTCGAGAAATATGATATAATCTCCGATCGATTTGTCAATACCTATGTTGCGGCAAACAGATCCACACTTGGGAAGTCTGTCTCGTGCATAAAATCGGATTCGCGAATCACGGTTTACAAAAGATTTGATGATATAAACACTATTATCAGTTGAACCATCATCGATAACAACAGCTTCCCAATTTGAATAGCTTTGATTGAGAACCGATTCCAAAGTTTCGGCAATAAAAGAGCATTTATTATAATTGGGTATAATTATAGAAACCAACAGCGGATTTTGTTGTATAGAAGTGGATTTTAGATTTCTGGGCATTTTTATTAATGATATTCAGGGAAAAAATATATTGCAATAATGCTAACGATGATTCTAGTTAGACAACCTACAGTTAATTTGAATTACGGTGCAATAAGTTATGTTTTTGTTGCCTTATTTGCTTTTAATTGAACTACGATTTGGTGCAATAGGTTGTATATTTAAGCATTCTGATATATATTTAACTTCTTTATAATGTTAGGTACCACTACTTTATGCATTCTTCCTCAGTAACAAAATATATTCCTTTAGCTTTTAAATGCATTTCTTCTAACATAATTGATTAAGTCCATTTTGGGGATAAAATTTATAAAGTATTCCTTTATTCCGATCCCCAACATTATATAAATTAAAAATCGCCAAAATGGTATTTGAAGAATTAGCATTGCAATAGTGATTGCTAATGCAACCCATTCAATACTAAATTGGCTACCGATAATGACGGCAGCAGGTATCGCAAAAAAAGAAATTATGTTCCATTTAAATTCTAAATCTGTTCGGCCTGTCGCTATTACAAGGCTCCCTACTGGATTTCCTATTGAACGTAGAAACATATATATCGAAAGAATACGCACAAGTATAACAATATGCTCAAAACCGCCTCCGTATAAAATATTAACCATTGGCCGTGCCAGAATAATTATTGCGAAATACATGATGAAATTCAGAGTCGCAAGGATGTTAACCAGTTTAAGGTAATTTAATCGTAATGATGTAATGTTATCCTGATACATTGCAAGTGTAGGAGCTGCAACTTTGGTTAAAATTGGGTTTATGATTGATGCAGGCCGAAATACCAATTGTTTTGCTAAACTATACCCACCTAAAATATCCGTACCAAAAAACTTCCCTATTATCAAGGCATCTAAATCTCTATTAAAATAATTAATAATTTGACCTCCAACCTGATAAATTCCAATTTTTAAGTAAGATTTAGTTTCATTGTATTTGAAATGCAATCTTAAACCATGTTTTCTAATCCCAAAAACAAAAAATGAAATGTTTGAAGTTAGAAATTGAAATAATGCTGAATATACTAAAGCATAGACTCCTGCATTATTAATTGCCAAAATAATTGCTAACCCAAGTGATAGTATCCCTGATGAAATATCTACAATACTAATGAACTTAAAATTTAGCTCCTTCTGTTCAATAGTCTTAAATTGTTGGCCGATAGCAGAAAAAATTAAACTTATACCCATGATAATTAGTATTTTCTTTAACTCCAGTTCTTCGTAGAAAGATGAAATTAAAGATGAAATACTGATAATTATTGCATAAAGAAGAATGCTAAAAAGAATATTTATCCAATATAAACTGGCGTATTGATCTTTAGTTATGTATTGTTTGTGCAATATTGCCGATGTTAAACCCATATCCATAAATAAGCCAATAAATCCTAACACAAAAGCTACCAGAGCCATTAATCCAAAATCTGCTTTTTCTAAGAATCGAGTTAAAACTGAGAGTTTTATTATTGAAACAATTGCTAATCCAACAGTTGCAAATGTTGTCCATTTCACCCCGCCAATTGCTCTTTTTTTAATGGTCATTTAGCGATATTGAAATTTTTTCTTTCAGTGCATTGACTATCGTATTTCTTGAATAGTAATTCTTCAATGTATTCTTATTTATTTCAATTTGGGTTCGCATTAAAGAGGTAAATGCATTTGTTTCTACTAAATCATGCTCAACTGTAAATATGATACATCCAATATCCTTTAAATGAATATATATTGGTGATCTTTCACTCAAAAAAACTTTGGCACCCATCCAAAGTGATGCAATAATATTACCTGCTGCTTGTTGCCTGTAATGATTCATTATAACAAATCCACACCCACTTTGTATTTTGGTAAATTCATCTAATGTGACAAAATCACGTAAGGCGATAAATTGATTTCCAAAAAGTTTTACTCCTTGATTTTCAATTAAATCTCCATATTCTGTATCACCATAATTCAAAGGGCATAAAATTTCGAAATTGTCTTTTTTATCTTTTAATATTTCGAAAACTTCAAGATGATTATTTGATTGTGTTGCGGAATTTCCAATAAGAACTTTTATTTTTTCAATATTTAACATATTAATCTTATCAAAATCTTCTATGGTATAGTAACTAAAATTTACCCATTCAGGCTTATAATTAAATCTCTCCGCTATATTCTTATAATCAGGTAGTATGTGCGTAGCTAGTAAATCAATTCTTTTAAATGCATTTTCTTTTGATTTTAAGGTTGGATTTTGAGCTGCATATTGCTTGTTTGTTTTTAACATGTAAAATCGCTTCATTTTTCTTAATAATACATTTTCCGGTTTTCTTATCACTGACTTTTTTATCCCAAATGTGATTTTCCCATATAAATCTTCTTTGTAGAAGCTCTTATGATTATAAAAATCGGCGCCATAAATTATAGCGACCATTTTAATGGAATTCGGAATAATATTCGCAAAATAAAGATGCTGCGGACTATATAAATTGTGTAAAACAATAAAATTGAAGTCATTCCAATTAATGAAACCTTTTTTCCACCAGGTTTCATCTGGCAAAATAATTCTAAAATGTGTTTGTTTCGTTGTTATAATGTGGTTAAGCTTTCCGGCATTATCATTACTCCATATCAGAAAAAGATTTTGATTTGGAAAAGCTTCTTCAAATAAGGAAATACCCCGATCAATAAATTTTTCATCGTTGACCAAATGTAATATTCTGAACATATAAATAATATTACACTTTTATAGTATGGATTTATTAAATTTTCCTAAGTACATGACAAAAAATTACAACATTGACTAAATTTATCTATATCATTAAAATACAGCACATTTGCAAGATATGTTAATCCGTATTTGAATAAACTTTGGGCTCTTCTCCCATGCTTTTTGATTTTGATTGGGCGAAGAGAATCTAAGAATATTCCAACCTTGTAGGCCCAAATAAAAGCAATCAATACCAATGCAAAGAGCTTATTAATTCTGTCAATATCCGTCAAATGCGTATCTTCAATATTAAAACCGCTTGTTTTCAGTGCTTTAAATGCAGTTTCTATTTGCCAACGTTCTTTGTATACTGACTGAGCTTCATCTGGTTTGTTGAATGAAACAATGATCTGAAGTTCTGGAACACCTTGTTTATTTTTGACTTTCGAAGCAGATAAATAACACAGTTGTCCATTGACATAAACGATTCCACGGCGAACCTCATATTGATTGGTCTTTAAATGATTAAATAACCATGAAGCCTTTACGAGATGTCCATTTTTTGGAATAATGACCCAAAAATTTTCTCGAATTCTGATGTGGTATCTAATCTTATTGAAATTGAGATACGCCAACCAGTGATTGCCAATAAACTCTCTGTCAGCCAGCAAACAATCAATGGTTTTAAGTCCAAACAAATCAATATAGCGTTGCATCAGTCCAATACGCTCACTTGTGGATGAATTGCCAAATTTTGGCATCATGGTGAACAATACGGGGAAGGCAACACCTTGATAAACAATTGCCAGAACCAAAACATTGATGTTTGTCGTTCCAAACTTCCAATTGGTTCTGTCCAATGCCAGACGATAAGGGGGCTTATGTGGAAGCAATGCGAACACAAAGCGAGCCAAAAGGTTTGTATCAAGCAGATAGTCAGACATAAAGCGCTGTATCCTGCGTAAAGAAGAATCAATCCTAACATCTGCATCAAAACTGGCAGCCAGTTTTTCAAAGCAAACAGTTTGAACCCTGCAAAGAGCACAAATAAATAAGCCAAAGAACTTTATTCGGGCCAAATTCATTTTGTCCCCGAATATTTGCGATAATGTTGAGAATAAAATACTATTTTTACTCTCAACCCTGGTGTTCATGTATCTTGGAGTCATACGTAGTGGTTTTCTCCTAAGATACTAAATGTCAGGGTTTTATATTTATATTTTGATAATAGTTACCACCAAGTTATCAACATATTTTATTGAATATCAAACAATTGTGTGTTTTTGTCATGTACTAAGCTTGTAAAGGTATATAGGGGGTAACCCAATTATAAACCAAGAAGCAGATTATCGTGAATATTTATCTGAAAACATAGCACATGAACTTGATAATGAGAAGTTTAGACGCTGTTCAAAAGACGGCTCTCAAAAGGTATTTATTCGCGATAGAAAGTTAACAATCAGCAATTTAATAGTATTGATCATCAACTTCAAAAGTTCCATACAACGAGAGCTTGATTCTTTCTTCAAGGCAATTTCCAGAAGCGATTTTAAAATCCGGGAAGTTACAAAGGGAGCGTTTACACAAGCCAGAGCCAAGTTGAACCCATGGGCTTTTCAGCGGTTAAACGAAGTGGCTGTCAACACTTTTTATGATGGAGCTGAGTATTACGTTTGGCATGATATGCGGGTTACAGCAACTGATGGGACACGGTTAGTTTTACCCAATCATCCCAGTGTTATCGCGGAATTTGGTCAACAACAATTTGGTCCAAAGGCCGATAGTCCTCGTTCGCTGGCAATGGCATCAATGCTTTACGATGTATTAAACCAAGTCACAATCGATGCCCAGATAGCACCTTATGCATCCAGTGAACGTGATTTGCTCATGCAACACATAGATAAGTTAAAGTCTGGAGACCTGCTGTTACTGGATCGGGGCTATCCCTGCTTTTGGTTACTATTTTTATTGAAAGCGAAAGGAATTGAATTTTGTGTCCGGTTAAAAGATGATTGGTGGCTAAAGGTAAAGGATTTTACAGAGAGTGATGAAAAAGAGCGGATTGTCACTTTTACCTTACCGAAAAAAGATTGGAAGAAGTTGTCAGATTTTCCGGAAATGCAGAATGCTACAATAACTTGTCGATTAATAAAAATTGATCTTCCTACCGGTGAAAAAGAGATCCTATGCACGTCGCTTATCGAATCTGAAAAATATACATACGAGGAGTTTGATAAATTATATCATTACCGATGGAGCGAGGAAGAGGCTTATAAGCTACTGAAAAGCAGGATAGAACTGGAGAATTTTTCAGGCAAAACAGCTCTGGCAGTGAAACAGGATTTTCATGCCAAAGTATTTTTAATGACACTCTGTGCTGCGTATGCCCATCCAATTGAAGAGAAAGTGGTCGAGGAATATAAGGCAGATCAGAACCGTAAGTTTGACCAAAAAATCAATCGAACAAATGCAATATCCATGACTCAAGACATTTTAATCGCAGTATTTCTAAGAAGGCAATTTGATAAGGCACTAAATGCATTTGATAAAATAGTTGCCGAAACCAGAGAAATCATCAGACCAGGACGAAGCAATCCAAGAAATAAAAAACAAAAGCAACTTTACTCAATGAATTACAAACGATTATGAAATATCACTAACTAAACGACATTGATTAATGAT
>Ga0209585_10000424_pt1 | contig 16351 bp, 10 predicted proteins | sample NGEPerone_FD_185491 | JGI IMG/M metagenome (GOLD analysis project Ga0209585, IMG submission 185491) | Arctic peat soil microbial communities from the Barrow Environmental Observatory site, Barrow, Alaska, USA - NGEE Permafrost154B-one... | ecosystem: Environmental > Terrestrial > Soil >... | reverse complement strand
ACCATGAGCTCGCGCGCAGGCCCACGGTCGTCCTGAATGCCCCGGCGGTTGCGGAACCGTTGCCGGGCGCGCCGACCCTTCCAGGCGTGACGGGTGTGCCCGAGGACGCGCCGCTGCTCGTCTACGGCGGCGGCGTCAACACTGCACGTGGGGTCGACACCGCCGTCCGCGCGCTCGTCGACCTGCCGGGGACGCATCTGGCGGTGGTGACCAATCGGGTCAACTACGTCGTGCGAGCCCTCCTGGAGCTGGCCGATGACCTGGGTGTGGCGGACCGGGTGCACCTCGCCGACTACGTCGAGCCCCAGGACGTGCCGCACTACTTCTCCGACGCCACGGTCGGTCTGAGCACCCTGCTCCACTCGCCGAATCACGACGTCGCGCTGACGAACAAGTTCTGCGAGTACCTCCAGGCCGGGTTGCCGATCATCACGAGCGACACGCCCGCTCAGGCCGATCTCGTGCGAGAGCTCGGCCTGGGTGCGGTGTACCCGGCGGGCGACGCCGAAGCCCTGGCATCCGCCGTCCGGGCGGTCCTCGCGGACGGCTCCCGCCTGCGCGCGAGGATCGCCGATGACGCTGACCTGCGGTACCGGTTCTCGTGGCCGGCCCAGGTGGACGTCCTGCGATCCTTCTACGCGGAGCTCTCGGAGGCGTCGGGCGAGGGGAGGGACCGGTGACCGCGCCTGGCGTGCCAGGCCCGGGAGGCTGCCGCACGCGAGGCATGGTGCGGGCGCGATCCGGTCGCGCGCCGGGACGCCGACCGGGGCGGGACGGTCCCATCGACGCCCCGACCGCCTTGCCGGACAAGATGGGGCTTTACAGCCGGATATGTCATGATTCTGCGGCGGTCAGCGGAAGCGGCGCGGTGGGTGACCTCGGCGCCTCGACCTAGCGGGACCTTCCTAGATAAGCCCGGACCTCCTGGGCATATTGGCTGATCAGCACATGTTTCGCTGAGCCCGAGGCGTATGACCTAACTCGCCGATCGAGGCATCTGGCCGTCTGCCCAGGTCACGGCGTTGCGCTCGACCAACATGGGGCTGGGTCCAGTCTGCCGCACGCCTACCTGCTCGACCTATTAGGTCATACGCAGATCAAGCTCCTGACCAGGGAGAACGCTCGCGAAACCACGATAGCCAGGAAGGTCCCGCTAGACTCGAACGCCGGACGGGCACGAATGAGCAAGGAGCGGACGGGGGCAGGATCCTGAGCACGGTGAGGTTCCTCTTGCGGCGGGTGGTCGGGCTCGTCCGGTTCGCGGCGCGGCAGCGTGGGCGGCTTCCCGGATGGGTGAACCGGGCGCTGGACTGGATCCGTTGGCGGATGCCGCAGGGGTGGGCCAACGCCCTCACGGGCCGAGCGAGGATCCGAGGGGATTGGGACCCGCCTGAGGCCCGGATCCGACCGCCAGTTCCCGACGCCCCGGTGCGGTTGCTCATCGGCCCGGCGAACTTCGCCGGCCAGGGGTTCGCGTGGGCTCGAGCACTGGAGCGGGACGATCCTGAGGTCGGCGCGGTGACGTTCTCGATCGCCAGGGAGGGCGGGTTCGGCTTCCCGTCCGACTACTCGGTCTCCACGCTCGTCTACCGACGGAACAGCCGTTGGCAGAGGGATCAGTTCTCCTACTTGACATCTGGTTTCACCCACGTCATCGCCGAGGTCGGTCGGCCCATCTGTGGGTGGCTCCACGGCGGTGACCCGCTCCAGGAGGCCGCGGCGCTGGCGGAGGCGGGGGTGCGGGTCGCGTTGCTCTCGCACGGGAGTGACTCCCGGCTGCCTCGACGTCACGCTGAGCGACAGGAATGGTCGCCATTTCGAGACAGCGACTGGGCTGACGTGTCCTGGCTGCAGTGGCAGGCCGAGCGCTTTGTCGGCCAGCTCCGCCGATTCCCGGGACCGGTCTTCGTCTCGACCCCGGACCTGCTCGACGACCTTCCCTTTGCGACCTGGTGCCCAGTTGTCGTGGAGCCGGCGAAGTGGAATTCCGACGCGCCTGTCGTGGAGCGGGAGCGGCCAGTGGTAGTGCACGCGCCGAGCCACGATCGGATCAAGGGAACGGAGCTCGTGGACGCCGCCATGGAACCGCTGGCCGCTCGGGGTCTGATCGAGTACCGCCGGATCGGTCGGGTGCCTTTCGGCGAGATGCCCGCCGTCTACCGGGAAGCGGATGTGGTCCTGGACCAGTTCAGGCTCGGCAGCTACGGAGCCGCGGCCTGCGAGGCGATGGCCGCCGGCCGCGTGGTGGTGGGCAACCTCTCCGACGACGTGCGTACGCGCGTTCGCGACCTGACAGGGCTGGCCGTGCCTGTCGTTCAGGCGACCCCGGCGACGTTGGCCGAGGTCGTTGAGGCGCTTGTCGAGAATCGGGCCGAGGCGGTGGCTGCCGGGCGAGCGGGACGGGCGTTCGTGGAGTCGGTGCACTCCGGTCGTCGTTCGGTGGCCGTTCTCGGTACCTTCCTTCACGGAGAGTAGCCATAGCCCTGCTCGCTTCGTGCCCGGCGCGGCGCCGACGGCCCGGTGCACTACCCGGACGACCGCCGTCGACGGTTGATCACGTCGAGGGCCGCCGGTGTACCCGAGACGGCGGCGAGGTCACGGTGGCGTCGGATGAGGTGCCACGCGACATCCACGGCTGGGGGGTCGACGGCCACCAGCAGGTCGGCGTCTCTGAGCAGGGAGTCGATGTCGGGTGACGACAGCACTGCCCTGCGGAAGCGATCGGTGGCCCGCCGCGAGAGCAGCAGGTTGAGGACCCGCAGCACGACACGGATCGCGCGCGGAGCTCGAGCGAGGCGAGTCGCCGGCGGGACCGGGATCGCGATGTGCTGCCCGCGGAGCTGCAGATTCGCGGCGCTGCCGTACGTCACGAGGTGCACGACCTCACCGGTCTCCTGCAACTGATCCAGCGAGCTCTGCAGCCGGCGTGCGTAAGTCTGTCGGGCACCGGCGATGATGACGACGCTCATGGGTGACCGACCGTTCTCCGCAGCTCCGCGAGCCGGGGGCGGAACTGCACATCCCGTCGATACTGCTCAGCGAACTGCAGAGCGAGGCTCCGTTGGGCTTCCGATGCCTCCGCCGCAAGCTGGGCACCCCGGCCGAGGGCAGCCGCGACCGCCGACGGCGTCAACTCCTGCGCGGGTGCCCACAGGGGGTATCCGGCCAGGACGCTCGAGGCCGCATTCTCAGGGTCGTGGACGGACACGACCGGCTTGCCCGTCGCGAGGTACTCGAACACCTTCCCGCTCGTGACGTACAGCCCCGTTCCCAGCGCGAGCACGCCGACGTCGATGCTGTCGTAGAAGGCGCCCACCTCTGTCTTCGGGATCGGACCGGGATATGAGACGGAGTCGCCGGCTCCAGCAATCGCACTGGCGATGTCCGCCCGCGGAGTGGCGAAGAACCCGAGGTATCCCGCAATCACCAGCCGTGAGCCCGGGGCTACGAGCCCGTGGTCCCGTGCCTCGTGCCAACCGGCCAGGAGAACGGCGATCGGCACGTTGCGTGACATCGTCCCGAGGTAGCCGAACGTGAGGGGCCGAGTGCGCGGCTCCGGACGGCCTCGGTCCGGGCGCGCCGCAGCGAAGACCTCCGGGTCCCACCCATTGGCGACCACGTGCATCCTCGGAGCGACGTCGGGGTACTGCAGCACATGCCACGCGCGGATGGGCTCGTTGACGAACCACGCCTCTGTGGCATCGTGCAGGTACTTCCGCTCGAGACGAACCACCCTGCTGTTCAGCTGGTGCAGCCGTTCTCCGCTGAACACGTCCAGTGACCAGGCGTCCCGGTAGTCCATCACATACGGAATGCCAGCCCGTCGGTGGAGGGCGTACGCAGCGGAGAAGGTCACGTTCGGGTTTGCCGTGGAGATGACGAGGTCCACGGAGTCGGACTTGTGGATCTTCAGCGCGGCCCTGGTGAGCGGGCGCCTCCAGGGGCCGTAGCCGACCTCAGGGAACGGGATGCGGTCCCGGATCAGTCGGAGTCGACGCCAGAGGGAAGGAGCCTTCGCACGGAGCCGGCTGAAGCGTCGGATGTCCGTCTCCTGCGCCGGCCAGGCGAAGTCCACTCGGGTGACCGTGATCGACGGGTCGATCCGCGCTTCCAGGGAGGGATCCGAACCGGTGAACCGTTCGAACGTCTCTCGGTCTGCGGTGAGGACCGTGACTCGCCAGCCGTCCTGAGCGAAGGTGTTCGCGGTGGCCAGCGCTCTGTGTACGCCGCTCCCGCGGCAAGGGGGGTAGCCCCAGACCACATAGAGCAGGTGGGGCCTCAAGAAAGTGCTCCGATCTCAACGGCCGTCGGGACGATCGACAGCACAGTCTGCCACAGGGCGTATCGCGTCCTCGGCGCCGCCCTCGTGCTGGGTTGGCCGGGGATCGTGGGGCACAGTGGGACCCGCGTGCCGGGGGTGTCCCACTGGCGCGCGGTATGCTGGCGGGCCCCTTCAGGGCCTGATCGGTGTGCGGGGATCACGTCGGAACGAGCGGGGTATCATCCAGACGATGGAGCCACGGGTCGATGGAGGCGCGCGGGCGCACGTTGTGATGGCAGTCGCCAGCAGCATCGAGCGAGATGCCAGGGTGCGCAAGGCGGCCCTCGCGGTGGCAGATGCGGGTTTCCGCGTGACGCTGGTGTGGGGTGACCACCTCGCGTCCACGGTCGTGGAAGGTGAGCTCGGGCCGGTGCGAACCATCGGCCTGCCTGTGCCGTACCTGCTGCGCGACGCCCGCGCACGTCAGATCATCCGACGTCGCGCATGGCGGCCCGGTTGGCCGGCGTATCGCGACAGGGGCAGTCTGCGGGCGGCGGTCGTGCGGCTCCAGGCGGCCTCGGCTCGGGCGGAGGGCCGGGGCATCGGTGCCCGCCTCGTCCTGCGGTTCCGGGCGTTCGTGAACGGGGTGCGGAGCAAGGCATTCGCATTTCAAGAGCGCGTCTTCGCCAGTCTGTGGCGCAGGCTGGACCGACGACGGCTCGGCAATCTGCCGCACGTGAACTGGCGCCGGGAGCTGGCCAACGTTGCGGATCTCGAGGCGGCCTTCACGAAGTGGCTGTGGCGCCTGGAACCGGACGCGATCCACGTGCACGACATCCATCTGCTCGGTGCGGGAGTGCAGGCAAAGCGGAGGCTTGCGAAGCGAGGGCGCCGGGTACCGCTCGTCTACGACGCGCATGAGTATGTCTCGGGTCTGGCCGGAAAGGACCCAGTGGCGGAGGCCGCGTATGCGGCGATGGAGGCGGAGCTGATAGGGGACGCGGATGCTGTCATCACGGTGAGTGAGCCCATTGCCGACGCATTGGTGACCCGGTATGGCTTGCCCCGTCGCCCGACGGTTGTGCTCAATAGCCCTTCGGCTGAGGGAAGGGCGGTTTGTGCAACGGATGTGCGCAGCGCGGCAGGTGTCGCTTCGTCAGATCCGTTGGTGGTGTATGCGGGCGGACTAGGGCGGCTCCGCAACGTGCCGGCAGCGATTCGGGCCTTGCCGTTGCTCGATGGGGTGCACCTTGCTGTCGTCTGCGTGCCGGACACCTCCCACGCCGGCGCCCGCGCTCTGGTCGCGGTCGCGGCTGAGGAGGGCGTGGAGGATCGTGTGCACCTGCTGGAGCCGGTCCCGCCAGAGGAGACCGTCAGCTTCCTTGCGACTGCGGACATCGGCATCCACCCGATGCTGACCGGCGTGGCGAACCACGAAATGGCGCTGCCGAACAAGTTGTTCGACTACCTGTTCGCGGGCTTGCCGGTCGTCGTCAGCAAAGTCGTCGAGATGGACCGATTTGTCCATCGGTGGCGTGTTGGTGAGACATTCGACCCCGATGACCCGGCTGATCTTGCCGCGGCGGTGCGGGTTGTCCTGGCGGATCTGAGCGACTACGCTGCGCGGACCTGCGATCCGGCTCTCCGTGGTGACTACTCCTGGGAGCGGCAGGCGGAAGAGATCAGGCAGTTGTACTCTGCGACGCCGGGTTGGTGGAACGACAAGAGTGTCGCCCGTCCGGGTGTTCAGATGTTGCCGAGCGAAGATGTCTGAGTACTCCGCCTAGACTGTTGGTCGTTGCAGGGCAACTGATCGCAGGGCGCAGGCCGCTCTGCCTGGGGGTAGGGCCAGCCCGGCGCGTCGGGTCGGATCTTGTCCTCCTCTCCGTCATCATGGAGAATCGTCGACACGAGGTGCACTCGAAATGGCGCTATCTGCACTACATCGTCCCATCGCGCTCGCTTCCGCTGCCGTCCTGGGGACGGCCGGTCTTCTCGTCGCGTTCCCGCGGGATGCGATCGGTGCCGTCGGGCTCGTGACCATCGCAGCCGACGACTCCGCCACCGAGACGCTGGTGGAGTCCGTCAACCTGGAGGTCGACGGCGCGGGCGCGGGTGAACCGGGTGTGCTGGACCAGGTCGAGTCCTCCGCCACCGCCGAGGCGCCCGAGGAGGCCCCAGCGGACATCGCCCTGCCGGCCGCCCCGGAAGCAGCCTCGGCCGATGCGGTCGTGGTCGGGCTCACCGAGCCGCTCGAGGTGCCCGCGGACCAGGTGAGCGCGCTCGGCGTGACCTGGATCGGCGGGCTCGAGGGCGTCCGGGTGGATGTCAGGACGATGGTGGGTGACACGTGGGCCGACTGGCTGGGCCTCGACCTGGAGCCGACTCCGGATGGCGAGGAGGGCGCCCGCGAGGGCACGAGTCCGTTCGTCATCACCGAGAGCACCGTCGTGCAGGTCCGTGTGCTCACCGATGACGGCGCACGCCCGGATGATCTCCGTCTGTCCTTGGTGGGCGTTGGGACCGAGCCGATCCCGGTGCTGGACGAGTCCGAGTCCGTGGTGAGCCAGACCGCTGCCGACGGCGGCGCCATGGAGGTCCGGTCCGCGCTCTACGTCGAGGCGGACGCCGAGGCGACCGATCGCGCGACGCAGACGGCACTCGTTGCGGCGGTCTCCAGCCCGGTGACGGCGGCTCGCCCGGCGATCCACTCGCGCACGGAGTGGCGCGCGGCACCGTACCGGGACGGGTCGCCGGACATCACGTCCGTCCTGGGCGCCGTGATCCACCACACCGTGAGCTCGAACGACTACGCGCAGTCGTCCGTGCCGGCGATGCTTCGTTCCATCCAGGCCTACCACCAGGATGGTCGGGGGTGGTCGGACATCGGCTACAACTTCCTGGTCGACCGGTTCGGGGGGATCTGGGAGGGACGCGACGGCGGGGTCGAAGAGGCGATCCGCGGTGTTCACGCCAGCGAGGCGAACTCCGTGTCGACGGGGATCTCGGTGATCGGCAGCCATGACGTTGCGGCCGTCCCGACGGCGGTCCGGACCTCGCTCGCCGCGCTGATCGCCTGGAAGCTGGCGATCCACGGCGTCGCGGTCGGCGGGACGTTCGTCGTCGGAGGCGTGGTCTTCCCCAATGTCATCGGGCACCGGGACGTGCCGTCGGCGTCGACCGCCTGTCCCGGCAGCTATCTGTATGCGCTGCTGCCCTCCATCCGGGCCGCCGCCGCGGCGCGCCAGACATTCAGACCGATCCCGTACTCGCGGTCGATGTCGTCCGCGGACGCGGTGGACGTGGTCGTGACCGGCGAGCAGACGACGCTCCGGCCGATCGCGCCCGAGCCGGTCCGGTCGGGCGTACAGATCGGCAATGGCTGGCTCATGATGGATGTGGTCGTGACGAGCCCGGCGCTGCGCGGCGGGTCGACGGTCGACGTCGTCGCGCGTGAGCGGGCCACCGGGAAGCTGTACGTCTACTACGGCACCGGGACCGGCCGCTTCGCCGGCCGGACCGCCTTCGGGACCGGCTGGAACGTGATGGAGCACATCCTGGCTCCGGGGGACTTCAACGGCGACGGGCTGCGAGACCTCGTCGCGATCGAGCGCGGCACCGGCCTCATGTGGCTGTACCCCGGGAACGGTCGGCTGCGTTTCGGGCCTCGCAAGCAGATCGGCAACGGTTGGGGCGCTGCCCAGGCGGTCGCCTCGGCAGGGGATCTCACCGGCGACGGCCTCCCCGACCTCGTCGCTGTGCTCGGGAACACCGTCCGGATCTACCCCGGGAACGGGCACGGCGGGTTCCTGCCGACCCGGACGGTCGGTCGGGGCCCGGACGAGGTGGATGCGCTGTTTGTTCCGGGCGATCTGACCATCGACGGCTTTGCGGACATCGTGATGCGCGACGCCACGACGGGTCGGATGGTCATGCTCCCGTCCACGGGACGTGCGAGGTTCGGCGCGGCCAGCGCCTGGGGCACGGGCTGGGACTCGATGGCTGCGCTGACGTCGGGCGTGGGCTGGCGGAGCTCGACGAGCGGCGGCATCATCGCCACCGAGGGCTCCAGCGGCAACCTGATGGAGTACTCGGCGAAGTCCGTCGTGACGTTCGCTACGGCGGTTGGCTACGACGTGGACACCGCGGCCGCGACGGAGGTGATCGTCGCCGGGGACGTCATAGGCTCGTCGCACGCGGATCTGGTGACACGTGACGCGGACGGATACCTGTGGCTGCACGAGACCCTGCCTGATGGCGGCGCGGCCGAACCGCTCTTGATCGGGAATGGGTGGAGCATCTTCACCCAGATCATCGCGATCGGCGACATCAACGTCGATGGCGCGCCCGAGCTGCTGGCCACGCGCACGGACGGACGGCTCTTCGTCTACCCCTTCCGTCCCGACGGCGAGGGGCGCTTCGAGCCCAGCTACGAGGTCGGCCACGGGTTCACCGGATATGAGCTGGTGGCGTCGCCGGAGTGGGACACCGACGGGGGCTCAACGGTCTTGGCGATCAACAGCGCCACTGGTGCCCTCAGGCAGTTTCTCGCCCGCGGCGAGGCCACCCTCAGCGGAGGGCAGACCATCGGCTCCGGCTGGAGTACGTTCTCTGACGTGGTGGCCGTGGACAACCCGATGTCGACCGGGGTACCGGGTCTGGTCGCCCGCCAGCCCGACGGCACGATGTGGCTCTACCTGGGAGACGGCAGCGGGGGCTTCAGCCGGAAGCTGTCGCTGCAGAAGGTCACCGTCCCGGCCGGGGAGAGCCTGCGATGAGGCGCTGGGTTACGGGTTCACGGCGAGGTGCCGGGGCACTCCAGCGGACGGTCCTGGCGCTCGTCGGCGTGCTCGTCAGTGTGCTGGCGTTGGCCGGCCTGGCGGCTGGGACCGCCTCAGCGGTCTCGAACGACATCATCCTGACCGGCCGTGGATACGGTCACGGGATCGGCATGTCCCAGTACGGGGCGAAGGGTCGGGCGGAGGCCGGGCACTCGTACGGGCAGATCGTGGCGGCCTACTACCCGGGGACAACGCTCGCGACGGACAACGATGCCAAGACGATCGACGTCTGGATCGAGGAGGGCGCTCTCAACAACGAGACCTGGGTGATCGCCGAGCCCGGGATGACCCTGCAGGGGTCGAACCCGGACGCCGGGACTCCGCCGACGGCGGTCGTGCCCATTCCGGCGTCCATCGCGGGCCCGGGTGGCGTGCAGGTGACGCCGACCGCCTGGCGCCTGCGGCTGTCCTCGCTGACCTTCGTTCTCGAGGGGTACTACCAGGGCACGTGGTACGCCAATGGTGACTCCGCCATCACCGCCATCCTGAGCGGCGTCAAGCGCGCGACCTTCGCCGCGGCAGATGGCACGGTGCGGATCATCACCGGCTCGACGTATCGCGAGCACCGCGGGTCGGTGAGCGCGAACCGGGTGACCAGTACCGCGCCGGCCAGCGTCCGGACCACGATGACGACCACGATGGGCGGCTACCTGCGGTCGGTCGTCCGGGCCGAGATGCCGCCCAGCTGGCCCGCCGCCGCCTTGCAGGCCCAGGCCGTCGCGGCGCGCACCTACGCGAGCTACGACCGGGATGTCGCGAGTCGGCCGTGGTGGTACGACACCTGCAACAGCACCTCCTGCCAGGTGTACAAGGGCGTGGGGGACTACTCCGGAGCGGGCGAGCTCGTGACGTCCTTCGAGGACTCACGTTCGACCGCAGCCGTCACGGCGACGGCCGGGCGGATCCTCACCTCGGCGGGGCAACCGGCATTCACGCAGTTCAGCGCCTCGAATGGCGGCTACTCGGTGGCCGGCTCGAAGGCCTACCTGGTCGCCCAGGCTGACGCCTACGACGCGTACGCCCAGTGGACCGTGACGCTGACCCAGGCGCAGATCCAGGCGAAGTACCCGGCGATCGGTACCTTCCTCGACCTGAACGTGACGCGGGACGGGCGAGGGGCGTTCGGCGGACGGACCGTGACCGTCACGATCAACGGTACGTCGGGGTCGACCACGGTGAGCGGCTCCTCGTTCCGGTCCACCTTCGGCCTGCGCTCCACGCTCTGGGCATCCGGCGCCGTGCGGCTCCCACCGTTGACCCCGTTGGTCACGCCGCAGCGCAACTGGAACGCCGACGCCGTCCCCGACCTCATCGGGCGCGCCCCCGACGGCAAGCTCTACCTGTACGCCGGACGAGGGGCGGGCAGGTGGTACTCGCGGGTGCAGATCGGCAACGGCTGGCAGACCGTGGGCTTGATGACCCAGGTCTACAACTTCTTGGGGACCGGCAAGCCGGAGATCATCACCGCCGACCTGGCCACCGGCGCACTACGGATCTACCCCGGCAACGGGAAGGGTGGGTTCACCGCCCCGCGGACGATCGGCAACGGCTGGGCGGGCTTCACGGCTCTGGTCGGGGTCCAGGGCTGGCACCAGCCTGGGATGCCAGCGCTGATCGCGCGCGACCGCGCGGGTCTGCTGCGCCTGTATCCGGGTCTGGGCAACGGCAGGTTCGCACCACCGCGGGTCATCGGCAACGGCTGGAACATCATGGACATGATCGCGTTCGCGGGTGACCTCACGGGGGACGGTAGGGCCGATCTCCTCGCGCGCGAGGCAGCTTCCGGCGCCCTGTGGGTCTACCCGGGCAATGGCTCAGGCGGCTTCCTGGCGCGTCGCCAGATCCCCGGACCCTGGTCGGAGATGGACGTGATCATGTCCGGGGCGGATTGGGACCACGACGGCCGGATCGACATCATCGCCCGGGAGGAGAGCACCGGCCTGCTCTGGCTGTACCCCGGTGATGCCGCGGGTGGCGTCCAGATGCGCCGTCAGGTGGGCAACGGGTGGACCGGGTTCACCCTCGTGAGCTGAGAAGCCCGCGCCCGATGCGGGTATCGGACAGGCGGATGGGCCGGTCCCTTGTGTGGGCCGGCCCGTCCGGTGCCTGGGCTACGCGATGCCGATGACGATCCGCTTCACGCCGGCCCAGCGGCTGGCGTCCGTCGCGTTGCGTCCGTCCAGCAGCACCCGGACCCCCGGGAGGTCCGCGGCGGCCAACTGGCGGTACTCGGGGTGGTCGGCCTGGAGGACGGCGGCCGCGACGGGCTCACCGACGTGGTACGCGGTGAAGCCGTAGCCGGCCAGCTCCTCGTCGGTGAACATCGGGTCGTGCACGAGCACCTCGGCGCCCTCCGCGAGAAGTGCTTTCACAGTCGGGAACACGCCGGAGAACGCGGTCTCCTTGACCTTGCCGCGGTAAGCGGCACCCAGGACCACGACGCGCGCGCCGGCGAGTGAACCGCCCATGGCCGTGCGCAGCAGCGAGACCGCGTAGGCCGGCATCGCGACGTTCGCCTCGCGCGCCGCGCGGACCACCGTCGCGTCCGGGTCGTTGAACAGGTAGAGCCGCGGGTACACCGGGATGCAGTGGCCCCCGACGGCGATGCCCGGTCGGTGGATGTGGCTGTACGGCTGGGAGTTGGAGGCGTCGATGACCTGGTGCACGTCGATGCCGTGCTCGGCCGCGAAGCGTGCGTACTGGTTGGCCAGGGCGATGTTGACATCCCGGAATGTCGTCTCGGCCAGCTTGGCCAGCTCGGCCGCCTCGGCCGACCCCAGGTCCCAGACCCCGTTCCCGCGCGGCAGGTCGGGCCGGGCGTCGAAGTCGAGCACGTTCTCGTAGAACTCGACGGCGCGAGCCGCCCCGGCCTCGGAGAGACCGCCGACGAGCTTGGGGTAGCTCCGCAGGTCGGCGAAGATGCGACCGGTCAGCACGCGCTCCGGCGAGAAGACGAGGTGGAAGTCCACACCCTCCGTCAGGCCGGAGACCTCCTCGATCAGCGGCTTCCAGCGCTCGCGCGTGGTCCCGACCGGCAACGTCGTCTCGTAGGACACCAGGGCGCCGGGGGACAGGTGCGCGGAGAGCGAGCGGGTTGCCGACTCCATCCAGCCGAAGTCGGGCTGCCACGTCTCGTCGTTGACGAAGAGCGGCACCACGATGACGACGGCGTTCGCACCCGTGACGGCATCGGCGTAGTCGGTGGTGGCGCGAAGTCGACCCGCGGGGGCCAGCTCGGAGAGGCGTTCCTGCAGGTGCGCCTCCCCGGGGAACGGTTCGGTCGCAGCGTTGACGAGGTCCACGAGGCCCTGGTTGATGTCGACCCCGACCACGTCGTGCCCTTTGGACGCGAACTGCACGGCGAGGGGGAGCCCGATTTTGCCCAGGGCGATGACGGCAATCTTCACGGCGAGTCCTCGGCTGTCGAGATGGCGTGGGCCCGATCGGGCCTCGCCTAGACTATCCGCTGGTCCGCAGTGTCTCGCGGGACCGAGGACGGGACAAAAGGGGAGCGGTCGGATGAAGGTCCTGAGCGTCGTCGGCGCGCGTCCACAGTTCGTCAAGCTCGCCCCCGTTGCCGAGGCGCTGGCGGAGGCGGGCGTGGAGCACGTCATCGTGCACACCGGCCAGCACTACGACGCAGGTCTGTCCGACGTCTTCTTCGCCGATCTGCGGATCCCTCCGCCGGACGTGAACCTGGCCATCGGGTCCGGCTCGCATGGTGCGCAGACGGGGGCGATGCTGGCCCAGATCGAGCCCGTCCTGCTTGCCGCCGACCCGGACTGGGTGCTGGTCTACGGCGACACGAACTCCACCCTGGCCGGCACGCTCGCGGCGGTGAAGGTCCACCTGCGGGTGGCGCACCTGGAGGCCGGGCTCCGGTCGTTCAACCGCCGGATGCCGGAGGAGCACAACCGGGTGCTCACCGACCACGCGGCGGACCTGCTGCTGGCACCGACGACGGTGGCGATGGCGCACCTCGCCGATGAGGGGCTGGCTGCCCGATCGGTCCTGGTGGGGGACGTGATGGCCGACGTCTGTCTGCGGGTGCGGGACAAGGTCCTCGGCGAGGGTCTGGCATCTGTTGCCGGGCTCGCGCCGGACGGCTACCTGGTGGCCACGATCCACCGTGCCGAGAACACCGACGATCCGGCTCGCCTCGCGGACATCGTCGAGGCCTTGGCCGGGATGCCCGTCCCGGTCCTGCTCCTGGCGCATCCTCGGCTGCGTGCGCGGTGCGCGGCCTTCGGGATCGAGCTGTCCCGGGGTGCCATTCGCATCGCGGACCCGCTGCCGTACCCCGAGATGGTTGCGGCCGTGGTCGGATCGGTCGGCGTCGTGACCGACTCGGGCGGGTTGCAGAAGGAGGCCTTCCTGCTCGGGCGGCCGTGCACGACCCTGCGGACCGAGACGGAGTGGGTGGAGACGCTCGAGGACAGTTGGAACCTGCTGCTGCCCGGCCTCGGGGGTCTCGCGGAGGTCGCGGCGCGGGACATGACCGGAGTTGGGCAAGCACAGCCGTACGGCTCGGGCCAAGCCGCCCGGGCCGTCGCGCGGGTGCTCGCGGGATGACCGGGGTCCTCGCGGGATGACCGGGGTCCTCGCGAGCACGCGGACGTCTCGGCCCGTCGATGCCCGCGGGGCGGGCCGGGCCAACCAGATCCGCCCGGAGATCCAGGGCTTGCGGGCCGTCGCCGTCCTGCTCGTCGTGTTCTACCACCTGTGGCCGAACCGGGTGACCGGAGGGTACGTCGGGGTCGACGTCTTCTTCGTCATCTCCGGGTTTCTGATCACGTCGCACATCAACCGTGAGCTCGTGGCGACGGGGACCGTGTCGTTGCGCCGGTTCTGGGCGCGACGGATTCGTCGCCTCCTTCCCGCGTCGCTGTTGGTGCTGCTCGCCAGCGCCGCGGCCCTCGTCGCGTACCTGCCGGCAACCCTCTGGGCCCAGTCCGCGCGCCAGATCGGGGCCAGTGCCCTGTATGTGCAGAACTGGGCGCTGGCGGCTGACGCCGTCGACTACATGGCGGCCGACAACGTCCCCACCATCGCTCAGCACTACTGGTCGCTGTCCGTCGAGGAGCAGTTCTACATCGTCTGGCCGGTCCTGATCCTCGCGCTGGCGATCCTGCACCGTCGGTCTGGAGGTGGGCCCGGACTGCGTCGGCGATACCTGTTGGCGGGGCTCGGTGTCCTCACAGCGGTCTCGTTGACCTGGTCGGTCGTCGAGACCTATCGGGACCAGTCCTCCGCCTATTTCGTCACACCCACGCGCGCATGGGAGTTCGCTGCGGGGGCGATCCTGGCCCTTGCCGCCCGTGAGATCCACCGCGCCGGCCGGTGGCGGGGTCCGCTGGCGTGGGCCGGCATAGCGGCGATCATGGTCGCGGGCCTCGGGTTCGACGACGCGAGCCTCTTCCCTGGGTGGATCGCTCTCCTTCCGGTGATCGGTACGGTGGCGGTCATCGTTGCCGGCGCGACCTCGAGTCGCGCGACGCCGGCCCCGTGGCTGTCGCTGCGTCCGATGACGTTCCTCGGCGACATCTCGTACTCGGTGTACCTCTGGCACTGGCCGCTGATCATCGTCTGGCCGTACGTCACCGGGTCGTCGCTGAGGACTGTGGACAAGGCTGCGATCCTGGCAGCCACCGGGCTGCTGGCATGGTTGAGCAAGGTGTTCGTCGAGGACCCCGCCCGGACCCGACCGTTCCTGGCTGCCGCATCGTGGCGCAGCTTCGCCTTCGCCGGCGTCGGGATGGCGCTCGTGGTGGCCGCCGGGCTCGCCGTTCTCCACGACGTGGACCGCCGTGCCGACGAGTCGGCCGAACGCCTGGGGGCCATGGAGTCCTCGGGCTGCCTCGGCCCAGGCTCGCTCGATCCCACGAACGACTGCGAACCCGTCGAGGGCACGGGTCCGCTGATCCCGGCGCCCGAGGTCGTGGCCATCCAGAACGTCGAGGTCGCGTATCCGGGGTGCCAGGCCGGCATCACCGGCACAGGCATGACCACGTGTGGTCTCGGGGCACCCGCCGAGGGTGCGGATCGGCTCGTCGCCATGGTCGGTGACTCGCACGTCACCCAGTGGTTCCCGGCGTTCGACGAGCTGGCACGCGACCTCAACTGGCATGTGATCACCTATACCAAGTCGTCCTGCCCGTTCACCCTGGCCCAGCGGACGCTCCCCGACGAGCAGACCGATGAGGCGATGCAGGACTGCCAGGCGTGGGTAGGTGCCGTCCGGGACGCGCTGATCGACTCGAACGTGTCGTACGTGTTCACGGCGGCCTACAGCACGGCGTACGGCTTCCAGGCCCCGCCGGACCGGTCGATGGCGAACCCTGGGCCGGAGGGCTTCGCCACTCTGTGGTCCGAGCTCACGGCCGCCGGGATGGAGGTGTTCCCGATCGCCGACGTCCCGCGCACCCAGGGGGACAACGTTCCGACCTGCCTTGCCGCTCATCCGGGCGACCGACTCGCATGTGCCGTCCCGAGGGCGGAGGCGCTCCCGGGGAGTGCCGTGGTCACGGCGGCCAGGCAGTCGTCGGGCGAGCGCGTCCACCTGATCGACCTGACCGACCAGCTCTGCGACGCAGAGCTCTGCTATCCGGTGGTCGGTGACATGATCGTGTATCGCGACTACAGTCACCTGTCCGCCGAGTACGCGCGCGCGCTGATCCCGTACCTCGTCGACTCGATGGCCGGCGTCGCGCCGGTCGGCGCCGAAGTGGGCGACTCCGGAAGACAGGACTGAAGCGAACATGACCGATCAGTCGCAGCCGCGGGCAGTCAGCCTGGCGGACATCCGCGACCAGGCGCTCGTGCTGCTTGATCGGTACGAGGAGTCGGCCGGGATCTCCCCGGCGGACGACTACGACGATGTGCCACGGGTGCACCCGATGGCGGAGGCGAAGTTCATGCTCGCGTGTGTCGAGCTCGCCGAGTCAGGGGCGATGTCGAGGGTCGTGACTCGGCGAAGGGTTTGCGCCTCTCTCGATCGCCTGCGTGAGATGAACGTCTCCGAGGACTCCGGCACGGCGTCGTGGGGCTTGGGCTTCCCGTACCGCAATCTGCCGGCGAGCGAACCGTTCGCCATCACCACGGCGATGGTGCTCAGCGCGCTCCATCGCGCTGAGCATGCGCCCTGGCACGGTCGCGCTGGCCGACACCTCCTTGCGCCACTTCGCGACCTACCTGGGTGATCATCACCCTGACGTGATCGCTGTCGCCGACATCAAACGCACCCACATCG
>Ga0209585_10000423_pt1 | contig 16367 bp, 17 predicted proteins | sample NGEPerone_FD_185491 | JGI IMG/M metagenome (GOLD analysis project Ga0209585, IMG submission 185491) | Arctic peat soil microbial communities from the Barrow Environmental Observatory site, Barrow, Alaska, USA - NGEE Permafrost154B-one... | ecosystem: Environmental > Terrestrial > Soil >... | reverse complement strand
TTTTCATACAGCCCATCCCCGCTGGCTTCATTATTATCATAGAACTTTCCTTTATCCTGAAGGATCGTTTCTTCAATGCGTAATGACATACCGGCTATGTCTTTTGTATGAACGAAATCTTTCCACTCATAAACGATATTTGTTTTTGGAAAACGAATAAATAAATGCCAGAAATCAGGCTCAGCAGGTGAAGCCACCCAATTAATGTTTCCCGTAAACAAGGGCGTAAAACTCTGGTTGGCATCGCTGATGTTTATCTTTAACCGGGGTGTGTAACCTACCGATTCAAAAATTTCATGATACACATTTGCATTGAGCCAGGTATTAATAATAAATACTTCTTCGGCGGGATAAGAACTGATGATGTTGGGAAAATCTTCTTTGTTTAACTCATAGCTGATACCCAGCATGTCAAGATCCGCGGTTAATTTACCCAGTTCTTCTAATTCTACGTCAAGCAAAAGTTGCTGGCGCAAACCAAACCTTACATAGAGCAGGCCCGACTTAACTGCTGCCAGCATGATATTGTAAAGATCGTTGTGTGGGATAATTCCGCCCTTGAAATTGACTTTAATGGTATTGATATTTTTCATGTTGTTCGATCTGCCTTTGTGCGGCATGAATAAAGTATTCAGGTTCAGTTCTTTTCGCCAAATATCAGGATTTTTCTTTTCGCTGGTTATAGATGTCTTTTAAAACTACAAAATAAAAAATTTTGTGTCGTATTGAATGGCGTTATATGGTCTTCTGTTATGCATCGTATTTTATCAAAACCATTTTGAAGTTCTGTTGATAATTTTTCTTCAGAGTATTGTTTTATGGCAAGTCCGCTGCACTTTTCAGGGCCGTTATCAGAAAAAGTACCAATAGTCAAAAAACCTGAAACAGCATGTTTTGCTGTATCAATATACTTTGCTACCTGTTCGCCTGTGGTTAGAAAATGAAAAGTTGCCCTGTCGTGCCAAATATCAAATGTTGTTTCAGGTTTAAATTCTGTGATGTCGCTAACAACCCAATTTATTTTTTGAGCTTTTTCACCCAGGCGCTGTTTTGCTTTTTCAATTGCTTTGGCCGAAATATCAAGCACTGTAATATTTTCAAAACCTTCATCAAGCAAATGGTCCACAAGTTTACTGTCGCCACCGCCGATGTCTATGATTTTTGCAGTCTTTGCCAAATTGAATGAATGTATAAAGTCCAAAGAAGTTTTTGGAACAACCTGGGTCCAGCTTACCTGTTCCGGGTTTTTAGTTTGGTAAACTTTTTCCCAATGATTTTTTGTATTCTCCCCCATATAGCAAAGGTCTTAATAAATAGTTTCCACGTGATAATTGTTTTCAAGTATTCCTTCTTTTCAAATTTAAAACATTTCCATATTCAGCGTGCCTTCTGCCAGGCTTACCCCCGGTTATTTATTTCAGGGGAAAAGGAAATCTACATGAGTTTGCCGCTTTGACATTTATTAACCTGAACTTACGGAGCAAAAAATAATTGAATGGAATCATAAAAATGATAACCAGGGCTAAAATGTAGTTTGGCGACAAGTACGTATTATTTGTATCTGTTTTAATAAACTCATGCGTTAGATAAAAAAAAGAATTGCCGGCCCAATGGACACCGCTGGTAAACCACAATCGCTTTGTTAGTATCAATGGAATAATAAACATGACACCTAATAAGAAGAGGTAAAGGTAGGTTTCCACGCCATCACCCAGGCGATATATATGATTTAGCAAATAGATGGTTGCAGAAATTATTACCAATAGCCAGTTGCTTACTTTCCTGTTCAGGTGCTGATAAACATAACCCCTTGTAAGAATATCTTCAGATACGGATGAAAAAAAATTACCAAAAATAAAAAGAGACAAGGGGCCAATGATAGCATCCATTTCAGGCAGTAGGGTTATCTTTTCTGCACCTAATAAAATACTGATCATAAAAGTAAGTCCGTACAACAATAACCCCATCACCATTCCTAAAAGCAAATGTTTAAGGAAATACTTTTTGCCACTAAGCCCCCAGGCAGCCAGGCCCGGTAAAGATTGCCATTTTGCAATAAGCCTCGCGGCCACAAAAAATAGTAATTGAAAACCTAAAAAGCCCAAAGGACTATTCTTAAAAACTATCATGTATTCAGCAGCGTGATACAATCCAAACAACAATATAAACCCAATAAGAACAATAATTATTTTTCTATTCATATTTATAATAAGCAAAGTTTACGAAGCAGCACATTAAAAAAGGATCCCGATCTATTTGTAATCATCAATTACCAGTCTATTACTTATTTCTTCTTCAACCATCCGTTATCCTGCATCCAGTCTGTAAGGCGCTGAGGCCAGGTTTTGAGGGTTACATATTCAGACCTTTGGCCCATATTAAAAGCATGTGCCCCTTGTTGATACAAATGAATTTCTACCGGCACATTGGCTTTCCGGTGCAGAAGGAGAAGCTGAACAACCGCTTCTGAACAACAAGTATCGCCATTAGCTGCTGTCAAAAAAGTAGGTGGAGCATCTGATGGTACTACATCAGGAACCGCTAAAGGACCGGGATAGATAAGTACCTGGAAGGCCGGACGTGCTGAAAGCTGATCAATCGCATCAGTTTTATTGGAATGGGTTTCCCGGAAATGATATGATACCCAGCCAGCTACTTCACCACCAGCGGAGAATCCCATAACGCCAAGCCGGGAAGTATCAATATTATACTTAAGGGCAAGGCTTTTAACCAGCCTCATGGCACGGAAAATATCCTGTTTTACATTCTCCATATTGTAAGGAGAATTTGGTTCCCTGAACAGCCGGTATTTTAAAACAAAAGCCGCTACCCCGATGGTGTTCATAAAAGTGGCTGCATCTCTTCCTTCCGCATTATAGACCAGGGCAGAGTGCCCTCCACCCGGGCAAATAACCACAGCAGCTTCATTTGCTATTTCTTTAGGTGGAAGATAAACCGTGAGAGAAGGATTATTGATATTTTTTACCCACCAGTCTTTGGCTTGTTCCGGCTGGTTTTTAAGATTTTCAAATCCGGGAGCTCCATTGTTCCACAAATGAATTACTGAGGCACTGTCCTGTGCCATTAATCTTTCCATTGAGGCAGTAGTAAACAACAAAAAAACCAGCACGGTTCGAAATAAGCGGGATTGTATCATGATCTCCATTTAAAAAGGTGAAAATATTTTTTACTGAACAGGCTGTAAAATAAAAATTAAATATAATTAATTTGTTGAGGTAAATAACTAATGCCAAAAACTGAATGTTACGCCCGGGCTTGACTATTTCTTCATTTTCTACAATTCATATATAACTGCTTCATAAGGTTGCAGGCTATTACCTTCTGGCGGTGTTGAATAATTATCCAAAAGCAATGTTGCTTTAGCCAGGTTAATGCCGGTATTTACAGTAGCAGGTTTATTTTTAAAATTCAAAACAATCAACATTTTTCTGCCATTCAATTCTCTTGTGTAAGCATATACATTGGGGTTATCTTTATCAAGCAAAGTATATTTTCCATACACCAACACAGGATTATTTTTTCGCAGCTTCACTATTTTTCTAAAATAATTCAACACACTGTTGGAGTCCTTTTCTTCTGCGGCTTCGTTAACAGTTTTGTAATCAGAATTAATTTTTATCCAGGGTGTGCCGGTGGTGAAACCTGCGTTGTCATTGCCGTCCCATTGAAATGGCGTACGTCCGTTATCGCGGGCAGATCTTTTTTTATCTTCTATAAATTTCTCTAAATCACCACCAGTATTTTTTTCATGCTGATAAGCATTGATGGTTGATATATCGCGGTAGTCCTCAATCTTATCAAATTTTATGTTATCCATTCCCAATTCATCGCCATAATAATAATAAGGTGTGCCACGCATCGTCATTACAAAAGTCGTAAGCATTTTAGATGAAACATTCCTGAACTGCGGAGCGTCATTTCCCCAATGGCTCACCATTCGGGGCTGATCATGATTGGCCAAAAAGATCGCTAACCATCCCTTATTTTCAAAGCAACTATCCCAATAAGAATATATTTTTTTGAACCCGATCAAATCATAGTTGGGTTTGTATTTACCATAATCTATCCCTTCAAAATGATAAGCCATGCTAAATTCATGCCGGGCAGGATCCACAAATTTCATAGCATCTTCGGGCGAAGTATCCGCTCCTTCTGCAACGGTCATTACAGGATATTTACTTAAAACCTCCTTGCTCATTTCCTGTATATAATCATGCAGGTGAGGGCCGTTTCCATAATATTTTGCAATGTTTTTTTCATACCCGGCAGGGAACGGAGGAAATGTAGTGTCTTTAGCGATAAATTGAAAAGCATCCATTCTCAAACCGTCTACTCCTTTATCAAGCCAGAAACGCAGCATCTTATAGATATCTTCACGTAGCGCAGAGTTTTCCCAATTTAAATCCGGTTGCTGTTGCGCAAAATAATGCAGGTAATATGCATTCGTTAAGGTATCATATTTCCACGCATCGTTATTTACATCAAAGAAACTATAACGTGGAGTGGGCTTCCCTTTCTCAGCATTCCACCAATGATAATAATTGCGGTAAGGATTGGTTCTTGAGCTTCTTGATTGCTTAAACCAGTCATGTTGCGAACTACTATGATTAACCACTATATCCATTACCAATTTAATTCCTCTTTCATGCAAGCCTTGTAAAAGACTGTCGAAATCTTGCATGGTGCCATACTGCGGTTGAATTTTGTAGTAATCGCTAACATCATAGCCATTATCATAATTAGGTGATTGATAAATAGGATTCAGCCAAACCGCATCAACTCCCAGGCTTTTTATATAATCCAGTTTGGAAATAATGCCTTTTAAATCACCAACACCATCGCCATCATTATCTTTAAAACTCCGCGGGTAAATTTGATAAATAACTGCTTCTTTCCACCATGTTCTTCCGGGAATGCTATCTATTTTATCTGCGTGCCGGGCACTTACGCTGTATTTACAGGATATAAATGAACAACCAATAGAAATAATGAGGTAAGAAATAAGACGCATGTTTTTTAGCATTGCAATTATTATTTTAGGTTTTGAACAATATCAGCATCACCAGTGCACTTTTTAATGAGATACCATTTTCAAATTTATTACTCTCCATTTAAAATCAGTTAAAATGAATCATTTTTTTTAATAGGATAGTTTGGGTTGGTAAATAGTTTGCAGGAAAAATTATCAGGCAAAATGGGTTGAGAATTATTAATTAAAAGTAAAGTGTACTCATCAATATTCTTAGTCCCGGAGTTTCCTCAAGATAAAAGCTTACTGGGATAGCGTTAGAAGAAAATATAATAAATGAGAAATTTATTCGTTAAGCAATAAAACCAAACTAAGAAAAAATGAAAAAATATTTTTTTTCTCTTCTTCTGCTACTGCTGGTACAAATAACATTTTCACAAAAGAAATGGGTAAGGAACTTTGGAATTGAAGGGGGCACTGATGGAATGTTTGGACTGGCAGGTGTTTCACTATTAACAAAAGCAGACAATCCTTTAATCAACTCCGATCTTGACCGGAAATATGCTGTAGCAGCCGGTTTCTACGCAGAATTTCTGCAACTTAAGAAAAGAGCCGATACAAAATGGGGTGCAATGGAACCAGGTTTCGGAATAAAAACAAAATTGGATTGGCAATTTTTCAGAGCTGATAATAGCAAGAATGGCGGCAGCGAATCGCTTGGGCTCAACTATTTCAATGTTCCTGTTTTATTTGAATATTGCCTGGGATATCATGAAGGAGTTACACGTGCAAGCGTCACTCCGGAGAACACAACAATCAGCGAATACGATCATACTGATTACACACACATTATTGCGACTACCACACCTTCACATTATAATCCAGGAGGTGCAGCAACGTCTTCAGCAACTTTTATTTATGCAGGCCCTCAGATATGCTATTTGTTTAAGTCTTTTAATTATAGTGGTGCCTCAATTAAGGATCAAAACCTTAAAAATAATTATGTTGGTTTAGTAGGAGGGGTTACTTTTTGTTTACATCAATTAAACTTCGATTTTTCTTATCAAAAAGGAATGACCAGTATTTATAATGGCAAAAACATTATGATCGATGGTTTTTTATGCAGAGTTGGGATCAATTTTGGAAGGAGACTTTATAACAAATCATAGGAGCAGGTTCAATTTTTTCGGATCTATTTCAATCACCTAAAATGATGACTGCTATTTTACTTTCCGATAAATCAATCGCCTACCCTTATCTTAATCACTATTTTCTTATCCACTTTATTGCCTCCGGTAGTAATACTGGCCCTGTGCACATCACCGGGAAATAAAATAAAAAATGTTCCCGGAACCGCTTTGTATATTTTCCCTTCTGCTGTGTAATTGGCTGCATCTCTGGTTTCATCATAAGGAATAATAACTTTTGCTTTTGCTATGGGGCATACTCCTATATTTTCATCACCGGCAATTACATATTGCAGGTCAATATATTTACGATGCGATTCCCATTTTGTTTTATCAAGGTCTTTGGTAGCATCCTCGGTTATCGAGGCAAAAACATTATCGCCGTCGATAGGATATTTTCCAACGGCTAAATTTTGCAGGTCATGACTTTTAAGGAATGCAAATGCTTTATCCCAATATATTTTATTGAGCCGGTATTGCTTTGCAAATTCCTGAACATTTACAGATTGATGCGGCTTCAATTGTAAGCCACCCAACCATTCTTTTTGGTGAAACCATTTTTCCGCTGCCTTTTTTGATCCTATTTTTGATTCATGAGACTGGGCACTTACATTTACAAGTAGTGCGGAACAAATAATGAACAACAGTGATAATAGAATTTTATTTTTCATGCTTAAGATTTAGAGTTTGATTATCCATAAATATAAATAGAATAGATTATTCCGGGCAAAAAAAATCCATTAGTAATAAATAAGAACAGGTAATTTAATTTTGACAAGAATAATTTCAACAAAAACCCCGCAAAAGCGGGGCATTCATTTAGGGATCACAGTTCTATATTATCTTCTGTCATCATCATGTTTTTGGTAACCATCACGATCGTGGCCCATAAACCTTGCGTTCACCATTTGAATTTGTCTTGCTCTTTCATTTTCAGCATAACGGATAGCTTCTCTTTTTTCACGACGCCTCATGTAACGATCATTTTGAATAGACTGAATTTTATAATTAAAATTCCGGTTTATCTGATCAATTTGATAGTCTCTATCTCTTGCAGGATAAGAATTTCTATTATCGTAAACATTGCGACCATAGCGGTCATCATCATCATGTCGTTGGCCATATTGATCGTTTCCCCTGTTTCGTTCGTTATTATTATTTTGCTGATGATCATATTGAGCAAATGAAGTTGCAAAAGCGCCAACAAAAAATAAGAGTGTAATAATCTTTTTCATAATTTAAATTTTTAATTGTTTAAAAATTGTTTCTGTTGATGAGATAGTATTTTGTTGTACAGGTTAAATTATGAAATGTTAATACGCTACATAAATAATTGTTAAGAAGTAATCCAAATTAGCAAAGCAATCACCTTCTCTCTTACTTACAAAAGTATTATCAATAATTTTTAGGATTCAAAATCAATCTACGTTTATACTAAGCTGTTATTTTTTTTCAAATACCAGATATTTTTGGGATCAATTACCGTACTGAATTCCATTAAAGGCAAAGATCAATAGCTGAAATTCAGGAATAGAATTTGTGTAGAAGCATTTCATAAATACCTGTTGCACTAAATTAAAATCCAATCGGCATTAGTAGTTATCTTCATCATTAATTTTGATACCCATTGCAAAAACATTATCCTGTTTTTCAGACCTTTTATAAATAAATACAAATGAACTTTTCGACCATCATTGGACTTTTTGCCGCTGCCTGCACAACAATTTCATTTGTTCCGCAGGCAATTCATACTATAAAAACAAAAAATACATCTGGTATTTCAATGGGAATGTATGCCCTGTTTTCTTTTGGCACATTACTTTGGCTTATCTATGGGATTGCTGATGGAAATTTACCTATCATGGTTGCAAATAGCATAACGCTAATTTTTGCCAGCATAATCTTACTTTATAAATTCAGGTTTAAATAAGTATTGGAGAATTTTGCGACCTGGTAAGAGATCCTGGAAATAATATCAAAAGAACAAGCCTGGTTTTTAGAAAAAAGCAGCCAGACATCTATCATAAATCAATTATTTGTTATTACTATTTTGTGCTAATATAAATTTTTGCCTCAGCTTACTTTTCATTAACATTGCCATTCTGTTTTCCATTGTTTGTTGCGAATTCCCTTCTTCTCCATTCTCATTTCTTTCATGATTCATACCATCTCCTCCGCCGTTTCGTCCTCCCCTGCCCCGTCTACCATTTTCTTCCATACCGAAGTTGGGATAGTTTTGCTTTGTAACCGCATTGATGTCTATATCCAAAGAGATATCTTTTGAAATATCTGCGGCGTTATAATCATTACCAAACAATTCTTTAAACGGAATTGCAATTTCATAAGTAAATTTATTGGCTTCATCCCAATTTATGGATGCATTAATACCGGAGCTATCGTTTATCGGTATCATTCCACTCCTGGTTGCAAAACCCTTTACTTCCATCATTGTATTCTTTATAAGAAAAGAGTTTCTTCTGTTTTTACGGTCAAAACTTTGTTGGCCGGTATTCTCGTTTTCCGGCGGTACGGATTCTGTTTTTTGTACCAGGGGAAAATTGACAGAAGCTTTATGTTTGCCTTTGGTGCTTAAAGTAACCTTCATGCCTGCATGCATTATCTTCATCTCATTCATTTCATCGGGAGTTTGAAAACATAAATAAAGATTTTTATCGTCATTGGCAAAAGCAAAAAATAATTTAGTACCCGGATCATAATATCTCAATGGCAGGATCCATTCCTGCGCATTGCCATCTATTTTTACCGGTGATGATATCCAAATAGATTTTGCAATATCGTCCTGGGAAAATGATAAGCTGGAAGTAAAAATGAATCCAATGGCAAGAAGGTATTTTATCATTTTAATTATTTGTATAGTTTGATCAATCAAATCTATCATTACTGCGACCATCGCAATAATTAAATGTGATAAAATAAAGTTATTGTTTAAATAATAATATCTGCTAATTCAACCCTATAAATATTTAAATCCATCTTCTTACTTTTTTTCTATAGGCTTCAAATTCTTCACCGAAAGCACGGTTTAAATAGAGTTCTTCTTTTCTGATTACATAGGACTGAAGCACTATGATAAGCAATGGAATCAAAATAAAAGTCCACCAGTTGCCACGAAAGGTGGCTATGCCGCTATAGAGCAAGAGCAGCCCTAAATACATTGGGTTTCGGGTGATTGAATAAATCCCATTTGTTTGCAAAGACTTTGCTGGCCGGATAGTAATTAAAGTGTTTCTTGAAGTAATAAACCGCTGCAGGGCTGAAACAATAAATAAGCCGCTTATTATTATGAGTATCCAGCCAATAACATTTGCCTGAATTGTATTTTGCCAGTTTGCATTAATTGGTATATTATTTTGAATAAAGATTGACAAAAAGAAAAAGGCAACATACACAAGGGGTGGTGGAAGATAAACGCCGGGGTGATTTTTTTGTTTCATGCTTTATTATTTGTTGGTTGAAGAAATCCTAATTGCATCATCATAGCAAAACGATCGGGCACGCCCCAATGCTCTATTATTTTTCCATTTTCAAATTTGGCAATATCCATTACATCTATTGAAAACTTTTTGCCTGTAGGTTCCTGTCCCATAAAGGAACCTGTATGTTCGGCGCTGTAACGGTAATGAACCCAAACCATATCGCCATCTATTGAATGATTAATAAGTTTGTAATTCCGATTAGAAAAAGCATCGGCCAAACTAAGGATTGCTTTTTTTACTCCTTCTTTTCCTCCTCTTGCACCAAACTGATGTTCGATTAAGTTATCACTCATCAATTGATCAATAACATATAGATCGGCATTACCAAAACCTTCTTCAATAACTTGCCTAAACAAGTCAAGGTTGTTGTTGTCCACAAAAATATTTTTATTGATTAAAAGAAATTATCAGCATATCCTGTTTGGCTTTAAATCTTATACGTTCAGGATTGCAAAACAAAAATATTGTTACGGCTAAGAAATCTTTAGTAAAAAAACGACATTCTTTAGCCTGTAGGAAATTCGCTGTAACCACTGGTTGGTTGTTCATAAAAACGGCTTGGAGAAAATTCGGCAAACTCTTTAAATTCTCTCAGCAGGTGCGATGAGTCGGTATAACCACATGCTAATGCTATCTCAGTCCAGTTTTTACAGGTACCTTCATTTTTTATTTTCATCGCATATTCAAAACGAATTATCCGTATGAATAATTTAGGTGATATGCCAACTCTTGTAATAAAATTTCGTTCAAACTGGCGAAGACTAAGACAAGCCATGGATGCCCATTCTTCTATACTGCGATCTATTAGCGGATCAAGCATTTGAATAGCTACAGTATCAATAGGTTCTTCCGGCCTGCATGAACGATCAAATTTTTGCTCAATAAAATCAACAACAATTTCAATCATCTGTTCGTAAGAAGGAGTGCTGCGCAATTGATCCAAAACAACAGCCACATCCTCACCCCAAAAGGTGGTTGCATCTATACCTGTGTTCACGGTTTGCTGCATATTAATACCCAGTAAACGATAAGTGCCGGTAGGGTGAAATGCTATTTTGATCATCAGGTGATCTTTACCAAACAGTAAGCCCGCAGGTTTATATTTTGGCCCAGTTACAATTACATGTGGAATAGGTATTTCCACATGTAAGGCCGGAATAATTTTAATAGTATCGTTAATATAAAAATATAGATTCTGTTCTGTATTGGCCAGGCAGGTAATATATGGCAGAGGCAATTTTTCTTCTTCATTCCAATTGGCATGATACACCTGGAATTCGCGAATGAGCGTACTGAGCTCAGCAGGCGGATCATATACTTTGTAGAATGGCATACCGATTATTTATTATTAAACTAAAAATAATAAATTTTCCGGAAAAGGTATTCCGGGAAGAAAGGGAATTTTTCCCCATGCAGCAGGTTAATTTAGAGTTGCCAATCAGAATTTATCGAGCGTTTTTGTCACGAAATAGTAAGATTTTTCACGAAAAAAAATACAATCGATGTCTTTATCACGCAAAATTTCAATTTAATTTTATAACCGAAGTGTACCAAAATGGATAATGGTAGCAGTTAAAAAATTGACAAGATTACAAGTGTTGCATAATGCAAGCAAACCCTCTCCTGCAGCAGGATATACAAATCGCAATCATCAATAAAAACAGGATAATTTTGTCCTTTAATTTAATAATTAAATTACCTGATTGCGGGTCCGATACAACCAACAATTCTTAAAATTTCTAGTACAATGTTTGCGGTCATGCTTTATTATGATTGTGATCATAAACAATTATTCAACCACATTTCACATCTTAATTTTGTTTTTCAAATCAATAAATCTTTATTATGAATCAGTCAAAATCTTCCCCTCAATTTTTTAAAATCATTGCCATTGCTATTGTATTATTACTTAGCAATTATTTTACCCAGGCTCAATCCGGATCATGGCCGGTACCTAAAGTTGCAGGTGAACTTAAAAATCCTGAGCCCGCAAATCCTGCTTCTTTAAAAAGCGGACACACCCTGTACGAGGCCTACTGCGCACCTTGCCATGGCAATAAAGGAAAAGGAGACGGACCTGCATCTGCATCGCTGCATCCAAAACCTGCTGACCACACTTCCCCATCTGTACAGGCAGAATCTGATGGAACATTATTTTATAAAATTTCAGAAGGGCATGCACATACTGCTATGCCTCCATTTAAAGCAGTGTTAAGTGCAGATCAAAGATGGGCAGTGATTAATTACATAAGAACACTGGCTAAAAAATAATCAAACCAATTCACTCACTTATATCAAAACGTTATGAAACCTTTAAACAAATTAATTCAACGATTACCGGCAATTTGCCTGTTCCTGTTGCTTTCAACAGTTACGAAAGCCCAGGAACCTACTACTGTAGTTGATTCTTCACTTCTTGACAGAGTAAATGCTCTTGAGGAGCAAGCTGCCTACATTAAACCCGAAGAGTCTCATTTAATGATTGCAGGGCTGCTTACTTTTGGTTATGCAAGTAACAAAACCACCGTTACTTACAATGGATCCAGTACCGTTTCAAAAACCAATAACCTGGGCGATGCAGATCACTTTGAATTTAGCCCCATGTTACTTTGGAGACACGGAAAAAAATTCCTCATGGAATTTGAGCCATCCTTTAGCGCAGACGGATTAGGCGTTAACTGGGCGGCCGTTACATATGATGCAGCACCGGGATTAATTCTCCGGGGCGGTTATTTGGTATTGCCTTTTGGCACCTATAGTAAACGACTGGCGGCAGGTTGGATCAACAAATTGGCTTCAGATCCAGAAGGAGTGCCTGATGCTACCGATTTTGCTTTGGAAGCTGAAGGTGGAATCCAGGCGGGTACCATGAAATGGAGTTATGATTTTGCCATTTCCAATGGAATGCAACTACAATCAGATGGCACTACTCAATTTGTAGGAATAACAGATAATAATAAAAACAAAACATTTACCGGGAGGATAGGATGGTTGCCATTTGCCAATTCATCTCTTGAATTGGGTGCCTCTGTGATGACGGGAAAAGTAGGAGATGCAGGTGGCAAAATTGCAAATGCCAATGCCAATTTATTTGCACTGGATCTCAACCTTGTTGAAAATCTTACTCCATTTCAATTGAATATAAAAGGTCAATATAGTGAAGCAAAAATAGATCATGCAGAATATACTGATCCGAACAATCCTAACACTACTTATACTTTTGACAACCACACCAAGACCGGTTATATTATGGCTGCATTAAGACCTATGTTCTCACCAAACAAGGTTGTCAAAAACTTTGAAGTAGCTGCACGTTATGGAAATTATACTACACCTGCCAATTCATTGTGGGGAACAAAAGATAATTCACTTTCTGTTGGATTGAATTATTGGATAAACTGGCGGACTGTTGCAAGATTCTCTTATGAAGCCATAAAAGGCACCAATACGGTCAGTGCCAATTTAGGTGGCAATCCAGGTGAAGTCACCAAATCCAATTCCGCATATCTGCAATTTTGTATTGAACTTTAAAAACAACAAGCAATGAAAATCTTAAATAACAAAAAACTTACTATTATAAGCATACTGGTCTTGATGGTAGGATCAATGATGGTAATACTAAATAGCTGCACTGCCAGTAAAAAAATATCGATGAAATCCGGAGCTCAATTATGGTCTGAAAATTGTCAGCGATGCCATAATACTCCATCTCCATCTACTTTTAGTCCTGAACAATGGGAAACCATTGGAATGCATATGCAAAGCAGAGCACTACTGACTGAAACAGAAAAAAACAAGATTGTTGAGTTTTTAAGTCAATAGTATTTCAATAAAAAAAAGGGATTATTTTTTTTGTTTCCTTCGCCTATGACTCAAAATTGATATACAAGGAATAATTAAATAATTTCTCAGTACATAACCCGGATTTATTTCCGGGTTTTTTATTTTCACATTTACATGTTTTATGGACCGCCATTTGCCATGATTATCAATATCAAAATTTTTTCAAAAAAAACTTTCTACTTTATTTTAAATTTTTAAATCAATATTTTTTACTAATGATAAAGAAAACATGTTCATCTCCATTTTTAAAAATTATTTCTATTGCCCTATTTTTTTTAATAGGCCAAAATGTTACCCAGGCCCAATCCAAGCCATGGAAAGTACCTGAGAGTGCAGAAAATGTAAGAAATCCGTTGGCAAACAATGCCAGAGCAATAAGAAAAGGGAGAACTCTTTTCAGAGCCGATTGCGCGCCATGCCATGGAGATAACGGAAAAGGAGACGGTCCGGCATCAGCATCGGTCAAACCATCGCCTGCCAATCTTACCAACCCATGGGGCCCAGAGGACACTGATGGAGCTTTGTATTATATTATTTCTGAGGGGCACAAGCCTATGCCTAAGTTTAAAGTTGCCCTAAATAATACCCAACGATGGGAATTGGTTAAATATATCAGAACACTTCCTGGTAAGTATAAATAATTAAAGCATGTCTTTTTTGAATTATTGTAGCACCATTAAAGAGGGCGATTCTTTGGTTAATTTATTTTCAATTTAGAATTCCGGATTTCTCAACAACAATAACAACCAATTGCACCATTTTCTAAATTATGCATTATAAAAATAACAGAGCATCAGTTTTAAATGTTATAGATCAAATCAAAAATCCCGAAGCCAATCAGCATTACTGCGAATACTCTTTCAAGGGTTTTATTATCCATATTAATGGCCACTTTAGCTCCTAAATAAGAAAAAGGAATTGAACTAACAGAAAGAAACAAAACTATTGACCAGTTGATATGTCCCAGGTACCAATGTTCAAGCGTGCCGGGAATAGCAAGTCCTGCAGATACAATTAAACTTGATGCCAAGGCTTTTTTAGTGGGTAATTTTAAAAAACGAATAAATAAAGGGCCAAATAAGATTCCCCCGCTATTAGCCAGGATTCCGGATAAAAACCCTACGCCAACAGCCACAACAAAAATTTTCCAGAAAGGAATATCATCTTCTCCCGGATCTGCCTCATGAGTTGAAAATGACATAAAAAAAGATAATCCTATAGCTAAAACAAATAATGCGGTAAAGACCATAAGAGTATGTCCTTTAAATGAACCGCTTAACCAGGAGCCGTACAAGGTAGCAGGAATGCCGCAAAGGATACTCTGGATAACTACTTTCCTGCTTACTAAATTTTCATTTTTATAGGCAAATGCAGCCGAAAGTGTAGTGGGTAAAGACGCAGGAAGTGGAGACGCTAATGCTGCAAAGGGATTAACTCTCGCAAATAATTGAAGTGATGGTGTTGAAATAGCGCTACCACCTTTACCCAATAAGCCAGACAAAAATCCCACAAGCGCACCAATAATAAGTATTATAGGTATTGAATACATGAATCTATTTCAGCAAAAATAATTCATTATAAAATTGCATATATCCCTATTAAAAAAAATTAGGATAATTTTATTATTTATGCCTGATCCTTCATTACCAAAGGAAAAAAATCAATTCGCTTAAAAATCAACAAAGCGAATAGCTAATCTGCACATTATTGAGTAGAGGGATTAAAGCTTCTAATTTCAGTTCGGCTTCATTCAAATCATTATTAAATTTCTCCCTGCTATGGGCAGGCAATCCATTTGAAGATTGGGCAATATCCCGGTAATAATTTATTCCGGCCTCCAGTTGATTATAAAATCCGGTATAGTATTTACTTTTCTTAATATCCGCTGTATTGTCTTCTTCTTCCAACATATGTTCCTTTAAATAGGCAATATAAATATAGAGTTCATTAATAAACATATGAGGTCGGCTATTATCAGTAATAATATTGGTTCTACCATATATGTGATCAGTCATTTCCTGAAGCGAAACAGCCTTTGAAAAATAGGCGATATTAGGCCCGGGGCAAATGGTTACCGAGTTAAGATTTTTAATAAAAGGACGTTCATATTTATGACTGGCAGCATTACTTAATCCTATGCACAAACATTCTTTGTCTAATACTGTTTGCAATTCCTGTTCATATTGTTTTGCCGGCAAATTCAACGATTTTAATTGTTGAATTTTAAGTTTCTGATATTTTGAAGAAGCCGTGCAAATAGGATCTGTGGTAAATTCAGTATTATTAACAAGGTGCTTCTCGGTACAAGGGCTTCCGGGTTTTCCTCTATCAATCCTTTGCTTTTTTTCCAGGTCAGAACTTGTGCCTTTTAAATAATGAAAACGAACACCTAAAGGAGAATTTTTACTTAATACTATATCTGTTTTTTTTGCTTTTTGCATTCTTTCCAAAGTAGGATTATCTACGGTAGTAGCTTCCGGAACCAATAGAAAAGGCGTGCCCCATCCACTGCTTTCTATACCATAATAATTATGCAAAAACTCAGTTTCTTCATAAGTCCCTATCCCACCTTGCGCAGTAATTTTAATGGGATGTGGCTCAGAAAAAGTTACACCTCCTTTTAGTTCCAAAGCTTTATTGTATATTTCAAATAATGAGGAAGTAAGTTCCGCTTTTTTCATTTTAAATTCTTCCAATATTGGACCCATCAAATATCCATCTGTTGCAAATGCATGTCCACCGCAGTTTAAACCCGATTCTATCCTAAACTCACTAACCCATATCCCTTTTTTTGCCAAATACTTCCCTTGTATCAAAGCGGATCGATAATCACTTACTTTAATTACTATT
>Ga0209585_10000421_pt1 | contig 16388 bp, 15 predicted proteins | sample NGEPerone_FD_185491 | JGI IMG/M metagenome (GOLD analysis project Ga0209585, IMG submission 185491) | Arctic peat soil microbial communities from the Barrow Environmental Observatory site, Barrow, Alaska, USA - NGEE Permafrost154B-one... | ecosystem: Environmental > Terrestrial > Soil >... | reverse complement strand
GAGGCGACGGGGATCGGCGCGCTGCTGTCCGGGCTGATCCTCCTGCTCCTGGCCTCGCTGGCGCCGTGGGCCTGCTTCAAGATCCTCGACTTCGCCGGGACCCACGTGGCCGGGGAGTGGCATCGGGCGACCAACGGCTCGACCATCGCTGTCGCCAACCAGGGGCGGGTCGGCGTCCAGTCAGTGCTGCGCTCGGTCACTGCGGTCGTCGGCGGTGCGGGCGGCGGGGCGGCCGGGGCAGCTGCAGGCGGTGCTGCGGCGTCCGGCGGAGCCCGGCCGGGTCCGCCGCCGACGCCTGTCCTGTCCCACGCATGGTCGACACCGGCCGCATCCCCGCCGGGTACCCGTGAGCCAACGCCCACACCTGCGCCGTCGGGCCCCGGGAGGCTTGAATGACCATCGCCCCAGCCAGGACGAGCACCACTGGCTCTGCAACCACTCCCGGGACCGTTCGCTTCGGCCGGCGATCCACCCGCGGTGTGCTCCTCGGGCTGTCAGGACCGCGCCTGGTCGCGCTCGCGGTGGCCCTGCTCATCGTGGTGCCCGCCGTCTACGGAGCGGGAGTCACCGGCGTCGTCGTCACGGCACCCGCCTGGGGCCTGGCCGTCGGCGCGGCGTCCGTGTCCGTCGCCGGTCGGCACGCAGCGGAGTGGGTGCCGGTGTACGGCCACTGGCTGCTGCGCCGCGCCCTGCACCAGAACATCTACGGCGTGCGGGTGCTGACCCCTCGCCCTGCGGGCACCCTCGCCCTGCCCGGTGACGCGGCCCGCTTGCGCCTGCACCACGACGAGCTCACCGGAGCGGCGATGATCCACGACCCGTACGCCAACACCCTCACCGCGGTCGCCAAGGTGCGGCACCCGTCGTTCGTGCTTCAGTCGCCGAGCGACCAGGAGCGGCGCGTGGCCGGCTGGGGTCGAGCGCTCGCCACCGCGTGCGCCTCGGGCCGGATCGCACGGGTGCAGGTGCTCGAGCGAACCCTGCCGGACTCCGGCGCCGGGGTCCGCAACCACTGGGCGGCCCGCGGGATCCCGGGCGACTCGTGGGTGTCCCGGCAGTACCACGAGCTGCTCGAGCAGGCGGCGCCGACGACCGAACGGCATGAGACCACCATCAGCATCAGCCTCGACATGTCTCGCGCTCGACGGGCCGTGCGCGCCGAGGGCGGTGGCGTCGGGGGAGCGGCCGCCGTCCTGCGCCGCGAGCTGACGACGGTGGTCGCGGCACTGCGCGCGGCCGAGATCACGGTCGAGGGCTGGGTGGACCCCGACGACCTGGCCGTCATGCTCCGCCTCGCCTACGACCCCGAGGCAGCGCACCGCCTCGACCGCGCCGCGATCGGGCGCAGCGTGGCCACGGCCGGGCCGGTCACAGTGCATGAGCACCTGGACCACCTACGCACCGACACCGGCGTGCACGCCGTGTACTGGATCAGCGAGTGGCCTCGCTCGGAGGTCTACCCGGGGTTCCTCTCCACGATCCTGCTGGCCGCGGGCGTGCGGAGGGCGACCTCGATCGTCGCCCAGCCGCTGACCACGACCGAGGCGATGCGAGCCGTGCGCAAGGAGCGCGTCGAGTACCAGACGGACGCCGCGCACCGCGCGCGCATCGGGCAGATCACCGACGCCGGCGCCGAGCAGGAGTGGGCCGACGTCACCCAGCGCGAGCGTGACCTGATCGCCGGCCACGGCGACCTGCGCTTCGCCGGGTTCGTCGTCGTGACCGCACCGGACCTCGATGCACTCCAAGCCGCGCGCGCCGCGATCGAGCAGGCAGCAATCCAGGCCGGCTGCGAGACGCGACTGCTGCTCGGTCAGCAGGCGCAGGCGTTCGCCGCGGCCGCCCTGCCGCTGTGCCGCGGGATCTGATCGCCGTGGAGGCGCCACGCACCCACGCCACCGAGCTCATCGCGCCAGCGGCCGAAGCCGCGGCGGGGTGTCGGGACCGACGGCGGCGTCTGGCCGAGGCTCGTCGGGCCGCTCGGGCCGAGTCACTCGCCTCCCACCGCGCACGGGGCCGCGAGGGTCGGCGCGCTGACCCGACCTACCTCCCGCGGTTCGGGGAGCCAGGCCCGGCGGCACTGCGGTCGTGGCTGCCGTTCGCCGTCCCACCGCACGCCGCGACGTCGGCCACCCTCGCGGGCGCCTACCCCTTCCTCGCCGAAGCTGGCCTGGGATCTGAGGGTGTGCTGATCGGCACCGACCTCCTTTCCGGCGGCGCCTTCGTCTACGACCCGTGGGAGCTCTACGCCCAGGGGATGATCACCAACCCCAACGTGCTGCTCGCCGGGGTGATCGGGACCGGCAAGTCCGCGCTCGCCAAGTCCCTGGCGACGCGGTCCCTGGCCTTCGGGATCCGCGTCTACGTGCCGGGCGACCCGAAGGGCGAGTGGACAGCCGTGGCGCGCGCCGTCGGCGGGGCGACGATCGCGCTCGGCCACGGGCTGCCCAACCGCCTCAACCCGCTCGACGCCGGGCAGCGCCCGGACGGGCTGGTCGACGAGCATTGGGCCGGCCTGGTCTGGTCCCGGCGTCGCGAGCTACTCGGCACGCTCGCCGAGACGGTGCTGGTCCGCGCCCTGCGACCGGTCGAGCACACGGCGCTCGACGCTGCTCTGGCCGACGCGGTCGCGGCCTGCACCGAGCCCACGCTGCCCGACGTCGTCGCCCTGCTGATCACACCGCTCGGCGCCGACGACGTCGACGCTGACCAGCTGCGCACCGACGGCCGGGACGTGGCCCACGCCCTGCGGCGCCTCGTCCGCGGCGACCTTGCCGGCATCTTCGACGGACCGTCGACCGTCGCCTTCAACCCCGACGCCCCGATGGTCACCCTCGACCTGTCCCAGGTGTCCGGGAACGACACGCTCCTGTCGCTGGTGATGACCTGCGCGTCGGCGTGGATGGAGGGCGTGCTGCTCGACCCGGCCGGCGGCAGGCGCTGGGTGGTCTACGACGAGGCGTGGCGGGTCATGCGTCACCCTGCGCTGATCCGGCGGATGCAGGCCCAGTGGAAGCTGTCCCGCGCCTACGGCATCGCCAACCTCATGGTGATCCACCGGCTGTCGGACCTCGACGCCGTCGGTGACCTCGGTTCAGAGGCCCGTGCACTCGCCCAGGGGCTGCTTGCCGACTGCTCGACGCGGATCATCTACCGCCAGGAGGCCGACCAGCTCGCCGGGTCAGCCCTCGCGCTCGGGCTGACCGAGACCGAGTCGGACCTGCTGCCCACCCTCGGCGTCGGGCAGGGGCTGTGGCGGATCCGCGACCGGGCTTTCGTTGCGCAGCACCAGCTGACCCGGGGCGAACTCGAGGTGTTCGACACCGCGGCACGGATGGCGGGTCGGTCGTGAGCCGGGGGTTCGGGCCGGAGCCGGGCCGCGGGGTGCCGCCGTCCGGCGGGTTGACGGACCTCGCATTCGCTGCACTCGCCGTGCTCGTGGGTGTGGCTGGCGTGCTCTGGGTCGGTGCCGCCGCGGCAGCGGTGGTCACCGGGCACGAGCCACCGGAACCCGGGCTGGCCGGATCGCTCGCCGTCGTGCGCGAGCCGTCCGACCCGACCGCCGCCTGGGGAACGCCGATGCCGGGACCGGTCGCCTACTGGGCCGTCACCGGCTTGGTGGTGGTGCTGGCCGCGGCTCTGGCGATCGCGGCCGTCCGGTGGTGGCGGGGAGATGCGCGGCGACGTCGCGCCGACCCTCGGAACCTGCCCGGCACGGCGACCAAGGCAGAGGTGCTCCAGGCCGCCGGGCCTCGGGCGGTGACGCGCCGCGCCCGCCATGCCCGCCCCTCCCTCCACCGCCCGCGCCCACGCGAGGTCGGGTACCTCCTCGGCCGGTCCCGGGGTGCGCAGGCGTGGGCGTCGGTCGAGGACTCCATCCTCGTGGTCGGGCCGCCCCGGTCGGGCAAGGGCCTGCACCTGGTCATCCCGATGCTGTTCGACGCCCCCGGTGCCGTGGTCACGACATCGACCCGGCCGGATAACCTCACCGTCACCTACGCCACGCGTCGCGCAGTGGGGCCGGTGGCGGTCTTCGACCCGCAAGGCCTGGCGGCCGGCGTCCCCGACGGTCTGCGCTGGTCACCGGTACGCGGGTGCGACATCCCACAGATCGCGATGATCCGCGCCCGAGGCCTTGCCGCCGGCACGGGGATCTCGAGGACCACCGACGGCGGCGACTTCTGGCAGGCGCAGACCGAGACCGTCCTGCGTGCCCTGCTGCACGCGGCGGCCCTGGACGGTCGGGCGACGCGGGACCTCTACCGCTGGTCGCTGGACCCGGCGGCCGTCACCGAGGCGATCACGATCCTGGGACGCCCCTCGGCTGCGTCCGGCTGGGACAACGCGCTCGAGCAGGCCGCCAACTCCGACCCGCGCACCCGCGACTCCATCTGGCTCGGGGTGCGGCAGGCGTTGTCCGCTCTCGCCGACCCGCGCGTCCTCGACGCGGTCTCGCCCCGCGAAGGCGAGGAGTTCGACCCGGCGGCGTTCCTACGCGAACGAGGGACGCTCTACGTGCTCGGCACGGCCTCCGGCGCCGGCGCAGCTGCTCCGCTCGTCGCGGCGCTGGTCGAGGACATGGTCGAGACCGCGCGGCAGATGGCCGCCGCCTCGCCCGGCGCCCGGCTCGACCCTCCGCTGCTGCTCGCCCTGGACGAGATCGGCAACCTCGCGCCACTGCCCTCCCTGCCCGCGCTGATGTCCGAGGGAGGCGGCTCGGGGGTCACGACATTGGCCGTACTGCAGTCCCTGTCCCAGGCCCGCGACAAGTGGGGCGAGCAGCAAGCGGGCACGCTCTGGGACGCCGCGATCGCCAAGGTCATCCTCGGCGGCGGCTCAAACGCCCGGGACCTGACCGACCTCGCGACCCTGATCGGGGACCGCGACGAAGAGCTCACCTCCGTCTCCCGCGACCACTACGGCGGCCGGTCGACCTCGTCGAGCGTCCGCCGGGTGCCGGTCATGGACACCTCACGGCTGCGGACATTGCCCTTCGGCACCGGCGTACTGCTGCTGCGGACGGCGCCGCCGGTCGTCCTTGACTTGGTGCCGTGGACAACTCGGCACGTTGCGCATGAGCCGGGTCACCTTCCGCAGCGCCGACGAACGCCGCGTCCTGACGGGGGCCGGCGTCCCGCTCGGCGACGAGCCCTGGTGAACAACCGATGAATCCACGAGCCCCGCACACCGGCCAGCGGCTCGGTCGCCGCCTGCCCCTCGGGTGGTAGCCGTACGACGTGCCCGTTCCGGATGAAGTAGTGCGAGCCGCACGGCATTCTGGCCAGACCGATTGAGGGCGCGAGCGTTGTGGAGTCTCCGTCCCAGGTCAGACTCCACCTGGTCGGTCGAATCGGGGTGACAACCTTGAGACCACAACTGCAGGGGCACAGGTGGGCGGCGGTTCGATACCGGGTGGACACGTACAGCACGCCCGGCTCGAGCGAGACGGGCACCTCGTCGACGAACTGGGTTCGCATGAGCAGGCTGCTGCTCATCAGCGTTCCGTGTTCGCGATCGCGTTCATTCCGATCGAGTAGACCGACTGATCTTCTCCCCGCTGGTCGAGGATTAGCCCCACGTGTCGCTTCCAGCGGAGCACGGCTAGGGCAGCGTTGAGGGCGTTGATCTCGACGAGCTGGATGTTCGCGTCGTACTCGTCATCAGCGACGGACTCGGGGATCGCGATCGCGTCCGGTGTGTCGCTTGCGACAAGCGTCGTCCGGGCAACGCCCCGAAGCCGATCGTCGACGGTTGTGATGGCCATGCCGACATCGACAAACGGGATCTTCCGTGCCCGGAGCCAAACCGCGACGGCGGCGACATCAGGGCTGTGGTCGGCACAGACGAACACGAAATCCGTGTCTTCCAGCTCGGTCGCATTGTCGGCGCCGAGCATGACCGGGTGGGGTGCGACCCCCGAACGCATGATGGAGTAGGTCGCCGCGAAGTGCTCGACCTTCTTTGGCCGGCAGGTGACCGCTTCGAGCGTTGCGGCGCCAGGCGAGCGGAAGGCGTTGTGGTTCACGAACTCGTCCGCGTCAAACAGGTGGATCTCGGCGACCTCTGTCTTGGCGACCATGTCGAGGACATATGAGCCCGTTCCGCCGACACCAACGATCGCGATCCGCTGGCCACGTAGCCGGGCGTTGATCGACGAGATGCCGGCGCGCGGGGCCGCGGAGTCGCGGTACGCGAACGGAGAGCCATCCTCGAACTCAGGGAGTCGCGCGAAGGTGTTGGCCGTTGCTCGCGGGTCGCTCGCCTGAGCTGGCGCCATCAGGATCGCGGCGTAGGTCGTCATCTTGGTGTAGTGATCTGGATAGCCCTGCGTGGGCTTGCGGCTAAACATGAAACCCACGTGAAATCCGGGAAACAGTTCCTTCGGGGTCTTGCTGTGGACCACGTCCAGGGGTGCACCGTCAATGCCGTGCGGCTCGTCGCCCTGGAACCACACGACGTGGCTCTCTGGGGGCAGCACCTCGTCGCCCGCGAACGCGAGGGGCTCTGCCAGGGCGCCGTAGCGAACGCCGCTGGCGGCGTCGAGATAGGGAACGTGCTCGAGAACCAGGTGGCCGTGCAGGTGGCGCGCCTGAAACCCCTCCTCGATCAGGCGCGCCAGCCCGCGATCAGGACCGGTTGGCAGGCTCGACATCGAAGATCATCCCCTGCTTCAGCTTGACCACCTGACCAGGCAGCATCGCCTGCATGCCGCTCTCGCTCTTCCTGCCCCATGAGACGACGTAGTCCTTCGGGGGGACGGTGCCATCCGGGTAGGCGAGCTCGACGAGCTGCTCGAAGCTCAACTCCTTCGCATGGACTTCGATGCTGGTGCCGTTGATCGTGATCGTGCGTGTTGGACCCTCGCCATGGCCCCCTCCGTGCTCGGGGGTGCGCTCGTGCTCCATCGTTCGTGCTCCCAACCGCCTAGCGGCGTCCGGCCTCCGTGGCGTTCGACGGTCGCCGAGCGCTTCGGTGACTTAGGACGTCGGACCGTGCGGGATTGTCCAGCGAGTCCTCTGAGTTCGTCCCGTGCGCCGGCGCCGAGGGCTACGGTGAACGCGCGGTCGAGCGGGCCGCTCCTACAGGGTTCGCGAGGTGAAGATGGCCCCGGGGGGACACGGGCACGCGATCCTCAGTGTGCCCGGAGGCCCGCGTGGCGATCCGTTCGTTCCCCAAGTCGGCGATGTCTACCTCGTGAACACGATCTTGTACTCCGCCTCCGACCCTGCGTCGGCGCGCCCCGCGGTCGTTCTGGAGGCCGACCCCAATCCGCATCGGCTGATCCGAGTAGTCACGCGGACGAGTGACACGAGCGTTCGAGGTGTCGCCCACCGTGCGGACCGCGCACTTGGGCTCGAACGCGACGGTGTGTGGTCGGACCTGACGTCGGTCCAGCAGGATCGATGGCGGGAACCGGACGTTCGGCGTCTCGGGACGCTTCGCGAGGATGTGCTCAAAGGTGTGAGGGCGCGGTTCTCATGACGCCGCGAAACGAGTTGCTGACCCAGGGGCGCATCGGTGCGCAAGGCGCGCAGGCACTTTACGACGCCGTCTTGGTGGTGGCGATCGGCCGGAACTTCCCACCGCCCGAAGGACACGCCACTTGGGACAAGGACGCGGTTCACGACACCGCCCACGAGTTCCTTGCGGGCGCGCGTGGCATGAGCCGCCTGGTCGATCTCGCTGTCAAGTCCACCGACGACGCGTCGTTCCGGAGGCTGCTCGACGCGGCCGTCCTCAACCACCTCCGCGACCTTGCGCGCCGCACCGACTTGGGCCGGCTCGTGGTTCGCGTCAAGGAGTTCCTTCGCGGCGACGAGACCTTTGTGCAGGTACCGGGACTCGGCGAGTACTGGAGGCTCGCAGAGGGCCCGACGAGCCCAAGTGTGGTGCCGGTCGACGACATCAAGGCAGCGCTGTCACCAATTCCGGTCACAATTCCGCGCTGGACCAGCGAGCACCGCCACGCGCCGCTTGCAGACCACGACTCGCTGCAGGCGCTGATCCGCGCTGCCCTAACGACTGCCGAGGGGGCGCTCGATGCGGCCGACATCGCGAGAGCTCTGGCACATCGTCTCGACCATCGTCGAGTGCCTATCACAGTCGAGCTTGACGTCCGCGAGGGCGTGTCCGAGCCGGCTTCGCCCGGACCTGACCCCGCCGAGAAGACCGTGTTCCGGGCGGAGGCCGTCCGGATCTTCGACCAGCTCAGCGACAGGGAGCGCATCATCGTTGCGTGGCTCGACGTACCGGTCCGAGAGCTCGGTGCGATGATTGGGGCGGGCAAGAGCCGTGCTGCGACGCTGCGCAGCGACCTGCTTGAGCGACTACGTCGGGAACTCGCTGGCCCGGACCGATCTGGTGTGGCGGGCGTACTCACGGATTTGTGCGAGGCGTGGGTGCGCTCGTGGACGGACGGGGGAGATCCGACGTCTACTAGAACCACGACCACGGGGGAAGGGCGACGGATCCATCGTGACTGACCACCCGAGGAGCTCGGAACTGCTCGCCGCAGCGACGGAGCCCCGCGCCGCCGGTTCGGTCTGGGCGCACCTGGCGACGTGTCTCACCTGCCAAGTCATCGTGGGACGCCTGCGCGCGCACGGTGCCCTCCCGACACGCTCCCGCGGACAAGCCGAGAGCAACATCGTCGAGGACGGGCCGACCCTTCCCCATGGCCTGGTGGATGCCGTGGTTGAGCGCACGAATGGTGTTCCGGCACCAGGTGAACTCTGGCGGGTAGTTGGCGCCGAAGGCATGATCGTGCTAGTTCGCCGCTTGGTCGACGAAGAGACCATCGATGCAGTCCCGGTCACGTTGGACATTGAGATGGCGGACGACCAGACACTGATCGTGCCTTCGGATGAGTCGCCGCTCGCGTGCGATCTGGCTGTCTTCGTCGGGTTCCGATCGCACATTCACGTGGGCGCTTTCGCCAACCGACTCGGCGGCCTGAGTTCAGTTGCGGCGGATGTCGAGCTGATCGCGCGCGGTGCTACGCGGGCCGCCTTGGCTCATACGGTCGGGCCAGCGGTGGCGCACGCCGATGACCAGAGGCTCGAGTACCAGCAGATCCTGAGAACGCTTCTGAGTGGATTGGCTCCGGCCGCTTGGGTCCGCGCCACCTCGCATTCGGATCGCGAGGTGCCCACCGATCAGCTGATGGCGCGGATCGATGGGCTTCACCTGCATCCGGTTGGACTCGAGCCCGATGGCTCTGGCTCTGAGCTCGTTGTCCTCGCACGGGCCGTGTGCCTCAACTCCGTAGTGCTGATCTGCAGATTCGAGGAGGGTCGTCACCGGTGGACCGATCTCAGCGCCGTTGCGGCGGCTTGTCGGCGCGTCACGCACTACGAGCCCGACGTTGACGCTGTCGCCGTGTTCCAGCCCGTACCTGACCGGCTCGCGATGCTCTTCACAAGACAGGACCTACGAGGAGGGGCTATTGGACTCCCCAGCGGGGGACGCGTGCCGCCGACCCCGTCGCTGGCCGGCATGCCGTTGGTCGACCTGCTCTTCAAGCACTTCGACGGGTCGGTACTCCCAACGTCATGGGCCCCTGGAACTCCGCTTGCGGCGGCGGTGGCCGGTGATCTCACGCCGCGCTCGCGCGCGTTCGCAGAGTCGAGCGCGGCGGCCTACGCCACGCAGGCGAGGCGTGCCCACATTCCTGGCAAGCGAGCTGGCTGGGGCAGTGCCGGCTCTCAAGTCAACCTAGTGGTCAGCTTCGTTCAGAAGCTTGGCAGCGGTGACGTGAACGGGGCCTTCGAGCTGGTCGAGGGTGACCCGCTGCCGTGATCACCAAACTCAAGCTCAAGAACTGGCGGAGCTACGTGGATGCTGACCTCACGTTCTGCCGCGGCACAACATTCGTGGTCGCATCAAACGGAGTTGGCAAGACCTCGCTCATCGAGGCCGCGAGATGGGCGCTCTTCGCAAGCCGTCCGGCTGCCGATCCCGTGCGCGTTGGCGCCGACGGAGCGACGGTGCACCTCGAACTGGCGCTGCCTGACGGGCGAGTGCTCGGTGTGACGCGACCCATCAAGTCGGCTCGCGGTCGAGCCCCTCAGCCCACACTGACGCTGGACGGGCAGGAACAGCCCGTGGACCGGCTCGAGGTGATCTTGACGCATGCGTACGGGTGCACGCCTGCTTTCCTCGAAGGGGTCGTGATGCCCGCCGCTCGGGATGAAGCGGCATCGCCAAGCGACATCGGTCTCCGCGAACACCTATCAAGCCTGTACGGCATTCAGGGTTTGGACGAGGCGGTCGTGAGGCTCGACGCGCTGATCAGGGAAAGCGACTCCGAGATCAGGGCGGTCAAGGTCCAGCGGCGCGACGCGCAGGTGGATCGCGCAAGATTGCGCCAGGAGGCTGCATCTCTCGCCGCAAGGGCCGGGGAGTCAGAGGGACGACTCGAGGAGGCGGGCCGCGCTCTCAAGGTGGCAAGGAAGTGGAGTGGACACCGGGCGGCACTGGAGCAATGGAAGGCAGCTTCGGCCGCGGTCGCTGAAGCCGCGGCTTCCGCGACCGCGAAGGCCGAGTCGTTCCTTGCGAACGCGTACGAAGCCGGGACCGGTCTTCAGGACCGTCTAGCAGGCGCGTTGGAGGAGACCAACCGTGATCTTGAAGCGGCCAGGGTCGATCGGCGCGTCGCCGAGACGAGCGTCGACGCGGTCCGCGGCAACCTGGGTCGGCTCGGCGAAGCAGGCCACGACTGCCCTGTCTGCCGTCGTCCGCTAGACGAGAACACGGTCTCGCTCGCGCATGAGGCTGCGCAGAACGATCTTGCGGGCCTCGCGGCGACAATCCAGTCTGCCAAAGACCGCGAATCGGCGCTCGCCACTCGCCAGCGGGCGCTCGAGGACCTGCTGAGGGCGTGGCACCGCTTGCCAGTAACGCCCGAGCCTCCAGTTGAGCCTGAAGGGGGCGCCTCCGAGGGCCCGAGCCTTGACGAGGCCGAGTCCGCCCACCGTTGTGCCATCGAGCGGTCTGCGCTTGCGCGCGACGCGGCTCAGAAGGCAGCAGAAGCCCTGCGCGCAGCGGACGACGAGGAGGAGCGTCAGCTCGAGCTCGAATCGCTCTTCGCCCGCGACGTGCGCCTCAGAATGGCGAAGGAGACAACTGTCCAATCCCGCGACGACCTGCTGACGCGGACGATCGAGCCGCTCGCTGGGCAGATCGACGCGACCTGGGCCGCGCTCTTCCCGCGGCGTGGCCAGGTGAATACCCGAGCGGACGGGGCGGTGACCCGCACCGTCTCCGGGCATGACTTGTCCTACGAACAGTTCAGCACGGCCGAGCAAGCAGGCGCATTGCTGGTCCTTCGCCTCCTCGTAGCCACCATGACCACAAGCGCAGACTTCGTGTGGTTCGACGAGCCGCTAGAGCACCTGGATCCTGACGTGCGGCGCCACGTCGCGAACCTGCTCTCCCGCGTCACGCTCGACGGACCCCTGCGCCAGGTCGTCGTCACGACATACGAAGAGCCCCTTGCGAGAAAGCTGGCCGAACGCGATCCGGAACGAGTTGCCCTGCAGGACGTGCGACCAGACCCCATCCCGCCGGGTGGCAGCAGCTACTAGCTTGCCTAGGATGCGGCGTTCGGCTTGCGAGCCAGCGAGGACTTGAGGTCATCGCACGGACGGGCGAGACGTGATGCGCCTGGCCGTCGTGATCAGCGTGCGCACCCAGCGACCTCCCCTCTTCACTTCACACGAGGGGTGGGCTCGACATGGGTACGAGCGGTGGCCAGGCGGTGGTCCTTCGGCCGGACGACTTCGAAGTAACCGAAGTCCTGGCCGCCGTGCGCGGGGTGCTCGACGTCGCGCTGGAGCGCTGTGACGCCGGATCGGCGGCGGCGCTGGAGATCTGCGCCGCCTGGGAGGGGCTCGATGCCGTTTCGGCGTCGTCGGTCATCGAGCCGACGATGCAGTCCATCTTCGGCGCCATCGTCGTCCTGGCGACGGCGCGGCGGCTGCTGCGTGGGGCGATTATCCGGGTGGAGCCACTGTCGTCGGCGTTCCTCCTCGCCGAGGCCTTGAGACACCTCGATGCTGCGGCCTCCATCCTGGCCGCCGAAGCCAGCGGTGAGGGTCCGTCGTGGGCCTGATCTACGCCGGCCGCATGGAGCTGGCGACCCGCTACGCCGCGTTGGCTCTCGTCACACCGCCCGACGCCGGGTCCGCGATGCATGTTGGCCGACTGCAGGACGACCTCGCCGTGCTCCTCGCGGAGATGACCGAGACGGTGACCGGCCTGCGCCTGGGCGCCGCGTTCCAGCCGAACATCGCCGATCTGGTCCGGCACCCCGTCCGACTGCTGCGCGGGGGCCTGGTGGCGTTGCCTCGCGTCGACTCCGCTCCGGACCCGCGGCCGCCGTCCGCCCGGTGGGCGGACCTGCCGGCCAACCCGGCGCGGGCGGCCGGGCCGGTGCAGGTGTGGACAGGTCTGGTCGTGGCTGCCGCCACATCGGGTCAGGGCCTGCGCGCGCAGGCGCACCACATGAGCGGCGCGCAGCGCTGGACGGCGCTCGGCGAGCTCGCCGCGCTGGCCGAGGTCCTGGCCGTGACGCGGTCGGACCTGCTCACCCAGCTCGGTTCAGGCAACGGGCGTGGCGGACGCGCGCGTCAGGCGGCCGCGGCGCTGGCGGTGGAGGCGCGCGAAGTCGTCCGACTGGCCGGCGACCCGGGCGAGCCCGATGGCCGCGCGTGGAGCCCGGTCTACCCCAGCCGCCGCATCGTCCCCGTGTCGACGCTCGCTGCGCTGCCGAGGGCGGTGGAGAACGCGGGCCGGCTCCTCTCGCGCGGCGACGCGTCGATCACCGACGTGCTCTCGCTGACCCGCGTGCTCGCGCAGACCGATCGCGCCGCCGTGGCGGTCCTGCGCGCGGCGGGCATCTCCCAGGACGGTGTCTCCGAGCGCCTGGTGACTCTGCTCGACGCCCATGCCGATGGGCTCGCGACGTCGGTGACGGCGGCTCGCGCCAACCTCGCCAGCCTCAGCCCGGGCTCACCCGCCGCCCTGGCACAGGGTCGTGAGATCGGCGCCTCCGGGCTACCGCGGCTGCAGGCCGCCGCCAGGCGGGCCGCGGAGGCCCGAGCCGTCGTCCCGCACGTCACCGCCTACGCCGCAGCGACCGCCGACATGACGATCGCCCTGCGCGATGCGGCGTCACGCGCGGTCGCCGGACACGGCGTGGCGGTGCGTGATCGGTCCGAGGACTCCCCGCTGCTGTGGCGGCCCGCTGCGGACTTCGACGTCGCGCCGTTGGTGCGCGGGCTCGACGGCGCCGTCCGCACGGCCCGGCGCGCGGCGATCGAGGCCACGACCGACGTGCCCGCCCCGGGTGCGGAGCGGACCCTCCGCGCGTCGACTGCCCAGCTACGTCACGCCCTCGCCCGACGGCAGATCGCACTGCGCCCCGAGGCCCCGACCACCGCCCCGCTCACCGCCCACTTCGAGCCCGTGGGCCGGTCCCGCGCCGCCCTGCGAGCGTAGGAGTGACGGTCTTCGCGGATCCTGCGGACGAGCCGGCCGACGTCGACGCCCTTGTCGAACAGGTCCTCGGTGGTCGCCCGAGACCGGTGGTGTGGCGGCAGTTGGACGCCCAGGCCGCCGCAGCCGCCTGGGGCGAGCTGGACGCCTGGGTGCGGTGGCTCGCCCGCCGCTACAGCCTGGACCACCGCGACGTCCCGCCGTGCTGGTTCGGGCACGGTCACCTTGTCGAGGAGCTCTCGGCTCTGCGGACTGCGCACCGCGCGTCCTTCGACCCGGCCGCCTCGGCGATGGCCCCGGTCGAGTGGCACCAGGTGCTGGCCGCCGCGCGCGCCCGCCTTCAGCTCTGGACGGCGCGGACGGGCTGCCGTCAGGGCGAGCACCGCCCCGACGCCCCGCCCGCATGGGCCGTCGATCCCCTCACGGCCGGCTACGCGACCGACTTCGCCAGGCACGTCGAGGCAGACCTCGACGAACGCGACGCCTGACGCCGCGCGCCGTCGTGCGCACCCGCCGCTCTCCCTGTGTCGACCCGCCAGAAGCGAGGGAGGCACACCGTGAGCGACGCGGCCAGAACACCAGCCCCCACCCTGCGCGACCGCGCGCTGACCTACGCGGTCGCCGGGATCGCCGTCTTCCCCTGCGTGCCGGGCGGCAAGACCCCGCTGACGGCCAACGGCTTCCACGACGCGACAACCAACCCCGACCAGATCCGCGAGTGGTGGACAGCGCGCCCGCAGGCGAACATCGCCACCCCGACCGGGGCGCCCGGCTTCGACGTCCTGGACGTCGACGTGCGCGCCGACGGCAACGGCTGGCGCTCGTACCACCGCGCCAAGGCGGCCGGGCTGCTCGATGGCTGGGTCCGAGCCGTCCTGACACCGTCGGGCGGCCTGCACCTGCACTACCCGGGGACCGACCAGCGCAACGGCAGCCTGCGCGGGCTGCACGTCGACTTCCGCGGCACCGGCGGATACGTGTTGCTGCCCCCGTCGCTCGGCCAGACGAAGACCTACTCGCGCCGGTACGAGACGTACTGGACCGGGACAGGCTCCGGGCGACCGCTCGACTGGTCGGCCGTTGTCGAGCTCCTCGCCCCGACGCAGGCACCCGACCGCGTCGGTCGCGTCTCCCCCACGCGCGACGGCGTCGACCCGACCCCGACCCTGGTAGCCCACGTGGCCCGTCAGTCCGAGGGCAACCGGGACAACGCCTTGTTCTGGGCCGCGTGCCGCGCCGCCGAGGCGGGCGTCCGGGACCTCGAGCCGCTCGTCGCGGCCGCGGTGAGCGCCGGCCTGACCGAGCGCGAAGCCGCCCGCACGGTCCTCAGCGCCCAGCGCACCATCGACCACCCCGCCGTCGGCCGACCCTTACCCCCAGCCCCACAGACCCCGTCCGCGCTGACCCGCTGACCAGGAGACCACCATGTCCCACGCCACCATCGACGAGATGCCCCGCCCCAAGATGATGCTGTCGGTCGCCGAGGTCGCCGCCGAGCTCGGCTGTGGCCGCGACACCGTGTACGCGCTGCTCGCCTCGGGCCAGCTTGCCTCCGTGCGGGTGGGGGAGCGGCTGCGCCGGATCCGCCGGCCCGACCTCGAGCGCTACATCGCCGAGCTGCCGACCAGCCCAGTCACCGACCACCGCTGAGCCATGGCCGCCGCTCGCGGCCGCTACGGCGACGGCGCCGTCTATCAGACCGACGATGGCGCCTGGCGCGGCACCGTCGACCTCGGCCGCGACCCCACCACCGGGCGTCGGATCCGCAAGTACGTCCGCGGCAAGACCCGCGGCGAGGCCATCAAGAAGATCGCCGCGCTGCGCGACAAGCACCGCGCCGGCGAGCTCACCGTCCAAAGCCGCCGCAGCCTGACGCTCGCCGAGTGGCTCGACCAGTGGCTCGCCGGGCCGGCCAAGCTGCGCCTCGGCGAGGACATGCAGCGCCGCTATGCCCAGATCTGCCGCGACCACATCAAGCCGACTCTCGGGTCCTGGCCGCTCGACCGGCTCACCCCCGAGGCGATCGACGGCCTGTACTCCGAGCTCGCCGCCAAGGGCCAGTCACCGCGCAGCGTGGTCTTCGTCCACCGCATCCTGGGCCGGGCGATGAAGGTCGCGAACCAGCGCGGCTACGTCAGCCGCAACGTCGTCCGGCTCGTCGAGCTCGAGACGCCCCACGGGCGCAGCGGCGTGGCACTCAAGGCCGACGAGGCCCGCGCGGTCCTCGCTGCCTCGCGGACGTGGCGAGACCACGCACGGTGGGTCGTCGCCCTCGGCCTCGGCGCCCGGCAGTCCGAGGCCCTCGGCATGCGGTGGGCCGATCTGGACCTGGACGAGGCCCTGTGGCGTGTCGGAGGCCAGCTACGACACCGACCTTGGCAGCACGGCTGCGAGGACGGCTCCTGCGGGCGCCGGCCGGATCACTGTCCCGAGAGGAAGGGCGGTGGCTTCTACCTCAAGGCCACCGCCAAGACCGAGGCCGGCAACCGGCTCGTACCGCTCGCGCAGTTCGTCATCGACGCCCTGCGGGAGCACCTGGCTAGGCAGGACGCCGAGCGGGCACACGCCGACGACCTGTGGAGCGACGAGCCGATCAGCGGCCTGGTCTTTACGACCCCATTCGGTGCGCCGGTCGGCCACCGCAACGACCACAGCCGCTGGCGCCGACTCCTCGCCGAAGCCGGCGTCCGCCAGGTGCGACTCCACGACGCCCGGCACACGACCGTCACCCTGCTCGCCCAGGCCGGCGTGCCTCGCGGCATCATCGCGCTCGTCGTCGGGCATGACGACCCCGCCTTCACCGAGCGCGTCTACACGCACATCGACACCGAGACCGCACGGCGTGCGTCGAGCGCGCTCGAAGGGATCTTCTCGGGGGAGGCCGTTCGGAT
>Ga0209585_10000419_pt1 | contig 16434 bp, 14 predicted proteins | sample NGEPerone_FD_185491 | JGI IMG/M metagenome (GOLD analysis project Ga0209585, IMG submission 185491) | Arctic peat soil microbial communities from the Barrow Environmental Observatory site, Barrow, Alaska, USA - NGEE Permafrost154B-one... | ecosystem: Environmental > Terrestrial > Soil >... | reverse complement strand
CGGCGTCCTCGGCCGCCCGGTTCAGGACCTCGAGCACGAGGGCTCCGCGTGCCAGCACCGTCGCGGGTGCGGCCTCGGCGCCGGCCCAGCCGTCGACACCCGTCGGGGCCACCAGGTCGACCCGGTCACCGGGCCGCAGCAGTCCCGCGACCGCCGGGTCGGCCAGCCGGATCGGCACGGCGACGGTGCCGGCCGGCAGGGCCAGCCCGAACCGGTCCCCGGCCAGCTGGGCCGCCACCACCGGCAGCCCTGACGGCACACCCGCTGTCACCGCACGGTCCACCAGCGCCGACGGGTCCGACGTCGCGCCGTCGGGCACCAGGTCGGCCGGCATCCGCACCACGCGCAGGTCGCCGGCCGCGAGTGGCCGGCCGGCCGTCAGGTCGTGCGCGGCGACGACCACGAGCTCGACGGGCGGCGTCGGGGGAGCGGCCTGACGCGCGACCGCGCCGGCCGCCACCAGCAGCCCGGCCACGACCAGGACGGCCCGCATTCGCCAGAACAGCAGCCGGACACTCAGCAGGACGGACGCGCGAGGCATCCCGTCACGGTAGGGACGGCGTCGGGGTCACGCTGGAAGGCGCGACCACCCTGGGGACGCGGACGGCGGCGGGTACGTCGGTGGAATCGCGCAGGTGTGTGAGGTCAGGCGTGCGAGGTCCGACCTACGGCGGCAGGTGCGGGGTCAGGCCGATGCGGCCGCGGCGTTGGCCGACCCGGAACCCGAACCCGAGCTGCCGGCCCCGGACGGGCTCGCCGCGGGAGCGCTCGTCGACGCGGCCGGGGTCGTCGCCGGGGACGAGGAGTCACCCGAGCTGCGCCGTCCGCTCTTCCTGGCGCCATGGCCTGCCCCGGCGCGCGCATCCGTCCGGTAGAACCCCGGGCCCTTGAAGACCACGCCGACGTTGCCGAACAGCTTGCGAAGCCGGCCCTCGCACTCGGGGCACTCGGTGAGCGCCGCGTCGGCGAAGGACTGCTGCGCGTCGAAGCGGTGTTCGCACACGGTGCACACGTAGGAGTACGTCGGCACTGTTCCTCCAGGTCTGCGCATCCGGTCGAGGATCTCCAGCACCGATCTCCTGGCACTCGGCCCATCTGAGTGCCAATGGTACGCGCCGGGTCGGCCGCACGCACGCAGCGCCGGGCCGCACGCCTGCCGCCTCCCAGCGACCCCCCTTGTGCTGGGTGACCCGTTAGTCTCGCTCCGTGCCTCGAAGCCGTGCGTTGCGCGTCCTCCTCGTCGTCGTGGTGGTGCTTGCACTGGCCGTCGTCGCGGTCGTCGCCGTGGCGGCCACCGTGGTGCGCCGGCCCCTCCCGGACGACTCGGGCGCCCTGCTGCTACCGGGCCTGTCCGCGGAGGTCACGGTGCTGCGGGACGCGCGCGGGGTGCCGAGCATCTACGCCGACAACGCCGAGGACCTCTTTCGCGCCCAGGGTTTCGTGCACGCCCAGGACCGCTTCTTCGAGATGGACTACCGGCGGCACGTCACGTCCGGCCGGCTCTCCGAGCTGGTCGGGCAGAACGCCGACGCGCTCGCCGCGGACAAGGTGATCCGGACCTTCGGCTGGCGTCAGGTGGCGGAGCAGGAGTGGGACCTGCTCGCTGCGGACACCCGCAGCTACCTCCAGGCCTACGCCGACGGCGTGAACGCCTACCTGGACACCCGCAGCGCGGAGTCCCTTGGGTTGGAGTACACGGTGCTCGGCCTGCAGGTGGACGTCGAGAAGCCCGAGCCGTGGGACCCGATCGACTCCCTGGCGTGGCTCAAGGCGATGGCCTGGGACCTGCACGCGAACTACGACGACGAGCTGACCCGGGGCCTGGCCTACGCGACCCTCCGCGACGTCGACCAGGTCGACGAACTCTTCCCGCGGTACCCGCAGGAGCAGCACGCCCCGATCGTCCAGGAGGTCGTCGCCGCGACGCAGGACGGGACGACAACCGCAACCGAGGGCACCGGCACCAGCACCTTCACCGGAGGCCTCAGCCCCGACCTGAGCCGTGCCCTCGGGGCCACCCGCACGGCGCTCGATGCCGTCCCGCACCTGCTCGGCGAGGGCGAGGGCGTCGGCTCCAACTCCTGGGTCGTCTCCGGTGAGCACACCGCCAGCGGCGAGCCCCTGCTGGCCAACGACCCGCACCTGTCGATCTCCGCGCCCGGCATCTGGTCGCAGATGGGCCTGTACTGCACCGAGGTCGACGCGAGCTGTCCGTTCGCCGTCGCCGGCTTCACGTTCTCCGGGTTCCCCGGGGTGATCATCGGCCACAACGCCGACCTCGCCTGGGGGCTGACCAACCTCGGGGCCGACGTCACCGACTTCTTCCTCGAGCGGATCGACGTCGAGGCCGGCACCTACCTGCGCGACAGCGCACAGGTCCCGCTCGCGGTCCGGACCGAGGTCATCGAGGTCAACGGCGGCGACCCGGTCAGCCTGGAGGTCCGCTCGACGGTGCACGGCCCGATCGTCTCCGACGTGCTCGGCATCGACCGGCTCACGTCGTCGCCCACCGCCGGGGGCACCCGCGGTACCACCGAGGTAGCGCTCGGCTGGACGGCGCTGCAGCCCGGCCGGACCGCCGACGCGGTGTTCCTGCTGGACACCGCCGCGGACAGCGCGGACATCGCCGCGGCCGCTGCGGCGTTCGAGGTGCCGTCGCAGAACATCGTCTACGCCACGACCGACGGCCACATCGGCTACCAGGCACCCGGCCGCATCCCGGTCCGCGCCCGGGTGGCCGACGGCCCCGTTCCGTCCGACGGCACCTGGCCACGACCCGGGTGGGACTCCCGGTACGACTGGCAGGGCTGGGTCGACCCGGCGCAGATGCCGGCCGCCCAGGATCCCGCGGTCGGCTACATCGTCGCGGCGAACCAGGCCGTGACCGCGACCGGCACCGGGCCGTACCTCACCTCCGACTGGGACTACGGCTACCGGTCCGACCGCATCCAGGTGATGCTGGACGGGCTGATCGCGGCCGGCACGCCGATCGACGCCGAGAACACGCGGCAGATGCAGAACGACGAATGGAACCCGTACGCGGTGGCGCTCGTCCCGGCCCTCGTCGCGGCCGGGCCGACCGACGCCTTCACCCAGGAGGCGATCGACCTGCTGGCCGACTGGGACATGCGGCAGGCCAAGGACTCCGCCGCCGCCGCGTACTTCGCGGCGGTCTGGGCGACGCTCCTGGAGCTCACCTTCCAGGACGACCTGCCGGAGGAGGTCTGGCCCGACGGCGGCAGCCAGTGGCTGCAGGTCGTCGTCGCCCTGCTGGAGCAGCCCGACAGCCCGTGGTGGGACGACCACCGCACCGTGAACGTCGTGGAGAGCCGGGACGAGATCCTGGTCCAGGCGCTGGAGACGGCGCGGTTGGAGCTCACCGTCACCCTCGGCAAGAAGGCGGCGGACTGGCAGTGGGGCCGGCTGCACATCGCCGCACCGGAACATCCCGTGCTCGGTGGGGACGGGATCCCCGGCCCGGTCCGCCGGCTGTTCAACCCCCGTCCGCTCGCGGTCGGCGGTGGGTCATCGATCGTCAACGCCACCTCATGGGATGCCGCCAGCGGCTCGTTCGCGGTGACCGACGCCCCCTCGATGCGGATGGTGGTCGACCTGGCCGACCTGGACGTCTCGACGTGGGTCACCATGACCGGGACATCGGGCCACCCGGGGAGCGTGCACTACACCGACCAGTTCGACGCCTGGGCGGCGGGCGAGACCTTCCCGTGGCCGTTCAGCCTCGACGCGGTGCACGAGGCGTCGGTACGCGAGCTCACGCTCCGGCCGGAGCGCCCCTGACCCACTGCCATCCGGTGGGCGTCGCGGCGATGTCGACGGCGCGGTCGTGGGCCTCGCGCGGCAGGGGCCGCGTCTCGGCGTCGTACACCTCCTCCTGGTACACCATCGCGATGACGCACGCGTCCGCCGGGGCGTGCTGCAGAACCCGGTCGTACCACCCGCCGCCCTGTCCGAGCCGGCCCCCCGCGGTGTCGACGGCAAGGGCCGGCGCGATGATCGCCTCCGCCTGGGCGAGGGCCTCGACGCCGAGCGTCTCGCCCGCGGGCTCCGGCGGCCGCCCGGGTGCGCGCACCTGCAGGTCCTCCGTCGTCGTGAACCAGGCCCAGTCGCGCTGCAGGCCGCGACCCAGCACGGGGAGCAGGATCCGGGTGCCGCGGGCCGCCAGGCGCTCGAGCAGGGCCATCGTCTGGGGCTCGCTCGGGCGGGCGACGTAGGCGGCGACGCACCGAGCCGCTGTGACCTGCGGCAGGTTGGCCACCACGTGCGCGAACCCCTCGCCCGCGCGGCTGCGGGCCTGCTCGGTGAGCTTGGCCCGCTCTGCCCGGATCGCCCGTCGGAGCTGGTCCTTGACGTCGGTGATCTCCTCGCCCACGACATGCGGTGGATACGGCTGGCCGGCGCTGCTCACGGTCACATCATGGCAAAGAAAGCGTTGGGGATGCTTCAGGGCGCTCGGGGTGACGGTGAGTTCACCCCGTTGCCGGGACCTGGCCGTGTCGGCCCGATAGCCTGCTTGTCATGACCATCCGCAAAGCCGTCATCCCAGCCGCCGGTCTCGGCACCAGGTTCCTGCCCGCGACGAAGTCCACTCCGAAAGAGATGCTGCCGATCGTCGACAAGCCGGCGATCCAGTACGTCGTGGAGGAGGCTGTCCGAGCCGGCCTGGACGATGTCCTGATGATCACCGGTCGATCGAAGCGCAGCCTCGACGACCATTTCGACGCCGTCCCGGAGCTGGAGGCGATCCTCGAGGCCAAGGGCGACGAGGTCCGCCTGGCCCAGGTCCGCCGGTCCACCGAGCTCGCCGACGTGCACTTCGTGCGGCAGGGCCAGCCGAAGGGCCTCGGCCACGCGGTGCTGTGCGCTCGCCAGCACGTGGGCAACGAGCCCTTCGCCGTCCTGCTCGGTGACGACCTGATCGACGAACGCGATCCGCTGCTGGTGGAGATGATGGAGCTCCAGGAACGCACCGGTGGCTCGGTCGTCGCTCTGCTCGAGGTGGAGCCGGAGGACATCGGCGCGTACGGCTGTGCCGCCGTCGAGCCGCTCGGCGACACCGAGGACCACGTGCGGGTCACCGCACTGGTGGAGAAGCCGGACCCGGCGCACGCACCCAGCAACCTCGCGGTGATCGGCAGGTACGTCCTGCACCCGGCGGTGTTCGCCGTGCTCGAGAAGACCGAGCCGGGCCGGGCCGGGGAGATCCAGCTGACCGACGCGCTCGCCACGCTGGCGACGATGCCCGCAGAGGCCGGCGGTGGCGTCTACGGGGTGATCTTCCGCGGCCGCCGCTACGACACCGGCGACCCGCTGGACTACATCAAGGCCGTCATCCAGATCGCCGCCGAGCGGCCGGACCTGGGGCCGGACCTGCGTGGGTGGCTGGTGGCCTACGTGGACAGCTGGGAGTGACGGCGGCCGGGAGCGCACCGACGACGATGACGAGGGGCCCCGGATGAGGTCGGTCTCCGACCACGTCTCCGCCGTGCTCGCCGCGGCGCAGCCGATGGCGCCCCTCGACGTGGTCCTGGCCGACGCCGACGGCTGCGTGCTGGCCGAGGAGGTGGCCGCGCTGCAGGACTTCCCCCGCCGGGACGTGGCCGATCGGGACGGCTACGCCGTCCGGGCCGCCGACGTCGTCGGGGGCGCGGCGCGCCTGCCGGTCGTCGCCGACGCCCGGCCGGCCTCCGCTGTCATCCACCTGGTGGCCGGCAGCGCGGTGCTGGTCGCAGCCGGCGCGCCGGTTCCGCAGGGTGCCGACGCCGTCGTCGCGCTCGAGGACACCGACCGGGGGCGCGCGAACGTCGCGATCCGGGGCGGCGTGCGACCGGGCGACGGGGTGCGCCCCGCCGGCTGCGATGCGACGGCGGGGCAGGTCGTGCTGACGGCCGGTCTCCGGTTGGGGCCGCGCCACCTGGCCTATTCCGCGGCCATCGGGCGCAGCCGCCTGTGGGTCCGGCCGGCTCCCCGGGTCGTGGTGGTCACCGTCGGCGACGAGCTGGTGGACGCCGGTCGCCGGCTGCGCGACGGCACGGTGCACGACGCCGACGCGCACGCCCTGGTCGCCGCCGCGAGGGAGGCAGGAGCGAACGCCGTCCGGGTCGGCCCGGTCACCGACGACCGTGCCGTGCTCCGGGAGGTGCTGGCCGACCAGCTGGTGCGCGCGGACCTGCTGGTGCTGGCCGGCGGGCTGAGCGCCGGGCCGTGGGACACCGTCGCCGACGTCCTCGGTCCACTGGGCACCGTCCGGCTGGACGGTGTGTCGATGAGCCCTGGCGGTCGTCAGGGGCTCGGCACCGTTCGCGGCATGACTCCTGGGGAGCTCGACGACGTCGCCGAGGGCGACCGTCCGGGTGCTCTGGTGGTGGCGCTGCCCGGTCACCCGGTCGCGGCGCTGCTCTCGTTCGAGATGTTCGTCCGGCCCGCGGTGCGCAAGATGGCGGGTTACACCGAGCTGTTCCGGCCGTCCGTCCGGGCCACTGCCACGCGGCGGTGGGGGTCGCCGGCCGGGATGACCCAGCTGGTCCCGGGCACCGTCGTCGGGTCACCGGCGCACGGGTACGAGATCACCCCGCTCGGCGACCCGGATCAGGTGTCGTTGGCCGCCCTGGCGCGCGCGAACGTGCTGGCGGTGATCCCCGAGGACACCATCGCGGTGCTCGCCGGCGACTCGGTGGCCTGCCTGGTGCTGGAGAGCTGAGATGGCGCGCGGCTGGCCCGTTGTGCTGCGCGAGGGCGATGTCGTCCTGCGCGCGCTGCGCCGCCGTGACGCATCCGCCTGGCTGGCCCTGCGGGCGCGCAACGCGGCCTGGCTGGACCCGTGGGAGGCGACGTCCCCGGAACGGCCGTCCGGCCCACCGCCCAGCTTCGCCCGCTTCGTGCGGACCCTGTCCGAGCAGGCCCGCGCGGGCACGGCGCTGCCGTTCGCGATGGCGTACCGCGGTGAGCTCGTCGGTCAGCTCACGGTGTCGACGATCGTCCGCGGCTCCCTGTGCTCGGCCAGCATCGGGTACTGGATCGGCGAGCACGTCGCCGGCCGGGGGATCACCCCGACGGCCGTCGCCCTCGCCGTCGACCACTGCCTGGGCCCGGTGGGCCTGCACCGGGTGGAGATCGCCATCCGGCCCGAGAACGTCGCGAGCCTGCGGGTGGTCGCCAAGCTCGGCCTGCGCGAGGAGGGACTGCGTGAGCGGTACCTGCACATCCAGGGCCGGTGGCGTGACCACCGCACCTTCGCCGTCACCGCCGACGAGGTGCCCGACGGGCTGCTGAGCCGGTGGCGTCGGGTCCAGGCAGGCCTGTCCTAGGGGTCCGGGCCAGGCCCGAAGCAGTCCTGCGCCCGACACGCCGCGACCCCTCCGCGGTCGGTGGCGCACGGGCACCTACCGTCGTGACGTGAGCCAGGCCGGCGTCGTGCTCCTCTGCGTCGCAGTCCTGTGGATCGCGTACCTGGTGCCGCACCTGTTGCGGTACCGCCAGCAGCTGCTGGAGTCCCGGACGGACGACCGGTTCTCCGAGCACCTGCGGGTCGTCCGAGTGGCTCGGGTGACCAAGGGTGCGCTCGTCGGGCGGCAGGTGGCTGCGCCGGCTGGGCGGGTGCTGCTGCACCCGCCCGCAGGACGAGGAGGTGGGTCCGTGGACCGGCCGCATGATCTCGCCGACCGGGTCGTGGCCGATGCCGCGCGCCGGACTGCGACCGAGCGCGCCCAGCGCGCGGCCTACCTGGCCCGTCGATCGGTCGGCGCACGCCGTCGGGCCGTCCTTGCCACGCTGTTGCTCGTGCTCGCCGTCGCCGGCTGGGTCGGCGCCGCCGCGGGTGGACCGGTCCTGGCGCTGGGCCTCGCGCCGACCGCCCTGCTGGCCGCCGTCCTGGTGCTGGGTCGTCGCGCCGTGCTCCTCGGCCGGCGCGCCGACGCGGACTGGGCATCCGGTCGTCCCGCGGCAGCGCACCGACCGGCGCAGCGGGTGCCGACGGCTGTCGGGCACCCGGTGCGGCCGTCCGAGGACGTCACCGAGGTGATGGCAAGGGTGGCCGCGACCGCCGCGACCGCCGCGATCGCCGCGCAGCCGGAGGCCGACGTCGCCCCGGCGACCGCTGAGACGTCCGCTGTGACCGACGGGCCCACCTGGGTGCCGGTGCCTGTGCCGCGCCCCGCGTACGCCCTCAAGCCCGCGGTGCGCCGTCCGGAGCCCGCGCCGCTCGCGCTGGACGACGCCGGCGACGCCGCCGCCGGCTACGAGCGTGCGCTGCAGGTGGCCGCCCCGGCCACGGGTGGGATCGACCTCGACGCGATCCTCGCCCGGCGTCGCGCGGCAGGGGAGTGACGCGGTCGGCAGGCCTCGTCCCCTGAGGCTGCCGGTGCTGATCGGCACCGGGGGAACCCGGACGGCAGGTGCTAATCTGGATCCCGCTTCGCGGGGCTGTGGCGCAGTTGGTAGCGCGTCTGGTTCGCAATCAGAAGGTCAGGGGTTCGAATCCCCTCAGCTCCACCATCAGGGCGGTCATCTGCTTCGGCAGGGGCCGCCCTGACGTGTCGCTGGTGTCCACCATCTGAGCCGTGCGGGCCAACCCGGCACGCGCCGTCCGGTTCGCCACCTCTCGTCCGGGATCAGTCGATAGCCTGGCCTCACCCCGACGCCGAGCCGGCAGTCGACATCACGGGAAGGCGGCGCAGGTGGTCGAGGTCCCGGTGATCCCCGCGCCGCTACAGGTCGAGCGCTGTGACGGCGCGCCCTTCGTGATGCATGCGGGTGTGCGGGTGATCGTCGGGCGCGAGCCGACGGCGGTCGCGACCGCCGTGCTGGCGGCCACCCGGATCGGCAACGACCTGGGCGTCGGCGTCGCGGTGACGCACGACGACGACGGCTCGCCGGGCGCGATCGCCCTGCGCCTGACGACGGACCCCACCGAGCTGCCCGTGCCGGCCGACCTGCTGCCGGTACTCGCGGCCGAGGCGTACCGGCTCGAGGTCCGCGCGCGCCGGATCACCGTGACGGCCCTCGACGTAGCCGGACTGCTGCGCGGGCTGGCCACCCTCGACCAGCTGGGCCGGACCACCGGCGACGGCGTGGTCTTCCCGCCTGTCGTGATCGTCGACCAGCCGCGGTTCGCCTGGCGTGGCCTCTGCCTGGACCTCGCCCGGCACTTCTTCGACATGCAGACGATCAAGTCGCTGCTCACCGTGATGGCCGCGGTGAAGCTCAACGTCCTGCACCTGCACCTGACCGACGACCAGGGCTGGCGGCTGCAGAGCCCGTCCCGGCCCGCGCTGACCGACCTGTCCGGAGCGACGGCGGTCGGCGGCGACCCCGGTGGGTTCTTCACCGTTGGCGACTACACCGACCTGATCGCCCACGCGGCTGCCCGCGGCATCACGATCGTGCCTGAGATCGACATCCCCGGACACGTCAACGCGGCCCTGCACGCCTACGGCGACCTGACCGCCAGCGGCACCCCGACCCCCGCCTACACCGGTGTGGGAGTTGGCTTCTCTCGGCTGGACCCGGAGCTGCCGGCAACGGCGCCGTTCATCGCAGCCGTCCTGGGCGACCTCGCGGCTGTCACCCCCGGGCGGTACCTGCACATCGGCGGTGACGAGGCCCTGACCATGCACCCTGCCGAGTATGACCACCTGATCGGGGTGGCGGCGGGCACCGTGCGGGCAGCGGGCAAGACGGTGGTCGGCTGGCAGGAGATCGCCCGGTCGCCGCTGCCGCCGGGCTCCGTCGTGCAGTACTGGGACGAGCGAGAGGGCGTCGACCATGTCGTCGCGGCGGTCGCGGCCGGCGCTCAGGTGCTGCTCTCCCCGGCCAGCCGGTTGTACCTCGACATGCGGTACGACGACGCGACACCGGTCGGGCAGGACTGGGCCGGTCACATCACGCTCCAGGACTGCTACGACTGGGAGCCTGCGGACCTGCTGCCCGTGGGCGTCGACCACGTGATCGGCCTGGAGGCCGCCATCTGGACGGAGACCGTGCGCACGCCCCGCGAGTTGTTCATCCTGCTGCTACCGCGCCTCGCGGCCGTTGCCGAGGTGGCGTGGTCCGCACCGGAGCGCCGGGGCTGGGAGCCCTTCGCCCGCCGGATGCACCGCCTCACGGCCCGGTGGGACGCCGCGGGCGTGCCGTGGTACCGGGGCGCGCTCGGCCCGCTGTCCTGAGCTCAGATCCAGCTGGGCAGCCACTGGTGCAGCTGCCAGAACCTCAGGGTGATCACCTCGCCGGTCCAGACCGGCCAGAAGAAGAGGGCCGAGCCCACCACCAGGACGCCGACGACAACGAAGGCCGTGACCAGCCATCGCCACCGGAAGTCGTCGGGCCGCGCCCACCGGATCAGACGGGCCGCCGCCCAGGCGAGCGTCAGGGCCAGCCAGGGCAGGATCGCGATCGTGTAGAAGCTGAACACGGGCCGGTCGGGGTACAGGAACCAGGGCAGCCAGCCCGCGGCGACACCTGCGAGCCCGACGGCGGCCAGCCCGTCCCGGTGCCGGACCACCCACCACACGGCGGCCACCAGGGCGGCGGTGCCCAGCCACCACACGAACGGGTTGCCCAACGAGGTGACCGCCTGGGAGCAGCGCTCGGCGCCGCAGTACTGCTCGGGCGGCTCGGGTGAGACGTAGAAGAACGACGTCGGCCGGATCTGGAGCAGCCAGCCGATCGGGTGGGCGATGTAGGGGTGGTCCGCGGTCAGCGTGGTGTGGAAGTGCCACATCTGCAGGTGGTAGTGCCACCAGGACCGGAGCGCGGCCGGCACCCAGGAGCCCCCCTGGGTCGCCGCCCACTGGCGGCCGTACGACTGCGAGGACGCGAACCAGGAGGACCAGGAGAGCACGTAGGTCACCGCTGCCAGCCCCACCAGGGACAGTGCAGCGGGTGCGGCGTCGCGCAGCAACGCCCCCTGCCACCACCGCCGGATGCCCGCCCGGTACCGCGCGGAGGCGTCCCACGCGACGGTCAGCAGCCCGAACGCGGCCAGGAACCACAGCGCCGACCACTTGGTCCCGACGGCGAGCCCCAGCAGCACCCCGGCCAGCAGCCGCCACGGTCGCACACCGAGCCTCGGCCCGAACCGGCTCGGTGCGCGTGGTGGCGCGGTGAGACGGTCCAGCCGCTGATGGGCCCGGTCCCGGTCGATCAGGAGGGCGCCGAACCCCGCGACCAGCCACATGGTCATCACGCCGTCCAGCAGGGCGGTGCGGGAGGTCACGATCGCGACGCCGTCCAGGGCGACGACGCAGCCGGCCAGGACCCCCAGACCGGTCGAGGCGAACAGCCGCCGGGCCACCCGGGTCACCAGCAGCACGGTCACCAGGCCGGCGAGGACGACGCCGAGGCGCCATCCGACGGGGCTGTCCGCGCCGACCAGCCGCAGGCCGAGGGCGATCACCCACTTGCCGACCGGCGGGTGCACCGCATAGCCGGCCTCGGGGCTGTAGCCGTACACGTCGCCGGCCTCGAAGGCCGCGTCGGGGTTCACCGGCCACTTGGCCTCGTACCCGAGGTTGAGCAGGGTCCACGCGTCCTTGACGTAGTACGTCTCGTCGAAGACCAGGGTGTTCGGGCGGCCGAGGGCCGGCAGCCGGAACGCCCCTGCCAGTGCGGTGACGGCCAGCGCGGCGGGCCACCCGGCGCCTCGCGCGCCGAGCTCGGCCAGTCGGCGCCCGGGCGTTCTCACGTCGGCCATCGTAGGTGCCCTAGCCTGACGGATATGGGCAGCGGGCGGGTGGTGCTGGCGGCGACGCCGATCGGCAACACCGAGGACGCCTCCGCCCGGTTGCGCGCCCTTCTGGCCACCGCCGACGTCGTCGCCGCCGAGGACACCCGCCGGCTCGCCGGGCTCGCGGGCCGGCTGGGGGTGCAGGTGACCGGGCGGGTGGTCAGCCACCACGAGCACAACGAGGCATCGCGCGTTGCCGGGCTGCTCGACGTGGTCCGGGCGGGCGGAACGGTGCTCGTCGTGACGGACGCCGGGATGCCGACCGTGTCCGACCCAGGTTTCGCCCTGGTCCGGGCTGCCGTCGCCGAGGGTCTGCGGGTCGACATCGCGCCCGGGCCCAGCGCGGTGCTCGCCGCGCTGGCGGTGTCCGGGCTGCCGACGGACCGGTTCTGCTTCGAGGGATTCCTGCCCCGGCGGGCCGGCGAGCGGCGTCGGGCGCTGCAGGCCCTTGCCGGTGAGCAGCGGACGATGGTCCTGTTCGAGGCGCCGCACCGGTTGGCGGCCACCCTCGCGGCGATGGTGGAGGCGTTCGGGCCGGATCGCCCCGCAGCCGTCTGCCGCGAGCTCACCAAGACCTACCAGGAGATCGTGCGCGGTCCGCTGGCCGAGCTGGTCGCGTGGGCGTCCGGGGAGGTGCGCGGGGAGGTCGTGGTGGTGGTCGGCGGGGCGACCGTGTCGTCGGTCCCGCTGGCCGAGCTGGTGCCGGAGGTGCTCGCAAGGGCGGACGCCGGGGAGCGGCTCAAGGAGGCGGTCGCCGAGGTCGCCGCCTCGGCAGGGGTGGCCAAGCGTGACCTGTACGCCGCCGCGCTGGCCGCGCGCGCCCGATGACCGGCGAGCGGCCCTTCCTGCTGCATCCGGGCCGCGGGGCCCGTCGTATCGTTACGATGGACCCGTGACCGCCGAGCTCCTCGAGGACCGGTACCAGGGCGACCACCCGGTGCGGACCCTCGTGCGCCTGTTCGCGCCACAGCGCTGGCGCCTGCTGGTTGCCGCCCTCGCCTTCGCCGCCAAGCACTCCCCGGTCTGGGTCATGCCGGTGCTCACGGCCGAGGTCATCGACATCGTCGTGCAGCACCGACCCTTGCGGGACCTGTGGCTCTCCGCAGGGCTGATGGCCGTCTTCATCGCCCAGAACCTGCCCCTGACCGGCCTGTACATCCGGCATCTGAGCATCGCGGTCCGCACCGTCGAGACCAACCTGCGGGTGGCCCTGTGCCGTCGCCTGCAGGAGCTGTCCATCGGCTACCACCGCCGGGTCAGTGCCGGCGTGCTGCAGGCCAAGATCGTCCGGGACGTGGAGAACGTCGTCGAGAGCACCCGGCAGACGTTCGACATGGCGATGGCAGCGATCACAACGCTGATCGGGGCGATCGTGCTCACCGCGATCCGGGTGCCCGCGTTCCTCCCGGTGTTCGCTCTGGCGGTGCCAGCCTCCGCTGCGCTGATCGCGGTCATGCGCCGGCGGATCTCCGCACGCAACGCCGACTTCCGGGCGCAGATCGAGCGGATGTCGGCGCGGGTCAGCGAGATGACCCACCTGATCCCGATCACCCGCGCGCACGCCCTCGAGCGCCGCGAGCTCGACCGGATGGACATCACGCTGCTCGGCGTGCGCGAGGCCGGGATCCGGCTCGACGTGGTCAACGGGCGCTTCGGTGCGTTGGCCTGGATCACCTTCCAGATGCTCTCCATCGCCTGCCTCGTCGGCGCGGCGTGGGCCGCCTGGACGCAGACCCTCGCGCTCACCGCAGGCGACGTCGTGATGCTCTCCAGCTACTTCATCACCCTCACCGGTTCCGCGACGGCGCTGATGAGCCTTGCGCCGATCGTGAGCAAGGGCCTGGAGTCGGTCCGGTCGATGGGCGAGGTGCTGACCGAGCCCGACATCGAGGCCAACGCCGGCAAGCGGGGGCTCGCCGGCGTGCGCGGGACCGTGGAGTTCGACCACGTGCAGTTCGCCTACGACGACGCCCCCGACATCCCGGTGGTGCAGGACGTCACCTTCCGGGTTGACCCCGGGGAGACCGTCGCGCTGGTCGGCCCCTCCGGTTCGGGCAAGTCGACCATGCTGAACATGGTGATCGGGTTCCTGCACCCCCAGCAGGGCGCGATCCGGATCGACGGCCAAGATCTCGTCGACCTGGACCTGCGCACCTACCGCCGCTTCCTCGCCGTCGTGCCGCAGGAGTCGATCCTGTTCGAGGGGAGCGTGCGCGACAACGTGACCTACGGCAACCCCGGCCTGGACGACGACGCCGTCCTCGCGGCTCTGCGGGACGCGAACGCCCTGGAGTTCGTCGCCGAGATGGGTGGCCTGGATGCGGTGATCGGGGAGCGTGGCGCGCGGCTGTCCGGGGGCCAGCGGCAGCGGCTCGCGATCGCCCGCGCCCTGATCCGCGACCCGCGGGTGCTGGTGCTCGACGAGGCGACGTCAGCGCTGGACGCCGAGTCCGAGCGCCTGGTCCAGGAGGCGCTGGCCCGGCTGATGCACGCCCGCACGACGTTCGTGGTGGCGCACCGGCTCTCCACGATCCGCGGCGCGGACCGGATCGTCGTCATGCGCGCGGGGCGTCTCGTCGAGACGGGCTCTCACGAGGAGCTGATGGCGGCCGGCGGGGAGTACGCGCAGATGCAGGCGCTCAGCGGGCCGGCTCAGCGGGCCGGCGCAGCGGGCCGAGGCGGGGCCGACGGCTGGTTCCAGCGCGAGCCGGTGGACGGCGGGCCGGGCGAGCCGGACGGCTGAGCGGCGCCGACCGCTGACGGGCGCGCTCAGGCCGGGTCGGACCGGACGAGCTCAGCGCCGGCGGCGGCCATCTCCACGCGCGCCTGCTCGCCCATCTCCGGCGTGACCGGCACGGTCAGGTCGGTGAGCACCCGCGTGCGCAGGCCGAGGGCGAGCGCGTCCAGCGCGGTGGCCCGCACGCAGTGCGACTCGGCGATGCCCACGACGTCGACGTCCGTGACGGCCGCCTCCCGGAGCACGGTCGCCAGGTCGCGACCGGCGTCGTCCGTCCCCTCGAAGCCCGAGTATGCGGCCGCGTACCTGCCCTTGCGGACGGAGGCGTCCGGGCGCAGGTCTGCCAGCGCGGGGTGCAGCTCCGCCTCGGGGGTGCCCGCGACGCCGTGCGGCGGCCAGGTGTCAACGAAGTCCGGCGTCACGCTGAAGTGCGCGCCCGGGTCGATGTGCCAGTCCTGGGTGGTCACCACCAGCGCGTAGTCGTCCCGGTGCGCGGCGGCATGGTCGGCGATCGCCCGCGCCACCGCGTTGCCGCCCGCGACGGGCAGCGCGCCGCCCTCGCAGAACGTCGGCTGGACGTCCACCACAAGGAGGGCGCGCCGGACGGGGGCACCGTCGGGGGAGGTGTGCTCGGCCATGTGGCCAGCCTAGGACGGCAGGTGCGGGTGGCTGTGGTGGGGCGCCCCGATGCGCACGGTCGCCGCCGGGTCAATACTGTGCGGGTGAACCCGCGCCGGAGCCGGACCGCGGCCCTCGTCGTACTCGCCGTGGCGGCGCTGGTCGTGCCGGCGGGCTGCACGAGTGGGCCGGCGGACCCGAGCCCGACCCCGACCCTCGCGCAACCGACCACCGAGCCGACCCCGACGCCCAGCCCGAGCGCACCGTCCGCCTTCCCCGACCCGTTCGCCCTACCGGCGGCGACCGCGACGCCCGCGGACGTGCTCACGGGCCTGACCACGCCGTGGTCCATCGCGTTCCTGCCCGGTGGGGCGGCGCTGATCACCCTGCGCGACCCCGGACAGGTGCTGCTCCTTGGCGCCGCCGGCGCCGCGCCGCTGACCGGGCCAGGGGCCGACGCGCTCGCCGCGACGACGTTCCACAACGGCGAGGGCGGCCTGCTCGGCGTCGCTGTCTCGCCGGACGTCGCGCAGGACCACCTGGTGTACCTGTACCGGACTACCGCGCAGGGCAACGAGGTGGTGCGCGCCGAGCTCGACGCGATGGCCGGAACGCTCGGGGACCTGCAGCCGGTCTTCGCGGGGATCGCGGCCGCGAGCTACCACAACGGTGGCCGGATCGCGTTCGGTCCGGACGGGATGCTGTACGTCGCCACCGGGGACGCCGGTGCGACCGGCCGCTCCCAGGACCCGTCGTCCCCGGGCGGCAAGATCCTGCGGCTCACGCCCGACGGTGCGCCGGCGCCAGGGAACCCGACCGAGGGCAGCCCGGTGTGGAGCATGGGGCACCGCAACGTGCAGGGGCTGGGCTGGGACGCCTCCGGCCGGATGTTCGCGAGCGAGTTCGGCCAGAACACCTGGGACGAGCTCAACGTGATCACCCCGGGTGCCAACTACGGGTGGCCGGGTGTCGAGGGCAGCGCCGGCGTCGCCGGGATGACCGACCCGCTGGTCGTCTGGGGCACCGACTCCGCCTCGCCGAGCGGCATCGCGGTCACGGACCGTGCTGTGTACCTGGCGGCGCTGCGTGGCGAGCGACTCTGGGTGGTGCCGTTCGCCGGTGCGGGGCTCGGCCAAGCGAGCGCCGTCCTGGTGGGTGAGCTGGGCAGGCTGCGCGACGTCGTCGTCGGGCCGGACGGCGCGCTGTGGGTCCTGACCAACAACACGGACGGCCGTGGGTCGCCGCGGGCGGGGGACGACCGGGTGGTGCGCCTGCTGCCGCCGTGACCCTCGGTCGCTGGGTGCCCGCGCGGCTCCCGCCTGCCCGCCCAGCCCCGCCG
>Ga0209585_10000418_pt1 | contig 16451 bp, 14 predicted proteins | sample NGEPerone_FD_185491 | JGI IMG/M metagenome (GOLD analysis project Ga0209585, IMG submission 185491) | Arctic peat soil microbial communities from the Barrow Environmental Observatory site, Barrow, Alaska, USA - NGEE Permafrost154B-one... | ecosystem: Environmental > Terrestrial > Soil >... | reverse complement strand
GGCTGGCTCGCCTGAACGAGCTGCCGCTGTCGCTGCGCCTCGTGCGCGAAGTTCACGAGCAGCTCCTGCTGGGAGTCCGTGGCGGCAGCAGCGCGCCGGGAGAGTTCCGCCGCATTCAGAACTGGATAGGCCCGCCCGGATCGACGCTCGCGACGGCAACCTACGTGCCACCACCGGTTCCTGAAATGACCTCAGCACTCGGGCTGTGGGAGCGATTCCTGAACGACCGTGACACCATGCCCGTGCTCGTGCAGTGCGCGCTCATGCACGAGCACTTCGAAGCCATCCACCCGTTCCTTGACGGCAACGGACGTGTCGGCAGGCTGCTCATCACTCTGTTCCTGGTCGAGCGTCAACGCCTGGCGCAGCCACTGCTCTACCTCTCGGCATTCATCGACGCTCATCGGAACGACTACTACGACGCGCTTCTGCGAGTGCGAACAGAGGGGGATTGGCGGGGTTGGCTGCTGTTCTTCCTTGCCGGAGTCGCGGAGACCTCAGAGCGAGCGGCACGGCAGGCGGCGACACTCATGGACCTGCGCGAGCGGTACCACGAGCTACTGCGGCGGGCGCCGCGAGCCGTTGCACTGGTCGACGAGCTCTTCCGCAGCCCCTACGTGACGACCGCGGGCGCAGCCCAAGCGCTCGGCGTCAGCACACCTACGGCCAAGCGCGCCATGGACAAGCTTCTGGAGGCGAAGGTGCTGGAGGAAGTCGGAGAACGCGCCTGGCGACGCGTCTTCGTCGCCCCGGAGATCATGCGCGCGATCGAGGCACCACTAGAAGGACTCTAGATTCCGAGTTTGACAACCTAGACATGGTTTAACGCTCTGCGATAAAGTCTGCCTAACCTGTCAATGGAGGGTGATGGACCCGCGCAAGAACCCGTTTGCTCCCGGTGCCGGTACCAAGCCACCGGCCCTGGTCGGCCGCGACAAGCAACTCGAGGCGTTCGACATCCTGCTCGAGCGTCTCGAGCGAGGCTACGCCGAGCAGTCGATGATCGTCACCGGGCTCCGTGGAGTCGGCAAGACCGTCCTCCTCGACGTCTTCCGCGAGAAAGCTGAGGCCCGCGACTGGGCCACTATCGAATGGGAAGTCGAGAAGAACGCTCCCTTCGTTGTGAGGCTCGCAGCTCAGGTGCGCCGGGCGCTCCTGCAGATCGCCCCCAAAGCACGGTGGACGGAACGCGCCCGCAAGGCAGCCGCCGTCCTCAAGTCGTTCACGCTGACGTTCAGCTCCGAAGGCGGCATGACCGCCGGCCTCGACATCGAGGCCCTGGCGGGCGTCGGAGACAGTGGCGCGCTGGCCGAAGACCTCAGCGATCTCCTCGTCGCCGTCGGCGACGCGGCACGCGAACAGGACGTCGGCGTCATCCTCCTGCTCGACGAGATCCAGTTCCTCGAGCCGGCGGACTTCGAGGCGTTGATCGTCGCCATGCACCGGTGCGCGCGGCGCTCGCTGCCGGTGACCCTCGTCGGCGCGGGCCTGCCCCAGATGCCCCGCCTGGCCGCTGAGGCAAAGTCCTACAGCGAGCGGCTCTTCCGGTTCCCCCACATCGGCGAGCTCGACGCCGAGGCGGCTCGAGATGCTCTCGTCGTACCCGCTCGAGGCTTGGGGCTCGAGTTCGAGCCAAGTGCCGTCGGCTTCATCGTGGAGTACACGCAGGGCTACCCGTACTTCCTGCAGGAGTACGGACGGATCATCTGGGACGAGACATCGATCTCGCCGGTCACGCTCGATGACGTCAGGCCGGTGTTGACGCTGGTCGAGACCGAGCTCGACGAGAGCTTCTTCCGCGTGCGAGCGGAGCGGACGACTGACCTGGAGCTGCGCTACCTGTACGCGATGGCCGAACTGGGGCCTGAGCCACACCGTGCCAACGAGGTCGCCCAACGCATCGGCCGCACGGCGCCTCAGACTGGACCGATCCGGTCGCGCCTGATCGAAAAGGGGCTTCTGTACACACCGGGTTATGGTTTGGCGGCGTTCACTGTCCCGCAATTCGACAAGTACATGCTGCGGTGCCATTCCGGGCTCGGCTCGTTGTGAGCCCGCTCGCCAACGGCAAGAAGCTCGCCACCCAGCAGTCGGTCAACGCCGCCGTCAAGCAGATCTGCGACATCATGCGGCGCTCCAACTGCGCCGGGGCGCTTCAGTACGTGCCCGAGCTCACCTGGATCCTCTTCCTGCGCATCCTCGACGAGCGCGAGGAGATCGAGGCGGGCGAGGCGCGTGCCGTCGGCGCTGAGTACAGGCCGTCGCTGGCGGCGCCGTATCGCTGGCGCGACTGGGCGGCGCCCGACGGCGCCAAGCGCGCCGAACTGCAGTCAGGCACGCTCGGCGCTGTCTTCCACTTCTTGAGCGAAGAGCTGCTGCCGTACCTGCGCGGGCTCGGCGAGCAGCCGCGGGCGAACTCGCGCCAAAAGGTCATCAGCCAGATCATGAGCTCCGTGGAGCACACGCGCATCGACACCGAGCGCAACTTCCTCGACGTCATCGACAAGGTCGACGAGATCGACCACACCATGGTCGATACGACGCACGTCTTCACTCTCTCACAGGTCTACGAGGGCCTGCTGCTCAAGATGGGCGAGAAGGGCAACGACGGCGGCCAGTTCTTCACCCCGCGCGAGATCATCCGCGCCATGGTGCGTGTGGTCGACCCGCGCATCGGCGAGACGGTGTACGACCCGGGCTGCGGCACCGGCGGCTTCCTCGCTCAGTCGTTCGAGCAGATGACCGGCGCCGGCAACGGCAACATCACTTCGGGCGATCAGCTCACGACGCTGCAGGAGCGCACCTTCTACGGGCGCGAGAAGGACAACGCCGTGTATCCGATCGCGCTCGCCAACCTGGTGCTGCACGGCATCGACGCGCCGCACATCTGGCACGGCAACACGCTGACGGGCACGGCCGCCTACGACGGGCTCTACGAGGGGGCGCCCAAGCTCTACGACGTCATCCTCATGAACCCGCCCTTCGGCGGCAAGGAGGGTAAGGACGCGCAGACCCGCTTCGCCTACAAGACCGGCGCTACGCAGGTGCTCTTCCTGCAGCATGTGATCGACCGGCTGCGGCCGGCAGCAGACGACGGCATCGGCGGCCGCTGCGGCCTGGTCATCGACGAGGGCGTCCTGTTCCGCACCAACGAGACCGCCTTCGTGCAGACCAAACGCAAGCTGCTCGACGACTGCGACCTCTGGTGTATCGTCAGCATGCCGCCGGGCGTGTTCAACCAGGCCGGCGCCGGCGTCAAGACCAATCTCCTGTTTTTCAACAAGGGCCGGCCAACCGAACGCATCTGGTACTACGACCTCAGCGACCTCAAGGTCGGCAAGAAGAACCCGTTCACGCTGGCTCGGATGGAGGACTTCTTCGAGCTGGTCGGCGACAGCCGGGCCGGCGGTGCAGCGGACCGGCCAGACTCAGAGCGCAGCTGGACGGTGACGCGCGAGGAGATTGAGGCGCGCAACTACGACCTCAAGGCGGTCAACCCGCACCGCGTGGTCGAGGAAGACACGCGCACGCCCGAGGAGCTGCTCGACGAGATCGAGCGTCAGCAGCAGACTATTGCCGAGGCGATTGCCGAACTGCGCCGACTGTAGCGGCCCAGCGCGTCAGCCTGCGCGCGGGCCTACTTGCCCTTGCCGTGGCGCCGGCCGAACATACCGAGCAGAGGCGATCCTGACCCAAGAAGAAAACCAAACTGGTACCAGCCGCCGTTGCGGAGCACGTCGTAGACCGGGAACCGCGTCCAGCCGCCGAACACATGGATGATGAGCAGGGGCCACGCCGTGATCCCGTTCCACAAACCCCACAAGAAGTCCACGCTGCCCCTCCCGAGTCCGAACTTGGCCACCGTGCGCGGGCAAGCGTACCATCCGGCCGCCGCGCAACCGAAGCGGTGGCGGCCGGCGAAGCGCCGCTCAGGCGCCGCCGGAGCCGTGCCTGAACCCACCCACGTGTTTGACCCGCTCTTCCGGCGGGAGCTCGCCGTCTCCGGCCTCGAAGAAGCGGTCGATGCCCCGTCCCGGGCTCGGGGACTTCACATGGGCCATGACAAGCAGCCAGACGACCACGAGCAGGAGCAGGAAGCCGGCGACCGCGGCCAAGACGATGAGGAGAAGGCCCATACGAGCAGACTACCACCTGGGCATCGGCGGTCAACGCATCGGTGCCAACGGAGCCAAGACGGATTGTCACGGCAGGCGCAGGGGCGCCGCGCAGGCGCGTCAGGCGTCGGCCGTCACGCGCTCGCGCGTCAGGTCTCGGCCGCCCCGCGCTTCTCGGCCTTCTTGCGCAGCTCGCTGCTGAGGATATGTTTGCGCACGCGCACGGTCTTGGGCGTCACCTCGACGAGCTCGTCGTCGGCGATCCATTCGAGCGCCGACTCGAGCGTGAACGGACGCGGCACCTTGAGCCCGGCGTCGATGTCCTTGGTCGAGGAGCGGTAGTTGCCGAGCTGCTTGCGCTTGGTGGGGTTGCAGAGCATGTCGTCGGCGCGTGAGTTCTCGCCGATGATCATCCCCTCATAGACGGCGTCCATCGGGTTGACGAACAGTGTCGCGCGCTGCTGCAGATTCTCGAGCGAGTAGCCGGCCGCCTCGCCGCCGGTCTGGCTGACCAGCGAGCCGCGCTCGCGGCCGGGGAGGTCGCCCTTCCACGGGCCGTAGCCCGTGAACCGCGAGCTCATCACGCCCAGGCCACGCGTCTCCGTGAGGAAGTCGTTGCGGTAACCGATCAGGCCGCGGGTCGAGATCGTGAACTCGAGACGCACCAGACCCGTCCCGGTCGACTCCACGGCAACCAGCTCGCCCTTGCGCAGGCTCAGCTCCTGGATGACCGTGCCCTGGTACTCGTCGGGCACGTCGATGACGAGCTGCTCCATCGGCTCCAGGAGCTTGCCCTTGGCGTCGCGGTGGGTGATCACCTCGGGCCGCGAGACGCAGAGCTCGAGACCCTCGCGGCGCATCTCCTCGATGAGGATCGCGAGGTGCAGCTCGCCGCGGCCGCTCACCTTGACACCGTCTGGGCGGCCGAGATCCTCGACGCGGAGCGCGACGTTGACGCGCAGCTCGCGCTCCAGCCGGTCCTTGATCTGGCGCAGCGTCGCGGCGCGGCCGTCCTGGCCGGCGAACGGGCCGTTGTTGACGAGGAAGAACATGCTGACCGTCGGCTCTTCGATCTCGAGCGGCGGCAGGGCTGCGCCGGCCGCCTCCACCTCGGGCGCCGCCAGCGTGTCGCCGAGGCTGATCTCGTCGGGTCCCGCGAGCCAGACGATGTCGCCGGCGGCGACCTCGTCGACTGCGCGGTTCTCGAGGCCGCGCGTGACCCAGAGGTGCGTCACGCGCGCGGGCGACGTGCCGGTGAGCTCCCAGCCGGCGTCCGGGTCGCCGATCTCAAGGTGCCGCGTCCTGATGCGTTGCAGCTCGTCGCCGACCTTGAGACCGCCGGCGAGCACGCGCCCGCAGCCGATGCGGCCGATGTAGTCGCTCCAGGCCAGCGTGCTGATCTGCATGAGGAACGGCGCATCCTGGTCGACCCGCGGCGCCGGGACCTTGGCGATGATCGTCTCGAAGAGGTCGTTCATTCCGGCGTCGGCCAGCTCGGCCAGTAGCGCCGGCGAAAGCCCTCCGCCGTCGGCGAGGTGCACCTCGCGCTCGTGCTCTTCCTTCTGGTACTCGTCCAGGTCGTTGACGATCCAGCCCTCGAGGCCGGAGCCGTAGAGCACCGGGAAGTCGAGCTGCTTGTTGTCGGCGCCCAGCTGCACGAAGAGGTCGAAGGTCTTGTCGAGGGCGCCCGCCGGGTCGGCGTTGGGCCGGTCGGCCTTGTTGACGATGACGATCGGCCGCAGGCCCAGGCGCAACGCCCGCATGAGCACGTAGCGCGTCTGGGGCATCGGGCCTTCGTTGGCGTCCACGAGCAGCAGCACCGAGTCGACCATGCTGAGCACGCGCTCGACCTCGCCGCTGAAATCGGCGTGGCCCGGCGTGTCGATGATGTTGATCAGGTACTCCTTCCACTCCACCGTGCAGTGCTTGGAGCGGATGGTGATGCCGCGCTCGCGCTCGAGATCGTTGCTGTCCATGACGCGCTCGTCGACGTGCGCGTTCTCGCGGAAAACGTGGGCAACGCGGAAGATGCTGTCAATCAGGGTCGTCTTGCCGTGATCGATGTGGGCGATGATGGCGAGGTTGCGGATCGTGTCGACGGCGTGCACGGTCGTGGTCTTTCTGTCGGGGGTGGCTGACGCTCGAACGCCCGGCGAGGCTGCGCCGGCCGGGCGGTACTGTCAGTGTACATGCTCCCGCCCGCCGGACCTACCCGGAGCCGTTCGCGATTGGCCGCAGCGGCCAATCCTCTTGTGACTCTGCACACGATATCCGTGTCTTTCATCCAACCGCGGATCGTCCCGATGCGCTAGACTGCGTTCGACGCCTCGTGGCACGTGGCGCTTGACGTGCCCTCGACGAGAGGACGCCGTGGTCGCCGGGATGAATGGGCGCGGGAACCCGGCAACGCTGAGCGAGTGTCGGAGGGATCCCTCCGCAGCAGGCGCCGCACAGGCGGCGCGGGGTGGACGTCGTGCCCTCGCGCAGCGCCTTCGCGGCCTTGCCTCGCCGCTCTCCCCACTCGCCTCACCCACCGTGGACATCAGCGGCCCTAGGCGCTCCACCGGGCCGCTCCTCACATCGCACCCATCGCTCAAGGAGGGGCCATGGCCAAGATCCTCATGATCCACCCAGACAAGTGCACCGGATGCCGGAACTGCGAGCTCGCGTGCTCCTTCGAGCACGAGAGCCGGTTCCGGCCGGGCGCCTCCCGCGTGCAGGCGTACACGTGGGAGCGCGAAGGCATGTCGGTGCCGATGATGTGCCAGCAGTGCGACGACGCCGCCTGCGTCAAGGTCTGCCCGACGGGCGCCATGCACCGCAGCACGACGTTCGCCAACCTCGTCGACTGGAACGAGCGTATCTGCATCCGCTGCAAGATGTGCACCGTCGCCTGTCCATTCGGCAACGCCCGCTACGACGCGGCCTCGAGCAGCATCTTCAAGTGCGACACCTGCCAGGGGGCTCCCGAGTGCGTGACCTTCTGCCCCAACGGGGCGCTGGAGTTCGTCGACGACGAGCAGCAGGTGCGCTCGCGCAAGAAGGCCTACGCGGCGAAGTTCAAGGACGCCTTCCAGGAGGTGCGCTGAGATGTTTGGCTGGACAGGGACAATCCTCCGCATCGATCTCACCAAGGGCACCGTCACCCGTGAGGCGACCGACCCCAAGGTCGCACATGACTACATCGGCGCTCGCGGCCTCGGCGGTCACATCATCAGGACCGAGGTCGACCCCAAGACCGACGCTCTCTCACCTAAGAACAAGCTCATCTTCGCGCCCGGACCGCTGACCGGCACCTTCGCGCCGTCGGCCGGGCGCTACAACGTCGTCACCAAGGGCCCGCTCAACGACGTGCTGGCGGCCTCCAACTCCGGCGGCGCCTTCGGCCCCGAGCTCAAGTACGCCGGTTACGACGCCGTGATCATCGAGGGCAAGGCGGCGAAGCCCGTCTACATCTGGATCAGGGACGCCGAGGTCGAGATCCGTGACGCCGGGACGATCTGGGGTCACGACACGCATGACACGACCGACCTCGTGCGCGCCGAGACCGACGAAGACGCCAAGGTCGCCTGCATCGGGCCGGCCGGTGAGCATCTCGCCCTGCTCGCCAACATCATGAACGAGATGCACCGTGCGGCCGGCCGCACCGGCGTCGGCGCCGTCATGGGGTCCAAGAACCTCAAGGCCGTCGCCGTGATGGGTAGCGGCGCCGTAGAGGTCGCCGACCAGGAGGGCTTCAAGGCCGCGGTCATGAAGGCGCGCCAGATGATCCAGGCGCACCCCGTCGGCGGAGCCGGCCTCAAGGCCTACGGCACCGCCGTGCTCATCAACATCATGAATCAGATGGGCGCCCTCCCGACGCGCAACTTCCAGTACGGCTACTTCCCCACCGCCGACAAGACCGGCGGCGAGACGGTGGCCGCCAAGCTGCTGGTGCGGCCCAAAGGCTGCTTCAGCTGCATCATCAGCTGCGGCCGGGTGACGAAGGTCGACAGCCCGGCCTACCAGGGCTTCGGGGAAGGCCCCGAGTACGAGCCAGACTGGGCCTTCGGCGCCGACTGCGGCGTCGACGACCTCGACGCCATCACCAAGGCGCAATACCTGACCAACGAGTACGGCCTCGACGCGATCTCCATGGGCTCTACCATCGCCTGCGCCATGGAGCTGTTCGAACGCGGCATCATCACCACCAAGGACACCGACGGCGTGCAGCTCACCTTCGGCAACGCCGCCGCCATGGTCGAGATGGTGCGCAAGGCCGGAGAGGGCGAGGGCTTCGGCGCCAAGCTGGCCCAGGGCTCGTACCGCCTCGCCGAGAGCTACGGCCACCCCGAGTACTCGATGACCTGCAAGAAGCAGGAGATGCCGGCCTACGACCCGCGCGGCGTGCAGGGCATCGGCCTCAACTACGCCACCGGCAACCGCGGCGGCTGCCATGTGCGCGGCTACACCATCGCCATCGAGATACTGCAGAACGGCGCTGTGATGGACCCGCATGTCACCGAGGGCAAGGCCGGGCTGGACATCACCTTCCAGGACCTGACGGCGGCGCTCGACTCCAGCGGGGCGTGCCTGTTCTCGACCTTCGGGATCGGCGGCGCCGAGCTCGTGGAGATGCTCTCGGCGCTCACCGGCGTCGACTACACGCTCGACGAGTTCATGCGCATCGGCGAGCGAATCTGGAACCAGGAGCGCCTCTGGAACCTCCAGGTCGGCTACACGAAGGTCGACGACACGCTGCCCAAACGACTGCTGACCGAACCCATCAAGACCGGCCCGTCCAAGGGAGAGGTCAGCCACCTCGACCAGATGCTGCCCGAGTACTACGGACTGCGCGGCTGGGATGAGAACGGCGTGCCCACGAAGGCGAAGCTCAAGGAACTGGCTCTGTAGCGACGAGAAGAGTGGGCGCCGGGCGACATGAGCCGCCCGGCGCCCCGCCTCCCGGAGTCGCCAGCATGACGATCAAGTACTTCGCGACCATCCGTGCGTACACGGGGGAGGCGGCGCGCCGGTTGGAGAGCACGCCGGCGACGCTTCGCGAGCTGCTCACCGCGCTCGCGGAGCGCTACGGCGCGTCGTTCCGGCGCGCCGTCTTCGCCGGCGAGGAGCTGAACCCCCAGATCATCATTCTCCTGAACGGGCGCAACGTCCTGTACCTGCAGGGCCTCGACACGCCGCTCGCGGCAGTCGACGAGGTATCGATCTTCCCCATGGTAGCGGGCGGCTGACGAGATGAGGTCGCACCTGTGCAGCTGAGCGACTTCGTGATCCTCCCGATCGCGGTGCTCTTCGCCGGAGCAGCGCTGCAGGCAGTCTGTTCTCGCCTGCTGAGTGCCAGGGCAAAGGGCTGGATGGCATTCGCCACCAGCCTCGTCTCCCTGGCCGCCGTCCTTGCGCTGTGGCCATCCACCTACCATGGCCACGCGCTCGACCTGCGCCTCTCCGGTTGGAGCGGACCGCTCGCCCTGACCTTCCACGTCGATGGCCTCGCGCAGTTGTTCGCGCTGATGGGCGCCGGCATCGGCGCGACCGTGCTGCTCTACTCGATCGGCTACATGGCCGACGACCGCGCCGCCACCCGCTTCTACGTGCTCATGCAGATCTTCATCGCCGGGCTGATCGCCTTTGTGTACGCCTCCAACCTGCTGCTCATGTACGCGGGTTGGGAGCTCATCGGCCTGTGCTCCTTCCTGCTCGTGGGCTTCTGGTACACGCAGCGCGAGGCGGCGGCCGGGGCTCGCAAGGTGCTGGTGATGACGCACATCGCCGGGTACGCGTTGCTGGCGGCGATCCTGATCCTGTTCGCGCGCACTGGAGCGACCGCGTGGACCGACCCGCGCGTTGGTCCGGCGTTCACCACAGGCGTGTTCGCCCTCATGCTCATCGCGGCGCTGGCCAAGTCGGTGCAGTATCCGTTGCACACGTGGATCCCGTCGGCCATGGCGGCGCCGACGCCGGTGAGCGCCCTGCTGCACGCCGCGTGCTACGTCAAGGCCGGCGTGTACCTCGTGGCCCGCATGCACAGCATCACACCGTGGCCGGCGGGCTGGCAGACGACGGTGGTATGGCTGGGCACGGCGACGATGCTCATCGGGGTACTGTTCGCCATGGTGCAGCACGACGCCAAGCGCATGCTGGCGTTCTCCACGGTCAGCCAGATCGGCTACATGATCCTGGGTCTCGGTCTGGGCACCCCGCTCGGCGTCATCGCCGGCCTGCTGCACTGCCTCAACCACGGCCTCTTCAAAGGCGGCTTGTTCCTCGGCGCCGGAGCGATCCAGCACGCGACGGGCACCCGCGACATGGATGAGCTCGGCGGCCTCGGGCGCCGCATGCCGCGCACAACGGTGCTCTGGCTCGTCAGCGCTGCCAGCGTCGCCGGCGTGCCGCTGTTCAACGGCTTCGTCAGCAAGTGGCTGATCTACGTCGCCGCTCTCCGCGCCGGCTTCGCTGTGCCGGCACTCATCTCGTGGGTCGTGAGCGTCTTCACGGTCTTCTACTTCATGAAGGCCAGTAGCTCCATGTTCTTCGGCGAGGAGACGGAGGCCGGCGCCCGCGCGCACGAGGCGCCGCGCACGATGCTCGCCGGCGGCACGATCCTGGCGACGCTCTGCGTCGTGCTGGGCGTGGCACCGCAGCTCGCCGTCAAGTACGTGGTGGAGCCCGCCCTGGGCAGCATGGGCCTGAGCCCGGACCTGCGCCTCAGCTGGCTCGGCCTCTCTGCCGCTGGAGGCAGCTGGTACGCGACCGCCGGGCTCGTGCTGGCGCTCGTCTCGGTCGCCGCCGGCGCCCTCGTGTACTGGCTGGCGGTGCGCCGGCCGCGCACCGCCGCAGGAGCGCTGCCGGCCGGCAGCGGAGCGGCGCGGGTCGCGCCGGACCGCGCCGCCGTGTTTGCCGCGTCCGGGCCGGCGCGCACGAGCGGGCCACTCGGTCCTGCCGGCGGCGCGCTCACGCCGCTCGCCGCCGGCGCCGCCGCCGGCGGCGGCGCCTTCACCGGAGGAGAGCCTCTGCGCGCCGAGGCACGGTTGCGCGCCAGCGACTTTTCGGTGACCCTCCGACACGGCTTGGCGCCGTTCTACCAGTGGGCCGACCCCGACCGCTACTACCTCGCGGTCTGGGGCGCGACGCTGGAGCTGTGCGCCCGGGTCGCGCGTCTCGGCGCCTGGCTGGAGCGGCATGCCATCGTAGCCCTGCCGCTGCTGGCCGTCGCCGTCGCCGCGATCGGCGGCGTGGGGGCCGGCGTGGTGCGCCACGGCGGCCTCGGCGCCGCCACGGTCGCCCACTGGCCGCTGCTCGGAGCCGTCGGCCTCGCCCTGCTCTGCCTGCTCCTGGCGGGAGCGGCCGACACGACTCTGCGGCGCAGCCTCTGGCTGGTCGCCGTCGTGGGAGTGCTGGCGCTCGGCGCCTTGGCCGCGAACGGCGAGGTCGTCCGGCTGCTGGCGCTCGAAGGCGCGGCGCTGGCCGCGTTCCTTCTGCTGCTGCTGGTCGGGGTGGAAGGCCGCGCCCGCACCAACTACCTGCTGGCGGTGCTGCTCTCGGCGGCAATGCTCATTGCCGGCACCCTGCTGTTGAGCCAGGGCCCTGCCGCACTCGTGCTCGCCCTCTTGCTCGGCGGGTTCGCCGTCAAGCTCGCGCTGGTGCCCGCCTACCTGTGGCTGCCGCGCGTGGCCGAGCGCACACCTGCCGCCCTGGTGGCGGTGATCGTCGCCATCGTCGATGCGACTGCCCTCGCCGAGCTCATCACCTTGCGCCACAGCGAGGCGTGGCTCTTCCATCCGGCCTGGCCGTGGCTCGCCCTGGCACTCCTCTCGGCCGTTGGCGGCTCCGGGCTGGCGCTGGCTCAGACGGACGTCAAGCGCATGCTCGCCTTCTCCTCGGTCGCCGACGCCGGCTTCCTCGTCCTCGCCATCACGCTCGCCGGACGGTTCGGCCTCAGCGGCGCCGTCCTCGGCGCCGCGAGCGGCGTGCTGGCCAAGACGCTGCTGTTCGCCGCCATCGCCGGCGCGGAGCGCGAGGCGCCGGTGACTCTGGCCTCCCGCGGGCTCGCCGTGCGACACCCGCTGGCCGCCGTCGCGTTCATCGCCGGCGCGCTCGCGATGCTCGGCGTGCCGCCCACCCTCGGCTACGCCGGGCACTGGCGCATCTGGGAGACGGCGTACGGAGGGAGCTGGCTCTACCTGGGCCTGCTGGTCGTCGCCACCGCACTGCTGGTGCTCGCCTTCGCGCGCGTGATCGCCCTCTGCTGGTGGGACGCTGAGAGTCATCATGACCAGGAGGCTTCCGGCCGGGAGCCCGGTGAACCTGCGGGGCTCCCCACGACTCCAACCGGCCCCTGGAGCTCAGTCTGGCGCTCCGAGGCCCCGGCCCTCACCGTCGCGCTCGTCCTGCTGACCGCCGTCGTCGTGGCCGCCGGCCTGTGGCCGAGAGTCTGGTAGGCGCGTGGCCGTGAGTGTCCTCGACTCCCTGGTCCGCACCGCGCGCCGGCGCTCCCCGTGGCTCTTCCACCTCAATGCCGGGAGCTGCAACGGCTGCGACATCGAGCTCGTCGCCTGCCTGACGCCGCGCTACGACGTGGAGCAGCTGGGCATCCGGCTCGAGGGCAGCCCCCGGCACGCCGACATCGTCGTCGTCTCAGGGCCGGTGACGCGCACCACTCGCGCCGCCGTGGAGACAGTCTACGCCCAGGTCCCCGATCCCAAGGTCGTGGTCGCCCTCGGCTCATGCCCGGCAAGCTGCAACGTCTTCGCCGGCAGCCCGACCGTGGAAGGGCCACTCGACCGCATCCTACCGGTGGACGTCTACGTGCCCGGCTGCCCACCGCGTCCGGATGCGATCATCGCCGGCATCGCCGAGGCGATCGCGCTCCTCGCTGATGGAGGCAAGGCATGACGATCGGCCACGCACTGCTCCAGCTCCTCGTCTTCCCGGGTCTCCTCTACGCCGTGCCGGCCGCCTGGCTGATGTTGTGGATCGAGCGCAAGCTCCGGGCGCGCCTCCAGGGGCGTATCGGCCCGCCTTTCTACCAGCCGTTCTTCGATTTCGTGAAACTTCTGAGCAAGCGTCCGCTGCCGCGCCCCCGCCTGCAAGCGCTGGCGATGAGCGCGCTGCCCGTGCTGGCCGTGGCCAGCACGCTGGGCGCGCTGGCTCTCCTGCCCGTCTTCCCCGGCAGTGGCGGCTTCAGCGGTGATCTCGTGCTGCTGGTGGCGTTGCTGGAGCTGCCCCCGCTCTGCGCGGTGCTTGCCGGATTCGTGTCTCGCTCGATCTTCGGCGAGCTCGGCGCCACCCGGGAGGCGGTGCTGAGCATCTCGTACAACCTGCCCTTCCTCGCGGCACTCGTCGCTCTGGCGGCCGCCGCGGGCAGCCTCTCGTTGAGCGCCATCAGCGAGCAGGCCCTGTGGCAGGTGCGCCTGCCGGCGCTCCTTGCCCTGGCGCTTTGTCTCCCCATCAAGCTGCGCGTCAATCCGTTCTCGGTGGCCAACGCCGAGCAGGAGATCTACGCCGGGGCCACGACTGAGTTCGAGGGCCCACGGCTGGCCCTCTGGGAACTATCCCACGGCCTGGAATGGGTCGCGCTTACCGGCCTCTGGGCGATCCTGGCTTTCCCCGTGGCCGGCGCCGCGTGGCCGCTGCGCGCCGTCGTGTTCGTGGTGATCTCGCTGGCGCTCGTCCTGGGGATCACCGCGGTCGCCGCAGCGACTGCTCGCCTCAAGGTGGCCCAGGCGGCACGCGTGTACTGGCAATGGGGATTCGCCCTGGGCGTGCTTGCCCTGGTCGTGTCGATGGTGTGGCCGTGAAGGTGCAGTGGTGAACATCCTCGACCTCATCTCCGGCAATCTCCGGCGCGGGCCGGGGACACTACGCTACCCCGGCCGCGCCGTCCCAGCCGCCCAGTTCCGCGGCCTCGTGCGCAACGATGCCGCCAAGTGCATCGCCTGCGGCATCTGCGACTACGTCTGCGTTTCCGGCGCCATCGTGGTGACCGGGCACGACGATCACTGCGACTGGAGCTACGACCCCGGCCGCTGCACCTTCTGCGGTCGCTGCGTGGACCTCTGCCCGGGCGAGGCGCTGAGCCAGGAGGAGGACCGGGCGCCGACGTATGCGCAGAGCGGCGCGCTCGTTCAGGAAGAACAGATCGCCTATCCGGCCTGCCCGGAGTGCGGCCTCCCGGCGCGGCCGTACAGCGAGCGCCTGCTCACGGTGGCGCACGACAACATCAGTCGTGAGTTCCGCGAGCGGATCAGGCTGTGCGAGCGCTGCCGCCGACGCCGCTCGCAGGTGGTGCTCAAGAAGGGTTTCGGCGGCGCTGCCGACGCGGAAAGGAAGGATGATGGAGCCTGACGCCATCCTCGGGGAGCTGGGCGTCACGGCCGCTTGGGAGGCGCACGGCGACGGCCGCTGGGTCGAGGCGCCGGACCTGGACGTGAGAGCGATGGCGCGCCTCCTGCGCAGCGTCGAGGCGCGCTGGGTGACCCTCACCGTGAGCCCGGCGCCCGGCGGCGGCTTCCGCCTGCTGTATCACTGGGACCTTGCGGGACGCCTGTTGAACATCGCCACCTCGGTCCCGGAGGCCCGCGCGGAGAGCATCGCCGACATCTGGCCGGCCGCCGACTGGGCCGAGCGCGAGGCGCGCGACTACTACGCGCTCGAGTTCGCCGGCCGCGAGGAGCTGCCGGCCCTGATGCTCCGCCCCGAGGACGAGCCCGGCCTCTTCAGCCGCACCCAGGAGCTCGGCCGCGATGCCGACCCCGCCGACGCGGCGCGTGTCGACGCCTCCCGACGCGGCCCCGACGCCTGCCTCCCCGGCGCCGGAGGCGAGCCGTGAGCCCGGTCATCCCCATCGGGCCGTACCACCCCGCGCTGGAGGAGCCCTACAAGATCGAGCTCGTCTGCGAAGGTGAGGCCGTGCGCGAGGCGCACATCACCGTCGGCTTCAACTTCCGCGCCATCGAGTGGCTGGCCGAGCGCAAGAACTACACCCAAGACCTGGCGCTCGTGGAGCGCGTGTGTGGCATCTGCTCGAACGTGCACACGCTGACCTTCTCGCGCGCCCTCGAACAGCTCGCCGGCGTGGAGGTGCCCGCGCGAGCCCAGCACATCCGCGTGATCGTGCACGAGGCCGAGCGCCTGCATTCTCACCTGCTGTGGGCCGGCGTGGCCGCGGAGGTCATCGGCTTCCAGACGCTGTTCATGACCTGCTTCGCGCTGCGCGAGAAAGTGATGGACATGCTGGAGGCGGTATCCGGCAACCGCGTCAACTACGCGATGAACAAGCCCGGCGGCGTCACCCGCGACATCGTCGATCCCGGCATGGTGGCCGGAACGGCGCGAGCGATACAGACGGCGATGGAGCGGGAGATCATCCCCGTATTCACGACGGACCCGACGGTGCGAGCGCGCTGCGCGGGGGTCGGCGTGCTCACGCGAGACGAGGCGCTCGCCTGGGGGGCCCTGGGGCCCGTGGCTCGCGCCTCCGGCCTGCCGCAGGACATCCGCAAGGCGGCGCCCTACGAGATCTACGAGCGGCTCGACTTCGAGGTGCCGGTCCGCCCGGAGGGCGATGTGCTGGCGCGCATCGTGGTCCGGGCCCTGGAGATCGTCGAGAGCTGCCGCATCATCGAGCAGGCCGTGGAGGGCATGCCGGCAGGGCCGATCGCCGCCGGCGACTTCATCCCCATCCCCGCCGGCGAGGCCTGCGCGCGCATCGAAGGGCCGCGCGGCGAGGTCTTCTACTACGTCGCCTCAGATGGCTCGGACGTGCCGCTGCGCGTGCGCATCCGCACGCCGACCTTCCAGAACATGCCGACCGTCGCGCTCATGGTGCGGCAGCAGACGCTGGCCGACGTGCCGCTCATCCAGGCGTCCATCGACCCCTGCTACTCGTGCACTGACCGCTGAGCTCGCGGCGCTCGCGTTCCGGGGCGCTTGTCGCGTCCGTCTTGACCGCCGCCGGAAGCGTCTCGTCCATGCGTGGAGCCTACCGCGAGGCAGGGGCGTGCGCCGCCGAGCGACACGCCGCCGTACGCGCGAGGGGCCGGCGCTTGCAGCGCCGGCCCCTCGGTGTGTCGCATCAGATGAGCCGGTCCGGGTGTGTCCCGAGCTGGTGATCGTTCACCCGTCCCAACACCAAGGTATTTCCCGTTCGGTCAGCGGGCGACACGCGCCAGCACCTCGGCTGTGCCCTGTTGCCATCCGTGCGCGTGGCCTCATTGGTGAGGTAGTGATACCATTTGTAGAGTAACTCAATCATGGAGTGACTCTAGTCTCGAACTGAGGAGGCCAGCGGTGACCGATGAGCCCGCGGTGAGCGAAGCCGCCGAGCGCGAGTACACG
>Ga0209585_10000417_pt1 | contig 16453 bp, 15 predicted proteins | sample NGEPerone_FD_185491 | JGI IMG/M metagenome (GOLD analysis project Ga0209585, IMG submission 185491) | Arctic peat soil microbial communities from the Barrow Environmental Observatory site, Barrow, Alaska, USA - NGEE Permafrost154B-one... | ecosystem: Environmental > Terrestrial > Soil >... | reverse complement strand
GGGTGGGGGATGGCAGGGATGGGGTGGTTCAGGGCAATGAGCGGGTGACGGCGTCCTGGATCTCCTGGTCGGTGGCACCAAACGCGCGTGCCTTCAGGACGTATGCCGTAGCCAGGGTCGCCAGCCGAGCGTCCCGTTCTCGTGCGGACGGCTTGGGCGCAGCGGCCGTGACCCGCGTCCCCCCGCCCCGTCGGGACCGGACCAGCCCCGCGACCTCGAGCTCGCGGTACGTCCTGGCGACGGTGCCGACCGCCAGCCCGAGGTCCCCGGCGAGCTGCCGCAGCGGCGGGAGTCGCTCGCCCTCCACTAGCTGTCCGCCCTCGATCAGGTCGACGAGCTGACGGCGCAGCTGCTCGTACGGAGGCGTGGGGTCACCCGGGCTGACGGTGAGTACCGAGCTCATCGGCGGACCGTCTGACCGGCGACGACGGTGCCTCCCGACTCGATGGGGCGGATCCGCGGGCCGGCCAGCAACAGGGCCAGGCACCAGACCGCAAGGAGGAGCATCAGCACGCCGACGGCCAGCAGGGTGAAGCCGAGGACGGTCCACATCATCGGCGGGCAGGCAATTCCGATCAGGGATCCGGCGGCGGTCAGCGCGACCCCGAGCAGCGAAGCGGCCACCATCACCCCCGTCGCGGCGACCACGGCTTCGGCCGAACGGTGCCGGAGGGCGTCGTCGGCGACGACGAGCTCGGGGGCCGACCCGCTCCGGGGCCGCAAGACGACGGTGCGCAATGCCACGGCAGCCCCGAGCAGACCGACCCCAACCGCGATGGCCAGAGGAACGGAATAGAACAGGCCGGGCCAAGGCCCATGGCTGGCACCTCCGAGCATTTCGAGGCTTTCGGGATTGCACTGTCGGGACAGGGACCGGCCAGCCCGGCCCATGTCGTCGGCCGAGCCCATCAGGGTCGTCGTGACGAGGACCGCGCCCAGGCCGATGGTGCTCGCCGACACGAGCCCACTGAGCCGCCTTGGCACATAGTCGCCGAGGGTCCGCGTCTCGAGGGCCGCCGTTCTCTGGCCCTCACGCCGGGGGATCGACGCGAGCTCCCCGACGGCCACACCACCGATGACGCAGAGCCCGAATACGGCGGGCGCCAGCATCAGCCCGAGGCCGAGCGATCCAACGCCCGCGGTCAGGTAGGCGGCGACGACACCGAGACCGAGGCCCGCCCAGCGCCAGCCGACCGCCTTGCGATGAGTTGCCAGCACGGTGCCCTGGCGTGACCGGTCGAGCTCGAGCGGTCGTTGCGCGTGCCGCGACCGCACGATTATGACCGAGATGACGACCAGCAGGACGAAGGGGACGACAGCGATGGGACCAATCATGAAATCCTCTACTTGTGTCAGAAGGTTGTGACAACAGGGATGATTGCCCGTGCTCTCGTTTGTGTCAAGTGTTTGCGACAAACTTCTGCTCAGCTCAATTTCCCTGACGACCGAGTGGCAAACCGTAGACCGACCCCCGCCCTGCACTTCGCTGGACTGGCGGGCACCTCGCGCGGGGATTGTTCCCAGCGAAGTGCCCGAGACCTGCCTGAAGTGCGATGCGGCGGTTCTGTGACCGTGCGGTTCAATGGGCGCATGCGTCCCGCCCCGACATACCGCGTCTGCGTGATCTGCTCCGGCAACATCTGCCGGTCGCCGATGGGCGAGGTCATCCTGCGGTCGATGCTCCTGTCCGCGGGTTTTGGCGACCGCGTGGTCGTTGACTCAGCGGGCACCGGTGGCTGGCACCAGGGGGACTGTGCGGACCCGCGCACTGTGCATGCTCTCCGGGACCACGGGTATGACGGCACTCACCACCGCGCGCGGGAGTTCCGACCCGAGTGGTTCAGCGACAGGGACTTGATCGTGGTGGCCGACGAGGGACACCTGCAGGACCTTCGTGGCTGGGCTCCCGATGACCACGCCTCGGCGAAGGTACGGCTGCTGCGCGAGTTCGACCCCACGGCGGTCGACTCCGGCACGCTCGAGGTGGACGACCCCTACTTCGGGGACACCGCGGGGTTCGACCACTGTTTGACGGTGGTCGAACGTGCTTGCCGAGGCATCGTCAAGCACCTTGGCGCCGCGCTGCCCGAACTGCCTGAGCCGCGCGAGTCGGCCGAACTGCCCGAACTGCCCGTACTGCCTGAGCCGGCCGAGCCTGCCGACAGCCGCACATGACCAGGCCCTCGCGGGCCTCGAGCGGAATGCTCATGGCCCTTGGAGCGGCCGTGCTCTTCGCCGTCAACGGCAACGTGAGCAAGGTCGCTCTGCTGAACGGCGTCTCCTCGCTCGAGCTCGTCTCCGTGCGTAGTGCCGGAACAGCGTTGATCCTGCTGGGAATCACGGCCCTGAGAAGTCCGGCCGCTCTCCGCGTGGGTCGGCGTGAGCTGGGCTTCCTCGCGCTCTACGGGGTCACCGGCATCGCGATGGTCCAGTGGCTCTACTTCGTGGCGATCCAGCGGATGCCCGTCGGCATCGCCCTGCTGTTCGAGTACACCGCACCGCTGATGGTGGCGTTGTGGGTGCGGTTCGTGCAGAAACAGCCGGTGAGGTCCCGGCTCTGGCTGGGGCTGGCCTGCGCGCTGGCAGGCCTGGCGATGGTGGCCCAGTTCTGGAAGGGCATGACCCTCGACCCGATCGGCCTGATCTCGGCGGTCGGCGCCGGGGCCGCATTGGCCTGCTACTACCTGATGGGCGAGCACGGCCAGCGTGAACGCGACCCGATCTCGTTGATGGCCTTCACTTTTGGCTTTTCGGCCGTCCTCTGGGCGATCGTCTCGCCATGGTGGACATTCCCGTTCGCGCGGCTCGTCCATGAGGTCGACCTGCCCGGTGCGCTTCCTGGGCAGACACCGCTGTGGCTACTGGTCCTGTGGATCATCGTGCTGGGCAGCGTCGTACCGTTCCTGTTGGTGCTCCTCGCTGTTGGGCGCCTGGGGCCGGCCCGGGTCGGCCTGATCGGCATGCTCGAGCCGGTGGGCGCCGGCATCATCGCCTGGGTCCTGCTCGGGGAGTCCCTCAACACGGCCCAGGTCATCGGTTCGCTGATCGTCCTCGTGGGGATCGCGCTCGCCGAAACATCCCGGCAGGCCGCGCAGCGTCAGCGCACTGCGTATCCGTCGCCCGACGAACGCGAGGTGAGCGTCAGCGATACGCGCGTGAGCATCGGGGATACGAAAGCGGCATCTCCGTTGCCGGAGGGCATGGCGCCCTAGACGCTCGTGGGGACCCAGAACCGCAGCTTGTCCTCGCGCTGGTCCTCCAGAACCCCACCGTTGGACTCGATCACCCGCCGAGATCCGGCATTATCGGCATCGCAGGTGAGCAGGGCTGGGTCGATGCCGAGACCGCGGGCGATGGGCAGTGACGCGGCCATCATCGCGCTGGCATGGCCCTGGCGGCGCGCAGAGGGGCGCACCACGTAGCCAATGTGTCCGCCGAACTCACGCAGCACGTCGGTGAGCTCATGCCGGATCGAGAGCCGCCCGAGGTACTCCTCTCCGTCCACCCACCACAGGATCGTCTCCGGCACCTTGCCCTCAGGGCGTGGCGTCCCGGTCAGCGCGAGGTCCCGCAGGCGCTGAGTGAACCCAACGAAGGCAGTCGGGTCAGCCAGCTCCTCGACTGTGTAGGTCTCCTCGCCGAAGACGGTCAGCCCGGTCCAGTGCTCGCCCTCGCCGGCATCGATGATCTCCTGCACGGAACTGAGAAATGACTGCTGGTATCGCTGGTGCGGGCTGGCGAACGAGGGCATGGCCTCAGCCTACGAGCGTGGGTGTTGAGGGTGGCGAGGCCTCTGCGTACCCTTTGCCACTTGACGGTGGCAGATTCTGGGAGGATGGCAGGCATGGTCTCGTTTGCTGACGCGTTTCCGCCCATCGCCCTCGGCGCCCTGGACGGCCGCTACCGCGCCGCAGTGGCCCCGCTGGTCGATCACCTTTCCGAGGGTGCACTCAACCGCGAGCGTGTGCGGGTCGAGATTGAGTGGCTGATCCATCTCACCAGCAACGGGATCGTTCCGGGCGTACGAGCCCTCACCTCCGATGAACAGGCCCCCCTGCGCGCGATCGTCGATGACTTCGGGCTGGACAGCATCAGCGAGCTCGCCGAGATCGAGCGCGAGACGGCCCATGACGTGAAGGCTGTTGAGTACTTCTTGAAGCGTCGACTCCTCACGATCATCGGCGAACCCGCGACCGACTTGACCGGGTTGTCAGAGCTGATCCACTTCGCCTGTACCAGCGAAGACATGAACAACCTCTCGTACGCGCTCATGATCAAGGGCGCCGTCGAACAGGTTTGGCTGCCCAGAGCCATGGCCTTGGTCGAAGCGATCAGCACGATGGCCCGCGACCTGCGCGATGTGCCACTCCTCGCCCATACCCACGGTCAGCCTGCGACCCCGACGACCATGGGCAAGGAGCTGGCCGTGCTGGCCTTCCGGCTGAAGCGACAGCTTGCCCGGGTGGGCCGCGCGGAGTACCTCGGCAAGTTCAACGGCGCGACCGGCACGTATGGCGCGCACCTCGCCGCGCTGCCCGACGCGAACTGGCCGGCGATCAGTCAGGCGTTCGTGGAATCCCTTGACCTGCAATGGAATCCGCTGACCACACAGATCGAGAGCCATGACTGGCAGGCCGAGCTGTACAGCGACATGGCCCGCTTCAACCGCATCCTGCACAACCTCTGTACGGACGTCTGGACCTACATCTCGATGGGCTACTTCGCCCAGGTCCGAGGCCAGGGCACCGTCGGCTCGTCGACGATGCCGCACAAGGTCAACCCGATCCGCTTCGAGAACGCCGAGGCCAACCTCGAGGTGTCGAACGCCCTGCTCGACGTGCTCGCCGCGACGCTGGTGCAGTCCCGGATGCAGCGGGACCTCACCGACTCGAGCATGCAGCGCAACATCGGCACGGCGTTCGGCCACTCACTGCTCGCCATCGACAACGCCGGACGTGGTCTGGCCGGGCTCGACGCGGTGCCTGCCGCCATGGCCGCCGACCTCGACTCCAACTGGGAGGTGCTTGGCGAGCCGATCCAGTCGGTGATGCGCGCGCTCGGGGCGCAGGGGGTTTCCGGCATGGAGAACCCCTACGAGCGGCTCAAGGAGCTCACTCGCGGTCGTCGCATCACCGGGGACGATCTTCGCGGGTTCGTCCGCGGCCTTGGCCTGCCGGCCGACGTCGAGGCACGCTTCCTCGCGATGACCCCGCAGAGCTACGTCGGGCTCGCCCCGCTGCTCGTGGACTACCTCGGCTGACCTGACCGGGGCGTCGTCAAGGTGACCGGCCTGGTGGTGACCAGGGTCTCCATGCGGGACCGGGGCAGGTAGGTGAAACTGTCACCCATGACGCCACGGATCGGTTACAAAGCCTCAGCAGAGCAGTTCAGCCCGCGAGAGCTCGTCGAGTTCGCCGTACAGGCAGAGCAGGTCGGCCTCGACAGCGTGATGATCTCGGACCACTTCCAGCCCTGGCGTCATACCGGTGGCCACGCCCCGTTCTCGATGGCCTGGCTGGCGGCGGTCGGCGAGCGCACCGAGCGGGTCTTGCTGGGGACGTCCGTCATGACGCCCACCTTCCGCTACAACCCGGCCGTGGTGGCCCAGGCGTTCGGCACGCTTGCCTGCCTCTACCCGGACCGCATCATGCTCGGGATCGGCACCGGTGAGGCGTTGAACGAGGTGGCTGTCTCACGGCTGGAGTGGCCGGAGTTCAAGGAGCGGTTCGCTCGCATGCGTGAGGCGGTTGCCCTGATGCGCGAGCTGTGGGCCGGTGAGCGCGTCACCTTCGAGGGTGACTACTACCAGACCCACGATGCCACCGTGTATGACCGCCCGGACCGGCCGGTGCCCATCTACATCGCCGCCGGAGGCCCGGTGGTGGCGAAGTATGCCGGCCGCTCGGGAGACGGGTTCATCTGTACCTCGGGAAAGGGGCCGGAGCTGTACCGGGACAAGCTCATCCCTGCAGTTGACGAAGGCCTGGCGGCGGCAGAGCGCGACGGTGGGTCGATCGACCGGATGATCGAGATCAAGCTCTCCTACGACCCGGATCCCCGGCTGGCGCTGGAGAACACCCGTTTCTGGGCTCCGCTGTCGCTGACGCCAGAGCAGAAGCATGGCCTGAGCGACCCGACCCAGATGGAGGCTGCCAGCGATGCGCTCTCGATCGAACAGGTGGCCAGCCGATGGATCGTGGCATCCGATCCCGGGACGGCGCTCGCCCAGATCCAGCCGTATGTCGACCTCGGCTTCAACCATCTCGTTTTTCACGGACCGGGTCACGACCAGTCCCGGTTCCTCACGTCGTTCGCCACTGAGGTGCTGCCCGGACTACGCGCGCGGATGAGCCAGCGCTTCGACCAGCCCTCGGGAGCTTGAGATGGGACCGACAGCCGGGATGGGACCGCTTTCGGGTGTCACGGTCGTCGAGATGGCCGGCATCGGCCCGGGACCGTTTGCCGGGATGATGCTGGCCGACCTGGGCGCCACCGTGACCCGGGTTGACCGCCTCTCCGCCGGCGTGGGCGGCGCGGGCTGGGTCCGTGGGCCGAGCACGATGGCCGCGGTCCGTGCCGACGTGGTGTCGCGTGGACGACGCTCCATCGCGGTGGACCTGAAGTCAGCCGAGGGCGTCGAGCTGGTCCTCAGGCTGATCGACTCCGCTGACGTCCTGATCGAGGGCTTCCGCCCTGGGGTCATGGAGCGTCTCGGTCTGGGCCCCGAGCTCTGTCTCGAACGCAACCCGCGACTGGTCTTCGGACGGATGACCGGGTGGGGCCAGGACGGGCCGCTGGCCCAGGCCGCAGGCCACGACATCAACTACATCTCGCTGTCCGGGGCGCTCGCGGCCATCGGGCGCCAGGGTGAGGCCCCGGTGCCGCCGCTCAACCTGGTTGGGGACTACGGCGGTGGCGGGCTCATGTTGGCGTATGGCGTGCTCGCCGCCCTCCTCTCGGCGGCCCGCACCGGCACCGGTCAGGTGGTGGATGCCGCGATGCTGGACGGGTCTGCCCTGCTGATGGCCCAGTTCTTCGGGATGCAGGCCATCGGGCGCTGGACGGACGAGCGGGGGAGCAACCTGCTCGACACCGGGGCGCCTTTCTATGACGTCTATCCGACCGCAGACGGCGGATACCTGTCGGTGGGCCCGCTCGAGCCCGCCTTCTTCGCCACCCTGCTGGGGCGACTCGGCATCGACGACATCGACGTGGGCAGCCAGTACGACCCGCGTTCCTGGCCGGCGCTGCGGCTCCGGCTCGCGGCGGAGTTCGCGTCGCGAACCCGGGAGGCCGCCGAGGCGCTGTTCGCCGGCGTCGACGGATGCGTCTTTCCGGTGCTGTCGATCTCCGAGGCGCCACAGCACCCGCACAACGTGGCCCGCTGCACCTTCGTCACGCGCGACGACGTGGTCCAGCCGGCGCCGTCCCCCCGGTTCTCGGCGACTCCCGCCCGGCTCGAGCTCCCGCCGCCGGCAGTCGGGGAGCACACGGATGAGGTGCTGGCCGACCTTGGCCTGTCCGACGAGGAGGTGCTGAAGCTGCGCGAGTCGGGGGTCGTGGGATCGGCCGAAGTCCCCGTCTGAGGAGCTGGTGCAGGCCCGCTGGTCGCATTTCTGCCGCCGGCGCTCAGCGCCGAGCGGGAGCGGTCGCTTGGTCGAACGTGGTTGGTCGGTCCAGGGTGCCGACCCTGTCGAGCGGCCAGGCGATGATGAAGGCTCGCCCGACGACCGCGCTCAGGGGGACGAAGCCCTTTCCGGGGTCTTGCTGGTGGAATCGGCTGTCTGACGAGTCGCTGCGATGGTCGCCCATCACCCACAGCGTGCCGACGGGCACGGTCACCCTGAAGTTGACATCACTGGCGCGATCGCCGGGGAAGACATAGGGCTCGTCGAGCTGGGTCCCGTTCACGTAGACCTTGCCATCTCGACCCTCGACGGTGTCTCCCCCAACGCCGATCACGCGTTTGACGAGGTTTCCCGCATCGGTCGCAGGCGCGAGACCGATGAACTCGAGAACAGTACGCGGACGGCTCTGCTGCCCCACCCCCGAGGAGAAGTGCCGAAGCCAGCCATCGGAGTCGCGGAACACCACGATGTCACCGCGTTTCACGCCTCCCATGTGGCTGGTCTGCTTGTTGACGACCACGCGGTCGTCCATGCAGCCCGGACATCCATGCAGAGTCGGTTCCATGGATCCGGAAGGGATGAGAAACGCCTGGATGAGGAAGGTCTTGACGACCAGCGACATCACGATGACGGTGACGAGCATCGCGGCCACGTCGCCCAGTAACGCCCAGCGTCCTCGGAGACGGTGCGTCCCTCGGTGACGGCGCGGCCGACGCTTGTATATGCCGCGGGCGGCCCTGGGCCCATCCGCCGCCGGCTTCGACATATGAGCCACTCCGGCCACGTAGTGGAGAACGCAAGTATTGGACAACATGGTACGGCTGCCGGAACATGGGCCGGGCCGGGTGCATCCCCCCGGGCGATGAACCAGCGAACCCAAGGAGCAGCGATGACAACCGCGCCCATCGAACAGCGGCGGATCCTGGCGACGGTGATCCCCGGTCCCCGATCCGTGCTGCTCCATAAGCGCAAGATGTCGGCTGTCTCGGCCGGCATCGGAACCGGTCTGCCGATCTACGTCGAGAGGGCCGGTGGCGGCATCCTGGTGGATGTTGACGGCAACCACCTGATCGACTTCGGCTCGGGGATCGCCGTCACCACGGTGGGCAACTCGGCGCCACGAGTGGTCGCAGCCGTGCAGTCCCAGGTCGAGGACTTCACCCATACCTGTTTCATGGTCACGCCGTACGAGGAGTACGTCGAGGTAGCCGAACGTCTCAACTCATTGACTCCCGGCGACGGGGAGAAGCGCAGCGCCTTGTTCAACTCGGGCGCCGAGGCCGTCGAGAACGCGATCAAGGTTGCACGCACGTTCACCGGGCGGACTGCCGTCGTGGCGTTCGACCACGCCTACCACGGTCGCACGAACCTGACGATGGCCCTGACCGCAAAGAACATGCCCTACAAACGGGGCTTCGGGCCGTTCGCGGGCGAGATCTACCGGGTGCCCATGGCCTACCCATACCGCTGGCCAACCGGCCCGGACCGTTGCGCCGACGAGGCGTTCGACGAGTTCGTCTCTCTTGTGCACGCCCAGGTCGGTGAGCAGAACACCGCGGCCGTCATCATCGAGCCGATCCAGGGCGAAGGTGGCTTTATCGTGCCCCCGGCCGGGTACCTCAAGAGGATTGCCGACTGGTGCACGCAGAACGGAATCCTGTTCATCGCCGACGAGATCCAGACCGGCTTCTGCCGCACCGGTGACTGGTTCGCCTGCGAGCACGAGGACGTCGTGCCTGACCTGATCACCACCGCCAAAGGCATTGCCGGTGGCCTCCCGTTGGCCGCTGTGACAGGCCGGGCGGACGTGATGGACTCGGTCCACAGCGGTGGTCTGGGTGGCACGTATGGCGGCAACCCGGTCGCGTGCGCCGCGGCAGTTGGTGCCATCGAGACCATGCAGGCAGAGGACCTTTGTGGTCGCGCGCGTGAGATCGAGGCGTTGTTCATGCCCCGTCTGCGCGAGCTGTCCGAGAAGTTTGAGGTCATCGGTGATATCCGTGGCCGCGGGGCCATGCTGGCCATCGAGCTCGTGTCCGGGGGCCGCGACAAGACACCCAACGCCACCCTGACCAGCGCCGTGAATGCCTACTGCCACAGCCATGGCCTGGTCACGTTGACGGCCGGTACGTTTGGCAACGTGATGCGTTTCCTGCCGCCACTCTCGGCCGGGGACGACCTGCTTCGCGAGGGGCTCGACATCCTCGAACAGGCCTTCGCGGCCAAAGCCTGACAGCCCGCCTCATTCCGACTCGAAAGGCCCGATACCCGTGGCGTTGACCGATTCCGAGAAGTCCCTGCTCGCGCGCGTCCCCACTGGCCTGTTCATTGCTGGCCAGTGGCGGGCCGGCAGCGACGGGCGGACGATCGACGTGGAGGACCCGTCGACGGGGGAGATCCTCGCCTCCGTGGCGGACGCGACCGTCGCTGACGGTGCGGCTGCCCTTGACGCGGCCGTTGCGGCGCAGGCTGGCTGGGCTGCGACGCCACCCCGCGACCGCGGCGAGATCCTGCGCAAGGCGTTCATGGAGATCACGGCGCGCGCCGAGGAGTTCGCGCTGCTGATGACCCTGGAGATGGGGAAGCCACTGGCCGAGGCGCGCGGCGAGGTGACCTACGGAGCGGAGTTCTTCCGGTGGTTCTCCGAGGAGGCGGTTCGCATCAGCGGGCGCTGGGCGACGGCCCCCAACGGCGCAACCAGGTTGATGACGATGAAACAGCCCGTCGGCCCAACGCTGATGATCACGCCGTGGAACTTCCCGCTGGCCATGGGCACTCGCAAGATCGGCCCGGCGCTGGCGGCTGGCTGCACCATGGTGGTCAAGCCGGCCAAACAGACGCCGCTGTCGATGCTGGCCCTGGTGGATCTGCTCACCGAATGCGGTGTGCCCGCCGGTGTCGTCAACGTCATCACCACCAGCCGCACCGGCGAGGTCATCGAGCCGATCATCCGCGATCCGCGACTGCGCAAGCTCACCTTCACCGGGTCCACCCCGGTGGGCCGCAAGCTCGTCGAGCAGTCCGCAGAACAGTTGTTGCGCGTCTCGATGGAGCTCGGCGGCAACGCGCCGTTCCTGGTGTTCGAGGACGCCGACGTGGACAAGGCGGTCGAGGGGGCGATGTTGGCCAAGATGCGCAACATCGGTGAGGCCTGCACGGCGGCAAACCGCTTCCTGGTCCACGACAGTGTTGCCGAGGAGTTCTCGGCCAAGTTCGCCGCCAGGATGGCCGGTATGACGGTCGGCCGCGGCACCGAAGACGGTGTCACTGTCGGACCGCTCGTCGACGCAACGGCCCAGGCTTCGGTGGCCGCATTGGTGGATGACGCCAAGGCCAAGGGCGCCACGGTCGTCTGCGGTGGCACCACCGTGGGAGACAAGGGCTACTTCTACGCCCCTACGCTCCTGACCGGCGTGACCGCGGACGCCCTGATGATGCGCGAGGAGATCTTCGGACCGGTGGCGCCGATCGCGACGTTCACCACCGAGGCGGAGGCGGTCGCGCGGGCCAACGACACCGAATACGGCCTGGTGGCTTATGTATTCACCCGTGACCTCTCACGCACCCTGAGGGTCAGCGAGGCCCTGGAGTTCGGGATGGTCGGCATCAACCAGGGCATCGTGTCCAACCCGGCGGCGCCTTTCGGCGGGGTCAAGCACTCGGGCTTCGGCCGCGAGGGTGGTTTCGAGGGCATCGAGGAGTACCTCGAGATCAAGTACGTCGGCATCGCCCCGTAGCTCAACTTTCGACGTTGGAGGAAGCATGGCTGGCAACACTTCGAGCCCCCGCTCGGCCGTCGTCGTCGGCGGCAACCGCATTCCGTTCGCCCGCGCCAGCGGTCCATACATCCATGCGTCCAACCAGGACATGTTGACTGCCGCCCTTGACGGGCTGGTGGCCAGGTTCGGCCTGTCCGGTCAAGGCGTAGGCGAGGTCGCAGCGGGCGCAGTCGTCAAGCACAGTCGCGACTTCAACCTGACTCGGGAGAGTGTCCTCGGCTCCCGACTCGCCCCCACGACACCCGCATACGACGTGCAGCAGGCATGTGGCACCGGCCTGGAGGCTGCGATCCTCGTGGCCAACAAGATCGCCCTGGGCCAGATCGACTGCGGGATCGCCGGTGGTGTCGACTCCGCGAGCGACGCGCCCATCGCCGTCAGCGACAGCCTGCGCGAGAAGCTGCTGGCGGCCAACCGGGCCAAGGCCCCGCTGGACCGTGTCAAGGCACTGAGGGGACTTCGCCCCCGCCACCTCGTGCCGCAGATCCCCCGCAACTCTGAGCCGCGCACCGGTCTCCTCATGGGCGAGCATCAAGCCATCACCACCGCTGAGTGGCAGATCAGCCGCACGGCCCAGGACGAGCTCGCTGCAGCCAGCCACCACAACCTGGCCGCGGCATACGACCGTGGCTTCTTCGACGACCTGGTCACGCCCTACCTGCGGGTGACCCGCGACCAGAACCTGCGCCCTGACACCAGCATGGAGAAGCTGGCGCGGCTCAAGCCGGTGTTCGGCAAGGGCGAGGGCGCAACGATGACGGCCGGCAACTCCACACCGCTGACCGACGGTGCTTCCGTGGTGTTGCTCGGCTCGCAACAGTGGGCTGACGAGCGTGGGCTTCCGGCGCTGGCTCGTTTCGTCGACGCCCAGACAGCCGCGGTGGACTATGTCAACGGGGGCGAGGGGCTGCTGATGGCTCCCGCGTATGCCGTGGTGCCCCTCCTCGCCCGACACGGCTTGTCCTTGCAGGACTTTGACTACTACGAGATCCACGAAGCCTTCGCCTCGACGGTCCTGGTGACGTTGGCCGCATGGGAGAGCGAGAAGTTCTGCGTGGAGCGACTCGGCCTCGATGCCCCTCTCGGTCAGATAGACCGAAGCAAGGTCAACGTCAACGGTTCCTCGCTGGCGGCGGGCCACCCATTCGGTGCCACTGGCGGACGCATCGTGGCATCCCTGGCCAAACAGCTGTCCCAGAAGGGATCAGGCAGGGGCCTGATCTCCATCTGTGCGGCTGGCGGTCAGGGCGTCGTGGCCATCCTCGAGGCGATCTGAGATGAGTGACGCCAGGACCCTCACGCTCGACAGCACCCCCAATCTCACCGTCCTCTTTGCGCGCGCCGCAGCGACCTCCATTGGCCGCGGCGGCCCACTGCAGGATGTTCAGGTGCGTCATCCCCGGACGTGGATCCACCTGGCCCAGCTGGCGGCCTACGACAAGGTCTGTGGGTTCGCGCTGCGCGACACGCTCCCGGCGACCTATCTGCACGTGCTTGTCTTTCCGCTCCAGGTGACGCTGATGGCCGACCGCCGGTTCCCCTTGGGCATGCCCGGCCTCGTCCACGTCCGCAACCGCATCGCCCAGCATCGACCCGTCGACGCCGGCGAAAGTTTCACCCTGCGCTCCAGCGCGCGGGCGCTGCGCCCTCATGAGAAGGGCGCGCAGGTCGATCTCGTGGGTGAGGTTCGCGTCGGCGACGAGCTCGTCTGGGAGGGCGTCAGCACCTACCTCTCGCGTGGCGCCTCGGTGCCCGGAGAGTCGATGCCGGTCCAGCACGTCGTCGTGGATCTCGGGCCCCATGCCCCTGCGAACGCGGTCTGGGACGTTCCCGGGGACATGGGACGGCGCTACGCGGCGGTCAGTGGCGACGTGGACCCGATGCACCTGAGCTCGTTGGCCGCAAAAGCCTTCGGCTTCCCCCGCGCCCTGGTGCAGGGCATGTGGGTCAAGGCCCACGCTCTGGCAGCCATCGAGTCACGACTCCCCGACGCGTACGTCGTGGACGTCGACTTCAGTGAACCGCTGTTGTTGCCGTCCATCGTCAATTTCTTTGCCGCGCAACAGGATCTGGGCTGGGACTTCGCCGTCCGGCCGGCCGAGGGGGCTGGCGATCATCTGCGCGGCACCGTCCGAGCGCTGTGACCGTTTGGCTCGAACTTCCTAGGGTGAGAAACCGGTTTGCGTGCTAATCTGATAACTGGTTGCAGTTGCAGTTCCTCGCAGATCGAAGAAGTGCCCGCTCACCAGCGGGCTCTTTTTATTACAGCGGGCATGCCCCGTTCATTGTGGGGGTAGCGCGGCAGCTTGGAGCCCACGAAGTGTGGACTCCATTGGATATCAAAGAAAGAGTTATTCCTCATGGTTCAAGGCACAGTTAAGTGGTTCAACGCTGAAAAGGGCTTCGGCTTCATCGCCCAGGATGGCGGCGGACCTGACGTGTTCGTTCACTACTCCGCGATCGAGACGAGCGGCTACCGTTCGCTCGAAGAGGCGCAGCGCGTGGAGTTCGAGGTCACCCAGGGTCCCAAGGGCCCCCAGGCTGAGAAAGTTCAAGCCCTCTGATTTGAGAGACTCTCTCATCTCACAGCAGTAACTGCGACTCACCAGTCGTCTTCACACAAGGCCCCCCGGCTTCGGCCGGGGGGCCTTGTCATGGCTTAAGGGTTTTGTCGTGTCTGGTTGAGCTCAGCGCCGAAGGTTCTCTAGGAAGTCCTTGGCCAGGGGTGCGGCTACCGTCGCGCCGCTCCGGCCCTCGTCCACCAGCACGGCGAACGCCACGTCGCCCTGCCAGCCGACGAACCAGGCGCGGGTTGCTGGAGGGGTGTTGGTCCCATGTTCGGCGGTGCCGGTCTTGCCGTACACAGGGCCTCCCGTAACTCCCCTCATGGGGACGGTCGCGGTGCCCTTGGTGACCACGAGACGCATGAGGTCCCGAAGCTGACCGGCCACCTTGGCGTCCAACAGTTTTGGCGTCCGGTCAGCCCCCGGGACCGCGGGACTGCGGATCAGCGCGGGCTCGATGTAGCTGCCCCGCGCCACTGAGGCCGCCATGACCGCCAGGGAGGCCGGCGACGCCTCGGTACGGCCCTGGCCGAACGCGGTCGCGGCCCTGTCCGTCCCGCCGTTGGCCACCGGCACCGAGCCCCCGAAGGTCCCTGCGATACCGAGGTGCTTGTCCCAGCCCGCGCCGACACCGAGCGCGGCCGCGGCATCGTGGACGTCGGAGTCGCCCATGGTGGCGGCGAGCTTGGTGAACGCGGTGTTGCACGAGTGCGCGAAGTCCACCGAGAACGGCACCGGCCCCAGGGACTCGCCCTCGTAGTTCACCACCGTGCGACCGTCGACGACGACAGATTTCGGACAGGGCACCATCTTGGACGGCGACAGACCCTTGTTGAGCAACGCGTACGTCGTGGCGACCTTGAGCGTCGACCCCGGCTGGTAGCGACCCTGCAACGCCAGGTTCGAGCCGCCCGTCGGCGCGTCCGCCACGGCGAGCAGCTCTCCGGTCTTGACGTCCACGGCCACCAGGGACGAGTGGACCTTGCCGCTGCCTGCGAGGGCCGACTCGGCAGCCGTCTGGGTCTTGGGGTCCAGCGTCAGGGTCATCGGGGCGCCATCGGTTGCGGCCTTCTCGAACAGCGGCACCTCCGGCTTGTCGCTGGCCGTCACTGTGACGCCGGGGGTGCCGCCGAGCATCGCGTCGTACTGCCCCTGGAGCCCCGTCAGTCCGGCGTAGTCGCCGGCGACATAGCGGCCCTTGCCCTTCGTGATTCCCTCGGCGGTCACCGGGCCATAGGACCCCAGCAGCGGTTTGGCGAACGTGGACGTCGGGGCCAGAGGCTGACTGCGCGAGGGATAGACCACACCTTTGAGGGCGTCGAGCTGAGGCTTGAGGTCCTGGAACTGCAAGTCGCGAAGCGTGATCACAGGGATGGCACCCTTCGAGCCCGACTTCAGCGCGGCGTTGAGCCTGGCGACCAGCGTCCCGGGCGAGTCCCACTTGATGACCTTCTCCAGCTCGGTCACCGTCGCAGCCGAGGCGCGGGTCGGGTCGATCGCGACATCTTCGACCCTGCCGTCCGACACCAGCGGCGAACCGTCGCGCCCCAGGACGTCTCCGCGCTTGCCCCAGGTCCGCGCTGCGACCAGCTTCGCCTTCGCACCCAGGCCCGGGGCCCACATCGACGCCCCCTCCTTGGCCACGACGTCCCAGAGCTCGATATCGTTGCGCTGCAATGAGATTGGCACCGTGTAGGCCCAGGTTGAGCCCTCGGCCACCGTCCATGCGACGGACAGCTTGCCGTTGGCCTTGTCGCCGTCACGAGTGAGCGATGTGACAGCGACCTTGACCGGAGCGCCGCCGAGCCCCGCGGTCGTGCTCGTGAAACTGGCCGCGACCTGGCTGGCGGTACGGCCGGCATACCCCACCTTGAGGACGTCGCGATGGGACCACGCCCCCGCGAACCGGTCCGCTGCCGCGCGTGCGTCCTTGTCGAGGCGGACCTGCTCGCCGTGCGCGACGAAGGCGAATCCCCCTGCCGCGCCGCCCACGACGACGAGCCCGGTCACGACCGAGACGATGATGATGCGTCTGCTCATGGCGCTCATCCAACCTCACGGCCCTGCCGGGTGTTTGCCCGCCCTGGCGGATGTTCGGCCCGAGCCGGCGGACGTTTGGCCGAGCTGACAGACGTTTGGCCCGGATTCCCCCGCACGCCGCGGATGCGTGGCAGAGTCGGGCCATGAAGAGCACCATGCAAGAGTCGCCGTTGCTGATCTCGCGCATCCTCCTGTCCGGCACGCTCTTGCATGCCGACCAGGAGGTCGTGACCTGGACCGCGGACGGGCCTCGGCGGACGTCATACGCCGATGTGGGCACCCAGGCCGCTCAGCTCGCAAACGCTTTGCGGGGCTTGGGTATCGATGGCGACCAGCGCGTCGCCACCTTCATGTGGAACAACGCCGAGCACCTCGTGGCCTACCTGGCTGTGCCGTCCATGGGCGCGGTCCTCCAAGCGCTGAACATCCGGCTCTTCCCCGA
>Ga0209585_10000414_pt1 | contig 16494 bp, 14 predicted proteins | sample NGEPerone_FD_185491 | JGI IMG/M metagenome (GOLD analysis project Ga0209585, IMG submission 185491) | Arctic peat soil microbial communities from the Barrow Environmental Observatory site, Barrow, Alaska, USA - NGEE Permafrost154B-one... | ecosystem: Environmental > Terrestrial > Soil >... | reverse complement strand
ACAACGGAGAGGACTTCCTCTTCGTTGTTTACTTTTAGTTAAATTTTTTTCAGGTGTGCTAACACAATAGCAATCATCGTTTATAGTCCTTCATTCCCTTGCGGAAAATCTTCACTAAATGACATTTCTCGAATGGATTAAAAATCAGTTTAAATAGTTACTCAAAATACCATCCAATCTATGATAGATAAAATTCCTCACAATGGTCATCGGTTTCGCAGGCTGGCATTAGCATTCACAAATCGTAGCTTTGCTATTACAATTCTAAATTTTGCCGCTGTCTGCGTTGTCACTGTACAGATAATAGGTGCATTTGGTATTACCCTTGTAGACGATACCAACACTCTTATTGGTCATCTACTAATTTACGCCTTTCGGAAATAAGAGGGGTTTTTTAACAAAATGTTGCGAGTTTTCTTGATCCGTAGAAACCTTAATCGGCCTCATAAGGGATTCTTTCGCCTGCAACACAATTAACTTACTGAATTTTTTGGGGATCGACGCGCATAATTCCATATCAGTTAGTTACCCGTTCATGGAACTCACATCAGTTTATTGGCTACTACGATCTTCGATTAGCTTCGCTGATCCTCGATTCATCTTCTTTTATGGTATTTGTACAATGTTCGTTTTGCAAGGTTGGCTTCCAGCTCGCAAATAAAATGGCCCAATTTTACTTATCGGCCAGCCTGTTGGTATTAAAAACAATATCCGTTTTGATACTGAAACCTGCATTCATTATTGATCATTCGGAATCCGTTTTCTCTTCCGGATTCATTTTTTTTTATGCACACCAAATTGGGTATGCAGCTGGCAAAATATCCTACATGCCAATTCAGATTTCACAAAAACAATCCCACCGGCATCAATCGGTTTAAAATAGTTTCCCCAAAGCGGATCCACCTTACGTTACAGTATTTCTGAATTATAGAGCCTTTTCGGTCATCTCTGAACTGATTTTGATGAATACTTTCACTCCGGTGCCATAACTTATATAGGGCCCAAATCCACTCATAACATATCCGTTGCCAAGCAGTGATTTATAAACAATATTCAGCGGCATTTCATCGTTCGATAGGTTGTATTTATTTGCAAATTGGACATTCACTTGCTTTGGAGCCTTTGTAATATAAAGTAATCCGGGTTGAAAATAGAACATCGGAACAATGGGAATATGAATATTGACTCCAGCCTGGTATCCTGATTTAGATTTAAAATTGAGGTTGGCGCCATCAGGATTCTTTTCGGATGGGTTTTGCACATCTCTATGCCCAGGAACAGTGACGGATAATTGTCCTTTATCCGTATTCTGAGCGATCGCGAATGGAACTGATAATAAAAAATAAATTAAGAATGAAAAAGTGATTGTTTTCATACTGATTTGGTTTTAGATTGTTCTTTAACTCTGCCGGAGCTTTATCGTACTACCCTGTTATCATGATTGAACCCATAATTCTGTTGTGAAAAGAGGGGTTAAAAGTCAGATTTTCACATTTATTAACATTGCCAAGATACAATCCCATCTGCCTGAAAATGTTACACAAATCTCTGTTAATGTTACATCATTCACACATTCTAATACCTAGTTTGATGTTTTTGGCTATTAAAACAAGAAATTTCAATAAGAAATTAACTTTTTAATACATATAGATGTTATATTTACAAGTGGAAGACAGGAAAGAGATAGAAGACATAAGAAGTGTTGTTCAGAATTTCAATCCTAACTCCTTACCAACGAATATTTCAATGCCATGAATAGTGAAGAAGAGAATTTGACCGATGCCCAATTATTGCGTTTGAATGCAGAAAAGCAACTGAAAATAAAACAGAAAAAAACCGGCATTCCTGAGATGGGAATTGACGAGAAAAGACTTATGCACGAATTGCAGGTGCATCAGATTGAATTAGAAATGCAGAACGAAGAGTTACGCCGTGCAAACGAAGTTGCAGAAACAGCACTCCGAAAATATACGATGTTATATGATTTTGCTCCAATGGGCTATTTTACTCTCGATGCTGAAGGGAAAATTGAAGACCTGAACTTCACTGGTGCTGAAATGCTTGGCGACAGACGCTTTAGTTTAGTGGGCAGTAACTTTAAATTCTTTATTTCCACAGAGCATAAAGATGAATTTGAGACCTTTCTCACGAAAGTTTATGCAGGCATTTCTAAGGAATCTTGTAAAGTGAGACTGGGCCATTACAAAAATCCATTGCGAACTGTTTATATGGAAGGTGTCGTTACCGGCGAAGAGCGGAATTGCCTGTTGTCAGTAGTTGATATTACTGGATTCTAAAGTAGGTAATTCCTTATTGATACATTGTCATAAATTGGAAATGAAAATAGTTGGAAATTGTTTGCTTATCTTAAATAGTACCGGATGAAACTTTACATCAAAAATATGGTGAGTAATCGTTGCAAAATGATTGTGAAATCCGAACTTGAAGAGTTTGGATTGCATTTTATCATTGTGGATTTGGGCGAAGTGGAAATAATGGAAAATATCACTAATGAACAACGTAACCTGTTAAATCTGAATCTTGAAAAATCGGGTCTTGGACTATTGGAGGATAAGAAACGTGTGTTGATAGAGAAAATCAAAAATATTATCGTGGAACTGGTCTATTATGCTGAAGAACAGCCGAAGGTCAACCTTTCCGATTATTTAAGTGGAAAACTAAATTACGACTATACTTATTTAGCCAATCTTTTTTCAGAGAGTCAAAGTACAACCATAGAGCATTTTTTTCTTGATCACAAAATTGAAAGGGTCAAAGAATTGCTTGTTTATGATGAGATAAGTCTGACCGAAATCGCCTATAAATTGCACTATAGCAGTGTTGCTCACCTTTCGAACCAGTTTAAAAAAATGACCGGATTAACTCCCTCCGGCTACAAAAATCTTAAGCTTAAAAAGCGTCGCTCTCCCGAGAATGTGTGAAAGATGTAAGTTTTAATAAAAGTTGTGTAACTTGTATTCTGCTAAAAATCATCAACTTTGTCTTGTTAAAACTTATTATTTAAATCACATACGTGAAATAGAATAAAAAATATTTGCAGAATTGAGATCACTTTTGAAAGCACAGGAAAAAGTTAACCGGTGCCTGATTTTGATGGAAATCAAATTCTGATTGAAGCAGATTGCGTGATAAAATATTGACTCAAAAAATAAATCACAAAACTGCATCCTTTGAATCGTTAAGGAAAACCCCGGATAATTACTTCACGTTTTTATTTTCCTTGTTCCTGATGTTCATTCATCTGCGAAAGAAACAATGATCGAAAATGAAGGTGATATCTGCCCGACAAAGGTTTCAATTTACTTACAAGTTAGATTTCAGCTGAAAACTCCCTGCGGGTCTACAATTCAGTTGTCTGATTAATAGAGATTTGCTACACGAATGTTTCGGCCCTAAAATAAGGCCTTCAACAACAACAGGGTAAAATCTCCGGTCGCCATGATATGCTTAAAAGCATTTTGACGGTAACCGTAACCGGGAATGTAATATTTCCAAATCCATCTTTTATTTCTTACAAAAGATTGTAATAAGCTAATCCTTAGGGCTGTTTTCGAAAATGAAAACGGGTTTATTACGATTCCGCACCATGGGGAGGGATTTATTTTACCACAATAACATTTATAAATTATGAATATTTATTTACAAAACAAGCTGATGGACTTGATAGTACCCTCAGATAATTTAATTCACAGAGAATTCTAAAAATGAAACTTTATATCAAAAATATGGTGAGTAACAGTTGCAAAACGATTGTGAAGTCCGAGATTAAAAAACTTGGATTGAATCCCATATTGATTGAATTAGGGGAAGTAGAAATTTCGGAAATAATTGTTCATGAACAACGTCGTCAGCTCAATGTAAATCTCCAAAAATTGGGGCTTGAGCTGTTGGATAACAAGAAAAGCATGATCATTGAAAGTATAAAAACCAGGATCATTGAATTGGTCCACTATTCAGACAAGCGGTTGAAAGTAAAGTTGTCTTTTTATCTTAGTGACAAATTGAAATACGACTATACATATTTGGCCAACCTTTTTTCAGAGAATCAAGGTATTACAATTGAACAGTTCTTGCTGAATCACAAAATTGAGCGGGTCAAAGAATTGCTTGTATACAATGAGATCAGTCTTACCGAAATTGCCGATAAAATGCAATACAGCAGTGTGGCGCATTTGTCGAATCAATTTAAAAAATTAACCGGTTTGACGCCATCCAGGTACAAGCTGCTTCGAATTAAAAGGCGCACACCACTCGAGGAGATGTAAATGATATGAGATTTTCGGTGCGATATACGATTGCCATTTCTATCGCTTGTTGAAGAATAATAATAACTTTGAATTCCCGAAAAGAAGCGCGTTTGCTGCGAAGTAGGGTTTTCATAAATAGCATAAACATATTCCATGACTCACGAAGATTTTGACGTAAAAGTACTGGGCGAAAGGACAATAATGTCTCCGTTGAAACCATCGTTTCACCCCGAAGAGATGTCGTTTGGATTTATTGAAAACCACGACAGGGTATTAATCGACGCATCATTGGAGAATTTTACACTTTATCAGGAAAGCGGCCGGACTCCGGTTTCCTTTGAAAAGGCAGGGCCGCACAAGCATCTTTATTTTGAGGCTGCGAAAACCAAGGTTGCTATCGTAACCTGCGGTGGATTATGCCCTGGTTTAAATAATGTGATTCGTAGTGTTGTGAATGAGCTTCATTACCGCTATAACGTTAACAAGGTAATTGGGATCCAATATGGGTTTGAAGGATTTATTTCTAAATATAATCATCCCATAGTTGATCTTACCCCGCAGCGGGTTGAGAGCATCCACCTTTTTGGCGGAACCATACTGGGGTCCTCAAGAGGTCTTCAGGATGTAGGCGAGATTGTTGATTCTCTTGTTTCACTCGAAGTCAATATCTTGTTTTGCATTGGTGGTGACGGTACGTTTCGGGGGGCACATGCCATATATGAAGAAATAGCACGTCGTAAACTGGATATCTCAATTGCAGCAATCCCAAAGACCATTGATAATGACATTAACCTCATTGATAAATCATTTGGATTCGAAACAGCATTTGACAAAGCCAACGAAATTATCAGATGTGCACATAACGAAGCGATTGGAGCCTACAACGGAATATCAGTATTAAAACTGATGGGTCGTGATTCCGGCTTTATTGCTGCTTATGCTGCGCTTTCTATGCAAGCGGCAAATTTCGTGCTTGTTCCCGAGATGAAGTTTGATTTACATGGTCCGAAAGGACTTTTAAATGCCTTGCGCAAGCGGCTCGAAAGCCGCCATCATGCGGTTATTGTAGTTGCCGAAGGAGCGGGACAACACTTTTTTGAAAGCGACTCTTTTGAAAAAGATGCCTCAGGAAATACTAAAAACAAGGATATTGGTTTGTATTTGAAAGAGAAAATATCGGAGGAATTCAAAGCGAGGAATATTCCGTTTTCACTGAAATACATCGATCCCAGTTATATTATCCGGAGCGCTCCGGCCAATGCCAGCGACAGCAAGTTTTGCAGCCTTCTCGGTCAGAATGCCGTTCATGCGGCGATGGCAGGAAAAACTGATTTTGTGATCGGACACTGGAATGGCCTGTTTACATTACTGCCTATCGCCATCTCTGTCTCACAACGAAAGAAAATTGATATAGAAGGTGAATTATGGTGGAACGTGCTGGAAACTACCGGACAGCCTGTGTCGATGAATAATTAGGATAAGTGGCGAGGGAGAGAAATGCCTTTATTGATTAATTGTAAAATTGCCAACAAAAATTTTAAGTGATCACCACAGCATGGTGAAAGATTGGTAGACCCGGGTAAGTGGACGAAGAGAACCCAACCCCTGGATAAAGAAGCAGGATAAAAAAAGGCGCAACTACAAATGTTTGCTGAAACGAAAACGACATATGCGCCGCAAATAAAAGGCAGGACAGTATTAACACGAAATCTGTAAACAAAAATCAGGACTAGTCTGGATGGTGAACACGCATTATCCCCGAATGTGTGAATGATGTAACTTATTTATATATTTGTGTAACATTTTTCGAGGTAAATATTGTCACCTTCGTTTATTCAAAAACGATAGGTAAGATGAAAGAGATAGAAAAGTTATCGAATCCGTCAGTAAGGCACAATAGCAGAAAAGAGAAGAAGATAAATCACGAATATCTTTTATATTCAGCTGGTGAAGATTATTACAATATCTATCAAGAAGTGAAGAATATAGCACCAGTGCATCATTCAAAAATTACAGGAATCAGAAAATAAGGAAATTTCCACAAATTTTGATTTTAACTTTAATCAAAATCCTTCAATCATCTCAATAAATCGTTGAAACATGCAAATACCCCTAAAAAGGTGTGAATTTTGCAACTATTTCCAATAATTGTGTAACAACTAATGGGAAATAGATGCAGAACTTAGCTGTTCTAATCTCATTCTTGTATCATGAAAGAAAAGGACATTTATACGAACCTGTCTGAGAGACAGACCAATAAAGACGAGAATAATCTTAGGAGATTCCTGTTATATTCTGCAGGGGAAGATTTTTACAGTATGTTTCAGGAAGAGGAAGATTCAGATTATGAGGATAAAACCAAAAACCCGGAAATCAATTGAAATTTAAAGTTTTGAAAAAGTCCGAGGTTTATACTTAAACTTTTATCCTTTAAAACGGCTCAAAAATATTTGACGCACAAAACCAAAAATGTGTGAATGATGTAACACTTTAAAATATTTGTGTAACATTTATCCTGTTAAAAATCCTCAACTTAGTTCTTTTAAAAATCATTTATATAAATGAAAGCAAAAGACAAAAATACCAACTTTTCTGCAAGGCAGTCGGGCAACGAAGTAAAGAACAATTCAAAGGGATATCCTTTGTATCCTAAAAGCGAAGATATTTATAACAACGAACAGCATGATAGTGATATAGATCCTGAGGACATTTCCAAATCCAATGAATTAACTGGTGGTGAAGATGTCCTGGCAATCGACGAAAGGGATGATATTAGCGATGAATCCAATAGTGATCTGGATGTTCCGGGATCAGAATTAGATGATGATCAGGAAGAAGTCGGAAGTGAAGATGAGGAGAATAATTATTACAGCATAGGTGGTGACGATCATGAAGATCTTGAAGAGGACAAGTGAAAAGCCGTAGGATAAAAATTGTAATTCATGAACATTAAAACAAAAATAAAATGAAAAAGGTATTGATAGCGCTCGATTATGATCCAACCGCCAAAAAGGTGGCTGAAGTTGGCTTTGAATTCGCTAAAACGATGGGAGCTGAGGTTATATTAGTACACGTGATTTCCGATCCGGTGTATTATTCTTCTACAGACTATTCTCCGATTATGGGGTTTACCGGCTACATGAATACTGATCCGTTGCAACTAAATACAATAGAGGTTCTTAAAACTGCATCCTTAAATTTTCTTGATAAGACGAGAAAACACCTTGGAGATAATGCCATCCAGACTGTTGTAGAAGAAGGTGATTTTGCTGAATCTATAGTAAGGACTGCAAAAAAATTGCATGTTGACATGATTGTTTTGGGTTCTCACAGTCAGAAATGGCTCGAAAACATTGTGATGGGAAGTGTTACTGAAGAAGTTATACGTCAATCGACGATACCGCTCTTTATAATACCGACAAAAAAAGGCAAATAAATTAATTTAGCATGCCTTTAATTTATCTGCTTGTATGAATGAAATCGGATTCAATATACGGCAAGTGGTTCTTTTGCGACATGGTGAAAGTGTATGGAACAAAGAGAACCTCTTCAGTGGCTGGACAGATGTTGATTTGTCTGATCATGGAAAAGAAGAAGTATTGGAGGCAGGTCGTGTACTGAAAGAACACGGGTTTACGTTTGACGTCGCTTTCACTTCTGTACTGAAGCGTGCCATCCGAACCTTATGGATTGTGCTTGACGAGATCGACCTGATGTGGATTCCAGTCATTCGTGATTGGAGGTTGAATGAAAGACATTATGGTGCTTTGCAGGGACTTAACAAAACAGAGACCACAAAACAATATGGTGAAGCGCAGGTAAACTTATGGCGACGAAGTTTCGACATCCGCCCGCCCGCCCTCGAAGAAGCAGATCCACGTCATCCAATTCACGATAAACGTTACAAATTTCTTCTTCCCGAACAACTCCCGGCAACAGAATGCCTGAAGGATACGGTAGCACGATTCCTTCCTTGTTGGCACGAAAATATCGCACCACTGGTACAAAGTGGCCAGTCAGTCTTAATTGTTGCACATGGAAACAGTCTGCGTGCATTGGTTAAATATCTCGATAATGTCTCTGACGCTGAAATTGCAACTATAAACATTCCAACAGGAATCCCTCTTGTGTATGAACTTGACGAGCAACTACATCCCATCCGCCATTATTACCTTGGCGATGAGGAAAAGATCCAGGAGGCGATTCAGGCTGTTGCCAATCAGGCTTCTGTGAAAAAATAGAATAATAGTGTGAATTCTGCAAATGTCATTTTGATTGATACCTCTTTATCATGTTTAATAAATTATAAGACTAATGTGTGAATGATGTAAATCTTTAATGGAATTGTGTAACAGGTAGGTATATCTTAACCATTATCTTTACTTCTATAAATTAATATAAAAAATATAAAATGAAAAAGTCTATTTTTGGATTCTTAATGATTTTCATGCTTAGTGCAACAATGGCATTTGCAGGCGAAAATAACCTAAAAGCTGCTTCGGACAATTCTGCTGCAGTGGTAAAAACAGAGAATAAACTATCTGCAGAAGAGGTAACCAGTTTAAAAAATCGTGTTGAAGAAATCCGCGCCATGGATAAATCAGAATTGACTTCTGTAGAAAAACGTGAGCTACGTAAAGAAGTTAAAGGGATTAAAGAGAATGTACGTAAAAATGGTGAAGTAATTTACATTAGTGGTGGTACAATTTTACTGATTATCCTGATTGTCATTTTGATATAATCAATGATAATGTGTTTAATGCCTGGAAATATGGTATAGGTACAGATGGTATCACATTATAAATCCTGGATAATAAATCGTAATTAATATATTAAAATATGCAATACTAATAGTATTGCATATTTTATTCCTTGAAATTCAAGAGGTTCGCAACAGTCCGGAACAGAGCAGGATTTGTCAGTTTGCGGATTCATGATCAAAAATGCAATAAATTGCTCAGCATAGTTAATTTGAAAACACATTTCCTAACCCATTCTATTCAGCAGATGCTAATCATCTGCCTGTTCCTAATTGGCTCTTTTAGCAGGGTCTCATCACAGGAATATTTTCAGCAGGAGGTCAACTATAAGATCAATGTATCACTTGATGACAAGCGCCACGAATTAAATGCATTCGAAACGATTGAGTATATTAATAAATCACCCGACACACTTCAATTTATCTATTTTCATCTGTGGCCCAATGGCTACATGAATAATAACACCGAATTAGCTAAACAATTATTCAGCTCGAAAGGAAAGGAAAAACTGTTCAACGATCCGGAATTAAACGGATATATTGACTCATTAGACTTTAAGATTGATGGTCAGCCGATTCAATGGAATTTATTGCCCGGTCAGCCCGATATTTGCCAGCTATGGCTTTCGAAAGGCTTAAGATATGGTGATACGATTATAATTGCAACCCCATTTCATGTAAAAATCCCCAAAGGAGTAACTTCGAGGTTAGGACATATTGGTGAATCTTATCAGATTTCGCAATGGTATCCCAAACCAGCTGTTTACGACAAAAATGGCTGGCATCAGATGGCATACCAGGATCAGGGTGAATTTTACTCGGAATTTGGAAGCTTCGATGTGAGTATTACTTTGCCGGAGAATTATATTGTCGGTTCTACAGGTAACCTTCAAAATGAAAAGGAAGCAGAAATGCTGAATAAACTTGCCGGCGACACCTCCTGGATAGCAACGCTCCCTTCACCGGAGGTTGATTTTACACCTTCTTCAAATGAATTAAAAACCCTGCGATATACAGAGAATAACATTCACGATTTCGCATGGTTTGCTGATAAACAGTTCCATGTATTAAAAGGAAAAGTTAAACTACCCGACTCGGGCAGGGAAGTCACCTCATGGGTGATGTTTACTAATCAGCAGGCGGAAATCTGGAAAGATGCCATATCATACGTGAATAATGCGATTATGCATTTTTCGAAATGGAATGGAGAATATCCGTATCAAAGTTTCACCGCTGTTCAAAGTGCACTCAATGCCGGAGACGGAATGGAATATCCTGGCATTACAGTGATAGGCATGGCAAAAGATGCGTATACACTGGATGAAGTAATTACGCACGAGATTGGTCATAGCTGGTATTACAGTGCACTTGGTTCAGATGAGCGGCGGTACCCATTTATGGATGAGGGTATCACAAGCTCCAATGAGGTACGCTATATGAACGAAAGATATCCTCATAAAAAGCTTTGGGAGGTGTATCTTAATAACAAAAAACTGGCCAGATTTTTTCATATCGACAAAATGCCGGTCAGGCAAATGCTTGAATTCGAATGGATGGCTCAGGCCCGCGAAAACCTGGAACAACCAATTAACCTGACTTCAGAAGACTATACCACTTTGAACTACAGCCTTATTATTTACGATAAAGCGGGAGCGGGTTTTAAATACCTTAGTTCATATCTGGGTGACTCAATTTATGATTCAGCAATGCATGACTATTACCGCAATTGGAAATTCAAACATCCGCAACCCGAAGATCTGCGCAATTCGTTTGAAGCGTCTACAGGCAAAGACCTAACCTGGTTTTTTAGTGATTTTATTGGCACCACCAAACGGCTGGACTACGAAGTGGTTCGACTTGAGGATCAGCAATTGCTTGTAAAGAACAAAGGTGAGCTGGTATCACCATTGGTGGTCTCCGGAATGATCGGAGATTCAATTTGTTTTGAGAAATGGGTCGATGGATTTGATGGTCAGCAATGGATTAAACTTCCGCACGGTAATTACTCTGAAATTAAAATCGACCCAAGACATGTAATGCCCGAATTATTCAGGCTCAATAATAACATCCGAAAAACAGGCATCTTCCCAAAGTCGGATCCCGTTCGTGCGCAGCTCTACTTTTCGCTCGAAGATCCTGAAAAGCGATACCTGATGTATATTCCGGCACTCAACTGGACCAAAGAAAATGGTCTAATGTTTGGGGTGGCATTACACAACGGGTTCCTTACGCCCAAGTCATTCGAATATTTTGTGATGCCATTTTATTCCTTCAATAATTCCGGACTGGCTGGTTTTGGAAAAGTCTCATACAATATTATACCCTTTGACAAATTCATAAGGAAAGCAACTTTCTCGCTGGAAGGAACACAATTCGGCGCACCCGGTGATCAAAACTATCACAACCTAAAAGCAGGAATAGATCTGTATCTCAGACCAGGAGAAATGAATCATCTGTTAACACAGAAGGTTTTTGGGAAATACATAGCAGCAACGGATCTTTATCAGATTGAACTTCAACAGAAGGCAACGATGAGTTCTTACCTGCAGTTTGGGTACCAGTTGGATAAAAGCAGTATTATCAATCCTTTCACCCTGTTGGCTTCGGCCGAATCTGGTCCGTCCTATCTGAAAACATCTATGGAGTTTGATTACAAATTAAGCTACTATGGAAAGAAAAAGGGGTTGGATATAAGGTTGTTTGCAGGAACAATGTTGAAAAACAATTCGGACGTCCCTTTTTATGCGCTTGCAGCAGGCGGCAGAAGCGGACGTGAGCAGTATCTTTACGAGGGTACTTATCCTGATCGTTTCTCTGCTTTCCCGTCAAGCTTCTGGTCACGGCAGATGACAATGACTGAAGGAGGACTGGTATCGCCTGTTAACGAGACTCTTGGATATAGCCGTTGGCTTGCTTCTTTGTCCCTTACAAGTAGTTTGCCGGGAAAAATGAATAAGATACCAATTAAACCATTTGTTAATTTGCTTTTGAATGATCACGGCCTGGCAACAGGTAAGGGTTCGCCTTTCTTTTATGAAGCGGGATTAAAAGCGGGTTTATGGAGTTTTTTCGAGATCTATTTTCCTTTGGTTGTTTCAGGAAATATTGAATCGGTCTCTGGTTCATTAAAAGACCGGATACGTCTTGTTTTTAACCTGAATACGTTTAGTCAGGTAAAATTAAATTCAGGTTTTGGGATCCAAATCCAGTGATAGTTTGTTACTTGAGTGTACATTATACTTTCGTATATTTGAAATATTGTCAACGTTATTAAATTCATCAATATGTTTATTGATTATTATAAAATTTTAGGGATTGATAAAACGGCAGCACCAAAGGACATTAAAAGTGCCTACAGGAAACTTGCCCGGAAGTATCATCCTGATTTGAATCCAAATGATAAGGATGCAAATAAGAATTTTCAGCAGATCAACGAAGCAAATGAAGTATTGAGTGATCCTGAAAAACGGAAGAAGTACGATCAGTATGGAAAAGACTGGCAACATGCCGATGAATTTGAAAAGCAAAAACAATATCAGGAACAGTCGTCCGCTACGCGTGGATCAGGATTTTCAGGCGGACAATCAGGCGATTTTTCTGAATTCTTTGAATCAATGTTCGGTGGGGCAGCAGGGGGAAGTAGCAGAGGAAGACAAGCGAGATATCGCGGGGAAGATTTCAATGCGGAATTACATCTCGATCTTATCGATGCCTCCAAAACCCAAAAGCAAACATTAACAGTTAACGAAGCGAAGATAAGAATAACAATCCCTGCCGGGATTGAGAACGGGCAAACTATAAAAATAGCGGGACATGGCGGACCAGGAATTAATGGCGGGCCAAACGGGGATTTATACATTACATTTTCAATCGCCAATCACCCTAAAATTAAACGTCTGGGCGACAATTTGTATACGACGGTGGATTTGGATTTATACACCGCAGTCCTGGGTGGTGAAATCACAATTGATACGTTGAGCGGACAGGTAAAACTAAAAGTGGCACCTGAAACGCAAAATGGAAGTAAGATTAAGTTAAAGGGCAAGGGATTCCCGGTTTATAAAAAAGAAGGACAGTTTGGAGATTTGTACGTGACCTATAACGTTAAAATCCCAACAAATTTGACGGATAAGCAAAAGGCATTATTCACCGAATTGTCTAAATCGTAATTTTTAAAACAGAAGCCATGCAAACCAAAAATTATATTGCAGTCAATGAATTCTGTGTCAGCCATGACATTGAATTTTCTTTTATCAATTCATTGCAAGAAATTGGATTGATTGAAATCGCAACCATTGAAGAAACAGCATTTCTCGATGCAGACCAACTTCTGCAGGTTGAGAAATGCATCCATTTCCATTACGATTTGGATATAAACCTTGAAGGTATTGAAACCATTACTCATCTGCTGCAGCGAATGAATGCGATGCAGGAAGAAATTATAATGCTCCACAACAGGCTGGGTCTATATGAGTAAACTGAAACCATATATCAGGATAACTTTAAAAGCAATCGTTTGGGTGGCTGTAAGTCTTGTACTTATTTTCATCATTATTGCGGTGCTCATACAGGTGCCTTCCATTCAAACTAAGATAATTCATTATGCCACAATTTTTATCAGCAATAAAACGCAAACAAAGGTTGAAATAAAGAACGTCAGCATTTCATTCCCCAAAGCAGTCGTTATTGAAGGTCTTTATCTCGAAGATCTCAACCACGATACATTGGTTTACGCCCAAAAGGCGAAAATAAACATGGCGCTTTACGACTTGTTAAATAGCAAGATTGCGATAAGTTCGTTAGGCCTCGAAGATGCAACGATTAAACTGTATAGCACCAAAACAGATTCGCTTTTTAACTACAATTTCCTGCTAACGGCATTTAGCGATACAACAAGTAAGGTAAAACCCGATACGCTTACAGCATCCAAATGGACCTTCAGCATTGATAAGGTTGATTTGCAAAACATCAGATTTGCTTACAATGACGAATTTGCAGGGATGAATGTATTCGTTACACTCCAAAAATCGGAAATTAGTGTAGAGGAGATTGATCCCGGAAAATCAATTTATCAGTTTAATAAATTGATTTTGGATGGTTTAACAACAACGGTTCGCGCAAGTAAATCTGCAAATACTAAGAATAGTACATCAACAAGCATTTTGCCAAAAATAGGTGCTAAGAATCTTCAGCTCAACAATTCGATGGTCAGTTACACTGATTCTGTTGGTTATTTATCAATTATTTCGGTTATCGAAGAATGTGAGCTCAAAGATGCATCCATCGATTTACAAAAACAGCTTTTGGTTTCTGATTATTTATCCTTGTCAAAAAGCAAAATTCAATATCACACCTTTAAACCTGAATTGCAATCAGACACCACCACCAGGATTTCAACTTCAGCAAACAATTGGAACGTTACATTGAATCGCATCGCGCTGAAGGATAATTCACTTGAGTATAAATCAGGGAATAAGCCGCCAATAAAAAATGTTTTCGATCCGAATAATTTGGAATACAGTCATTTAAACCTCGATGCGACGGGCTTATTTTATTCTTCGGATTTGACAAAAGTTTCGGTTACGAAATTCAGTGCGACCGATCAGAACAATTTTGCGATCACCGGTTTAGAGACAGACTTCGTCATGGATCAGCATTCCATCACTGCAAAAAAGCTGAAAGTGAAAACCTCCAACTCAAGTATAGATGCTGATTTCAATCTGCAATATTCTTCAATGGCGGCATTGACAGATTCTATGCAATTCAGCAATATTAACCTTGATCTGAAAGCTCTAAGATTTATAAACTCCGATGTTCTTTATTTCAAATCAGATCTCGCGAAACAATCCTTCTTTAAAAATAGCCGGAATGTTACAACCGCGTCAGGAAGAATAAGCGGGCAAATGAATAATCTAACAGGTAAAAATCTGGATATTCATACAGGAGTTAATACGATTGTAAAGTCCGATTTCATTATCAAAGGATTGCCACAAGTTCAGACAGCATTTTATGATTTCCCCAATCTAAACATCATTTCCGGCAAGAGCGACATCGTAATGATTGCTGACACGATGATTCCCAAAAGTATAGAGATTCCTGAAAATATTGGTCTCCAGGTCGTTTTTAAAGGAAAGATGAAGTCTTTTGAATCAACTGCCAAAATGACCAGCAGTTTTGGGGCGGCAAATCTTATTGCATCAATTGATCCTTCTGAAAATTTCAGCGGCAAAGTAACCATAAGCAGTTTAGATATGGGCCGATTGCTTAAAGATTCTGTATTGTATGGACCGGTAACATTAACTGCTGAAGCAAACGGACATGGATTGGATACAAATACAGTTAAGGCGAAAATTAAGGCCGATGTAACTGATATATACCTGAATAAATATACCTATCACAATCTTGCGATGGATGGCACTGTCACCGGCAAACAATTCGAGGGGAAAATTAATAGCAATGACGAGAATCTGGTATTCGATTTTGACGGACTCGTGAACTTAAATACGAACAGGGAGAGCTATAAATTCCGATTGGACGTAAAGGGTGCAGATCTTCAAAAACTCCAGGTCACCAATAACGATTTGCGGATTGCATTTGTTGCAACTGCAGATATAAAAGGTGGATCTGCTACTAAAATGAATGGAACGGCCGGCGTTACCAATATTATTGTTGCAAAGGATGGGAAAAAGTATGTACTCGATTCATTTTTAACAGCTTCGGTAAATGAACCGAACAAAAGTGAAATAAATGTCACAAGTGCACTTATCGATATCAAATATGCAGGAACCGTTTCTCCGGCTGCACTTCCCGAACTGCTTAATCAATTCATAAACAATTATTTTCCCGTTTCAGAATCGAGTCAGGTTATAAAGCAGAGTGAGCAATCCAATTTCAGTTTTGAGATAAAGCTTCACAATCACCCTATTCTTTCGAAAGTGCTCTTTCCTCAGTTGAAAGAATTTCAGCCGGGAATCATTCAGGGAAGTTATGACAGTCAGAAGAACGATATGAAACTGAATGCATCCATCAAAAGATTGGTTTATGGAACCACCGAAATTAATGACCTTGCAATAGAGGTGAATTCGGATAACACTGCCCTGAATTATAAAGTCTCAAGCAGTGGTATTTCAAACTCACAAATCAATTTGGATAATTTTTCGTTTGACGGTAAGCTGGCAGGGAATAAAATAATTGCAAATATTTCCTCAATAGAGGGTAAGAAAAATAAGCTTCTGATCAAGTCACAGATTAGCAAGGAGAATGGTAACTATAAGCTTACACTCGATCCGAAGGAGTTCTACCTGATGAATAATCGCTGGGAAATAGCGGCAGATAATTATATAGCATTCGGAAAGCAAGGATTTTTGATCCATCATCTTTTTATGGATCATGCAGGAAGTCAGATAAATGTAGGTTCCGTTCATGATAGGTTCAACGATGATCTGAATATTGCCATCAAAAGTTTCA
>Ga0209585_10000413_pt1 | contig 16500 bp, 16 predicted proteins | sample NGEPerone_FD_185491 | JGI IMG/M metagenome (GOLD analysis project Ga0209585, IMG submission 185491) | Arctic peat soil microbial communities from the Barrow Environmental Observatory site, Barrow, Alaska, USA - NGEE Permafrost154B-one... | ecosystem: Environmental > Terrestrial > Soil >... | reverse complement strand
ACCCGCGCGCGGTGATGAGCTCGACGTTACCGGGACTCTCCGACATCGCTGCCGCACTCGGGCTGCCCGCCACGACCGCGCTGCGCATGCCGTCGATCACGCTGCACTGATGAGTTGCCCCCGGTGCCGCGCTGGGCTGCTCCTCGGCTACATCAACGGCCAGAATCGCTCCCGCAGCTCGGTAGCCATGACCGCCCCCGTCGTCCAGTCGGCCGCCGCCGCGGAGAAGGTAGCGATCTGAGGGCTTCACACTGGTCGGGACGCCGCGCCTCGCCCGGTTCGGCCCGCCGTTCAAGCCTTGGTTCCTGCACGCAACGAAGTCGTCATGGATGTGGAGGAGAACCGCGGGCCACCACGTGACCCGCGGTGGGAGGTTGGTCTGTGTGAGACTCAGCCGAAGATAGGCGCTCTGACCGGCCACTGGTCCGCGCAGCAGTACACCGGGACGACCTAAAGCGGCACCTCCCGGGTCACCGAACGGCCACCCAGGTGCTCGGTCCCTGTCCAGACGTCCACCCAGCGTCCCTGCGGGAGGTACGTCTCCCACGTGTGGGCACCAGGCCGGATCACGGGGTTGATGCGGAGGTCATCGCCGAGCATGAACTGCGATGGGTGTTCCCAAACGGCCGGGTCATCGGCATGGTCGAAGAACAACGGGCGCATCAACGGTTGGTCGGTCTTGACGGCAGCATCCGCCTGTTCGGCCAGGTAGCCCACCAGCCGTTCGCGCAGATCTGCAAACCTCTTGAACACCGGGACGAGCCGTTCGTCTCCGGTGGCCTCGGCGACGTGCCACGGAGTGCGGTCACGCAATGGCCGCTGGTGGTGGTTGAACTCGGAGTGGTACTGCATAATCGGAACCTTGTGGAGTTCCTCGAGGCGCGACTCGCCGAGGATGAGCTGATGACCAACGCCGCGACCGATGGCACCGCCGACTGGCACGTGTTCTATGCCTACCGGGACATCAAGGACGGTGATGGCCACTACGTCGTGCTCGCCGACAGCCAGTACCCGACGGCCGAACAAGCCGCACACATCGCTCGGCACAACCCTGCCCGGATCCTGCGCCAGTGCGAGGCCGCCCGCGTGGTCATCGCCGAGTTCCTCGGTCTCGAGGCAATCGGCGACCTGCCTGGGAGCAGCGTCGCGGAGAGCGCTCTGAAGCAGCTCGCCTCAGTCCACTGCGACCACGCTGACTTCGACCAGACCTGGATCTGACCGAGTTTCGACAGGTCGCGAATGCGCCTATGTGTATGGCAGCTGTCTGTCAAACATGTCCGCCATGAGCGTTCGCGGTAGAGTTCAGGTTGAGTGTGTGGCGCTTGAGCGGTGATTCACGATCCTTATGGTTTCGGTCCCGCGCTGCGATGAGCCGCCGGCCGGTGGTGTAAACCGAGGGGCGCCTGAGATGTATAACCAGCAATTGTTCTTGCGAACCTTGTCAAGATTCGCCGTGGTACTGCCGGCGCACTACGACCTTGAGGCGGCGCTGAGTGAACTCACAGAGAGCGTCACCGCAGTGTTGGGCCTGTGCGGTAGTGGGGTCACGATGGCTGAGGAGGGGCGGCTGCGTTTCGTCACTGCGGTGAGCCAGGCTTCCGGGGAGCTGGAGCGAAACCAGGAAGAGCAGCAGGCCGGCCCCTGCCGGGACGCCTACGAAACCGGTGAGGTGGTTCGGGTGACCGACGTGCGAGGGGAGTCCGCTCGATGGCCGGAGTTCTCGGCCACCGCGGTCCGCCTTGGCGTGGCCGGCGTGGCCGGGATCCCGATGCGGCTTGCCGACCAGATCATCGGCGCCCTGAACCTCTACTCTCCGCAGCCGCGGGAGTGGTCGGATGAGGACATCGCGGTGGCCGGGGTGCTGGCCGACGTAGCGACCAGCTACGTGGTCAACGCCTCCAAGCTGCGCCAGCAGGAGCAGCTGAGCGAGCAGCTGCAGGCAGCCCTGGAGTCACGGGTCGTCATCGAACAGGCCAAGGGGATCACCGCGTACAAGCACGCGGTCACGATCGAGCAGGCCTACCAGCTGATGCGCCGGCACGCGCGCAGCAACAACGCCAGCCTTCGGCTGGTCGCCGAGGCGATCGTTGCTGTAGGGCTTCAGGTCTGAGCCCGGCAGCCGCCCGGCCCGGGCAGTAGGTTCGGAAACGTCTCGGTGTAACGTCTTGCGTGCTGCGTTGCTCGAGACCCTGGTGGCGTCGGCTTCTGCCCGTGCTGCTCCCGAACCCCGGTGGCCCGTGTCCTTCATTCCGGGACCACCGAATTGAGTTGGCCATGGTGCAGCAACCGAGCAATCCACAAGCCCCTGACACAACTGCCGAGCACCATGTCGTCCAGCTTCCGACCCGGTACGCGTCCTACGTCCCGGCCGAACGCCCGGCGCAGTCAGCCTTCCGTCAGGCCGCGGGACCGCAGGTACAGTTCAGAAGACGCGCCCTCCGTCAGGTACCGGTCCTTGAGGTTGCCGGCCGGCTCGGTGATGTCGTCGAGGATCTGGACCATGCGATCCAGCTGGCTCTGGCCGACGGACCGCGTGGGGTGGTGTGTGACCTGTCGGCTGTGCTCGAGGGCTCCACGCCTGCAGCGGTCGAGGCGCTGGCGACCGCTGGACGTCATGTTCGCGACTGGCCGGGGACTCCCGTCGCCGTGGCCTGCCCGGACCCGCGGGTCCGCGAGGCGCTGCGAGCCCACCCCCTGGGTGGGCAACTGATCGTGACCGTGTCACTGTTCTCCGCGATATCTGCGGTGCTGGCGACCCCCACCCTGGCCATCCACTCTCTGCACCTCGTCCCGCACCCGACGGCACCTCGCGCCTCGCGGGACTTCGTCACTCGCACCCTGCTGGACTGGCGGTTGAACCGGGTCATCCCCTTCGCAAGCCGGGTGATCAGCGAGCTCGTGGCCGGCTCCTCAATCAATGCCGGCACCGACATCGACCTATCCGTCGTCTGGAACCTTGGGGCCCTACGCCTGACCGTTCGAGACCACGGTCCCGCCCTGGCGGATCAGCGACATTCAGGCCTTGACCTTCTCGGGCGAAGGCTCACCGTCGTCTCCGGCCTCTCACGCGCGTTCGGGGTTCTGCCCGCCGCTGACGGCGGCAGGGTCGTCTGGGCCGTGCTTGAAGCCCCCCGGACGCCGTCGTCGAACGGCCCACACCGCTCTGCCTTCGAACGCCAGGAGTCACTCATAGTCAACGACGCCCGCATCCTGGCCGAGCAGCCATTCGGCGCGGGGTCCAGCCGGCAACCAACCTGAGACCCCACCCGCCCGACACCGGGGGAGACCACCACGTTCGCCGGTGAGGGGCCTGGCTCACATCAACGCCACCGGAGTAACGTGCCGCAGACGTTGCACTGGCATACGCGCGGAGGACGAGGGGCACCGGTGAAGAAACAGGTCTACGAGAAGGAGCTCCTCCGCCTGCAGGCTGAGCTAGTCATCCTGCAGGAGTGGGTGCGGGCCAAGGACAAGCGAGTTGTCGTCGTCTTCGAGGGGCGCGATGCCGCAGGAAAGGGCAGCACCGTCAAGCGGGTCACGCAGTACCTCAACCCTCGGGTAGCCCGCATCGCAGCCCTGCCCGTTCCGACCGAACGCGAGAAGACTCAGTGGTACTTCCAGCGGTACATCGAACACCTGCCTGCCGCCGGCGAGATCGTGCTCTTCGACCGCAGCTGGTACAACCGCGCCGGCGTCGAGTGGGTCATGGGGATGTGCACTGCCGAAGAACACCAGAGGTTTCTTCACCAGTGCCCGATCTTCGAACGGCTGCTGACCGAGGAGGGCATCATCTTGCGCAAGTACTGGTTCTCCGTCAGCGACAGCGAGCAGGAGCGCCGGTTCCGGTCCAGGGTGACGGACCCGATGCGGCAGTGGAAGCTCTCGCCGATGGACCTGGAGTCGATCACTCGCTGGGAGGACTACTCGCGAGCCAAGGACGAGATGTTCGTCCACACCGACATCCCTGAGTCACCCTGGCTCGTCGTTGAGAGCGACGACAAGCGACGCGCCCGGATCAACATGATCGCGCACCTGCTCTCGAGCATTCCCTACGAGCAGGTGGTGCGGCCCCCGATGAAGCTGCCTAAGCGACCGCCGCCGACCGGCTACGTCCGCACGCCGCGCAGCCTGCAGACTGAGGTAGCCGACTACGCCTCCACGATCGAATGAGTCACTCATGGCGGCCTCGCCGCCACCCCGAAGGATGAAAATGGGGGTAGACCGTCACTCGTGGCGACGTCGGCCACCCCTTGGTGCCAGGATCCCGAGAATTAGTCTGACGTGAGGCTGCGCCGGCACCCCGAACTATTGCGTTCGAGCACGACGAGCAGAATCGCTGAACCCAGGACAGCCTCCGATCGAGTGACGGTTCATCTACGTCCAATACTCGGTCAGGAGGCGTGATGGAACAACTGATTCAACGGTGCGCGGGCATCGATGTGGGACAGGCCGAGTCAATGGTCTGCGTCCGGGTCCCGGACGCGGTCACCGGTGCCACGGCGGAGCTGATCGCCAGCTATGGCACGACCACCCCCGACCTGCTCGAGCTGGTCGACTGGCTGCGTGGTCTGGGTGTGACCGACGTGGCCATGGAGTCCACCGGCGTGTACTGGAAACCCATCTACTACCTGCTGGAGGACGACTTCACGGTGTTGCTGGTCAACGCCGCCCACATCAAACACGTACCCGGTCGCCAAGACAGACACGATCGATGCTGCCTGGATCGCTCAGCTGCTCGCTCACGGGCTGCTGACCGCCAGCTTCGTACCACCCCCACGCGTGCGCGAGCTACGTGACCTGACCCGGTACCGCAAGGCACTCATCAACGAGAAGACCGCGCAGATCAACCGGATCCACAAAGTGCTCCAAGATGCCGGCTTCTCGTAACAAACTCGCCCAACTCGCGGAGATCGTCTCGCGTCACGCAGCCGTGAAAGTAGGCACACCCACCGCAGGACCGACCCAGTGACCACAGACAACCCGGGTCCGGCTGACCCCGACCAAACAATGCGTCCATACCAGGACGATCTTCAGTTCAGCCACGATCCCCGGTATCGACCACCGCTCCGCGCAGGTCATCCTCGCCGAGATCGGCCCCGACATGGCCGTCTTCCCTACCGCCGCCCATCCCGCGTCGTGGGCGGGGATGTGCCCGGGCCAACGCGACTCAGCGGGCAGACACGGCTCCGGCAAAACCCGCAAGGGATCCAAGTGGCTACGTAGAGCCCTCGTCCAGTCCGCCCGCGCGGCCTCACGCACCAAAGGCACCTACCTGCCCGAACGCTACCGGCAGGTCATGCGCCGCCGCGGTGACGCCAAGGCAATCGTCGCCCTCGGCCACGAGATCCTGCTCCCCGCCTACGCGTGCTGGACACCGCACAGCCCTACACCGACCACGGCCCCACTCCCTTGAACAGGCTCACCGCCCAGCGCCTCACCCGCCAAGCCGTCCGACGCCTGCAAGACCTCGGCTACCAAGTCACCATCGCGCCCCGCACCGACCCAGCCTGACCATCAGTCCCAGCATCACGCCTGGCTATTCTCTGGGCAGGGTGCGCCACATCGGGAGTCAGGATTCGCGCCGGGCGGGTCCGCCTGCGGTGACGGCGAAGCAGTGAGGTGCCCCAAAACCACTGTCGGCAAAGGCGTCCATGACGGCCGAGGTCACCTCAGCTGTGCTGTCGGTGGGCACCAGTGCAATCGCCGAGCCGCCGAATCCCCCTCCGGTCATCCGGGCACCCAGGGCGCCGTGCGCCGCTGCCACCTCGACCGCGACGTCGAGCTCGTCGCAGGAGATCTCGAAATCATCGCGCATGGATGCGTGCGAGGCGTTGAACAGCGGCCCCACATCGCGCAGGCACCCCGCGCGCAGCAGGGCCACAGTCTGACGGACGCGCTCGATCTCGGTCACGACGTGTCGGGCTCGCGCCCGAATCTGATCATCCGACAATCGATCAAGTGTCTGCTCAAGGTCGTCGAAAGCCACCTCGCGCAGTGAGGGCAGGCCCAGCTGACGTGCAGCCTCCTCACAGCTGCTGCGCCGCTCCGCGTACTGGCCGTCGACCAGGGTGTGCTCTGAGCGCGTGTCCATGACGAGCAGCATGAGGCCGTGGGCGGACAGGTCGAGGGGCACCTGAGCGATCGAGCCGTCACGACAGTCGAGCAGCAGCGCATGACCGACCTGGCAGCGCAAGGCCGCTGACTGGTCCATGCCACCGGTCGGGGCCTGGGCGATGGTGTTCTCGGCATTGACGCAGATTGCGGCGAGCGTTGCGCGAGCACTGTCATCGCGTAGCAGGTCCAGGTCAAAGAGGTCGGAAACCGCTGCGGCAACCGCACATTCGAGCGCTGCAGAGCTGGAGAGCCCCCCGCCCAGTGGCACCTGGCCGTCCACCATGAGGTCAAGCCCCTGCACCTGGTGGCCGGCGTCCTGCAGGGCCCAGAGAACACCAGCGGCGTAGGCGCCCCAGCCGGAAGGGTTGCCGGCCCTCACCTCATCGAGCCCGAGCTCGTACTGCTGGCCCGACTGCAGGGACCGCAACCTCAGCAGGCGGTCCGTGCGCGGTCGTACCGCGGCGTACGTCCGGTGGGGGAGAGCTATCGGCAGGCACAGTCCAGCGTTGTAGTCGGTGTGTTCACCAATGAGGTTGACCCGTCCCGGCGCGGACCAGACCCCGGATGGTTCTGAGCCGAACGCCTCCGAAAAGGACTGCGCGACAGCGATTTCAGGTGATGCGTGCATTTCGGGAGAGGCGGGCAACTCAGCCCACCTCACGGAGCCGGGCTGCCACGCGCTCGGGTGAGACGTCGTTGATCCAGGCGCCAACGCCGGACTCGGAGCCGGCAAGGTACTTTAGCCGGCCTGGCGCCCGCAGGACCGACATGACCTGCAGGTGCAGGCGGGAGACCTCACGCCCGCGTCGAACCGGCGCCTGGTGCCAGCCGGCGATGTAGGGCATGGCGATCGGCGAGCCGTCCGGGGCTTCGTAGTAGCGGTCCAGGCGGCGCAGCAGATCGAGATAGACCTCGGCAAGCTCGTCGCGTTCGGCGCTGTCCAGCGCGACCAGATCAGGGACATCACGGTTGGGGACCAGGTGCACCTCGACCGGCCACCGCGCGGCGTACGGGACGTAGGCAGTCCAGTGAGCCCCCTGGATCACCACGCGCGAACCCGCCTCCAGCTCGGCGGCAAGCAGATCGGCACCCAGCAGGCGACCGGTACGTCGATGGTGCTCGGTGGCCTCGCGCAAGATCGAGGCGGTGCGGGCCGGCACGAACGGGTAGGCGTAGATCTGCCCGTGCGGGTGGTGCAGGGTGACGCCGATCTCCTCACCGCAGTTCTCGAAACAGAACACGTCCTGGACGGTGTCGATTGCCGACAGCTCACGGGTGCGGTCGGCCCAGACGTCCACGACCGTGCGGGCCCGGGCCGCCGACAAGGACGAGAAGCTGGCGCCGTGGTCACTGGTGAAGCAGACGACCTCACAGCGACCCAGCGCGGGAGCATGGGCCAGAAGTGGGTTCACAGAAGATCCAGCGGCGGTGAACTCACCCGGAGCTGACTCACCTGCAAATGAAGGGAAGCGGTTCTCGAAGACGACCACGTCGTACTCGTGGGCAGGGATCTCCGACGGCATGGTGCCACCGCCCGTCGGGCAAAGGGGACACTCATCCGTGGGGGGCAAGAACGTGCGATTCTGACGGTGATCGGCGATGGAGACCCATTCGCCGGTCAGCGCGTCCAGACGCATCGTCCCGGCCACCGGGCGAGCGTCCAGCGGGCGCTCGTCGACCACCTCGCGGCTCTTGGCACCACTCCGATAGGGCTCGGAGTCATCGAAGTAGATGAGCTCACGGCCATCGGCCAGCGTCGTGGACGTGCGACGAACCTTTGGTGAGTCTTCTTGGTGCTCCGTCATGAGTCCGATCTTGCACCGAGAAGCAGACAAGTCCAAAACTGCGGACTGTTCGGGACTACCGCGATGGGGTCGCGGCCGCTGGTCCGGTCCGGTCAGCCGACAGTGACCCCTCGCCGGACACGTCACGGCCCTCGCGGTGCACCCCGGTGATGATGGCGTAGGTCGCGCCGCCATGGTTATCGAACGACGACAGCGCCCGCTGGGCCCACCTCAGCGTGTGTGCCGCAGCCACCACAGTCCGACGAATGGCAGCAGCAGTGGCACGAACCCGTAGCCGCTGCCGAACCCGGTCCACACCGTCGGGTGTTGGAAGACGCTGGGAAACCACTCACTCGCGGCACCCACAATGAGCACGCCGACGAGTTCGATGCTGATGGCCACAGTTGCGAGACGCCGCGAGCTCATGTCTCCCCGGGCCAGCGAGACCGTGGCGACGATGTACACGATCGCGGCGAAGGCGGATAGCAGGTAGGCGAGCGGCGCTTTGTCCAGCTCGGTGGCGATCTGGACCGCCGAGCGGGAGGTCGCGGCGAGCGCGAAGATGCCGTAGACCGCCACGAGGACCCGGCCGAAGCCTTGTCCGGTCGGAGCGGGCGAGTGCTGCGTGCCAGGGTCAACCACACCAGGGTCAGCCAACGGAACCCGCCCAAACCTGTTGCACCCGCAGCACCATGACCGGGGTGATCAGGAGGGCGAGAGCGATCACGACCATGCCGGACCGGGATCTTTCGCCCCGCGCCCAGTAGAAGGCGAGCGGCGGGATGGCCAGGGCGCCCAGCAGGTAGCCCACGAACTCGGCCCGGGCGAAGTCTCGGTCGGTTCCGGCCATCTGCAGGACTCCGCCGACCGCGAACACGAGAAGCATCGTCTCCAGCAAGACCCCTGCCGCGAAGAGGAGGAGCGTCGGGCGCCGGTTCAAAGCGGCACAAATCAGCGCCCACCCCGCGAGCAACAGGGCGACGACGGTGATTACCGTCGCATAGGTACCGGTCACGCCCGCGATCCTGTCATGACAGCAGGCGAGCAGCCAAGACCGGGACGCAACGCCCTCGCTCTGACTCGAGCCCGGTGAATGTTCCCCGAGATGCGGACCCATCTGCGGTTCCGCGTCATACCGACGTATATCCTGTGGATGAGCTGACAAGCCGACCTATTTGCTGAAGGGACTTTCCAGTGACCACAACCGACCTGCGACCCGTCGATCCGAACGGTCATTCCTCGGCCACCGAGCCCGCCGTCTCGACCGCCGAGCACATCGCGCTGGCCGAGGGGGTCATGGCGAACAACTACCACCCGCTTCCCGTGGTGATCGCCGACGCCCACGGCGCCTGGGTGACGGACGTGGAGGGTCGCCGCTATCTGGACGCCCTGGCCGGCTACTCCGCGCTGAACTTCGGTCACGGCCACCCGGACCTGGTTGCGGCGGCTCAGGCTCAGCTGATGCGAGTGACGCTGACCAGCCGGGCGTTCCACAATGACCGGCTCGGACCGTTCTGCCGTGACCTGGCCGCGCTGTGCGGCATGGATCTCGTGCTGCCGATGAACACCGGAGCCGAGGCCGTCGAGACGGCGATCAAGGTCGCCCGCAAGTGGGGGTATGACGTCAAGGGTGTGCCTGATGACCAGGCGAACATCATCGTGGCTGACGGTAACTTCCATGGCCGCACCACCACGATCGTCAGCTTCTCCACCGACGAGGGGGCACGAGCGGGCTTCGGGCCGTTCACCCCTGGTTTCACCGTTGTGCCGTATGGCGATGCCGCGGCACTGCGGGCAGCCGTCACCCCCAACACGGTCGCCGTACTGATCGAGCCGGTACAGGGAGAGGCCGGCGTGATGGTGCCGCCGACGGACTACCTGCCAGCGGTGCGAAAGCTGTGCACCGAGCAGAACGTGTTGTTCCTCGCCGATGAGATCCAGTCAGGGCTCGGGCGCACCGGGACGACCTTCGCGTGCGAGCTCGAGGGTGTGGTTCCGGACATGTACATCCTGGGCAAGGCGCTGGGTGGCGGCATCGTGCCGGTCTCCGCGGTGGTCTCCTCACGGGAGATCCTGGGAGTGATCAAGCCGGGCAACCATGGCTCGACCTTCGGCGGCAACCCGCTGGCCGCAGCGGTGGGCTACGCGGTCGTCCAGCTGCTGGCCACGGGGGAGTACCAGGAGCGGGCAAAGGTGCTCGGTGAGCAGCTGCGTTTGCGTCTTGACGCCCTCATCGGTCACGGCGTCATTGCCGTTCGGACCCGTGGCCTGTGGGCTGGGATTGACATCGACCCGGAGCTGATGACCGGCCGCGAGATGTGTGAAAGCCTCTTGGCCAAGGGAGTTCTTGCCAAGGACACCCACGGGTCGACCGTGCGTCTGGCCCCGCCGATCGCGATAGAGGCAGCGGACCTGGACTGGATGGTCGACCAGTTCGCCGCCGTGCTGGCCGACGCGACCTGAGTCCGCTCGCCTTGACTGTGAAGTCGGCCTGACCGCCAGGCCGGCTTGACTGTTCTCGGTTGAACGTGGGACCGTTCGACCACTTGACACCCGCGGTCTGGGGAAGCCGGTCGGACACCGGCGCTGACCCGCAACCGTAGGCCGCCTCTGGTCATTACGCCCTCATCGGCGCAGATCGGAGCCACGCGGCGAGCCGGAGCACCGGATCGTGGGCCAAAGCTCCATCAGTCGTCCGCCGAGGTCTGCGGTCCGGAGTCGGTCGTTGTGGCTCACCGAGCCCGACCTCCCTCCCCGACGCGAGAGAGGTCCAACCCATGAAGCCCGCCCGTCACACCCGCATATTGCGGGCCGCCGTCATCGCGATCCTGATCACCCTGGCCGGCGGCGTCGTTATCGCACCGGCCCAGGCCGCCGCATACCGGTACTGGGGGTACTTCCACGTCACCAAGGGGTCCTGGGCCTTCTCCCAGACCGGACCTGCGCAGGCCATCCCGGCCGATGGCACGGTCGATGGCTGGCGCTTCGCCGTCGCCGACGAAAACTCCATCCGCACCCCTCGGGCGACGCCCACCTTTGACGCACTGTGCGCCGGCACTGCCATCAAGACGGGCAGCAAGCGAGTCGGCCTGGTCATCGACTACGGCCGCCCGGCCGACAGCGCTGACGGTGCTACGCCGCCCGCAGCGCAAGCCACCTGTGCGACGGTGCCCGCAAAGGCCACCGGCTCGGACGTTCTCGTGGCCGCCGACGCCACCCTGCGACTTGACAAGGCGATAACCTGCGCCATTGACGGCTGGCCAGCCACCGGCTGCGGCGAGGCCGTCGCCCCAGTGCCAGCCGCGGCGGCCAGCCCGGACACTACGATCACAATTGCCGCCCCCAAGGCGAGTGGCATGGCCAGCAACCCCACCACCAAGACAGCGGACAACAGCTCAACCGGCACGCGCGGGCTGATCCTGGGTGGGGCTGGGGTTGTTGCCCTGATCGCTGCTCTTGGGTTCGCGGCATGGCGACGTGGCCGCGGCGCCACGGACGACTGAGCAAGCCGGCAACCGCTGTGACCCGCGCCCTGCACGACCCTCGGCTGCCACGCCTGCTGCACCCGGCGGCGTGGTGGGCGTGGGCAATCGGCCTGGCGATGGCTGCCAGCCGGACCACGAACCCGTTGCTGCTCGCCCTGGTCGTGGCGGTCGCTGGTTATGTCGTGGCGTCTCGCCGCGAGCTCGGCGCGGCCTCGCCGTTCGGAGCCTTCTTGCGTCTGGGTCTTTTCGTCATCGCGATGCGGGTGGTGTTCGTGGCGTTGCTCGGTGGCGGTGTCCCCGGGCGTACCGTGCTCTTCAGCCTGCCCCAGGTGCCGCTGCCCGCCGGCACGGGCGGCGTGCGACTGGGCGGTCCGGTGACCCTCGAGGGTGTCCTGGCAGCGGCCTACGACGGGGCCCGACTGGCCGCGGTGCTCGCCTGTATCGGCGCCGCGAACGCTCTCGCCAGCCCACGGCGATTGCTGCGCTACGTCCCGGCCACGCTCTACGAGGTCGGCACGGCATTGGTGGTCGCCCTTACCTACGCCCCGCAGCTCGTGGATGACGCGCGACGTGTCCGCACAGCCCGGCGTCTGCGTGGACACGCCGGGCGCGGCCCCCGTGAGCTGGCCCGGCTCGCGGTTCCCGTTCTTGACAGTGCCCTCGAGCGCTCGCTGGACCTCGCGGCGTCGATGGAGTCACGCGGGTATGGACGCTCGGTTCACCGGGACGCCCGCTCACGCCGGAAGGCCACCGCGCTGACCCTGTTCGGCCTTGGCGGTGTCGTGGCCGGGGTCTACGGCCTCCTGGACGGTGGCTCCGCACCCCTGCTCGGGCTGCCGCTGTTGCTTGTGGGCTCGGCGGCGGCCGCCGCCTCTCTGGCGGTCGGTGCCCGCCGGGAGCGGCGCTCGCGCTATCGGCCCGACCCTTGGGCAGCACCGGAGTGGGTGGTGGCATCCAGCGGGGCGATCGCCGGCGCCCTCGTCCTGGTGGCCGCACAGCGCGGGGTGCCCGGCATCATCTTGCAGACCTCACCGGCGATCTGGCCGACCCTGCCCTGGTTGCCCGCTCTCGGCGTGCTGCTCGGGCTGGTTCCCGCCTGGCTGTCTCCGCTGCCGCCGCTGCGAGCACTCGAGCGTGCAGGCAGCCACCCGGATGACCTCAGTCGGGACAGCGACAGTCAGGACATCCACACTCAGGAGATTCGCACTGAGACACTCGGAAGGACGTCATGATCCGGTTCGAGAACGTCGGGATCAGGTTCGACGACGACCGCAAGCCCGTGCTCAGCGGCGTGGACCTGCATGTCGACGAAGGCGAGCTGGTGCTCGTCGTGGGGGCCACAGGCAGCGGCAAGACCACCTTGCTGCGCTGCGTCAACGGGCTGGTTCCGCATTTCAGCGGTGGCACCCTGAGCGGGCGGGTCACCGTCGACGGTCGTGACACCCGCACCCATCGTCCGCGCGATCTCGCGGACGTCGTCGGCGTCGTCGGTCAGGACCCGGCAGCCGCCTTCGTGACCGACACGGTGGAGGAGGAGCTCGCCTACGGCATGGAGTCGCTCGGCGTCCACGGTGACGTCATGCGCCGCCGCGTCGAGGAGACCCTCGACCTGCTGAGCCTTGCCGACGTGCGTCAGCGAACCCTGCGCACCCTCTCGGATGGCCAGCAGCAGCGCGTGGCTATTGGCGGCGTGCTGGCCGCGCACCCACGGGTCCTGGTGCTCGACGAGCCGACCTCGGCACTCGACCCGGTCGCCGCCGAGGAGGTGCTCGCCGCCCTCACCCGGCTGGTCCACGACCTGGGACTGACCGTCCTGCTCGCCGAGCACCGGCTCGAACGGGTCGTGCAGTATGCCGACCGCGTTGTCGTCGTCGAGAACGGGCGGGTCAGCTCCAACCTGCCCGCGGCAGCCATGGCCATGTCGCCGGTCTCACCGCCCATCATCGACCTTGGTCGCCTGGCCGGCTGGTCGCCACTGCCCCTGTCCGTGCGCGACGCCCGCCGAGTCGCCGGGCCGATGCGCGAAGCACTGGCCGGCCGCACCCCCGCACGGGTGGTCCGATCGATCACCTTGACCGGCCAGAGTGAGTCCCTGCTCAGTGCTCGGGCGCTGGTGGTCAACCGTGGGCGCCGGGCGGTGCTGCGCGGCATCGATCTGGAGGTGCGCGCGGGCGAGGTCGTGGCGCTCATGGGTCGCAACGGGTCCGGCAAGTCCACCCTCCTGGCGGCGGCGTGTGGGCAGCTGCCCACACGCGGGGGCAGCGTGCGCACCGGTGGGTTTGACCCGGCCTGTCTGAAGCCCCGTGAGCTCATGAGACACGTGGGCCTGGTCCCTCAGGATCCCGGCCTGCTGCTGTATGACGAGACGGTCGGCGCCGAGTGCCGCGCCGCGGACACCGACGTGCGCGCCGCCCCCGGCACGACGCGAGCTCTGCTGGTGCACCTCGCGCCCGACGTCCAGGACAGCACCCACCCACGCGACCTCTCGGAGGGGCAGCGACTGGCCCTCGCCCTGGCCATCGTGCTAGCGGGGCAGCCACCGCTGGTGCTTCTCGATGAGCCCACCCGCGGGCTGGACTATGGCGCCAAGACCCGGCTCGTCGCCTCGCTGCACTCGCTGGCAGCCGAAGGGCACGCCGTCCTGGTGGCCACTCACGATGTCGAGCTGGTGGCCGAGCTGGCCGATCGGGTCATCGTCATCGCAGACGGCGAGCTGGTGACCGACGGTCCCGCCGCCGCGGTACTTGCCGGTTCACCCACGTTCGCGCCCCAGGTGACCAAGGTGATGCACCCGCAGCCGTGGCTGACCGTCGCGGACGTCGCGGCCGCGCTTGAGGCCTCATGATGAGCCAACAATCCCAACAGCCCCGGCGCATGCCAATCCCGAGCGGGCCCGTCCTTGCCGTCCGATGGCGGGCAGCCGCCACCCTGGCAGCCACCACTCTCGTAGGGCTGGTCGCCTTCCTGTGGCCCTTCCTGGCGAAGCCCGGGTCGGGTCTGGCACACAGCACGGACGCGCCATGGCTGTTCGTACTGCTCATCGCGCTGCTGACCGCACTGGTCATGGCCGAGCTGTCCGGCGGCGGCATGGACGCCAAGACGGTCGCGGTGCTCGGAGTCCTCGCTGCCGCCGGCGGGGCGCTGCGGGTGCTCGGGGCCGGGACCGCCGGGCTGGAGCCCATGTTCTTTCTCGTGGTCATGGCAGGCCGGGTGCTCGGGCGTGGCATGGGCTTCGTGCTCGGGGCTCTGGCCGTGCTCGTCGGGGCTTTCCTGACCGGCGGGATCGGCCCCTGGGCCCCGTTCCAGATGATCGCCGCAGGCTGGGTCGGCTTCGGTGCCGGTGCTCTGCCGAGGGCGAGCGGGCGCCCGGAGCGGATAATGCTGGCCGGCTACGGGCTGGTGGCGGGCCTGCTCTTCGGACTGGTGATGAACCTGTGGTTCTGGCCCTTCATCACTTCGGGGGTTCCTACCGGTATGGCGTTCGTGCCGGGCGACCCCGTGACGGCAAACCTCTCTCACTACGCAACCTTCTACCTGGCCACCAGTCTGGGCTGGGACCTCCCGCGGGGGATACTGACCGCCGTCCTGGTGATGGTCGCCGGACGACCGGTGCTGGCCAGCCTGCGACGCGGCACCCGACGTGCTGCGTTCGGCGCCACCGGGCAGTTCGTGACAGGTCACGGCAGGGACGGCCGACACGATTCCGCACCACTTCAGCGCCCACCTGAGCGCAGCGCTCCCTGACGGGAGACAACGGTGCGTGCACGGCGTCGGGCGTGTCTCTCGGGGTGCACTTCGGGGGTGTGCTGCGACTGTGTAGCCTATCGAGATATTTCTCAGTTCCACTGTGAGCACGGGCTAGCTACTGCCTTCCCCCGGCCTTTGGTTCGATTGCGGTGCCACCTGTTGAAATGGTTGCCGGGCAACGGAATTGGCGTCTTCATGAATGATCTTCCAGAAGACCTGCCGGCACCAGTCAGACTCCGGCGCGCACTGGCCCTGGCCCTCGGACAACCCCAAGCGAGACAGGACACGGTAGGAATCTGTGCCCGGCATTTGCGTGATCGCGTTCAGCCAGTCATTCTGTAGGCGCTTACTTATTGTAAGCGCTTACCCGCGAGGCGGTGACGCAATGACAACACGCAAGCAGGGCAGGCGCCCGACGACGATATATTCCGTCGCGCAGCTGGCCGGAGTGTCCATCGCCACCGTCTCGCGGGTACTCCAAGGCACCAGGGCAACCTCGCCACAAAGCCGAGCCAATGTGCTTGCAGCCGTCGACAAGCTCAACTACGTGCCGCTTCAAGCCGCACGTAGCCTGGCGGTGCACCGGCACGAGGCTCACGGGGTCATACTGCCTGACCTGATCGGTCCGTACTACTCAGAGCTGCTGATGGGCTACGAGTCGGCCGCCGCGGAGCTCGGTCAGAGCGTGGTCATCGTCGTGGCGCACCCGAGTGACGAAGCGACACGGGCCGTGCGGCTGTCGAGCCGGGTGGACGGCATCGTGGTGGCCAACTCGACGATTACGGATGAGGCGGCACAGTCCCTCGCTCGGCGAACCCCGGTGGTGCTGCTCGCCCGCCCGACCGTCGCCGGATGTGACGCCGTGTCTGCCGAGAACTTCCAGAGCGCTAAGGCGCTCACCGAACACCTCCTTGCCCATGGCAGGCGCCGGCTGTCCTTCGTTGGTGACCCCGATGGATCACCCGATGTCCAGGAGCGCTATGTCGGCTTCACCAGGGCGGTGTCCATGTCCGAGACATCGGCCGCTGGGCCGATCGTCAAGGTCGGTTTTCGTGAGCGTTCCGGTGCGGAGGTCGCGGCACAGGTCCTCGGCCACACCACGCCGCCCGGCGCATTGGTGTGCGCCAACGACGAGCTTGCCCTGTCGACGATGAAGGCGCTGCAGCACTCCGGAATCCGCGTCCCAGACGACATCGCGATCGTTGGCTGGGACGACGTGATGACAGCGCGTTATGTGAGCCCCAGTCTGACGACCGTTCGTCAGCCGCTGTATGAGCTTGGCCGCGCGGCAGCGACCCGACTCCAAGAACGCATTGCCGGTGCCCCCACAGCCCCGGAACCACTGATCCTGCCGACCGAACTGGTTTTGC
>Ga0209585_10000411_pt1 | contig 16504 bp, 10 predicted proteins | sample NGEPerone_FD_185491 | JGI IMG/M metagenome (GOLD analysis project Ga0209585, IMG submission 185491) | Arctic peat soil microbial communities from the Barrow Environmental Observatory site, Barrow, Alaska, USA - NGEE Permafrost154B-one... | ecosystem: Environmental > Terrestrial > Soil >... | reverse complement strand
GTTTACTGAAGTAACATCATTCCTCGTTGTACCAACCAATGAAGCCAAATGTCCGCCTGAAGAAGTTCCCATTACCCCAATTTTATCTTTTTGAATATTCCATTTACTGGCATTCGCTCTTACGATTTGTAATGCTCTTTCAGCATCCTGCAAAGGCCCAATTTCTTTTTGTATTAAATCAGGCGAATTAGGCAAACGGTGAGCAACAACAAAAGCGCTTATACCAAGTGTATTGAACCATTTAGCCAATTGAAAACCTCCAAGATTTAAGGTGATATGCGTATAACCTCCTCCGGGATATATCACTACGGCTGCCCCACAGTTATCATCTTTTGAAGGGAAAAATGCGTACATACGTGGATCAGCAATTCGATAGGCTCTTTCATTTGCAATACTATCCTGCATGAAAATCCCTTTTGAATTAGGTATCTTTCCCTGAGGCCATAGTGGAATCAATTCCTGTGCATTGGCTGAATTAAACCCGGTAAAAAGAATATAGATAACAATAAAGCGTAAACGTAACATAATTAATTATTTTCTGATAATGAATTCCATTTTATTTTCCCTGCAAAAATATTTTCTAAAGTATATTTTACTGCTTGTTGGGCACTAAGTTGTTTTGACCATGATACTCTTTCATTCTTATTTGCGCCTTCACCAGTGCTTTTATATTCTGCATAAAAAACGGTTTTTTCATTATCAGCGCTTTTCCAGTTATCCCAACCTTTTGGAAGAATAAAGGAACCCATTTTGCAATTTAAAAATACCGTCCTGGCATATTTTCTCCATGGCCGTCCCAGGAAAACTTTATTTATTCCCGACGCTGCAGTTAGATTGCAATTTTTAAAAATAAAACCGTAAGAAACATTTTGCGGAGTGGACGCCGCGGTGATATAAGAATTGGCCTTACAGTGTATGGTACAGTTCTCAAATAAAACTGTGGCTTCGCCAAAAATAAAATCGGTGGTCCCTTCTATATAGCAATTTTTGAAGTAGTGCCTTGCATTTTCACCGGCAACATATAATGTATCCTGGTTACCGAGTAGTTTACAATTTTTAAATGAACACCTGTCTGCTTCCAATGCTAATGCAATCGCCTGCCCTACTGCGCCTGCACTATTTTCTATAGTTAAATTCTCTCCATGAAAATCATTGCCTTGAACCAATAATGTGGCTGTATAAAAAGTGCTGTTGGAACCTTTATTTATTTTATTAAAATAATCTCCGAAAGTGATGATGGTACTATCCTTACTTTCACCAATCAATGAAATTTTTGTATTCCATGACGGGATAAAAACCTTTTCATGGTATATACCGTTTTTAATATAAATAGTGATGCGCTTATATGGAAAAGATTTGCAGGCTTCAATAGCGGATTTAATATTTGTAAAATTGCCGCTGCCATCCTGCGCAACTATTATATCATATTTGTCCCCAAACTTTGATTTTAAAGAAGTGAAAGAAAATAAACCGAGGCAACAACAAAAAAGAAGTGTATTCAGTAATTTCATTTCTTATTATTTTTCTCTACAATAAATATCAGTTAAGTTTATTTAAACCTTTCCAGACAGTATTGGCAATTTGCTTTTGTCCTTTTATGTCCGGATGAAGCCCATCAGCATAATTTGGTTTTGAAACTGTGTGCAGCAAGGAGATAAAACCTAAATGCTCTTCCTTCGCCAGCTCCTTATATTTTTTTTCAAGTTGACTAAGCGACTCCTTTGTTTTTTCATTATATTTTTTTTGGACATTAATTTCCGCCATTGTTTTTAAATTAATATCCGAAGGAGAAAGGATCACAATCTGCGCTCTGGGAGCAGCTTCACGAATTTTACCTATCATCCATTTCAAATTGATGATGCAACTCTCTACCATGGAATCGGTTCGGTCCTTCAAATCGTTGACACCAAGAAATATCAGGAAATAATCTGCATTGGGATATTTTTTTAGCAACGGCAACAATTCTTCTTTATCAGAGGTTTTTCTACCACTTCGGCCGGCGTTAATAAATTCTAGGCCTTTATGTTCTTTTGATAAAAACCCAACCCAACTGTGCCCGTCCACCTTCGCACCATAGGTTATTGAATCACCATAACAAACAACCTGTCCATGAATCTTTTCCTTAAAAGCCATTGTTATAACTCCTGCAACAGCAAGCATCATTATCACTAAAAAGTATCTTTTCATTATCATTTTTGTATTTGATTTTTTTGAATCCAGGCAGGATATTTTGCAAGTAGTTTCCCAGGCCAGTAACCGTACCAGGCATAACCCGTTCTTCGTTCCCGTGAAACTTCAGCCAATTCGTAAACTGCTTTACCATCTCGGTTAGCAAAAAAAGGACGGTTGGTTCTTAATTCGTAATACCGCGCCCAGATAGGCGGCGCAGAGGCATCCTGTACTACAATTCTATCCTGGTTGGTTGCATGAAATTTATAAATCTCTTCAGGCGCTGCAATTGTTTTGACCCGGAGCCCTTTGATCTCAACTTCTTTAAACCAATTAACCGCGCTGTTTACAGCGTTAATTATTTCAGTGCCGGGATGATCAATGCTCATAAGCAATTCCACAATTTCCGCACTTTCTTCACTTGCTTTTGAAGCCAGTTCAAATGTTCTTGCGCTGCGAGGTTCTAAATTAATATTATCATGCTGCTGACACCAAACAGTAAGTTTTCCATCCTCTTTTATCTGGCATTTTAAAATACAATCAATTCCTTTTGTAAATACGCTTTCCACTCTTTTCCGCAAGGAATTATCAATAAATGAATAATCGGATTTTCCCTGAACAATTTGATGCAGTACAGTCATCACACCAATCATAGCGCCGTCATTGAAAGTGATGTATTTGCGGTAACCCTTTACATCCGGGTAAAACTGTGGCCAACCCCCATTATTATATTGAGCCTCCAGCATAAAATTAATTCCACGCAATGCTGCATTTTTAAATTCAGGATCTCCGGTTTTTGAATAAGCTTTGGCAAGATATTCAATCTGCGAATATGTAGCGCCGTTATCAAATGTGGTATTGTTGGAATCTTTATCTTCAATTAATACCTGCTTTTGTTCTTTAGTAAGAATTGCAAGCATATCATAATTTTTTGGCCATCCGCCATTGGGTTGTTGGTATAGTAAAATATTATTGGCTATTTCCCTAACCTCTGTTGGTTTGTAACTTTGCTGATCTTTATTAGGTAAAATTACCTGTTCGTGATCAGTAATATCTTTCCAGTGATGATTGCTATCATAAAATCCTGAAACGTCAATAGTGTTTGTTTTCTTTTGTGCCAGGACAGAATAGCTTCCTGCCAGTGCAACAAAAAGTAAAACGATCCAGCGATATTTTACCTTAAATAATTTGTGATATTTCATATAAGATTTTTTTAAGCAATTATTGTACTAATGCTTTGCTTACAATTAAACCCAACACAGTTTAACGATGAATAGTTTTTATATTTTTGATTCATTAATTAAGCTTTTGGTTTATGGGATATTAAAAACAAATATTATCCATTTCATAAAAATTAAAATCGTCTTTTTTATTTTTTTGTTGAAAATGAAGGACGAATATGTTCTGCTAATCCGGGAAGTAAATTTTTTATTTGAGCCAATACAATTTCTGCAATTTTACGGGCACCCAGTTCATTAAAATGCGTATCATCTTTATGCCCTGCCGGATAATTAGGATGCTCGCCTGGGGCTGTATAATTAAATAACCATTTTGAATTTTCGGGTCCAAATTGCTGATACAATTCCTGGCTTTTTTTATCGAGGTTAATTAACGGAACATCATATTCTTTAGCAACATTTTTTACAAGTTGTGTGTATATAGCATGGGTTTCTTCAACCTTACCCGTCGAATCAAATTTCCGACGTGCAACAGGAGTAATTAAAACAGGAATTGCTTTTTTATTTCTTGCTTCGGTTATAAATTTTGCAAGATTAGCTTTAAACTGATCTTCAGGTGTATAACTTTTTTTCGTAGGCACTTCATCGTTATGCCCAAACTGTATCAATACATAATCTCCTTCGTGAAGGTTTTCAACAACTGATTTCCATCTGCCCTCTTCGATAAATGTCCTAGTGCTTCTTCCGTTCTTTGCACGGTTATCAACTGTGACTGTAGAATCAAAAAAATAGGAGAAAGGCATTCCCCACCCGGTTTCCGGAAATGCTTTCACTTCTTTATTAGCCATTGTGGAATCACCGATCAGCCATACTATGGTCTTATTAGTTGACAATAAAAAAAAAGAACTTAAAATTATTGCCGGGAGAATCAGTAAAATATTTAAAAATATTTTTTTCAAATTAATTCATGTTTTGAATAAAAAAGTAGCAAAAAACAAGAGTTCTTATTCTCTCATTTATTATAAAGAATTGAAAAAATCTCTAAGTGATAAATCATGGTAAATTCCTTTCAATAAAAAAAGCGGGGCCGATTAAAATCGGCCCCGGGGTCCCTTAATAACCCGGATTCTGAGAAAAATTAAAGTTTGCATCTCTTGCTGGCTGCGGAATCGGTAATAACTCCGATTTCCCTGGCGTAAAACCAGTCGCAAACCTTACAAGTGAAGTAGTATTTATTGCAGCACTCTCCCAAACAACTTTTTTTGTACCTGATGGTGTGGCCGAAGGCTCCGGGTTATACAACGAATTAGCCCAAATACCTCCAATATTATTATCATCAGAAACACTATTGGTTAGGTAATACATGGATTTTGGAAGATTTGCCGTCGTCGAATAAGACGGATATCCTGCCATGTAAGATGGATCAACCAAAGGTGTATTGGTAGACATATTCAATAAATTCGCTTTTGAATCATTTAAAGCTGCACCTAATAAATTCCATCTTACCAAGTCATATTTCCTTACCCCTTCACCACCTAATTCTAAGGATCTTTCTCTTGCAACAGCTTTAAAAAAATCCGATTTTGATAATCCGGCTGGCAGGTCAATATTAGGATCGGCTGTAGCGATGGCTACTCCATGACCTCTCCTTCTTACCTGGTTTACGGCATCGTAGGCTGCTTGAGTTGGCCCGTTTATCTCATTTTCAGCTTCTGCAAACATTAATAAAACATCCGAGTAGCGCAGGATTTGCCAGTTTAATCCAAAATATTGAACTGAATTTGTAGGAGAAATTACAGGATTTGAAATCCAGTTCCTTCTGTATTTACCATCAACAATCGCAGTGATAGCAGTTCCTGATTTTGTAATTCCATCTGCCCCAACTGAGTAAGCGGCGCAGGTAACATCTCTTCTTAAATCTGTAGAATCGAAAAGATAAAAATAGGTGGGTAAGATATTGATACTTTTATTTCCTTTGTTATTTACTGTTGGCCCATTGTAATACCCGAGTTTTGAATCTTCTGCTCCTTTTGCACCAATAGCACTTGCCTGGAACATTAATTCCCCATTGGGATCAGCGCTGGCATGAGCACAAACCTCATCTTTCCATAAAGCCAAATAGCTTGGATTTAGAGAATGCTGGCCCGAACTGATAATATCGTTACATTCATCTCTTGCGATCTGGTAAAAAGTTAAATAATCGGAGCTTCTTTTCATTGTTCCATCGCTGCGCAAAGAATACCCTCCACGGAATAAGGCTATTCTTGCCCTTAATCCTTTTACCGTTCCTTTGGTAATTCTTTCATCGGGCTGATCTCCTATAGATGCCAGATCATTACGCCAGGGAACGAGATCTTCTGCAGTTTTTAAATCCGAGAGTATATGATCATACAAACTATCCCTGTTACTTCTTAAAGGAAAAGGATTTTCTGAAGCCAGTGCATATGCGGGTTTGAAGTGAGTAGGAAGATCGCCCCAGTTCACAATTGCTTCATAATAAAATTGCGCTCTTAAGGTTAAGGCTTCTCCATACATTCTTTGCAATTGCTTTTTTTGCTGATCAGAACCATTTGAATACATGTCCATTTTCGGAATATTATCAATACAAATATTGGCAAACTCAATTCCCTCGAATAATTGATTGAATGGTTTAGTTAATTGCGAATTCCCTGAAGTTGCTGTATATCGTGCAATGTCACGTCTGTCATTATCTCCATTACCGGTTGGCCCCTGCGTTTCATCATTATCAACAGTATAATATAAACTAAGGCGAATGCCGAAACCCTGGTCACCTATAAGCCTGCTATAGACCCCCGCCAATGCCTGTAAGGCACTGGGAACATCTTTGAAAACCACCCCAGGCCCCACATCAGTGATTGGTTGCTGATCGAGATATTTTTTGCAACTGCCCAATATCAACATAACAAGTACAGTTGTAAGTATCGTAAGCTTATTAAAATATTTTGTCTTCATATCAATAGTTTTATTTTATTTAAAATGATGCATTTACTCCAAAAATAAAGCTCCTGCTTTTTGGATAGGCTGAATAATCAAGGCCTGGTGTCAGAGGGCTGTTTCTTACACTCACCTCAGGATCATACCCTGAATAATTAGTAATTACAGCAAGATTGTTAGCGGTAACATAGAATCGAAGCTTAGTCATTTTTAAGCCAATGATACTTTTCTCTGGAAAGCTGTACCCTAATGTAATATTATTTATGCGCAAAAATGAACCGTCTTCCATGGCCCAGGAACTGGGATAAAATGCTCCTGCACTTTTAAGAGGTTGCCAAATGGTTGCATTTGCATTCAAGGCAGTTAGCTGATCAGGGGCAATACCGTACACTTTATTTCCATTCACCCATTGTGCAGTTTCTCCTGTTGGCGTTACTACTTTCCATCGGTTTTGCATTATCGCAAGAAGGTTGGCATTAGGAGTGTAACCATTTGTGAATTCAATTTTATTAGCATTATAAACGTCATTGCCATAAGAGAAGTTTACAAATACACTCATATCCCAATTTTTGTAAGCAACCTGTTGAAATAAACCTCCTGTAAATTTGGGTGTAGGATTTCCGATTATCTTCCTGTCATTATTTAGGTCAATAACTCCATCGCCATTCAGGTCTTTGAATCTTACAGAGCCCGGCTGTACAGGCCCTATTATGCCTGCATCTGAAACAACACCTGCTTTTAAAGTGTACTCACCTGTAGAAGTATTATAATCAAAATCACTTACTTTATAAAAACCATCATTTACCAATCCATACATTGAACCAACAGGTGAACCTATTTTTTCTATGTAATCTGTTGGTTGGCCGGAAACGCCCCAACTGGCATCCGGATAGAAATATTGCTGGTTTTGACCCAAGGCAACGATCTTATTTTTATTGAATGAAATGTTGAAATTAGCATTCCATCTAAAATCATTTTTTCTTACAATGACAGTGTTTAATTGAATCTCCACTCCTGAATTGGATGATTTACCTACGTTTTGCAATTGAGAAGAATAGCCATAAGTAGAAGCAATAGGTACATTTAATAATAAATGATTAGAACTGTTATCATAATAATCAATACTAAGATCTACACGATTATTTAACAAGGTAATATCCATTCCATAATTTCTGTTAAGTGTAGATTCCCACTGCAATTTTTCATTCACAAGACCGGCTGAATAGTAGGCTATTACCGGATTTCCATTAATGCCATAATAATAATTGCCATCATTTTTAAAAGTGGTAAGATACAGGTAATCATCAATGCGGTTATTACCTACTGTTCCAAAACCTACCCTGAATTTGAGGTCATTAATGAAATTTACATTCTGCATAAATTTTTCATTCTTAACTCTCCAGGCAAATGAACCGGAAGGGAAGTAACCCCACTGTCTTCCCGGTGCAAATTTTGAAGCACCATCGGCACGAACATCAAAAGAAAAAAGGTATTTGTCCAGGTAAGCATAATTCAGCCTGCTGAAAAATGACAGGTTGGTATAGCGCGTTTTACCCAGCCGTGGATAACCAGTAAAGGGAGTGCCGAGACTTGTTTGCTTAAACGCATCACTATGCGATGTAAATGTAGGGAAGCCTCCAAAAATATCGGAATGACTTTCTGATCTTAAATCATAAGTTTCTTCTCCCACTAGAAAACTAATATCATGTTTGCCTTTAAATCCTTTTAAAGAATAGGTAAGCACATTGGAATTAGTAAGCGTTTTTGCAATGGATGTATCAAGTCGTGCAATAGGCTTTGCTCCACCCTGTATAATAGAATAAGGAGTAAGAGAATCGCTGAACTGCCTGTCGGTAACATTGCTTTGATTATAGCCGAAAGTGGATCTGAATGAAAGATTTTTAATAATATTATAAGATAAGTAGGCCGAAAGATTAGTCGCTTCAGTTGATTTTTTCCGATACTCAGAATTAGCAAGCAATATCGGGTTTACCAGGTTTAAACCATTACCTACACTAGGGTCTGCAATTGGATCAGCCTCATTAATGTTTTGATTTTGAGAAAGAAATGGCCGGTATTTAACTGCATTCCTCAGCCTGTTATAAGCTGAACCCTGATCTGAAGAAACCCCTGCGCCATAAACATTTTGGTTGGTATATCGGGCAGCAACTCCTACTTTTAAATCTTTTGTTATTTTATAATCACTTTTGAAGTTAAGCAAGTGCCTTACATAATTTGAATTGAGAACGATTGCCTTTTCATTATTATAAGTATAACCAAAATTGTAAGTAATTTTTTTACTTCCGCCTGAGGCTGAAATATTGTGGGTTGTGGCAATTCCTGTTCTGCCAAACACTTCATCCTGCCAGTTTACGGGAGTTACATTTTTGTAATTAGCCAGTGTATCCCAGGTAGTACCAAAGTCGGTCAGAAAAGTACTGCTGTCAGCACTGCTGCCTCTTGACCGTTCAGATTGATAAAAAACATAATCGTACGGGCTTAGTACTTTGAGTTTTTTTGCCAGGGTTTTAATACCCACAAAACCGTTATAGCTAACAGACAGTTTACCCGGGCGGCCACTTTTAGTAGTAATAATAATTACACCGTTACCTCCTCTTGCTCCATAGATCGCAGTAGAGGCTGCATCTTTTAATACATCAATTGATTGTATATCCTGCGGAGCAATAGTGGAAAGTGCATTTTCCACCTGCACGCCATCTACAATATATAATGGTGTATTATCTCCGGTAATAGACATACCACCACGAACCCTGATGGATATCTGCGCATCGGGCGAACCTTCTGAAGTGGTAGCCGTAACGCCGGCTAATCTTCCATTCAACATTTCAGCAGCGGAATTAACAGGAATATCTTTTAAATCTTTAGCACTTATGGAAGAAACAGATCCTGTAAGATCCTTTCTTTTTACACTTCCGTAACCAACTACTACTACATCATTCAATGTGGATGAAGTTTGTACAAGAGAGATATCAATATTACTACGGGTGTCCACTGTTACTTCTTTACTTTGACTTCCTACATAACTAAATTCCAGTACAGCCTTTCCATTTTCAGGTACTTTAATGGAATATTGTCCGGTAGCATTAGTGGTGGTGGCCGTTTTGGTTCCCTTAATGGTTACGGTTACTCCTGATAAATCCTCACCGTTCCCGGACGTAACTTTTCCTGTTACCGTTTTGCTCTGCGACATAACTGTTGTGAACGAAAACAACAGTAGCAGAAAAAAATAAAATTTACTTTTCATATTTCAAGCTTTGGTTTTTTAATAATTTAGAATCGTTTTATTTTAAATTTCTTATTTCTATAAAATCCATATCAGCGAATGACTGATTTTCTCCGCCCATTCCCCATATAAATGAATAAGAGGAAGTGCCGCATCCTGAATGGATAGACCATGGAGCCGATAATACGGCTTCATTATTTCCCAATACAATATGTCTTGTTTCGTCAGGCTTTCCCATGAAATGAAAAACCCTTTGATCTTCTTTTACGTCAAAATAAAAATACGCCTCCATTCTACGGGTATGCGTATGCGCAGGCATGGTATTCCATACATTTCCTTCTTTTAAAATAGTTAGCCCCATCACAAGCTGGCAACTTTTAATGCCGTTTTCATGTATGTATTTGTAGATCGTTCTTTGATTACTTGTAATGCCCTCACCCAAACGATCCGCCACCGCATCAGCATTTTTCATCAATTTATTTTCATAAGCATGATGTGCAGGCGAAGAAAGAAGATAGAAATTAGCAGAAAGGCTGTTATCATTACTTTTGAAAGAAACTTCTTTTGTTCCTTTTCCAAGATATAAACAATCCAGCCTGCTTAAAGCATAATCAATGCCATCGGCGATTACTGTACCGTCACCACCTACATTGATGATTCCCATTTCGCGTCGCTCCAGAAAATAATTGGATTTTAAAGCGGGATCATTATTCAGTTTAATTTCTTTGTCTGCCGGTACTACTCCACCGATGATCATCCTGTCGTAATGAGAATAAACGAAATGAATTTCACCATTCTTCATCAGATCAGTAATGGCAAAAGCGCTTCTTAATTGGCCGGTATCCATTTTTTTTACTTCCTCCGGATGATTTTGAAATCTTTCTTCCATCATAAATTATTTTTACTCGTTAATATTAATTTGTCTATCGTCCCATCCAGCCGCCATCTACGGTTAGTATTTCTCCATGCACATAATCGGAAGCTGATGAACATAAAAAAACAACAGGGCCTATAAAGTCATCAGGTGTTCCCCATCTTCCGGCAGGTATTCTATCCAAAATTGATTTACTTCTTTCTGTGTCTTCTCTTAATGCTTCGGTATTTTTAGTGGCTATATATCCGGGAGCTATTCCATTTACATTCACTCCTTTGGATGCCCATTCATTAGCAAGCGCTTTTACCAGGCTTGCAACGGCGCCCTTACTGGCAGCATACCCTGGAACATTAATACCGCCCTGAAAAGAAAGAAGGGAACATGTGAAAATTATTTTACCTTTTCCTCTTTTTGTCATTTCTTTTCCAAACTCACGGGATAGTATAAACGTAGCATCAAGATTGACCGCCATTACAGAATCCCATTCTTCATCTGTATGTAAAGCTGCAGGATCTCTTTTGATAATGCCGGCATTATTGATAAGTATATCTATAACCGGATGAGCCAATTTTATTTTTGCGATAGATTCGTATAAGGCATCTCTGTTACCCAGATCAATAGCATAAGGTGAAAATTTTCTTCCCAACTTAATTACTTCTTTTTCAACTTCGCTTGCTGGCAGAAGCGTTCCTGAAACCCCAATAATATCAGCGCCTGCTTCTGCCAATCCAATTGCCATTGATTTCCCAATTCCACGGGAGCAACCAGTAACAAGGGCTGTTTTACCTGAAAGATTAAAAAGATTATTTAAATTCATATCTGTAAGCAATCTGATGATAATGAAATTTTGATACAATTATTAACATACCAATAAGCAAGGGTACTGCTAATTTATAAGTATAAATTAATGCTGCACAAGTATTTTTATGCAATCGTTCCCGATAACGTTTCCAATTTTCCCAAAAATTGGAAACGATAAAAATTCGGTACTTTTATCCCCATTTGGAAGTAAAAAAATCACCCATTTTTCCTATATGAGATTTGATACCGTTACTATAAAAGATATTGCCAAAGCGCTTAATTGTTCTACTTCTACGGTTTCAAGAGCTTTACGAGGTAGTTATGAAATAAGCACTGAAACAAAAAAATTAGTTCTTGAATATGCAGAGAAAATTAACTACCGCCCCAATCCGGTAGCATTAAGTTTGAAGGAAAGAAGAAGCCGCGCAATTGGTGTGGTGGTAAGTGAAATCGCCAACAATTTTTTTTCGCAGGCAATTAATGGAATTGAATCTATTGCTTACAACCGTGGCTACCACGTAATCATAACACAAAGCCATGAATCGGAAGAAAGGGAAAAAGTAAATGTATTGCATCATGCATCAAGATCGGTGGATGGATTATTAATTTCTTTATCAAGTGGAACTGTTGATCTTACTTATTTAAAAGAACTGTATGAAAAAGGTTTGCCGATTGTTTTTTTCGACAGGATTACCGACGAAATAGATACGCATAAAGTAACCGCGAATAATTACATGGGTGCATTGCATGCCACAGAACATTTAATTTTCCAGGGGTTTAAAAAAATTGCGCACATTACGAGTTCTCCTTATTTGTCTATTACAAAAGAAAGGTTGCAGGGTTATAAAGAAGCGCTTGAAAAGCATAATATCCCTTTCAATGAATCTTTAATTAAATATTGTAATCATGGTGGAATGATAGCAGAAGAAGTTGAAGAAGCCATTTCATCATTGTTTAAGGGCAAAACAAAACCCGATGCAATTTTTACGGCCGGGGATAGAATTACCACTGTTTGCTTTAGTGTATTAAAAAATTTAAAACCTAGGAAGGAAGTTGGATTTGCAGGATTTACCAATACTAAAGTGGGAGAATTATTTGATCCGCCGATAACAGTAGTTCAACAGCCCGCTTTTGAAATCGGCCAAACCGCCATAGAGCTGTTGATTCAAATGATTGAAAGCAAAAGGCCCGTGGTAGAATTTGAAACAAAAATTTTGGATACAAAATTAATTATCCGGGATTCTTCCCTAAAGAAGAAGTAAAAAAAAAGTGAATTTTTAAAAATTCCCCATTGTTATTTTCTTAAATCAGTTTCAGTAATATTGATACCTGTGGTTGTAGAATCTGCTTTATAAAATATTTTTGATGAAGCAGGAAAATAACCTTCATTTATGTGGATGTTTTTTACATGATTAAAAAAATATACCGGATCTTTTTTTACCATTATTTTTATTTTATTCAAATCAATATCAGATGCATCTTTGGCAACAAAACCATTGTCAGCACTTATTTCCATATTATTAAAATGAATTTTACTTACAGGCATTTCAGGTAACCCGTTTATAAAAATTGCAGTTTTGGCACCATTGCAAAAAATATTGTCAAAATAAAAATCAGTAAATAGAGGAATTTTACCACGAATTGCATCTGTTGTATTTTTTCTCTCACTTCCTGCGGGAGCATCTTCATAATAAGTGTCGAATGAAATGGCTTCATTTTGTATATCCGTCATATAAATATTCCGGATGAAAATATTTTTTACCAACCCGCCGCGGCCTGTATTGCTTTTAACTCTCACGCCAATATCTGTTCCGATAAAGTGGCAATTACTTACAAAAATATTTTGCATTCCACCATCTGTATTGCTGCCAATTACAAATCCACCATGTGCCCGGTAAACCACGCATTCCGCAACAATAATATTTTCCAGGTTAGAACCGACCGGGTCATTATTTCCGCGACTCGACTTCATACAAATTCCATCATCACCGGCGCTAACAGTGCATTTATAGATCATTACATTTTTACATCGGCTTATATCAATCCCATCTCCGTTTTGCGCCCACCACTCATTAAAAACATTTACTGCGCGCATGGTAAGATTGGTACAGCTATTTGGATAAAAAACAAATTTGGGTGAATTTCTCAGCGTTACATTTTCAATTAAAATATTATCGCAGTTGACTAAATAAAGCATGTAAGGCCTCAGGTAATCTCTCGCAGGCCAATAATCTTCAGCAGTTAATTTTTCTTTTTTCTTTTTTAAATCTTTTAAATATTGCCCGCCTTCCATGGCTTCTTTTGTGGGCCACCAAATAGTTCCATTATTGCTAATACAACCTCCGGAAGATGTAAAATCTTTCCATTGAGAAGCAGTTGTTTTTTCTTTTTTTACCGGCCGCCAGCTATCTCCCGCTCCATCTATAATTCCTTCTCCGGTAATAGCGATATTTTTCAGATCATAACCATAAATGGGCGAAGCAGTAACTATGTTGTTACTTTTAGTTGATGCCTTAATCATTGGATATTGCGAGTGGTCCTTGGTAAATTGTATTAGCGCTCCACGCTCTACATGCAAGTCAATATTGCTTTTTAATTGTATTGGCCCGGTAAGCCACATACCTTCAGGGACAATAACTGTACCCCCTCCCGCTGCTGCGCAGGCTGCAATCACTTTTGCAAATGCTACAGTATTTAATGTATGACCATCATTAACGCCACCATAATCTTTAATAGAAAATTTATGATTGGGAAAAACCGGAACAATCACTTCCTGCATTTTAAATGGAGCATTAGCAATATACCATGCTTCATCTTTTTGCTGTGCTTTCAGCACATTGATAAAAGTAACCGGCAGAAGCATCATTAAAAAAAGAATATTGTATATTTTTCTTTGAAAAAACAATTTCATTTAATTATTTATTTGAAGGCGTTATTATTTGCTCAAAAGTAATCAAGGGTTATTCTTTAATGAAAAATAGTTACGGAATCGTTCCCGAATAATTTGATATAATAATTCATTTCTGCCTATGCTTTCCTTTCCTCTTTGTTTCCGGGTCATATATAATTTGTCTGCGGAACCTCCTTTATCAATGAAATTTTATTCTGTAAAACCCGTTAACTTATTGAATCATTAAAATATTGAACTGGCAAAACAAAAAATTATGTAACCTGCTTCTTTAACATGGCATTAATCTTGAACATTATACATTTCCTCTCAAAACTTCGTTTCTTTGATGAAAGTATTGACAGATTGACAAGTGAAAAAAATATATGAATAATAATTATTTCCTGGGCGGCCCTGAAGATGAAATGGAATTTATGCCCATAATTCCCCTGCATGAAAATGATGATGCAAACGATGAACAAGTGATCCCTGCTGAATTACCGCTGCTTCCTCTAAGAAATACCGTTCTTTTTCCTGGCGTAGTTATTCCGATTACCGTTGGCCGTGATAAAAGTATTAAAGCAGTTAATGATGCTTATAAGACTGACAAATTGGTAGGTGTGGTATCGCAAAAAGACAGCCTGGTAGAAGAACCTACAGTAAACGATTTGGTAGAGATTGGTACTATTGCAAAAATTATTAAACTTATAAAAATGCCTGATGGTGGCACTACGGTGATCATCCAGGGCAAAAAAAGATTTAAGATTGATGAGATCACTACTGACGATCCTTATTTTAAAGCAAAAATTACGGTGCTCAAAGAAGAGGAATTGAAAGATGATAATGATTTTGACGCGATGGTATCTTCTATAAAAGAACTGGCCGGACAAATCATACAACTCTCTCCCAACCTTCCTTCAGAAGCTACCATCATATTAAGGAATATTGAAAATCCCACATTTTTAATACATTTTGTAAGCAGTAATTTGAACAGCAATATTGTTGAAAAACAAAAATTACTTGAAATTCAAAATATAAAAGCAAGGGCGGAAGTATTGTTGAATTTATTGCAAACAGAATTACAATACGCGGAATTAAAAAATAAGGTTACCAATAAAACCCGCGCTGAGCTTGATAAGCAACAGAAAGATTATTTTTTGCAACAACAGCTTAAAGCGATCAAAGAAGAATTAGGTGGCGATAATGTGGCCGAGGTAAAGGAAATGCAGAAGAAGGCAGAGACCAGAATATGGCCTGCCGCAGCAAAAGAAATGTTTAACAAGGGTATAGAAAAATTAGAGAGAATGCACCCTTCCACACCTGATTATTCTTTGGTTTATAATCACCTTGATTTAATGCTCGACCTGCCATGGGAAGAATATACCAAGGATCAATATGATTTTAAAAAGGCTAAAAAAATTCTTGATCATGACCACTATGGCATGGAAAAGATTAAACAAAGAATATTGGAATACCTCGCCGTACTTAAATTAAAAGGCGATATGAAAAGCCCTATCCTGTGTTTTGTAGGCCCTCCGGGAATTGGTAAAACATCGCTGGGGAAAAGTATTGCCAATGCGATCAACAGGAAATATGTAAGAGTAAGCCTTGGCGGCTTGCACGATGAAAGTGAAATTAGAGGACACCGCAAAACCTATATTGGCGCGATGCCAGGAAGAATTTTGCAATCCATCAGGAAAATAAAATCATCGAACCCGGTGATGATCCTGGATGAGATTGATAAAGTGGGAACTGATTTTCGCGGCGATCCATCCTCCGCTTTATTAGAAGTTCTGGATCCGGAACAAAATAATAATTTCTATGATAATTACCTGGAACACGAATATGATTTAAGCAAAGTACTTTTTATTGCAACGGCCAATAATTTGCAAAATATTCAGCCAGCCCTACGCGATCGTTTGGAAATTATTGACCTGAGCGGATATGCTATTGAAGAAAAAATTGAGATTGCAAAAAGACATTTGTTACCCAAGCAAAAAGAGGCTCATGGATTAAAAGATGTTTCTTTTAAAATAAGTGATGCAGTATTAGAAAAGATAATTGCAGATTATACAAGGGAAAGTGGAGTTCGTGAACTTGATAGGCAGTTGGCCAGCGTAATGCGCAAACTCGCCCGACAATATGCTGAAAAAGGTAAATTAAAACCAACGGTAAGCATAAAAGATGTTGAAACCATCCTGGGAAGATCGAAGTACAATAATGAGATGTATAAAACCGCGAATATGGCGGGAGTGGCTGTAGGCCTTGCATGGACCTATGTAGGAGGAGATATTCTTTTTATAGAAGCTACTACAAGTGATAATGGAAAAGGAGATTTAAAACTTACCGGTAATCTAGGAAACGTAATGAAAGAAAGTGCTTCTACCGCTTTAAGT
>Ga0209585_10000409_pt1 | contig 16523 bp, 16 predicted proteins | sample NGEPerone_FD_185491 | JGI IMG/M metagenome (GOLD analysis project Ga0209585, IMG submission 185491) | Arctic peat soil microbial communities from the Barrow Environmental Observatory site, Barrow, Alaska, USA - NGEE Permafrost154B-one... | ecosystem: Environmental > Terrestrial > Soil >... | reverse complement strand
TATTTTACCAGTGGGTTTATACTTTCTTGACATTGCTTGATGGTTATCTGTTTTTCAATAGCCAAATATAACATATTTATTTGATATACTGATATTTAAATTATAGAGCCTCCCTCAATATAAAATCTTTAGATTTGAAAAATAAACCGTAAATTGCTGCTTTCATAATGCAACTTTATAATGACTTAAATGGTTTGACATGTGTACGAAAATAATCCAAAATAACTGAACAACAGATTGTTATTTTTTGGTATACTCAATAAGAAGTGGTGTATTTTGTGTAAAGCAAAAAAGAATACTGAAAGGCAATATATCAGTAAATCCTTTTGCATTCAAGATTAAAAGATAAACAAACGACAAAATAAAAAAAAACTTGTGGACCCTATCATTTATTCTTAAAGAGAAAATAATAGGATTTAATTGAAATATAAAGAAAGTCAATAACCCAAATACACCAAAGTAATAAATTAGTCTTAAGTAGCCAGCATCCACGCCCATGTAATATGAATCATTAGGACTATTGGGATCAGCAAAATATCCATCACCGATTAAGTAGGTTTTAAAATGTGCTGGAAAAGTATAGGATTCTTTTAATTCGTCAGAAGAAGCTGTTCTAAATTGTCCTTCGTTTTTATAATTTACGAACAATTCAAAGCCATAATTAATAGCAAGCTCAACTTTATTTCTGTTTTCCTCTGAAAAGAAGGAAATTGTGGAAAGGAATAATATTGGTATTAAAATTAAGTATAAAAAAAACGAATACACTTTTCTTGAAGGTTTGAATTTTGGAAACTGCACAGGAAATAATAATAGAATTATTGCCAATATACCGCCTATTATTGTTACTCTGGCCATCATCATTCCTAAGGAGAGAATTAGAAAAAATGCAAGTGAATAAAAAAATACTTGGGTTGGTTTAGTTTCTTTCCTTTTAAGCATTGTTGCTATTAACATTAAAGCATATCCATTTGCGATTCCTGCTCCAAAAAAGGCAGAACCGAAACCGATTAATCTAAATTCTACTACCTGCTCCGATATTTGCATGTCGAAAGCCGACATATTCTGTATCGCATATAAGTTAGTTCTAACAATTGGGATGAAAAACATAAGAGCAGCAAGAATAATTTGCAATAATATTACAACTATTATATAATTCGATATTTTTGTAAATGAGACAATATTATATACTAATTTAAATAAACGCATAATAGAATATCCTGCTACAAAAATTAAAATCAATGAGAGAGAATATTTTATTAATGCAATGTCAATACTAGAATTGACAAGCATTGTTATCATTGAAATAGTCAAAATTGTGAGAAGTAATAGGGAACCATACAACACTCTATAATGAATGTTTATTTTACTTTTATAATTTAAATTTTTAAATATATCTACAAAAATTAGTATTATACCGAAAAGAGCAAAAATCATTCTTGTTCCTATTCCCCAAGGGAGATACCGTAAAGGAACAGAATATATATAGAAAAAAAGAAATGCCAACAGGACAATCTTTTGGATGTTTAAATATAATTTTGAAAAGGAATGTTTATTTATAATAATCTTCATGTTTTCGAATCATATTTTCAGTAGAATATTCTTTGGCAATAGATTTTGCTTTTTCTCCCATGTTCTTTTGTAATGATATAGAATTACATAAAACTTCTAGCTGAGCAGAAAGAGAAACATGATCCATAACTGGGAAGAAAATAGCGCTATCTGGTTCTGAAAATAGCTGTTTAAATGCTACTATATCTGAACAAACTATTGGTAAGCCTGCTGCCATCATTTCCAATAAGGCAATACTCATTCCTTCATATTCGGAAGGAAATACACCTATATTGCAAATCGAGAGTATTTCTGGAACCTTATTAGTAGCCCCTTGAAAGACAACAAATTTGTCTAAAGAATTTCGGTTGACGTAGTCGTTTAACGATGTCCATAACTCACCATCGCCTATAATGCATAATTTGATTTTATCTATTTTTTTATGAAGAATTTCTATTGCTTTCAAAAGAGTTAAATGACTTTTCCCATAGCATAACCTTGAGACGTATACAATAACAATATCTGATTCATTAAATCCCCATGTGATTTTAGCTTGTGGATTATTTGTCAAATAAAATGAATTCACATTGATTCCGTTAGGAATGCACCGAATTTCATCGTAGCAATTTGATAGTAGCAAATTGCATTTTTTCTCTACCTCTTTAGACACAGCAATTATCTTTGGTTTTGTAATGGCTATCACTCTTCTTTGTACCTTTAGTTGTAATCTCTCAAACCAATTTTTTGGAGTATAAAATGCTCCGCTAGTGTGAATTGTATTGAAATTCCTATTCTTAATAAAAGAGAGTTTTATAGCAAGTGAAACAAAAAATAAACGAATTAACGCTGAATGAGTATGTACTATTGAAGGATTAATGTCACTTAGTAATCTTTTCAAGTATGGCATACCTGTAAACAAAAAATGTAATAAATGAATACCTATTAAATAACTTTCTGGGAATGGCAAAATTACTACTGTTACATACTTTTCAACTTTATTAATTTGAGGAAGATTATCATTTGACAAGACGATGAGATATACTTTGTACTTAGTTTTATCTAAACCATTACAAATATTGATAACAACATTTTCTCTTCCTCCTATACAAAGAGTATCAATAATATGACAAATTTTAATTTTATCTTCCATATTTCTATCGCTAAACTTAATACATTTCTTTACTAAAAATGTTTAGTATACTGTTTATTTAGGATAAATAGTCAGCATAGTAATCTCTAAGATATTCATTTAGAGCAACCTTCCAATCCCGCATCAAATTTATTTTTCGTATATTGAGTTTTCTGTTGATTAATCTTTCGGAAAGAGGCCTAGCTGCAAAATAAATATCTTTAAAGTAATTTGAATGTACAGCAGTTAATTTAACCTTTCTATCTAATCCTAAAATGTTCAATACTTCTGATGCTACTTCAAATCTACTTGTTTGACCTCCGCAGACCATATTATATAAACCCCAATATTCCTTTTCAATTAACGCTTTAACATTTTTGGCAAAATCTTGCGTGTATGTTGGTGTACCATTTTTGTCATCCACGATAAATAGCTCATCTTTTCCATCTTTTAATTGTTTCATAAGCTTTTGAATAAATTTTTTATCTTTTGTGGGTCCAGCACCCATCATCCATCCGGCGCGACATACCAGATATCGTTTGGAATTTTCTACCACAAATCGTTCCCCCATATATTTAGCTCTCCCATATACTCCGATTGGATTAGGACTGTCATAATCATCATAAAGATCTTTTTCGCCATCAAAAATTCCTGCTGTAGAGATGTATAATAAAGGTATGTCTAATTCATTAGCGATATATACGGCATTCTCAACTGACATCGTATTTGTAGCATACGTTTCGTCCTCATTTTGTTCGCAGTACTCCAGATCAGTATAGGCTCCTAAGTGAAACAAATAATCCGGATTGAATTCCTGAACTTGTTTCCTATATTCGGTTACATCCCGAAAATCTAATAGCTCAAGCCAATCGGCATTAACATCTTTATCTGTGCATTTGAGTAGATAATTACTTTTGAATTGTTGATAGAACGCCTCGCCTAACATTCCGCCACAGCCTGCAATAAAAATTTTCTTCATGATAGTTTATTATTATTTATTAAAAATATTTTTGATAGTTGTTTTCATTACATTTTTTGAAAATATAAAATCACTTGTGAATAAGTTAAACGAGTAATAACGCCATAAGAGTCTTAAATGCGGTATATTGTTATTATTTCCACATATATAGGACCATTTATCGAATATTGCTTGACGCAACGCTTGTTCTTCGTAATAATAGCTTCTTTTGTTTAGTCTATATATTTTATTAAACCATGATTCTAATAGATCAAGATCATGTAAATTCAAATTCTTAGGGTGAGTTATAAAATTATGAATTCTTTTTTCTTCGTTCGTCATTTTGATCGATAAAGTATATTCTAATATCATATGGCGTATTCGGTTGGCCATATCAATTTGAACATTCTCTTTTAATTGACTTACATTATTTGTATGCCACCTATATTTTAATAATGGCTTTTTTAAATTTGCAATTTCATAAACCTTAGAAATTTCGAACCATAGAGCATAATCTTCAGCAGGACAAAGCTTATTGTCATATTTCAGCGCATTTTCACCTTTGAATATACTCCTTCTCATTAAGACAGTAGGATGTATTATTTGATTATCAAAAATCATCTGTGCTTTTATATCTTTACTTTTATGAGATTTGGATATTCTACCTTTTTTTATGCCAAAGTGAATTGCATCTGTTCCACAAATTCCGATATTTGGATGCTTGTTAAGAAAAGATACTTGACGTTCTAATCTATTAGGATGGGAGATATCATCATTATCCTGTCGTGCAATATATTCGCCGTTTGATATTTCTAATAGTTTATTAAGAGTCCGAACATATCCGATATTTGTTTCATTTTTTGATACCAATATACGAGGATCTGTGTAGGAGTTAATTATTTCAAGAGACTTATCACTACTTCCATCGTCAACAATGAGAAATTCAAAATCTCTCATTGTTTGAGATAGTATGCTTTCAATTGTTTCGCGGATAAACTTTTCAGCGTTATATACAGGCATTATTACTGATACTAGAGGCATTTTTAAATGAATTTATATAGGACGATTTATTTTGAATATTTAAGTGTTTGATATATTATCATAATTTATAGATTTCTAATAAATTTCGGCCGTAGGACTCATTTGAAAATAATTTGTTAAATCGATTTTGAGCATTTCTTCCATATTGATGATTTCTGTTAGTAAACATTTCATTGATTGCATTTGCGATATCTGTCGCGAGAGTGGATGTATTTAATGGTATTAATAGACCACTTTTGCCATTTTCTATTTCTTCACTAATACCTGCAAAATCAGTTGCTATAATTGGTTTTCCCTTACTCATTGCCGATAAAATTACTAAAGGCATATCTTCACTAGCAATTGATGGCAGAATATAAACATCACAGGCATTTATGAAATTAATTGAATCGCTTCTATATCCCATGAAACTTACTTTGCTTGAAATTCCTAGATAATCAGAATAATCTTTTAATCTCTTCTCTTCTTCTCCATTCCCAATAATTATTAATTGGATTTCTTTAAATGTACTAGGAAAATTATTTTTGATAATACTTATGGCGTCTAAAAGATATTGTTGGCCTTTTCTTTTGGATAAGAGAGCAACATTGCATAGGATAAAATCTGTTTGTTTAAATTTTAATTCTTCAATAATTTCTTGTCGAGATGATGTAATCAATTCTTCGGAAATAGTATTTGGTATTCTCTTTATTTTGCTTAAGTCAAATTTTCTTTCTAAGGCTAGTTTTTCTCTTGCTCCTGATGAGGCGGTGATGAAAAAGCTTACATTTCTCTCAATGAAATTATCGAATATTTTATCAATTAATCCCTTTCGGATTTCAGTTAAATTGTTTACTTGATAAATTACTTTTTTGATTCTGCAAATCTTAGATGCCACTACCATTGTATTGCATGAGTATGCCGCAGGATAACCTCCGTTATTGATGTGAACAATATCAGGTTTTTGTTTTTTTAATGCTATAATTTGTACAATTAGATTGTATAGAAAGTATATGCCTAATCTTGAAAATATAACAAATGGGATAGTTATCAATTTTTTTAGAAAGCCTGGTATATTTCTCAAATATAAATGATAGAATATTGTATCATTGGATAGAATTGATATTGGGAATAATATTTCGGCTTGCTCTCTTTTACTATAATCCTTTGCTATACTGCGTTGATAAAGTTTATGTTTTCGATAAGCAAAAGTAATTTGAGTGCTTTCCTGGATTATTGAATTTCTAATAATATTCAAGACTATTTTTTCGCTCCCCCCATATAGATAGCAATCTGAATATATTAAGACTTTAATTTTTAATGGCATTGGAAAAAATTAACTAATAATTCAGAAATTATAGTTTTTTCTAAACAGTTTTCGGAATAGTATTAAAACAAGAATCATATATAGTATATAGTTGATCATGTATGCCTGTGTTATTCCTATAATTCCAAAGTGCCTTGCAAAGTATAAACATAATAAAGTAAGCGAAGCATAACAAGATATTTCGGTCACAACATATAGATATGTCATTGATTTTGCAATCATTATAAAAGTTAATAACCAACTGCTCATTTTTAAAAAATCACCGATCAATTGCCATAAAAATAAATCTTCTACTGGATAAAACTCAGATGTGAAAAGGAGACGTACAATAAAGTGTCGAAATAAAAAAATTCCTGTAAATCCTACGGTTAAGACAGGGATCATGAATTTAAATGCAGTAATAACTTCATGCCTAATGGCTTTGCTTTCATTTAATTCTGATAATCTGGGGAGATAATAAACTAAAAATGAAGAGCTGAAAACCATTAAGTACATCCCGGAAATTCGATTCATCGCTTCCCATAATCCAGTTTGCTCAATCGAAATATATTTAATAGAATAAGAGCGAATTATGATCTGTGAAACAGGGATTGTAGCAACATTCACAAATGTCATTAATGAATAGTTAATATATTTCTTAAATACAGGAAAACTAAAGCCTGCAGTTAAATTATACCATCTAAACCAAGGCAATTTTGCCAGCATGTAAATCGTAACAAAGAACATTATGCTTTGGTAAGTAACGGCCGCAATCATCGCTCCATTAAGACCCCAATAAAGTACAAGAGCTATCGTGAAAACTAATCCTACAATACTGCTAACAATCCCAACCTGCACATACTTCTTGTATTCTTTATATCCATTTAATATTGAGAGTATTAAATTATTCAGTGCATATAATACCACAGTTACTCCAAATATTAATATTACTATACTATAATTTGCATTTAAAAATATCTGCGTACTTATATATTTAGGGAATAGGATTAAGATTAAACCGCAAGTGATTGATAATATTACCGTTAATACAAACGCTGTGCTTATAAATATTCTTGTTTTGCTAGCCGATTTTTTGTATTGTGATATATATTTTGTTATTCCGGAATTGAGCCCTCCAGTAGCAAAAGTCATTACTATTGTACTAAAACTATTTAATTGCCCTAATAGAGCTAAGCCTGAAGGACCAATAATAACTGCAACAACTTTAACACTTATAAAGCCTGTTAGCATTCTTACAAGTGTAGAGATTGCAGTAAAGGAGAAGACTTTTACAATATCGAACTGAGTTATATACTTAACCTGACTTGTAATTAGTTTTAGTATTTTCATTCAAACAGGATTAGTACGGCAAAAAGCGTTATACAATTTTATTTAGCCAGGATTCAAAGTTCTGCTTTAGTGGTTCTCTTGAGATTTTTTGAATTTTACTGTTCGAAAAAATTGTATCTCCACTTTCTAATTTTTCATCCAACTTAGGCCAATCTTGGTTTTCCACTATTATGTTGAATTTATGAGCGATAAGCTGGGCAACTTCTTTTAGTGAATATGTTTCTCCTCCAATATTAAATATTTGATCTTTAGATTCTTGTCGTATAATTATGTTGTATATTTGTAGGCATATATCTTCAATATGAGTAAAAGTCCTTTTCTGTTCTCCTGATCCAAATAATGTTAGATTTTTACCCTCAATTGCTTTCTTCATGAAAAATCCAACTGTTCCATATGAATAGGTGTCTTTAAAAAGATTTCCATAAGGAATACATATTCTAAAAATGTTAAATTTTAAATCAAAATAATGATTGTATTGTTGGATGACTTGTTCTCCAAACCATTTATTAAGAGAATAGATTGTTTTAAACTCTTTTTCATCTTCCTCTTTTATATTCTTGTCTTTAACTCCTTTATAAATTAGCCTAGTTGATGGAAAGATTATTCGGGCTGGAGATCTATTGTGTCGCATTTTCTCTAAGAGGTGCAACAATCCTATTTCATTTATCTTAATATAAGTCTCATAGTCTTCGTACCCATTTACGGTTCCAGTGATTCCAGAAAAATAGAAAATAAAGTCAACATTAGTTTCTATTTTATTTACTTGAGCCTTTTCAAGCAAATCTATAGGAAGATATTTTTTAATTGGAACAAGTGGCTTTTCGCTTTTATCATACCCAAAAACATTCCATCCTTTATCAATTAAAAATGAACTTATATGTTTACCAATATAACCATTGCAACCGATTACCGTTGCTTTTTTTACATTTGTATTCATTTGTTTAAACGGTGTTTGGAAGATAATTCTACAATTTTATCCAATGACGAACTTTGTCTTAATATATCTTCATAGTGTGTCTCTTTTGATTTGACACCATTTATGATAAGAGAAAATTCTAGTAATGCTTTCTTGAAATGATTATCGCTGGGCGTGTGTATTTTCTTTATCCCAATTGGAGTTTCAAGTATTAATTCCGGTTCTTGAAGTGGTTTCGGAGTAAATGCTTGGTTAGCAATCAATTTACCTTTGCTTCCCCATATTTCATAATTGCATTGATAATAATTGTCGAATCCGAATGATATATGAGCTGTAGAACCTTTTTTATTCTGCAAAAAAGCGTTTCCATAAAGTACTGTATTCGATGTTGCAGAATATATCAAGCTTGAACTTGTGACGAAGAGATCGGGACCCAAAATGAAGTGAGACACTCTTAATGGATAACCTGCAGCATCAAAAACGGCACCCCCACCTAATTCATTTATATACCGGAAGTTCTCTTTTTCAAGTGGAGGGAATCCGAATGAACTTCTAAAGGATCTGATTTCTCCAATTTCTCCATTATTGATTATTTCAGAAGCTATTTTATATTGAGCATGATAAATAAACATATAACCCTCCATTAAAGCTAAGTCTTTTGATCTAGCTAAATGGACCATTTCTGAAGCATCTTTGAAATTAAAAGCTATCGATTTTTCGGCATAGACATGTTTGCCTGATTTTAAAGCTTTTATTATCCATTCGTTGTGTAATCCTGTTGGTAATGGGATATATATAGCAGTTATATCATTTCGATCAATTAAGTTTTGATATCCATAAATAGGCTCGCAATTAAAAATATTCGCGAATTCATTTGCTTTTTTTTCTGTTCTACTTGATATCCCTATTAATTCAAAAGTTTGATCGAGTTCTTTTATTGCGGGAATTATCGATCTTTTGGCAATATTTGCACATCCAAGTACGCCAATTTTAATTTTGTTGGTTTCCATTTTACATAAATGATATTGCAGAGAGTAAACTTCTTGCCTGTATGTTTAGATAATTATTGAAGGTTAGAAAAGTATGAAGTTGATTTAGTGAAACCCAAATATAATTTTGATGTAGGTTTTCATCAAAATTATTATCTGCTTCAATGATAAGATTCCTATTTTGTTCCTTGTAAAATCTACCGCCTTCTTCTGACTGGATTACGTCTAATTTGATTTGGCTTTTTGATGCATTCCTGACATAGTCTAGGTACGGAAGTGAATTATTTGGGGTTGTCTTGTAGTTGCCTGTAAGACATTGTACCGTTGGAGCCATTTCTACAGTGTCGAAGTTTCCACTTTCCACTTTAGCTTGTACGAGGAAATGATATATTCCGTGGATTTTTTTAACGATGAATACAATTAATCCTTCCTGTGCTGGTTCAACCAGTGGCTGCATCCATCTAGAAACTTCTCTATTGCTTATTTCTATTTTGGTTGCTATTATTCGAAAGAATTTTTTGTCTTTATGAAAGATTTCATCGTCAGAGATAATCCAGTCTCGCATTTTATTTAATGAGATTTGTCTAATGTTTATTTCATATTTGCACTTAAGTTCAGTGAACCAAGCGATAATATCGTCGAAAGAATTTAGATAGGAATATTTGCTTAAGGCAGAAGCTAGCATGCTTTTGGAAAAGTCAGTAGAACTTACATTACCTATTGCATTGAAAAAATTAATTGTATTTTCGTCGAAACTTCCAAATGGAATACCAGAGATTACTGTTCTGGTATCCATATTAATTAAGTTGTCAATGCTTATTAAACGTTTAATCTGGCCTAAGGTCATCCAAATGAAATCATCATGCAAAGGCACTTCTTCATTGGTTTTTATAATAATATTACGATTTCTCTTTTTAAGAAATCGTGAACCTTGTTCTGATTGTAATTGATCTATTAGAACTTCACATCTATCCCTTTCAATAAAATATTCAAGATAGATGGGTTTTTTTCCGTGATGTACTTGTGAATAATTGCTTTTCGTTGCCTGTAATGTGGGAGAAAGTTGGACATTATTGACATTCCCGGGCTCTATCTTGGCTTGCATTAAAAAGTAAAGTATCCCATTAAATTCCTTTGTAATAAAACCTAAGTAACCAATTTCAGGTTGGTTAATTATTGGTTGATCCCATGATTCAATTTCACCATAGTTTGTATCTACGTTTATTCCTATGATTGAGAAAAACTTACCCGAATCATGATTCAAAGAATAAAAATCGTTATCGGTATTCCAATTTTTTAAACGGTCGAAAGTTATGCGGTTTATTGAAACATTTGTAGCGAAATTTCGGCTATTTACCCAATCGATTATTTCTTTCGTTTTTATAAATGGATTTTCTTCTGTTAAAGCGGATCTTAAAAAAAGTAAATGTTTTTCTTGAGTATTCATGGGGTTCATTTCTGATTAATTGGATTCATTTTGTACTACATATGCTTAGCGTAATTTTTGTTAATAACTAATCTTTACAAAATTGAAGGAGTTATACTGAGAATTCGTCTTTAATTTTTTTGAAAGTGTTTTTCTTTAAGTTTGAGTACTCTTTTTTATTTTAAACTCTTTACTTTTTTATTTATTTTTTCTACGTCCTTCTTTTCCTTTTACAGCTTCGCCCTCTCACTCCCAATTATAAGCCATCTATAGGCATTTAGGTGCGACTTTTCGCTTTTTTAAATAGTGGCGCAAAAGTAAGTAAAATCGCTGAAGCTTCTTTTCTATTTAGGTTTAATTGCCGAAGATTAACATACATATTTAAAAAAAGAGTATGACACAAGTTGGTAATTGAATAGGATGAAAGCTTGTAAGTACAAATTATCACGAATTTTTACGAATTATCTCGAATTTCACGATTTTGGCAATTGAAGACTATAATTGAGACCGAGGGTTTAACTTCGTTGATCTTCGATTCACGGTTAATGAGGTACACAGCTATATTGTCTATTTATAAAAACTGATTCCATCAATAAAATCAAAATCCTTTTTGTTATAAGTCAGTAGGGGATAACCAGTAATTATTGATGTAGCAGCAATTAGACAATCGGGTACTGAGATAATTCGTTGGCCTGACACATAAATCTGCATTAATTGAATTGCTTTTGATGAAATTTCCTGGCTTAATGGAATTCCATAATAGGATTCAAAGATTTTATTAATTGCCTCTTTCTTCAATATGGTATTTGCTCCTATTAGTAATTCAAGTTGTGTAATGACTGAATAAGCTGTACGGTTGATTATTCCCTTTAAATCGTTATTAGCCTCTCCGTTTTTTCTGAACGCTTTGATCAATACACAACTATCTATGATAATTAAATCTTTGGCCATGCCTGTTTTCTTAGGTCGTCTAAATTTGGGAAATCAGAAAGTTGATCGAAAAAAACAAAAGGGTCAGTCGCATTGTTCGTCGGAGCTATTAAATCAAAATTTTGCTTTTTTTTATTTAACTCGCTTATCGAAATGGATGCATGATCATTCTTCTCCAACTCTTTGGCTAAAAGAATCAGCGCTTTGAATGCCGGTTTGTTTTTTTTAATTCTGATTATTGTTTCCATTTTCCTGATTTTTTTTGTTGCAATTTAAATGACTAAAGGTACACAAAGTTACATTATAAAAAGGTGCCAACCTGTCCTGATTTTTCGGAAGTGTTTAACTTCGTTGATCTTCGATTCACGGAGGAAATGTTACACAGAGTATCACAGTGTTTATTTTTTAAAACTGTGTGACACTGTGTACCTTTTTATAAATTTCCGACTTCAATTATCTACATTTTAAAAAATGGATCGTCAACTAAGTAATAGAAAAGACGAATTATCGCATTTCAATATTTCAAATTTGAGACGATGAAAAATCTTTTTTGCCACCAAAACACTAAAACACAAAATTCCACCAAAGATAAAGTGTTAAATATGAGCTTTGGTGGATTTTGGTGACTTGGAGATTTGGTGGCATTCTTATTTGTTATTTTTCAGGAGATCTTATATATGAAAATATGACATCTATTTATTCTTATTACTTATACTGTAATGAATGAATCAAATTTTATTAAAATGACACTAACAATCAATTTTATTCTGTAAAAACTATAAGGTAAATATTCTCATTGTCGAATTGTTCTCCCAGTCTCCCCATCTCCCTATCGCCCCATCGCCCCTTCGTGGTGTCGCCTTTACGTCTTATCTGTTTTTGTGTATTCGGTTATTCTCCAAAGATGTCCGTTGCCTTATCAATAAGGAAAGATTTAATTTCATCTTCGGGAACCGGAGGGACAAGGTATTCAATGGCTTCGGAGTAGTCGATGTCCTTATGAAATGCCAACTGCTGCCGGAATAATTTTCCGGAGAATTGTTGGTTAAAGATTTTCCCGGCTTCCTTGCAAATATCTTCTATCGTGTAATGATCCCGTAATATAAAATAAAGATCGACATAGTCTTTCCATTTTGCCCTTCGCCCCAATGCAAAGGCTTTCATAGCTGCCAAAGATAGCAATGTGGGTATCGTGATGGTTGACCCAACTTTAACGGGATGAAGAACAGGATAGGGGTAACTGAAAAATGTTATTTTGACATTATTGATAAGCAGGTGTAGCTGATCGATATCTTCAAAAATCGGTACCTGTTTAAAGGGGATTGGTATCAGTTTCCCTTTAATCCTTGATTTATTAAGTTGACTGAATGTAAATAAATCAAAGTCGACAGATCGCCTGTGACCTAAGTGCAGTGCAATAGCAGTTCCTCCAACCATGTAAAAAGATCGTTGAAAGCTTTTAATAGATGGCAACAATTCAACCTGTTCACTATTAAATATCTCAGTGTGCATATTTTCTGAATACAAGCGTAAAATAGTTAATGGTTAGTTCGTGATAGTTACCTTTCCTGCGATTGCTTAGCGTTATGGAATCGAAAAAACATTTTGCAACTTCTTTAATGCCCATTAAATGGAATAATTGAATTGTAGTATTCAAATCTCCATAGTTTAATATGGTTTCCACAAGAAATTCGTTGCTAATATCCTCTTTTTTATCTTCAGGAGTATACCAGAAAAGATTGCTGTGCTCGTGGATAAATGCTTTAATTTCAGGACTGTTCATTGATCCAATTTTTCCAGATAAAGATAGCGAAAAATGCGAATTTAGGTACAAAAAGCTATATTGTGTTTAACTTCGTTGATCTTCGATTCACGGAGGAAACACAGAGTAACACGGTTTTTTATTATTTACTGTGTGACACTGTGTATAACCCTGTGCAACATTGTGTACCTCTTAACGTTTGTAATAGCTCTTATACCAATCGATAAACCTGCCTACTCCTTCTTTAATCGGCGTATCGGGACGGTAATCAAGATTTGCTTCAAGGTCAGAGGTGTCAGCCCAAGTCATAGGGACATCACCTGGTTGCATCGGGAGCATTTCCTTTATTGCTTGAATACCCAGTTTAGTTTCGATTGCTTCGACGAAATCCATTAAGCGGACGGGAGAGGAGTTCCCGATATTGTAGATTTTATAGGGAGCGGTTTTACTGACCGATGGATCTGAAAGATTTTTTGAATCTGGTAAAGGTGGATGATCGAGCACCCTTGTTATACCCCCAACTATATCGTCGACGTAGGTGAAGTCCCGCTTCATCTCCCCGTTGTTAAAAACCTGGATGGGCTTTCCGGCAAGAATCGCTTTTGTGAAAAGGAACAACGCCATATCCGGGCGACCGTATGGTCCGTAAACGGTGAAAAACCGGAGACCTGTTGTTGGTATTCCGAACAGATGACTATAAGTGTGTGCCATCAGTTCGTTACTTTTCTTGGTGGCAGCGTAAAGGCTGATCGGATGGTCAACGCTGTCTGCAGTGCTTAACGGCATCTTGGTGTTATTCCCGTAAACACTTGATGAACTCGCGTAGACAAGGTGTTTGATTTGATGGTACCTGCAGTACTCTAATATATTTAGAAATCCTGTGATATTTGCATCGATATAGGCCTGCGGATTTTCGAGTGAATACCGCACGCCTGCCTGAGCTGCGAGGTTGATCACCTTATCAAATTTCTGGGTGGTAAAGAGTTGTTCCAGATTATCACGGTCGGCAAGATCGAGTTTTACAAACTGATAGTTTGGATATTTTGAACTTTGAACGGATGTATTATAAACGATATCATCGCGCAGAATGCCAGTTTCTGCCAACCTTGCGTATTTGAGTTCTACATCATAGTAGTCGTTGATATTGTCTATTCCGACGACTTTGTTCCCTCTTTCGAGCAATGCTTTGGCAAGGTGAAAGCCGATAAAGCCGGCTGTGCCGGTTACTAATATTTTCATGGTGGAAAGATTTCACGGATTTTAAAATTGATTACACTGATTAAGTTGAAACGAATTTCACGAATTTAAACGAATAGACTCGAATCTTTGAATGAATAGAAGTTCAGCGAATTTAATTACACGGATTGAGATGAAACCAAGTCAGATGAATTCAAGGTCGGTTAAGTATTTATCGACATTCTTAATTTGCAGTATTCAGTATAACTATCTTTTTCCCGGAACATATATATGCCCTACTGAGTAAATTTATTAGGCATTACAACAACATTGTCTCCCTCACTTCCATTCTCCCAATCTCCCCTTCTCCCAGTCGCCTCTCCTTCTACTTCTCGTTCCATTGTTTTTTGATTGTGCCATAATAATCTCTGCCAAACACAACTCCTGTACCGATTACCCCCCCCAGAAAGAGCCAAATGAAAAGGATCATCGGTCGGTTGGGTTTGGATCTTTTTGTAGGGACGGATATGGGTTCAATAATTGTAAAAACCGGCGTATCCTGTTTCACCTGTATCTTTGCCTGTTCAAGTTGCTTGGCCAGTTCAGAGTAGACGCTGTAAATCAGGTTGTATTGACTGTTTAGGCGTGTTTCTTCGGTTTTGGCTGTTGCCAATGAGACATTTTTATTGCGGTCGCTGAAAAAGGCTAATTGTTGCTGCGCTGACTCGTATTTTATTGACGTCTCATCATACCGTTGCTGAATAAAATCGAGGTTCGCCTTAGCTTTTTTAATTTTAAACTCAATGATGTACTGCTGCAATAATTCCAGGGCACGTTGTCCGAGTTGCGCGGCGGCACGCGCTTCGGGCATTTTGGCAGAAAGCGTCAAAAGCCCTTCTTTTGCATTTGCATCGAGAGAAATTAGTTTGGAGAGAATCTCACGGACACCAATTTGTTTTGTGGTTAGCTCAATGGGACTGCTTTCATCAAGGGTTTTTATCATTTCACCTTTTTCTCCTTTGATAGCGTTAACTATCATTCCCGGAAGACTAAGAATTACTCCCGGAAGACCAATTGTATATTTCAGAATTGGATTTGGTTTCTGAACCGTTGTGTAGTAATCGAAGACGGTGACTGGTTCGCTGATTTCACTAAAGTTGAGAGGGGTTTTCATCAATTCCAATTGAAAGGGGAGACTCGATACGATTTGTGGATAAACCGTTGGCGAGAGTTCACTGCCAGTAGCGGAACCAACATTAATTCCTGCCATCGCGGCCAATCCTCCCAATCCTCCCAATTTGGAACCTGAATCGCTTCCTGAAGGAACCATTATCGTAGTGGCCACAAATTCTTTAGCCGTGAAAATGGCGATAAAGAAGCCCAATATACCGCAGATTAGAATCGATATCAATACAGTCCGCCGACCTGACCAGAAGGTTTTGGCTAGGGCGATCAGGTCTATTTCGTCGTCGGCAATTGGGGTGAAAGGTTTTGTATTTTCGGTTGACATTGTGTTAATTACGAATTAGGAATTACAAATGGAAAATTACGAATTACGAATTGGGAATTACGAATGGGGAGGCTGCGTATTACGAATTTTTTGAACGAAGTGTTTTTTGGATGGAGCCGATGATTTTTAAGAGTTCTTCAACATCCTGCAAAAGACTTTCTCCTTTGTCTTTCGTTAAATAGTCAGTAGCCGTCAATAATCGAATCCAGTAGTGTGTTTCCCTTGCTTCTTTATACGATATTGTCAATTTCGCAAAAAAATCCTTGTCTGATTGCCCCCCGATGGATTCTTCAATGTTTGCACCAATAGAAGTTCCAGCCCGCAATAATTGTTTGCTGAGAACAAACTCCCTTTTTTCTTCAACAAGTAATTGATACACCTTTACAGTTTTTACGGCAAATGCAAAGCTTTTAATTTGTAGTACATTGTCATTCTTCATAATTTGTAATTTATAGTTTGGATTTCGTAATTCGTAATTTATAATTCGTAATTCAAGATTATCT
>Ga0209585_10000408_pt1 | contig 16526 bp, 14 predicted proteins | sample NGEPerone_FD_185491 | JGI IMG/M metagenome (GOLD analysis project Ga0209585, IMG submission 185491) | Arctic peat soil microbial communities from the Barrow Environmental Observatory site, Barrow, Alaska, USA - NGEE Permafrost154B-one... | ecosystem: Environmental > Terrestrial > Soil >... | reverse complement strand
CCAACATCATCTACCTGCTCCTCGCGGGTGGAGTCCTCAACGCGGTCCTGGTTCCGCAGATCACCAAGGCTGCCAGCCATGCCGACGGCGGGCGCGAGTACGTCGACCGTCTGCTCACCATCGCGATCACCGGTATCGCCGTCGTCGCCGTCGTGTTCACCGTGGCCGCCGGGCTGCTGGTCGAGCTCTACAGCTCGTCGAAGTGGACCGCGGACGTGCGGTCGCTGAGCACTGCCTTCGCACTGATCTGCATGCCGCAGATCTTCTTCTACGGGCTCTACACGCTCCTGGGCCAGGTGCTCAACGCCCGCAACCGCTTCGCGGCCTACATGTGGGCCCCCGCCCTGGCGAACGTCGTGGCCATCGTCGGGATGGCTTTCTTCCTGGTGGCCTATCCACATCAGGCGGCCGCGTCCAGCTGGACCTCTCCGATGATCTGGGTGCTCGCGGGAAGCGCCACGGCAGGGGTCGCCGCCCAGGCCCTTGTGCTCGTCGTGCCGCTGTGGCGTTCCGGGTTCCGGTTCAGGCCGCGGTGGGGCGTTCGAGGAGTGGGCCTGCGGACCGCGTCCACCGTGGCCATCTGGACCTTTGCCGCCACCGCTGTCGCGGCGACGGGTTTCATCATCACCTCACGGGTTCTGACCTACGCCGGACAAGCCGGGAAACTGGCCGGCCTCGAGGTGCCGGGCAAGATCTCGTACACCAACGCCCTCCTGATCTTCATGCTCCCGCACGGGCTGGTGACCGTCTCCCTGGTGACCGCGCTCTTCACCCGAATGTCCAGGGCCGCCCACGCCGGCGACCTGGGCGAGGTCCGTGCCGACGTCGACAGGGGCATGCGACTCACCGCCGTCGCCACCGTCCCGGCCACGGTAGGTGCCTTCGTCCTGGGTTTCGCCGCGACCGCCACCCTCTATCAGGGCAGCAGCGAGTCCAGCACCCGGGGCATCGCCACGGTGATGATGGCCATGATGGCGGGCCTGGTGCCCTTCGGCGTTCTGTATCTGCTGCAGCGGGTCTTCTACGCGTTCGAGGACGCCCGAACACCGTTCAGGTTGCAGCTCGTGGTCACCGCGGTCGCAACGATCGCCAACCTCGCCAGCCTGCTGCTGCCGTTGCGGTGGATCGCTGTGGGAGTCGGCGCTGGTCAGGCCATCAGCAACCTCGCCGGTATGGCGGTCGGCCTGGTTCTGGCACGGCGCCGGCTCGAGGCTCTCCCCCTGCGTGAAGTCGGCCGCACCTATGTCCGTCTTGGTGCGGCGTCGGTCCTTGCCGCCGCCGCGGCATACATCGTGCAGCTGGGGCTGGGACAGGTTCTCGCCGGGAAGCTGTACGACCCCGTTGCCCTGGTGACAGGTGGTCTGGTGTTTGTCGTGATCTACGTGGTTGCCGCTCGCGCGCTGCGCGTTCGTGAGATCGACGACATGGTCGGGCCGGTCCTGGAGCGAGTGCGCCGGACCGTGTCCCGGTCGCCCCGGCGTTGAACCACCCCGGCGCTGAGCCACCCTAGGATGAGGTCTCAAACGCGAGTTCTGTGGTGCACAGATTAAGGAGCAGGCGTGCAAGGCGTCGGTCCGGGAACGATCATTGAGGGTCGTTATGCCCTGCGCCGCCGAATCTCGCGGGGAAGTCACATCGAGCGGTGGTCCGCCCACGACACCACGCTCGAGCGCGAGGTCGCTCTGACCATCGTCGGGTCCGATCACCCCAACCGCGCCGGCATCCTGGACGCTGCCCGGCGCGCCGCGGGCGTTGAGGACACCCGGATGATCCGCATCCTTGACGTCAGCACCCAGGTGGACAACTCCTACATCGTCGAGGAGACGATGACTGGCGCCGAGTCTCTCGCTGCGTTGCTGCTCCAGGGCTCTCTGCCCGCTGAGGAGGCTCGCCGCATCTCCGGCGAGACCGCGAGCGCGCTGGAGACCGCCCGCCAGCGAGGCTTGCACCACCTGTGTCTGACTCCCCACTGCATCCTGCGCACCACGGACGGCGCGATCAAGGTCAGCGGCCTGGCTGTGGACGCCGCGATCAACGGGACCGAAGAGCCGGACGCTGCCGCAGCATCGCGCCGAGATGCCGTCGCCGTGGTCGCGGTGGCCTATGCCGCCCTGACCAGTCGATGGCCCCTGACCGAGCAGGTCGTCGGCGTCGAGCCCGCACCGCGGGTCGTCGGTGGGGTCGCGGCGCCGTCCGAGATCGCCGCAGGGGTCCCCGGTGATCTCGACGCTCTCTGTCGGATGACGCTCAACGAGGACACCGGTCCGCTGACGCCCGGCGACTTCGCCAGCCAGATCGCACCGTGGTCGCGTGAAGCGGTCCATCGCGTCGAGGTGGTCACGGTCGGGGTCGACCCGACAGTCGTCCTGGAGCTGCCACGGCCGGACTCGGGGTCAACCGGCGGCCCGGTGGTTGGCGACCAGCCTGCAGCGCCCGGTGTAACGGTGACACCCGGTGCAGTCGCGGCAAAGGTCGTCGGAAGTGCTCTTGCAGGCGCCGGAGCAGCAGCTGGCGCGGCCGGAGGCAGGGTCGGTTCCTTCGCCAGAGCTGCCACCGACAAGGCGGCTGCGGCTCTGGGGGACACCGACCTCGGCGGTGAGCGGATGACGCTGCCTGAGGCCTTGTCGGCCCACTACGACGAGATCGAACCGCCGCTGCCGATGCTCCCAGCCTCGACCGCCCAGGCGCCCAGCCGCGATCAGTCCAAGATCGTCGTCATCATCGTTGCGACGTTCGTGAGCTTGTCGTTGCTGGTCGGATACTGCGGCGTGCAGTCCATCGGCGAGAGCACCGGCCGGTCGAGCTCCCCGCCCAAGAGCGCGGCGACGACGAGTGCCCCACCCGCCACCGCGGCTCCCTCGGCTCCATCCGCCGTACCGGAGGGGCCATCTGCTGGCCAGCCCATCGCGATCCTGTCGGCCACCGGGTTCGACCCTCAAGGCGACAGGAACGAGAAGAACACCCAGGCCCCCAAGGTCTATGACGGCAACCCCGCCACCGCGTGGAGCTCCGAAGGCTACGGATCGGCAGAGTTCGGTGGCCTTCCGAAGAAGGGCGTCGGGGTGCTCCTGGACCTCGGCCAGCCGACATCGGTGCACCAGGTCACCATCGATCTCGGCACCGGACCCGTCGACCTCACGGTCTACGCCGCGCCCGGCAACAGTCTCGATGGGGCCACCGTCATCGGCACCGCCACCGCGGCCACCGGACAGATCCAGGTCAAGGCAGCCGGCACCATGCCACAGGCGCAGTACGTCATCGTCTGGTTCACCAAGCTGGCTCAGGACGGTGCCCGCTATCGCGCCTCGATCTCGGAGATCGCACTCAGCTGAGTGCCCCTGATGTCACGCCTGGACGACCTTCTCGAGCTGTCCGACCGTGAGCTGCTCTCGGCTCATTGCGCCGGCGACGCTGACGCGTTCGGCGAGATCTTCCGTCGCCACCGCGACCGGATGTGGGCGGTCGCACTTCGAACCACCCGCGACCCTGAGATGGCCGCCGATGCTGTGCAGGAAGCGTTCATCGCGGCCTTTCGGCGTGCCGACTCCTTCCGGGGTGACGCCGCGGTCACCACCTGGCTGCATCGCATCGTGGTCAACTCATGCCTGGACCGGCTGCGGCGGACCAAGCCTGTCGTCGGTCTGCCGGATGCCGACCACAGCGACCTGGCCGACAGGCACGACCACCATCACAGTGTTGATGTCCGCCTTGACGTCCAACGGGCACTCGAGCAGCTGCCTGAAGGCCAGCGGATGGCCTTGGTGCTGGTCGATATGCACGGGCTCAGCATCACCGAGGCGGCCAACATCCTTGATGTCGCGGAGGGCACCATCAAGTCCCGATGCGCTCGAGGACGGGCCGCGATGGTGCCCTTGTTGGGCCTTCCTGCACCAGCCGACGTACCCCTGAGCCACCCTCCGAAGGAACCAATGGCACCCTCCTGACGTCATACCCCAGGCGGAGCACTCGGCGCACGTGCTGCCCGACCAGACCGCAGAGCCAGCCGCTGAACGACTCATTACCGACATCGAGGTGAGCACCCTGATCGCCCCCCGCAAACCCGTCGGATCGTCGCCGGACGACGACCAGACCGGTGTTCGCGCCCTTCTGTCCGGGCTGCCTGAGCCCGACCCGATGCCGGCCTATCTGGTCGAGCGGATCAGCGCGAGCCTCGCCGCCGAGCAGGCCCAGCGAGCCGTCCTCGCCTCGGGCGCGTCGGTCACCCCACTCCTCGCCACGCGACGACGCCCCCGCCGACTCCTCTTCTCGCTCGCCGGCGCCGCTGCTGCGGTCGTCCTGATCGGAGTCCTCGGCAACAACCTGGTCCGCGACAGCTCGTCCGGCGGGGTGACCAGCGCTGCCTCGTCCGGCCTCCCCTCCGCTGCCCGAGAGTCCAGTGGCCTGGCCCCGCCGAGCAGCGCCGACAAGTCCGTGTCCGGTGACGCCCTGGCTCCGGCGTCGATCCAGATCCGCGTGTCCACCGTCCGATACACCCAGGCCACGTTCGTGGCGCAAGCCCGAAAACTGCGCGACGTCGCGTTCGACTCGCCCCAACCGATGGCCACCGACTCCTCAGGCGTCGGCCCGATCGGCACGACCGGTGGTCTCACCAGCTGCCTCAATGCCATCGGCGCCGGTGGCGCCCAGCTGGTCCAGGCAGATCTCGCGTTCTACGAGGGACAACCTGCGGTGATCATCGTGGCCACGACCAACGGCGTGCCGACCGCCTATGCCGTCGGGCGAGGGTGCTCACAAGCCGACGCGTCCTTGCTGCATCAGGGCGTCGTGCTCCCCTGAGCGGTCCGGGCGGCTGCTCCGAGCCACGTGGCCAGTGGCTGTGGTGGAACAACCTCGCCATAGGATCGGTTGACAGCAGACGAGATCCCCACGACCACGAAGGACAGTCAAGCGTGAGCAGCGTGAGCAGCGTGAGCAGTGCCGACGTTCGTAACGTCATCATCATCGGCTCAGGCCCGGCCGGTTACACCGCCGCGGTCTATGCCGCCCGCGCCAACCTCAATCCGGTCATCTTCGAGGGTTCGGTCACCGCGGGTGGCGCACTGATGAACACCACCGAGGTCGAGAACTTCCCGGGTTTCCCGACCGGCATCATGGGTCCTGACCTGATGGATGCCATGCGCGCACAGGCCGAGCGTTTCGGCGCAGAGCTCATCCGGGACGACGTCACCGCACTGTCGCTCGAAGGCCCCGTCAAGACGGTCACCGACGGTGAAGGCAACACCTGGTCGGCCCACGCTGTGATCCTGGCGATGGGCTCGGCCTACCGCCAGCTCGGACTGCCCGACGAGAAGCGCCTGTCCGGACACGGCGTCTCCTGGTGTGCAACCTGCGACGGTTTCTTCTTCCGCGACCAGGACATCGTGGTCGTCGGTGGTGGCGACTCCGCCATCGAGGAGGCCAGCTTCCTGACCAGGTTCGCCCGATCCGTGACGATCGTGCACCGACGCGACGCGCTCCGCGCCTCCAAGATCATGGTCGATCGCGCACTGAACAACGACAAGATCCACTTCGCGTGGAACTCGGCCGTGGACGCCATCCACGGTGAGGACAAGGTGACCGGCGTGACGTTGCGTGACACGGTCACCGGCGAGACGCGACTGCTGCCCGTCACGGGCGTGTTCGTCGCCATCGGCCATGACCCCCGCAACGAGCTGATCAGAGGTGTCGTCGCCCTCGACTCCCAGGGCTACGTGCTGGTCGGCAGTGACACCACGGCAACCAACATCCCTGGCGTCTTCGCCTCGGGCGACCTCGTCGACCACACCTACCGCCAGGCGATCACGGCCGCGGGCTCGGGCTGCGCTGCAGCACTGGACGCCGAGCGGTTCCTCGCCGACCTTGATCTCGACGCGGAGCCGGCTCTTGGTGCCACCTCTGAGCAGTCTGCCGACACGGTTGTCGTCAGCTAGCCGCTTGACCAGCACACCGATCGTTTCCAGATACCAGCTTCAACCCAGGAAAGGAGCCCCCGCCGTGGGAGCTACCAAGGAGACCACCGACGCGACGTTCGACACCGACGTCCTGATGAGCGACGTGCCGGTCATCGTCGATTTCTGGGCGCCGTGGTGCGGCCCCTGCAAGGCGGTGGCCCCCATCCTCGAGGAGCTGGCCACCGAGCACGCCGGCAAGGTGTCGGTCGTCAAGCTCAACACCGACGAGAACCCTGAGGTCACCTCGCGTTACGGCATCACGGGCATCCCGACGATGAACGTCTACGTCAAGGGCAAGGTGGTCAAGTCCCTCGTTGGTGCCCTGCCCAAGCCCAAGCTGCTCCGCGAGCTGTCTGAGTACCTCAGCTGACTGGGCCCCGCCCCAACCGATGACGCACAACCCCTGACGGGGACTGCACACCACCTCGGAGTTGCCATTAGGCTCGGTTCTGCCGTCAACCATGACGGCTCCACGCCGGAGGGGGAGGTATGTCGGACCAGCCCGTTGCGCTCTACCGCCTCGGTGACGAGGGGGTCGTGGTGCGTTCCATCCGCGCCCTGTTGCAGGCCACCCGCGACCTGGCCCCAGCGGCACCAGTTGCGGCTGATGCTCCCGGGCCGGCTGAGGCTGCGGAGTCGGCGCACTCAGAGAGTCAGCTCTCCGACGTCTACGACGAGGAGCTGGCCCGCGCGGTGCGGGCGTTCCAGCAGCGGCGAGGTCTGATCGTCGACGGCATGGTCGGACCACAGACCTACGTTGCCCTCGACGGCGCCCGCTGGACTCTGGGCGATCGCATCCTCTCCCACACCCCCGGCCATCTGTTGCAGGGTGACGATGTGGCTCAGCTCCAGGAGCGCCTCCTGGCCCTGGGTTTCAGCCCTGACCGGGTCGATGGCGTGTTTGGTGCCAACACCGAGAAGGCGGTCCGGCGCTTCCAGTGCGGGGTCGGGCTGGCCGTCGACGGCCACGTCGGTCCCGAGACCCTTCGAGCTTTTGCCGCCCTGTCTCGTGCCGTGTCCGGTGGGTCACCGCACACTCTGCGTGAGCAAGAGCTTGTCCGGCGCTCCGGACACAGCCTGACCGGGCGGACCGTTGTGCTCGACCCCGGTCACGGCGGAGATGAGACCGGGACCATCGCCCACGGTCTGACGGAGTCCGAGGTCACGCTCGACCTGGCCCGACGCGTCGAAGGCCGCCTCAGCGCCATCGGCGTGACGGTGCTTTTCACCCGCTCCGCGACAACCTGCCCCGGCGAGCTCGAGCGCGCGACGATGGCCAACGACTCCGGCGCCGACATCATGTTGTCCCTGCACTGCGACTCCACGGATCAGTCACGAGCCTGCGGCGTCGCCACGTTCTTCTATGGCCAGGAACGCTTCGGCGCGTGGTCCGCCGTGGGCGAGCACCTCGCCGACCTGATCCAACGCGAGGTAGTGGCCCGCACCGGATTGGCCGACTGTCGTTCACACCCCCGCGCGTGGGTCTTGCTCCAGCGCACCCGGATGCCGACCGTGAGGATCGAGGCGGGTTATCTCAGCCATGAAGAGGATGCGGCACGGCTGGCCGACCCAGCGTTCCGGGACACCTTGGCGGAGGCCATTGTCATTGCCCTTCAACGGATGTACCTCGGCGAGGATGACACTGTCTCCACCGGCGTGCTGCGTCTCCATGACCTGCGCGCCTTTCTCGAGACGCAACGGGCCGCCCAGGACAAGCCGGCCTGACGCCGCCGCCGGTGACGCGCCACCGCTGACGACCCTCAGACGCTTGGAGCGCGACGACCCTCGCTCAGGCTTGGCGCCCTGACCGAGGCCAACAGTCGCTCCACTGCGGCCTCCATGTCTTCACGCCAGGTCAAGGTCGTACGCAGGTCCAGGCGCAGCCGAGGGTAGGTCCGGTGCTCGCGCACGGTCTTGAAACCCACCGCCGTCAGGAAGCCCACGGGAATCACGCACGCCGCCTTGACTGAGTCGGGGTCCCCGCGGTACCCGAAGGCCTCAACTGCCCGCACCCCGCGACGCATCACGTCCTTCGCCGCGCTCTGGATGAGCACTCGCCCGATCCCCTGACCGGAGAAGTCGGGGGCCACCCGCGCGGTCATCAGGATCACGGCATCGGCAGACACGGGCGACGTGGGGAAAGCGGCCACCCGCGGCACCAGATACGGCGGCGCATAGGTCACGTACCCCGCGGGAACCTCGTCGACGTAGGCGATCTGGCCGACACTGCCCCATTCCAGCATCGCGGCTGACAGCCACGACTCCTTGTCCAGACCTGGGTCCCCTCGCGCGATGGATGCGGCCGCCAACGCTGGATCGAGCTCCCAGAAGATGCACGAAGCGCACGGTTCCGGCAAGTCCTGTACGCGATCCAGGGTCAACGAGAAGATCTGACGTCCGGCACCACTCATGACGAAACACCCCCACGGACAGGCACGACTGCCCGGCGACGTTTCATGTGAAACTCGCCGCGGTCACGAGTCGAACCACCCTCACCAGGAACCTCATGGGAGACTCCTACCACGTGCCGCACAGCGCGGCATACCCCTTGGTTCCAGCCACCCCAGTCGACGGGGCGAGGAGGATGGTCATGACCGACACAGCAGGTCAGCCCACCAACGCCATCGAGCACCCCGCGGACGCCATCCGCGAGCCCTCGCACGGCTCGCGCCTCGACCCGTGGATGCTGTCCTACGCACGGCGCACCGCGGGCATGACCACCTCTGAGATCCGCGCACTGTTCGCCGTCGCGTCGCGTCCCGAGGTCGTCTCCCTTGCCGGCGGTATGCCGTACCTCTCGGCGCTGCCCATGGACACGGTCGCCGCCACCGTCGCACAGATGCTCGCGACGCAGGGGCTGACGGCTTTGCAGTATGGCTCCGGACAGGGCGACCCGACGTTGCGCGAGCAGATCCTGGAGGTCATGGCGCTGGAGGGGATCTCCGCCCACGCGGACGATGTCGTGGTGACCACCGGGTCCCAACAGGCTTTGGACCTCGTGACACGCATCTTCATCGACCCCGGCGATGTCGTGCTTGCCGAGGCGCCCAGCTATGTCGGAGCCCTGGGGGTCTTCGCGTCCTATCAGGCTGACGTTGCCCATGTCGCCTCCGACGATGACGGCCTCGTGCCGCACGCCCTCGAGGAGCGCATCCGTGAGCTGTTGGCCTCCGGCAAGCGCATCAAGTTCCTCTACACCGTCCCGAACTTCCACAACCCTGCTGGCACCACGTTGTCCCTGCAACGACGACCACAGATCCTGGAGATCTGCCAGCGTCACGGCATCCTGGTGCTCGAGGACAACCCCTACGGCCTGCTCGGTTTCGACGGTGATCCGCCTGCCGCCATGCGCTCATTGTCCGAGGAAGGGGTGGTCTATCTCGGAACCTTCTCCAAGACGTTCGCGCCGGGACTTCGCGTGGGCTGGGCACTTGCTCCCCATGCCGTGCGCGAAAAGCTTGTGCTGGCAAACGAATCGGCGATCCTGTGCCCATCTGCATACGCGCAGATGACCGTGTCGGCCTATCTGGCCACGTGCGACTGGAAGGCCCAGATCAAGGTCTACCGCGAGCTCTACCGAGAGCGGCGCGATGCCATGATCGAGTCCCTGAGCGCTCTCCTGCCCCAAGCGAGCTGGACCCACCCCGAGGGCGGCTTCTACGTCTGGCTGACCCTGCCGGAGGGCCTCAACGCCAAAGCCATGTTGCCGCGTGCGATCACCGAGCGGGTGGCCTACGTGCCGGGAACGGCCTTCTTCGCCGACGGCGCCGGCCATCGCAACGTGAGGCTGTCCTACTGCTATCCCGATCCTGACCGCATCCGCGAGGGGGTGCGGCGGTTCGCCGGCGTGGTGCAGTCCGAGCTGGAGCTGCTCGAGACCTTCGGCCCGTACGACGTGACCGCTGGTCGCACCGCTCCGTCCCACGGCATTCAGTCCCCCGCTGCTGACCTCTCATGATGCGCTCCGTGAGATTCTCAGTAGGCGCCTTGTTCGCTTGCATCAACGCGTGGGCGCCTGCCTGCGTCCCCTTCGTCGTAAGGATGTCACCATGAGGCACGTCCTGGTTCTGGCCGGCGGTCTCAGCCACGAACGCGATGTGTCACTGCGGTCGGGTCGCCGCGTTGCTGACGCGCTCAGCCGTTCCGGCGTCGAGGTCCACGTCCGTGACGTGGACCAAACACTGGTCGCCGCGATCAAGAGCTCGCCCCCCGAGGTCGTCTGGCCGGTGCTGCATGGCGCAACTGGCGAGGATGGAGCCTTGCGGGATGTGTTGGCATCATTGGGTATTGCGTACGTCGGCTCTCGTCCGGCCTCCTGCCACCTGACGTGGGACAAGCCTGTCGCCAAGGCTTTGCTGACTGCTGCGGGCGTCTCCACACCGGCCGGTGTAGCACTCTCCCACGCCACATTCCGTGAGCTCGGTGCTCCCGCGCTGCTGGAGTCTGTGGTCGACTCGCTCGGCTTGCCGCTGGCAGTCAAGCCAACGCGCGGGGGGTCCGCCCTCGGACTGACCATCGTCAGGTCCGCTGCAGATCTCCCGTCCGCGATGATTGCCGCCTATGCATATGGTGATATCGCCTTGATCGAACAGTTTGTTGCAGGTACCGAGGTGGCGATCTCGATCGTCGAGGACGAGCACGGCCAGGCGCGGAGCCTTCCAGCGGTCGAGATCGTGCCGGACGGGGGCGTCTACAGCTACGAGGCGCGCTACACCGCCGGTGCCACGGAGTTCTTCACTCCGGCACGGCTGAGCCCCTCGGCAGCCGACTCGGCGGCCGCCGCCAGCCTCACGGCCTACCGCACGCTCGGCCACCGGCACCTGAGCCGGGTTGACCTGATCATCGACGCCGACGAGCGTCCGTGGTTCCTGGAGGCCAACGTCTCCCCCGGAATGACAGAGACGTCACTCTTCCCGATGGCGATCGAGGCTGCCGGACTTGAAACGTCGGGCGTCTACGCCGGCATCGTTGAGCGCGCGCTGACGACCAGCTGACGTTTTGCCTGTGGCGATCCGTGAGGACGACCAGCTGACGTTTGCTCGTGGCTGTCCGTGGCTCAGGGGTACAGCGGTGCAAGCAGCCTAGGCCGGGGCGGGGCCAAACATGGCAACGATCCGGTTGAGGTCCTCGACCGAGGCGAACTCGACGGTCAGCTTGCCTTTCCGCTGACCCAAGTTGATCCTCACCCGGGTGTCAAAACGGTCGGACAGCCGGGAAGCCAGGTCATCCATCTGAGGGTGGCGACCACCGGCCCGCGGCTTGCGAGCTCGGGGAGCATCATCACCGCCGAGCGTGACAATCTCTTCGACGCTGCGCACCGAAAGGCCTTCAGCCACGATCCGCTGCGCGAGGCGCTCCATCGACGCACCGTCGGCGAGCCCGAGCAGGGCCCGGGCGTGGCCGGCGCTCAAGACACCAGCGGCGACCCGTCGCTGCACCAGTGGGGGGAGCTTGAGCAGACGCAGGGTGTTGGAGATCTGCGGCCGTGACCGACCTATCCTTGTCGCCAGCTCGTCGTGGGTGCAGCCAAAGTCGTCCAGCAGCTGCTGGTAGGCAGCTGCTTCCTCCAACGAGTTCAGCTGGCTGCGATGCAGGTTCTCGAGGAGGGCATCCCGCAAGAGGTCATCGTCGTCGGTGTCCTTGATGATCGTCGGAATGAACGCCAGCCCGGCGGCCTGGGTGGCCCGCCAGCGACGCTCGCCCATGATCAGCTCGAACTGTGGGCGCTCGGCCCCATCAGGGCTCTGACCTGCGGATCTGTCGATGTCCTCAGCCGGGATGGGCCGCACGACCACCGGCTGCAACACGCCCACCTCGCGGATCGAGTTGACCAGCTCGGCCATGTCGTCATCGTCGAAGACCTGGCGTGGTTGCCTCGGGTTCGGCCGGATGCTGAGCACTGAGAGCTCGGCGTAGCGGGCCCCTGGGACCGGCGCAAGATCGAGCCCCGAATCATCTATCTGGTCCACGGAGGTGGCGGCGACCGCCGCGTTGTCGCCGCGGATCCAGCCGTTATCCTGCCCGGGACCTGAGCCGTTGATCTGAGCGGAACCGTTCGGAGGTGTTTCACGTGAAACAGTCGTGGTCGACCCGGGTCGCCCAGCCGAGTTGTCTCTGAAGAAGACGTCCATCGGCCGGCTGCGGCCATCACCCACCGGAGCCGTCGGGATGAGTGCTCCGAGTCCCCGACCCAGTGCACGACGCTTTTCACTCATAGCCCTCGACCTCTCTGAAGCACACACGACCGGAGCGAGTTTCCCGCCCGGGATGGACACACGCTAGTGACTGTTCGGCGAAACCCTCTGCGACACGTGGGTGGACGACACGTGGGTGGACCCGGCTGCGTCCTGGCCAGCCGCTCCGCGGTCCGCCAGCTCACCCGCCGCCTCGAGGTAGGACAGAGCCCCGCTGCTGGAAGGGTCATAGGTCATCACCGTCTGTCCATGGCTCGGTGCCTCCGAGATTCGCACTGAACGAGGAACCGTCGTGCGCAGCACGTGATCGGGGAAGTGGGTTCGCACCTCCTCGGCGACCTGGGCTGAGAGACGGGTGCGACCGTCATACATGGTCAGCAGAATGGTCGACACGTGCAAGCCCGGGTTGAGGTGACTCTTGATCAGCTCGACGTTCTTCAGCAGCTGGGAGAGCCCCTCCAGTGCGTAGTACTCGCACTGGATCGGGATGAAGACCTCATCCGCCGCAACAAAAGCGTTGACGGTGAGCAGTCCCAGACTTGGCGGGCAGTCGATCAGCACGTAGTCATAGCGTTCCTCGCCACGATCTACCGTGCCGTCAATGTAGGCGGTCAACGCGCGCTGCATCCGCATCTCGCGGGCGACCAGCGACACCAGCTCGATCTCGGCACCGGCAAGATCAATGGTCGCCGGGACACACCACAGGTTGGGAACGTCGACACACTCCTGCACCACGTCGACGATGGCCTTACCGTCCACCAAGACGTCGTAGATGCTGGGGACGTCAGCATGGTGGTCGATTCCCAGTGCGGTGCTGGCATTCCCCTGAGGATCAATGTCGACAACAAGGACGCGAAGCCCAGCTTGGGCGAGGGCAGCGGCAACGTTCACCGTGGTGGTTGTCTTGCCCACCCCGCCCTTCTGGTTGGCCACCGTCAAGACCCGGGTGTGATCGGGCTTGGGGAAGATCTTGCCGGTCAATGAGATCCGCCGGCGCGCGTCCTCCGCGACCGCCCGGGCCAGCGGCGTCTCCGCCCCGGGCTCCGGCAAGGAGGCGGCGAGCTGCTCTCGCTCGGACAGCAGCTCGACGTATTCGCTGCTGGTTGTTTCACGTGAAACAAAGACGTCAGTGGGGGGCGTTCCGGGCTCAGTAGCGACTGCCCGCTGTGCAGCGAACGCCCGGTTCGGCGTCATATCCTGCCCGGGCCACCCCAGGCCGGCTGACGGCACGCCTACTTCTCCCGAACCATCCGAGGGCCAGCCAAGTCCGATGTGAGCCAATCCTGACGTCGTCACGTGCCACCTCAATCTCTCGTCACAGTCAGAACCCTGACCGCCAACCCGCTTACCGTATCGGCTCCTGCCGACTCAACCCGCGATCAGCTTCGGCGTGTGCTTTTGGTTTTGAACTTCTTCCCTCCGGGCCGCCGGCTTGGGCGATCTCCCAGAACGACGCGAAGCACCGTCGTCTCCGGATCAACGACGCCGCGGCCAAAGGTTTCGATGACTTCCGAAACGGCACCCATCCGGCGCAGCAATGCGCGGTCGGTCTCCAGCTCTTCTGCGGCTCGCGACCCTTTGAGCGCCAACAGGGATCCGCCTGGCAACACCAACGGCAGACACCAGCGCGCCAGCTCGCTCAGTCGCGCCACGGCGCGGGCCGTGACCACAGGGGCACTCAAGACCCCCCAGAACTGCTCGGCCCGTCCGCGGTGCACCGTGACGTTGGTCAGCTCCAGCTCGTCGACTGCCCTGGACAGCCAGTTCGTCCGGCGCAACATCGGCTCGACCAGATGAAGGTCCAGGTCGGGTCGTGCGATGGCCAGCGCCAACCCGGGTAGGCCCGCCCCTGATCCCACGTCAATCACCTTCTGGCCAAGGTCGATTGCCGGGTGGATGACCGCACAGTTGAGGACGTGCCGATCCCACAGCCGGGGAACCTCGCGTGGTCCGATCAGACCGTGGGAGACGCCCGTGTCTGCCAGGATCGCTGTGAACCGCTCAGCCAGATGCAACCGGTCGCCAAACACCTGGATGGCTCCGGCAGGAGCTTGAGGTGCCACTCGTTGCTCACCCTGCGGCGAATCGTCCGTGACCCCGGACCCTGCCGACGTGACGTCACTCATGGAGATGTCACGGCAACAGAGGGGACTGCTCGGGACGTGGCGCGCCGCGGCGGCGGCGTTGGTCCCGGGGTGATTGCCTCAAGAGTGCCAGCCCTGTGATTCAGGCGTGTTTCACGTGAAACCGAGCAGTGCGGCTGGTCGGTCACGCCGGCAGGATCACCACGTGACGGTGCGGCTCAACGCCGTCGGACTCCGAACCCAGGCCGGCCGCCAGCACGGTGTCATGAACAACCTTGCGCTCGAATGCGGTCATGGCCTCCATCGACACCTGTTCTCCAGTGGCCTTCACTGTGGCGATGGCCGTTTGGGCAATAGCCACCACTGCCGCCCGGCGCTGGGCCCGATGGCCGGCCACGTCGAGCATGAGTCGGCTCCGTTCGCCGGTCGCAGCCTGAACCGCAAGTCTGGTGAGCTCCTGCAGTGCCTCCAGGACCTTGCCGTCAGGGCCGACCAATCGGCGCGAGACACGGCCTTCCTCAGAGTCCACGATCGCCACCGCCGCACGGTCGCCGTCAACGTCCACATCGATGTCGCCATCCATGTCGGCGATATCCAGGAGCTGCTCCAGGAAGTCGGCCGCGACCTCACCCTCTCGCTCCAGCAGTGATGACCGCTTGGGCTTACTCGGTGCGCCCTCGCTTGGCACCTCTGGCGCACCGTCCTGGGGCGCCTCGTCGCCCGGCGTGCTCACTACCGTCGCATCCACTCCCGGTGGGGTCGCTGTCGAGGAGGCATCTTGCTCAGCAACCGTCGAAATGTCCTTTTCACGCATTTTGTCTCCTGGTGATGCGGTCTGCCGGACCGGGTCGGTCCGCGAAGGTGTTGGGGGTGTTCGTGAACGTTTGCTACGAGTCGCCGTCCGCTGTTGCCGGCGGTGTCGGACCCGGCTTGGGGTCATTTTGGCCCCGCGGGCTTGCCCCTGTTCTTGCGCTTGGGTTGCTGGCGCTGGCCCGACTTGGGTTTGGTCTCGGCGATCGGCGTGTCCTGGATGTCCTCGGTCTCACTGTCGTGGGTCAGTCCCGGGATGGAGAACTTCTTGTGCTCCTTGCCGCTCTTGAGCCGGCGTGCTTCCAAAGCCTTCTCAGCGGGTGAGCCTGGGGCTGGCATCCGACGAATGGTGTAGAACTGCTGGCCCATCGACCACACGTTCGTGGTCGTCCAGTAGAGCAGGACCCCGATCGGGAAGTTGATACCCGAGAAGGCGAAGAACAGCGGCATGAGGTAGAGCAGGACCTTCTGCTGCTTGGCGAACGGGTTGTCCAGGGCGTTGGCCGGCATGTTCTTCATCATCAGCTGGCGCTGGGTGGTGAACGTTGTGGCCGACATGAGGATGATCAGCACCACGGTGACGATCTGGGTGTTGAGGGGTAGCGGACTTTCGCCCGCGCCCACGAAGTACGAAGAGAGCGGGGCGCCGAAGACCGTGGATCCCTCAGCCGAGCGAGCCAGCTCCTTGGTCATGGGGCCGATCGGGTCCTGGATGCCCTTCCCGATCTTGGTCAGGCCCTGGAGCACCCTGAAGAGGGCGAAGAAGACCGGCGACTGCAACAGGATCGGCAGACACGAGGAGAACGGGTTGGTGCCCGTGCGCTTGTAGAGACCCATCGTCTCCTGGGTCATCGCCTGCCGAGACTCAGGATCGGACTTGCCCTTGTACTTCTTCTGGATCTTCTGCATCTCGGGCTGGATGAGCTGCATCCGCCGCGATGCGTGAATCTGCTTGACGAACAACGGGATCAGGACGATCCGGATGACGATGACCAGGCCCACGATGGATAGGGACCAGGTGAACCCGGAGTCCTTCGGAAGACCGATGAACGAGAAGGCTTGGTGGAAGTTGACCATCAGCCAGGCGACAACCCACTCAAGTGGGTAGAGCACGGTATCTAACATCAGGTCCTCTGTTGTGGGTGAGCTGTTCGTTCACCGATGGGGCGGCGACCAGCCGGTATGCCGGTGGTCGCCGACGTGCTCAGGTCTGGTGGGTGGGGCGAGCGGACTTGTGACGGCCATGAGGACCAACGGCGTGGGGAACGTGGTCAACACCGCCAGGGGTCCAAGGATGGCAGCGCAGGAGGCGTCGGGCTGCGAGCCAGGAACCGCGGGCGAGGCCGAACCTCTCGATGGCGGTCAGCGCATAGGCAGAACAGGATGGGTAGAACCGACACGTCGGCGGCCGCATGGGAGACACAACCAGCTGGTAGGCCCTGATCAGCCAGATCGCGGGGGCAGCGACCATGGCACCTACGGACGGA